>Ga0255057_10000071_pt1 | contig 52458 bp, 48 predicted proteins | sample Cases_109_6_MG_FD_189022 | JGI IMG/M metagenome (GOLD analysis project Ga0255057, IMG submission 189022) | Seawater microbial communities from Amundsen Gulf, Northwest Territories, Canada - Cases_109_6 | ecosystem: Environmental > Aquatic > Marine > Gulf | place: Canada: Northwest Territories... | reverse complement strand
AGGGCATGTTTTGAAGTCTCCGGCCCGACTGGGGGAGAGCGTCTCGAGACGTGGGTTTTCTAACTGAACGGCCATGACCCGATCATAGGAATGGCCTGGGACAGAAACGGCTTCTTTCCTGAAAACGGCAGTGATCAGTGACTGACCGACTTGGGCTCGTCGGCTGGATCGGGCAGACCGGGTGAGGGCACATCCATTTGGCGTGTGCGATCGAGATCGCGAGCGCTGCGTAGAAAGAGGAGAGCTACCAGGGCCACAGCCATACCAGCGAATATCAAGGAAAGCTGCACTCCGACAACCGCGGCGAGCCAAGGAGCGATGGCAAGCGGGATCAGATGTCCGACTTCGGAGTGGATGTGATTTACGCCCATGATTCGACCAACCATGTCGGCTGGTGAGTTCAACTGGATCATGGTCCGGTGCAGTGGGGCCATCATGCCGATGATGACACCCCAAAAGGCACCTGCCACCACAACAACACCAAGAATGTCGGTGCCAACATATGCCAACACACCCACTGCGTTCATCCCCACGAGAAAGGTGAGAAACGTCGCGCTACGAAGACGACTAGGAAGCCGGGAGGCAACAAACGTGCCACTGACCAGTCCGATCCCAAAGATCGAGTTGACCCAACCCAAGGTTTCGATTTTTACGCCAAGTATGTCCCGAAAGAAGAGCGGTTCGAGGGCGCTGAATGTGCCGAACAACAGCCAGACGGAGGATCCCAACCAGATATAGAAGCGAAGCCGGCGATTTCCGTACGCGATCGAGAACCCTTCGCGTAACTCCTGCCAACCCCTACGCCGCTCTTCTGTCTTCTCGATTTTTCGGACCTTCACCCCGACGATGAGCAAGGCAGCGACTGCCGATGTGATCGCGTCGAGCACAAATATGGAATTAACTCCGACCGATCCAGCCAGTAGTGCTCCTGCCGCAGGGCCAACCACAAACGCCGTCCACGATGCGCCCTCGATGAGACCGTTGATGCGGCCCAGTTCGTCGTTGTCTTCAGTGAGAAACGGCGCGAATGATGATATGGCCGTGAAAACAGGGGTTCCCACCAGCCCGAGAATGAAGGTGGTCACCACCAGCGATGGGATGCTGTTGGCGAAAATCATCGCCAAGGCCGCGGGGATGAAGAGGATCTCCCCAACGATCACGACGCGTCGTGGATCGAAGCGATCGACGAGAACACCGGCCACAGAGGCACCGATCAACGACGCGACCCCCAACGCCGCCATCACCGCTGCCAGTTGTGATGGAGTTGCATCGAGGGTGAAGGCGGCCTTGCCCCATATGCCGACGAAGAAGGCAGCCTCTCCTCCGACCCTGGAGATGAAGCGTGCTAAAACGACCTTGCGAACACTGGCATTTAGCCACATCAGGGTGACGCTAGCCGTGGCCGCGAAAACGGCGCCTAAGACGCGAAAACAATGCCCTGGAGGCGCTTGACGACGAAGTGGGTCCTCCGTACGTTTTGCTCGCCAGCCGCCGGGTGCCCGCTTTCCTGGCGATTGGCAAGAGAAGCCCCGAGAGGGCTGACGCTTCGGCCGAAGCTCCATCGGGGTCTTCTCGCGTCGGTGTTGGGTGGCCAAACAAGCCCCGCGAAAACTGAAATACCGCTCGCGAAAATCATTCAGGCTGTGAGCTTGTGCAGAGCAGGCGGATGGTCTACTTTTCCCATCACGTCGACGGGGAAACCCGCCAACGGGTCGGATCGGCAGGAAACTGCCAGGACGGCGACTCGAAGCCAAAGGGAGACTGGAGGCGGAAGGTCAAGGACTGAAAGCCAAAGGGAAACTGGAGGCGGAAGGTTCGGACGGAAAGCGACCGGGAAACCGGAAGCAGAACGCCCACCCGGGGCCAAAGGGAAACCGGAGGCAACGGGGGTCGAGAGACTGATGGGGATCCTTCGGGATCGTCACGGGTAAACCGGCCAGCAAGCCGCAAGGCTTGCACCTTGACCTTGGAAACGAGGAAGAGGGCGGCCTTCGGGTCGCATAGCCGCTGGCTTCGGTCAACGGCGACTCCCGAGCGGAGTCCGGTCCCCGGCCGGATATAAGCGGAGGAATGAGGAGCCCCGAGAGGGTTGAAGCTTCGGCCAAGACTCCCTCGGGGTTTTCTCGCGTCTGAAGAGACCTGTGTTACTTCAACGTTTAGGCTGCTCGCCTCATGGCTTACCCCGAACGTCTTCTCAGCGACGGTGAGACTGTCGAAGCCGAGTTCAGGCCACATTGGTCTGGTTTGTTGCGTGAGGGTCTCATCGTCGTGGTCGGTATCGCTATCGGTGTCATCCTGGTGATTCTGGATGCGCCATCGTGGACGTTGGCGGCGTTGCCATTGCTTGTGTTCGTGTTCATCGTGAAAGGCGCCATCGAGTGGTACACAACACTCCACGTGATCACCAATGAGCGGGTGATCTACCGGGCTGGCTTCATTGCCAAGAGAGGCAAGGAGATCCCACTCGAGGTCATCAACGACGTGGCCTTCAACCAGACCATCTTCGAGAAGGTGTTCGGGACCGGCGATCTGATGATCGAGTCAGCGGGCACTCACGGGCAAACCCGTTATCGGGACATTCCCAAGCCTGAGGACGTCCAATCACTGCTCTATCGGGTGCGTGAGATTCGGATGCTCCATATCAAGGGTGGTCAGGTCTCCATGCCCGAGGAGTCGACTGCCTCCCAACTGGACCGACTGTCACGTCTTCACGATGAAGGCAAACTCACAGACGAAGAGTTTGAACAGGAAAAGGGAAAACTCCTCGGAGGTTGATTGATGCCACATATGCAGGACGACTTTCCGCTGCTCCTGTCGACGCTTTATGACCATGCCGTATGGCAATACCCCGATCAGGAAATCGTTTCGGTCGAGTCAGACAGGTCGGTCGCCCGATCCACTTATGCGTCAACCGACGTAAGGGTCCGCAAGCTCGCGTCCGCGTTTGACCAGCTTGGGCTCGAAATAGGGGATGCTGTTGGCACATTCGCCTGGAACAACCAGAGACATCACGAGCTCTACTGGGCGACTGCCAACTCGGGTCGGGTTTGTCACACCATCAACATTCGGCTCTTTGCCGACCAGATGGCTTACATCATCAACCACGCCGAAGACAGAGTCGTGTTCGTCGACCCGGATCTGATCCCGGTGCTGGCGCCATTGACCGATCAGCTGGAGACAGTCGAGCATTACGTGGTCATGGGGGAGAGTGCTAGCGATGATCTGCCGGGCTCGATCGGGTATGAAGATCTAATCGCCGACCAATCTGAGCATGGCGACTGGCCTCTGCTGGATGAGCGGTCTCCGATGATGTTTTGCTACTCATCCGGGACCACAGGCAATCCCAAGGGTGTCGCCTACACCCAACGCTCCACCTACATTCACACGATCTCGGGTCTCGCCAACTTTCCAATCGGGGCCTCTGACAATGTGTTACCAGTAGTTCCGATGTTTCATGCCGCAGCGTGGGGTTTCCCGTTCCAGGCGGTGACCAAAGGGGCCAAACTGACCTACCCGGGTCCTGATCTTTCGCCACAGGGTGTTCTCGGTCTGATCGAAAGCGAAGCTGTCACCTTCAGCGCAGGTGTTCCAACGGTGTGGCTTGGTATTCAGCAACACCTCATTGCCAATCCCGAGATCGACACGTCTTCGATCAGGGCCTTTTTGTGTGGTGGATCTGCCGTGCCGAGGGCAATGATCAGGTGGTACATGGAGGAGCGCGACGTTCGCGTCGTGCAGGGCTGGGGTATGACCGAGACCAACCCGATTGCGTCTGTCGCACAGTTGAAGCCGCACATGGAGGATTGGGATATCGAGCGTCAGCTCGACATTCTCGAAACCGCTGGCACGCCCGTTCCCGGGCTTCAGGTCAAGATCGTGGATGAGGCGGGGGAAGAGCTCCCGCATGACGGTGAGGCGTTTGGCGAGCTGCTGATTCGGGGGCCGTGGATCGCCGCCGAGTACTACAAAGACGATCGGACCGCGCAATCTTTTGAGGATGGCTGGTTGCGAACTGGGGACGTCTGCAAGATCACACCAGACGGTTATGTCCGTATCACCGATCGTGCCAAAGACGTGATCAAGTCTGGAGGCGAGTGGATCTCATCACTCGATATCGAAAACACATTGATGGCCCATCCTGAGGTTGCCGAGGCGACCGTTGTCGGTCTGAAGCACGTCAAGTGGCAGGAGCGTCCGGCCGCGTTTGTGGTTGCTGTCGAAGGCAGTGAGGTCACGGAGGCCGATTTGATTGACTTCCTGTCCGACAAGATCGCCAAATGGTGGCTGCCAGACAAGGTGGTGTTCATCGATGCCATACCGAAAACGGGAACGGGCAAATTCGACAAGAAGGTGGTTCGCGACCAGTACAGCGATTTGTTGTTGGATTGATCGCAGTGAGCGCATCCGAAGTCAGTGGGCTGATAGGCCAAGTACGCAACGATGAGCGCACTTTCAACCTATAGGCCAGACTTCGGTAAGACGTCCATCCAGGTAGTCGACCTTTTCGCCGTCGAACCAAGCGTCCTCCTCCAACATTATCGAGACCGTCTGAGTGTCCCAATCCGGGACCACCACCTTCACCATCAACTCGATTGACCATGCCGTATCGGCCTTCAGTGGCCAATCGCCGGAGCCGGCAATGTTGTTCTGGTTGTCCCACAGACCGATGGTCGGCCCGGCGCCGTGCCCGTGAAAACCGATCGGGTGGGTGTAGACCACGCCATCGATGCCCGCGTCCTTGGAGACAGCCAGCGCAGCCACGAGAACCTCGTTTCCCGACCTTCCTGCGACGAATTCACCGGTGAGGATGTCCTGCATTCGGTTTCCGGTTTGGAGTGCGTCGTTGGCCCATGTCGGAATCTCGCTTTGTCCCGACTCGAGGACGTATCCGTGTTGTTGTTGGTCGGTGCAGAGACCGTCCCAGACGATGCCGAAGTCGATATGGACCAGATCACCGGCCTCGATGGTCGTGGGTCCGGGTGAAGCAGCGAAGGATTCGCGGAGGTCTTCACCACGACGTTGCACTGAGACCGTCGGTTGAAACCAAACTTGGGTGCCCAATTCTTGGACACGATCACGCAGCCACCATGAGACGTCAGCCGTTGTGGTCCGGCCGGCTGTGATCGCCTCGGTCGAGAGGGCTCGTCGGAGTAGTTCATGTGCCTCCACACATGCAGTGGTCATGATGTCCTTCTCTTCGGGGAGACGGGTCTGTAGCCAATCCACCGTGAGTTGATCTCCTGAGATCATCCGTCCGGCTAGTGCTGGTCCTAGAGCATCTACCAACTGTTGGTGTTCGCCATGGGTGAGACCGTCGCCATGGGCGAAGTCCTCTGAGATATTGACTGCAATCCTTTCTGGCGAGCGCTCCCGGATGAGACCAGCGAGAGCCATCCACTGGTCAGGCTGTCTCAAAGGATCCCAAGCCGGTTGGAAGAAGTCATTCATGTCGTATCGCGCCACCGAAAGACGATCAACCTGATCGTCACGCTTGAGGAACACCAGGATGGAGCGACGTCGTGATGAGAACCACTCGGCTGGCAGCATCGTCATCGCTACCGCGTCGTCGGCGTACTCACGCGATGTCACGATCCAACAGTCGATGCCGTGTTCGTCCATCAACTCGGGCACAACAAGCTCGAGTCGGCGCAGGGTCAACCGGTCCCGGCGAGTGGCTGATGTTCGATGGTGGTACTTCACGACTTTGGGGAAGTTAGCGATTCAATGTGGTGGGGCCCGCTGTTGTGTGGTGTAGCTGTGTCCGAGAGGGCTGGTCCATTTGTGATCGCCGTTTGGTTGTCGTTGCAGTCTCCACGCGGAATGGTGTTTGAGCATGTGGTGGTGACGGCAGAGTGGTTCGAGATTGTTGTGGTGGGTGGGGCCGCCCTCGACCCAGGGGTGACGATGGTCGATGTCACAGTTGTGGACCGGCATTCGGCATCCGGGATGGACGCAGGTCGGGTAGTTGGCCGAAACGCTTCGTTTGGTGGCCGCGCTGGGCCGGTATCTGGTGGTTCCATTGGTGACAACGGCCCCATTGTCGGTAACCGTGTAGTCCCAGGTGGTTTTTGCTTGGGCGGCGGCGGTCTTGCGGGCGATGTCGGCGATGACCGGGCCGTATCCGGCCAGCTCACCGGGAGCGTCGGAGAGTTCGCTGAGGGTCGTCAGATCGACATGGAGATGTACACCACCACCGGCGGTCTTAGCCCTGCTGGGGTGGTTGCCTTCTAGTAAGTCGAGGAACACGTCGGCACGTAACTGGTCGAGTGTGCGGGTCTCGTCGCTATTCCTGAGGCCCTGAGCCTGCTGATTGATACGAGTCATGGCGGCGGTGACCCTTCCCGGCTCAAGATTGGATGCATGAATGTTGGCGGTGTGGTCAGGGTTGGCGTAGATGACAATCTTGCGATCTTCGATACCGGCTTGATATTGGACGGCTTCACCTTGGGGGTCGGCTTTCATCACGAGACGGGCCAGCCGTGCTCGCAGCTGGCCGGTCGTCATTTCTGGTGCGCCCTCCAAGATCTGTGCTGTGACAGTTGCAACAGTCTCGGCGGGGAGGTGCCCAAGCTGGTCATCGAGCACTCGGATCTTGGCCACATCGACCAGCCCCGAGGAGAATTTCGACCAAACGTCGGCGAGACGGTCTTTGAGACTCAACGCCAGATCCAACTGTGTGTGGGCAGCCCGACGAGTCAACGTCAGAGCGGCGGCGATCTCATCAGCGGCATATTCGATAGCCTCAACATCACGCTTCACCCCAGAATCGATATCTCCAGTGGGCGAGCGGGCAACTTCGACCATCGTCGCCAGCTTGGCGGCTTCGTAGTGGGAAGAAAGCCGGGCTTCGGTCTGCATCAACCGGACCGCATCATGACCATTCAGCATCGTTCGGTCCACCGCCGAAACCACCATTGCGGTGAATAGGGAAGGCTCAGCATCCTCAAGGCCAGGAGGCAAGATCTGTCGGTCGGCATCGAGCGACTCTGCGGCCGCTTCGGCGCAGGTCAACATGTACACGTAGTCGTCATCGTGGCTCTCCCCGATCGGACCATTCCCATGCAGAGCCGGGTCCGAGAGTCCGATCACATCAGTATGTGAAGCGAACATACGTTCGATTGTATCGACACCACAATCAGCTGTCAAGTGTTATCACAAGACTTTATCCGCGCTTAAAGAGCAATTGAGCCCGGAATGTTCTCGCGGGACTGCCGGCGCTAGTCGGTTCCCTAGGCTCGAACGGCCTCAACATCTTTTTCTGCCTGCTGGCAAAGTTTGTACGCTTCCGGGGATGCGGTTGAGGTTGGGTCGGAAAGCTCATGCGTCGTGAGCAACTTTCACTCGGTGTGGGGTTGGATCGCGGTGGCGGTCAGTGGGCTGGTCGGGCTTTGGGGTGTGGCGATGGCACGTCGGAAGACGGTGCCCAAGCAGTTCTACTGGGCTGTGGGTGCTGCCATCGTGGCCCTGCTCGCCCAGGTCATTCTCGGGGTGATGGCAATGTCGATAGAGAACATCGACCCCGGCAACCAGCATGTCTTCTACGGAGTAGTGATCGCGGTAACATTTTCGTTTGTCTATATCTATCGCGTGCAATTCAGGAAGCGGCCGTCGTTGTACTACGGCTTGCTCCTTCTGTTCACGATGGGTCTAGGAATAAGAGGAATCATGACATTCGGAGGCAATTTCTGATGTTGCTCAAGGGAAAGAAACTGCTTGTCACCGGTGTCCTCACCGATGACTCGATTGCCTGGCATACCGCACGCGTCGCCCAGGAAGAGGGTGCTGAGATCGTGGTCACCGGGTTTGGGCGAGGCCTGCGTTTGACCGAACGCTCGGTGCAGCGTCTCCCAGAAAGCTGCGACGTGGTCGAACTAGACATAAACGACCCGGACCACGTCAAGGCATTGACCAGCGACCTCCAGAGTCGGTGGGGAGAAATCGATGGGGCATTGCATGCCATCGCCTTTGCGCCAGCCGATGCATTGGGCGGAAAGTTTCTCGAGACGCCGGCCGAGTCGGCTCAGACCGCCTTCTTAACATCCGCCTTTTCCTACAAGACCCTTGCTGTCGCCCTCCTTCCACTCATGAAGGAAGCCGGAGGCGGTTCGCTGGTCGCAATGGACTTTGACAACAGCCGGGCCTGGCCATCCTATGACTGGATGGGTGTCGCCAAATCGGCGTTAGAGAGTGTCACCCGCTATCTGGCGCGGGATCTCGGTCCACACAGGGTGCGGGTCAATGCGGTCTCAGCCGGCCCCCTGGAGACGGTGGCGGCAAAGTCAATCCCGGGCTTCGACAAGTTCGACGAGGTCTGGGCCGAACGGTCACCGTTGAAATGGGATGCCAAGAATCCGGACCCTGTGGCCCGAATGGTTTGCGTGCTCTTGTCAGATTGGGCGACTATGACGTCCGGGGAGATCGTCCACGTCGACGGCGGGTTCCATGCGGTCGCCGCCGGAGTAGACGTCTAGCGCTTCGTCTAGCGCTTCGTCGAGCGATCCGCCTAGCGGTGAGTCGAGTGAAGTTGTCGGCACCAGCGAGGTCGCCAGAGGCAGCTCGATGACAAAGGTGGCGCCGCCTCCCTCGGTGTCTTCGATGCGGACCGACCCGCGCATCACCTCGGTGAGACTCTTCACGATCGAAAGCCCTAGACCGGTACCGCCCCTCGAGCGTGTGTCTGACTGATCCAGTTGGGTGAAGCGATCGAAGATGCGCTCCCGATCGTCGGCAGGGATGCCGGGACCGTGATCGACAACTGCCATGACCACGTTTCGACCCCGTTGCCAGGCGAACAATTCCACTGGAGAGTTGGGAGCATACTTGGCGGCATTTTCGACAACATTGATGAGGATGCGGGACAGATGGTCGCGGTCGGCTTCCACCATGGTGTCAGCAGGCTCTACGGTGATCGTCGGTTCGATCGAGACCACTCTGTTCACCTCGTCGAACATGTCCTTCAGGGCGATCGACTCGAGGTGGACGGGGATGGCACCCCGATCGATCCGGGAGACGACCAGTAGGTCTTCAATGAGACGTTGCAGGCGCCCGGCCTGACGACGAGCGCTCAGCAGTAGGTCCTGGCTCGTCGGCTCAGGTGGTCGCAGTTCGGGGCGATTGACGGTGTCGAGCGACCCGATGATCGAGGTCAGCGGGCTCCGCAACTCGTGACTGACCGTTGAGACGAAGTCAGACTTCATCTTGGCTATCTCTTCGAGGCGACGGGTCATGTCAGCCTGTGCTTCGTATCGGCCGATCTGGGAAAGGACCAGACCGGCGGGCGCAGCGAGTGATCCCAGCTGTTCGAGTTGGTCTTCGGAGAAGTTCCCGTCATATGGGTCTCCGACGACGATGACGCCCACCCGCATCGACTCAACCTTGAGTGGAGCAACCAGCGCCTGCTTCAAACCGAGTTCCCTGAGCAAGATATGTGCCTCCGAGTCATCCTCCACCTGCCGGACATATATCGGTTTGGCTGCCCGGTAGGTCTGAGAAACCACGCTTGGGGCGTTGATCTCAACGGTTATGGGGTCGGTGTCCAGAGGATACCCGTTGACCCAGATCGGGCTCATCACCTCCAACCGGTGCATGTCGACATCGTTGAGTAGGACCACCCCGACCTGGGCGTCTAGGTATTTGCAGATTGTCCCAATCAGATGAGGCACGATCTCGGCCAGGGATTCTGCACGGGCAAGTGTTGCGCTCACCGCGTAGAGACGTTCGAAGTCGAGACGTTGCAACTCGAGCTTGTTCTCCTTGCCGGCGGAGACTTGGGCTTCCTTCTCGAACTCAAACCCGACTAACGCCGTTGCCGCGGCAACAACCATCACGGTTAACACCGGCGCCAGGACGTCTGGGATGGCCTCGGCCTGTCCCAACGTGAAGGCAACAAACGAGATAGCGGCTGCGATCGCGACTGTGATGAAGGCGTGGGCCCACCACGTGAGCAGCAAGCCCGAAACTGCGGCGATCCCGAAGAGGATCGGAGACGCCGTAGCCGTGAGGTCGGGAATCATGGCAAGGGCGGTGATTCCGACGATGAGACCGAGCAGCCACGCTGTTGAGATCCATGGTGCGGCGTTGGTGGCCATGATTCGATCCCAACGCATTGCCGCGGAGACCACCAGCAAGACAGCCAGTAGGGCCAGGGGAATAACGAAGCCCGAATCTCTGAAGATGTCGCTACGGACTGCCTGGGCACCGATGATGATGAGAACGATCCAGGCGACTGCCGAGGCGCGACGAAGCAGCGATGAGCGAAAACGGGCCATCGCCTCGTGAACCGTTGGTTCAGTGGTTTCGGTGATCATTGGTTCCAAACCTGCTGCCTGTATTCTCGGCTGTTCTTCCGGTCGGATCGAGGTTTTGCTTTTGGCTTTGCGGTCTTTCGCTGACGGCGCATTGTTCGCCGAGGTTTATGGACAAGGACAACCACGTGTGATCGCGCTTCATGGATGGGGTCGCCGCGGCGCAGATTTCAGGCGGTCGCTGCATGATTTTCCTGCTCTCGCACCAGACCTCCCAGGTTTCGGTGCATCGCCAATCCCCGATTCCGTCATGGGGGCTGACGGCTATGCGGACATTGTTGCTCAGATGCTCGACGATTTCGATGAGTCGCCGGTCCTTGTTGGTCATTCGTTCGGTGGGCGGGTCGCGGTGTGTTTGGCGGCCAAATTCCCGGAGAAGGTGGGGCCGCTGGTACTGACCGGGGTGCCTCTCTTGAGACGAACGAATATGAAGAAGCCGGCGTTGTCTTATCGAATTCTGCGTGGTTTGAACAAAGCTGGTGTCGTCTCCGGTGAGCGAATGGAAATAGAACGTCGCAAAAGAGGGTCGGTCGATTACAAAGCCGTCACCGGGGTGATGCGTGAAATCCTGGTGAAAATTGTGAATGAAAGCTACGAAACCCAGCTGAGACAGATCCGGTCGTCAGTTGTGCTGCTATGGGGCAGCGACGACAGTCAGGTACCGGTGGCGATTGCCAGAGAGGCTGCGGATCTCATTGAGGACGTCGACCTCGAGGTTCTGGACGGAGTGGGGCATCACGTGCCGGTCGAGGCACCGGAGGCACTGCGGCGGGCTGTAGATTTGGCCGTGTCATGACCTGGGTGCTGGCTGCGGTTTGTGGAATTGCGTCGGTCCCGGCGGGTCTGCGCTGGCTTCGGGTTGGTCAACGCGAGCATTATCTGCCTCCTTCAGCGATGCGTTTTGCCTGGCGGTGGTGGTCCAGCGGACTAGCCAATGTGCTGCTGCTGTTTTTGGGAATTGTCGGAGTGCTGGGGAGCCTTTGGAGTGTCTGGTTTGGATTCTTGGTCGCCCTTGCCCAGATTGGCCCCTTGGGGCTCTCGATCAAGGGTGTCAGCTCCCCGTTGGCCTGGACAGACCGTCTCAAACGACTCGCCTATCTGACGACCGGAATCGTTTTCCTCTTCTATCTGTTGGGGGGTCTGGCCAAAACCCCATTCCTGGTGGTTCTGGGACTGTTCGCGCTGCCGGCCATTGTTGATCTTTCCATGTGGATCCTGGCACCTGTCGAGAAGATGATGGGCAACAAGTGGGTTAAAAGGGCCGTAGCCAGACTCAATTCGGTCGATGCCGAAGTAGTGGCGATCACAGGCTCATATGGCAAGACCACCACCAAGAACTACGTGAGCCACTTATTGACCGGGAGCCGCCGCACGGTGGCGAGCCCGGCTTCTTTCAATAATCGAATGGGTCTGGCCAAGGCGGTCAACGAGGGGTTGACCCCGGGAACCGAGGTGTTTGTCGCCGAGATGGGTACTTATGGGCCTGGTGAGATAGCCAAATTAACGAAATGGATAAAGCCGAAAGTGGCGGCGATTGTGGCGATCGGGCCCGTGCACTTGGAGCGATTCGGCACCGAGAAGACGATCGTCGATTCGAAAGCCGAGATCCTCGATGAGGCCGAGATAGGTGTCATCTGTGTCGACCACCCGTTTCTGGCTGATCTGGCCAGGAGACTTTCAGACTCGATGGAGATCCTCACAGTCTCAACGGCAGAGGATCAACTTCGTGTCGGTGATGAGGTGGTGGCCCCGGTGCCCAAAGGCGCTTTTCCGGCCAACGCTGCCGTGGCTGTTGGCATTGGCGTCGCGCTAGGGATTCCTTTGGAGAGTCTCTTGCCCAGACTGGCCGATCTGCCGGTGGCCGAGCATCGACAATCGGTGAGCATCTCCGAGGCCGGATTCACGATCATCGACGACACCTTCAACTCCAACCCGGCCGGGGCGGCCCGCGGTCTCGACCTGCTGGACGAACTCGGCAAGAGAACGACCGTTGTGGTCACTCCGGGAATGATCGAATTGGGCGAAGTCCAGGAGGCCGCCAACCGTGAGTTTGCGACTATGGCATCGGGGATGGTCGACCGAATTGTGATTGTCGGCCGCACCAACCTGGAGGCACTCCTCGAGGGTTCCGGCAATGGCGATGCTTCAGTTAGCGTCGTCGCCACCAGGGAAGAAGCAGTCACCTGGGTTCGATCCAACCTCGGCCCCGGCGACGCGGTTCTGTACGAGAACGACCTTCCGGACCACTATCCATGAGACTCATGCCATGACAAAGCCAGCGGTTGTCTTTGGCGGGCCTTCCGACGAACACGACATCTCGGTCATCACCGGTCTCCAGATCAGCCGGGCTCTCGACAATGTCCACACCGTCTACTGGTCGAAGACTGGGGATTGGTACCTGGTCGATCAGGATCTCGAGGCGTCTGAGTTTGCTGAGGGTGTCCCCCGACGGGCCCGTGAGCTCAACTTTGTGGTCTCGCCGGGCCAGGGCTTGATGATCAAGAGGAAAACACTTGAGATCAGCTCGATTCTGTTGGCATGTCACGGTGGACCGGGTGAGGACGGGACGCTTCAAGGCCTTTTTGACATGGTCGGCTATCGGTACACCGGGCCAGGTCAGGCGGCATCTGCTTTGGGCATGGACAAGCTTGCGTTTGGTGCGGCAATGTCATCGGCTGGTCTTCCCACATTGCCCCGGGCTCTGGTCGCCACCGGCGATGAAGAAGCCCCACACTTCGAGGGCCCTTTCATCGTCAAACCGCGGTTTGGAGGGTCATCGATCGGAATAGAGGTGGCTGACGATTGGCCGACAGTTCTGGCGTTGAAGAACTCTTCGGCATACTTCGATCAAGGAGCGGTGGTCGAGCCTTTCATTGTGAGTCGTGATCTTCAAGTGGCGATTCGGACTTACCCGGAGTGGCAACTCTCTGCTGTCGAGGCCCCTGCCCGGGCAGATGATGGGATCTACTCATATGACCAGAAGTATCTGGCATGGAGTGGAGAGGTGAGTGGAGGTCGGGAGTTGCCGGCGAGTCTCGACGATAAGACCGCCGACGGCATTGCCAAACTGGCTAAGAGGGTTACCGAAGTGGCGGGTCTCAGGGGTATCGCCCGCATCGATTTCCTCGACCGGGGTGGCGAACTGCTGGTCAACGAGGTGAACACCATCCCGGGGTCGATGGCCGTATATCTGTGGATCGATCCACCCCTCACCAGAAAACAGCTGTTCGAGGACATGGTGGCCGAGGCCGAATCGTCTAGAACCAGGGTGTTCTCGGTCGCGGGTAGCGATGGCACCGCGCTCCGTAGCGCAGGCACCATCGCATCAAAGCTTGGTTAGAGGCCGGTTGCCTGCAGTTCACCTATAGATGGACCACCGGACAGGTGAGGGTTCGCGTGATCCCGTCAACCGCCTGAATCTTGGCTACGACGAGTTTGCCGAGTGAGTCGACGTCTTCACTACTCGCCTTGACGATCACGTCATAGGGCCCGGTGACATCGTCGGCTGCCTCGACGCCGTGGATCTCTCGCACTTCTTCTGCAACAACGGCGGCCTTGCCGACCTCCGTTTGGATCAGGACATACGCCTGGACCAAGTTGAGCCTCCTCGCTCTATGAGGCGAGCGACACTAGTGGATCAACCAACCGGCTGAGACTGGCGCGTCCTACCGACGCTGTCACTGTGGCCTTGAATCCATGTTCGAACGGAAACCCCATCCCCAGATCGGTGGCCAGGCAAAGGGAGGCGACGACCTCCGCGGTTCGGACGCGCTCAGGAATCGTTGTTAGTAGCTCTCTTGACCAAATCGCACGTTGTGGATGAAGACACGCCCATCTTCGGTCACCGAATCGAAGATGATCCGCTGACCCTGACGAAGACTGCGGAAGAGGGAACCTTTGAGCGATCCAGGTCGCAGATAGACCTCGGATCGATCGGCGTCGAGAACCACTATGCCGGCGCCGGTGACCGGGTCATAGGTCTTGACGACGCCTTGGTCCATCGGTCAGGCCTTGACGACCTTGCCGGCCCGAATGCAAGAAGTGCAGACACGCGCCCTGCGGGAGTTGGACCCGTGCTTGACCCTGATTCTCTGAATGTTGGGAAGCCAACGCCGGTTGCTGCGTTTGTGTGAGAAGCTAACGCTCTTTCCGTAACTTGGTTCCTTGCCGCAGATTTCGCAACGATAAGACATGTCAAAACTCCTGGAATGTTCAATAAAACTAACGGTAAACAGACTAAGGCAGAGTCTAGAGGGGCCAACCCGGCCCGCGACCGCGGTGCAATGTTAGCTGTGCTCCCGATCAAGTCCCACTCCGCCAGTACCGTCCAACTGTGGCGTCGTTAGCCCGTCTTGCCGAGATCGAGACCAGTGAGCTCAAAGGCATCGGTCCCAAGAGTTCCGTGGCCCTGAGACAACTGGGGATCCGCCATGTCGCCGATCTTCTGTATCACGTTCCACGGAGATACATCGATCGATCTCAAAAGTCTCCGATCGCCCAGACACCAATTGGCAGCGAGGTGACCTTGATCGGCAAGGTCGAAAAGGTCACGGAGCGCCGTCCGCGACGCAATCTGTTGATTATCGAGGCCCGGATCGCCGACGAGACGGCAACGATCAAGGCAGTCTGGTTCAACCAGCGTTTCCGTCTCAACCAATTGACCGAAGGCTCACTTGTCGCCCTTTCGGGGGAGGTGGAGTCCTTTCGAGGTTCGCTTCAGATGAAAAGCCCCGACGTCGACGTGCTTGATTCTCCTTCGGAGGGGCTCGTGACCGGTCGGGTTGTGCCGATCCACCCGGCCGTCGCCAAACTGAGGGTTGGAACGATTCGTCGTGCGATTCACAACGCGTTGGGCCGCTCGGCGCCAATTGAGGACACCGTTCCCGTCGAGTTCCTTGCAGCCCAAGGTCTCATGGAGCGAGATTTGGCCTTCAACTCGATCCACTTCCCCGAGACTCTCGAAGAGGTCGGGCCTGCCCGACGTCGTCTTGTCTACGACGAGCTCTTTCGACTCGAGCTCGCCCTGGCGTTGCAAAAGCGGAAGCAGGTGCTCGAGGCCACCGGCATCTCCCTCGACCCGAGTGGAGAGCTTGTCGAGCGATTCCTTGGTGGTTTGCCTTACGAGCTCACCGGAGCCCAGAAGCGGGTTCTGGATGAGATCAGCCTGGACCTCGAGACACCGCACCCGATGCATCGTCTCCTTCAAGGCGAGGTCGGTTCAGGCAAGACCGTTGTCGCCGTTGCCAGCTTGCTCCGCGCTGTGGAGGGCGGTTGGCAGGGAGCGATCATGGCCCCAACCGAAGTCCTGGCCGAGCAGCATTTTCTTGGCGTCCGCAGCCTTCTCGGAGTGGCGGGTCTCTCGCCCGACCCTCTTGGTAGTGGCGCCGACTTGGGAATGGACAGTCTCTTCGCGTCGGATGGGCCTGCCGTGCACCTGGCCTTGCTCACCGGTTCGGCCGCAACCTCGAACTACCGCCCCGACATGACTCGGGATCAGCTTCTCGATGACATTGCTTCGGGTCAGGTCGATGTATTGGTCGGCACCCATGCCCTGATTCAGGAGGGCGTCCATTTTGCCAATCTCGGTGTGGCTGTTGTGGATGAGCAACACAGGTTCGGTGTCGCCCAGAGAATCGAACTGAAGGAGAAGGCCGGCGAGGTTGATCCCGACCTCTTGATCATGACTGCAACACCGATCCCACGCACACTCTCGATGACGCTGTATGGCGACCTCGATGTCTCGGTGATCGAGGAGATGCCACCTGGTCGAACACCGGTTGTGACGAGACAACTATCCAGACTGGACGAGACAACTGCGTGGGAGCTGATCGAGAAGGAAGTGGCGAACGGCCGGCAGGCATTTGTCGTTTGCCCGCTGGTTGAAGACAGCGACAAGATCGAGGCCGCCTCGGCCACTGCGGAGTACAAACGTCTTTCGGCGATTCTGGGAGACTTACGGGTCGGTCTCATTCATGGGCAGCTCCGCTCCGTCGACAAGGAATCCGTCATGGCAGCGTTTCGGGCAGGAGAGATCGATGTCCTGGTGTCCACCACCGTCATCGAGGTTGGCATCGACATTCCCAATGCCACCGTGATGGTGATCGAGGACGCCGACCGGTTTGGCCTGAGTCAACTCCATCAACTCCGGGGTCGTGTCGGCCGTGGCGCCTATCCGGGACGATGTCTGCTGATTGCCGATCCGACCACCGAAGAGGGAGAAGCCCGCTTGGCGGCGATGACAGCAACAAACGATGGTTTTCGATTGGCGGAGGAGGATATGCGCATCAGAGGTCAAGGGACCGTATTCGGAACCCGCCAGTCGGGGGTCAAGGATCTTCGGATCGCTGACATCCTCGAGGATTTCGACTTGCTGGTAGCAGCGAGGAGAGATGCTTTTGGTCTTGTGGATTCTGATCCCGAACTTCGTGATCACGTCGAGCTTGCCGACGAGGTACGGGCGATGTTGGGAGACGAAGTCGAGTGGCTGTTTGTGAGTTGACACCCGAATGAGAGTCATCGCCGGCAAGGCAGGGGGAAGAAAGCTCAAGGCTCCTGACACCGATGGCACCCGTCCGGTCACGGATCGGGTCAGGGAGGCGGTCTTCTCCATCATCGGCGCCTGGGTCGAGGATGCTGTGGTGGCAGACCTCTACGCCGGGTCGGGCTCCTTTGGGATCGAGGCGCTGTCCCGGGGTGCTCGTTCGGCGGTATTTGTCGAGAACGGTCGCAAGGCGTTGATGACTCTGCGTGAGAACATCGAGACGGTTGGACTCGGCGGCACGGTGGTCGCCACGTCGGTTCAGGCCTATCTGAATCGATCGGACGCTCGCTTCCACCTGGTGTTCATGGATCCCCCTTGGCCCCAGGAGACCAGTCAGATGGAGGCCGATCTCGAGTCCCTTGACCCACTGTTAGCTCCCAATGCCGAAGTGGTGGTTTCGCGCAGGCATACCGACCAGGTTCCGGCAATCCCCGAAACATGGCGGGTTGCCACCGAAAAACGCTACGGGGATACCAGAATTCTCCGGTACGAGAAGTTGGAAAGTCCCGAATGACGACAGCCTTATGCCCCGGTAGCTTCGACCCGCCGACAAATGGTCACGCGGACGTCATTGCTCGCGTGATCAACGGCTTCGATCGGGTAGTTGTCTCAGTGATCGATAATCCCTCGAAGAAGGCGATGTTCACTGCTTCCGAGCGGATGGGATTGCTCAAGGAGATGCATGGCGAGGCGATCGAGGTCACGTCGTTTGACGGACTGCTTGTCGACCATGTCCGTGAGATCGGAGCAGACGTCGTGGTCAAAGGGCTGCGAACCGTTGACGACTACCAATACGAGACACAGATGGCACAGATGAACCGACATCTCACCGGGATGGAGACGGTGTTCATACCAACCCATCCGGAATTCGCTTTTATCTCCTCGTCGCTGGTTAGGGAAGTTGCAAGGCTCGGCGGATCGATGAGCGGTCTGGTCCCCGATGTGGTCGAGAAGGCACTTAAGGAGCGGTTGTCATGACCCAAGAAACGCATGTCGACAATGTGACGGAGTTGGTGGTTGATGCCACCGGTCGATCCGAACCGACCGACATTCTCGAGATCGTCGACGATCTCATCGTCAATCTCCATGAGGCAAAGACAATGCCACTCGGATCCAACGCCCTCGTCGACAGGAATCAGTTCCTCGACCTTCTCGAACAGCTTCGAACCAGTCTTCCTGACGAATTGCGCGCCGCACGCTGGATGGTGCGAGAGCGTGAGGCGTTTATTGCGAGAACCAACGAGAAGGCTCGAGAATTGGTGGATAACGCACGTGCTGCGGCCGATGTGCTGGTTTCTGACTCAAACATCGTTGCCGAGGCTGTTGAGGAAGCCAACATCTTGGTTCGACGTGCCGAGGGTGAAGCTCGCAAGATACGTCTCGAGACCGAGGACGAGACAGAGCAGGGCCTGCAAAGGGTCGAAGTCCTTTTGGCTGAGGTGATGCTGGGAGTCCAGAATGCACGTAGTGAGCTGCATCAGGCGCGTCCCCGCCCACCCGAAGTCCCCATTTAGCAATCCGTTGTGACCAGTTCGCTGGTCATCAAAGCGGGCGACCTGGTCGGTCATCCTGATAAGGAACGACCTTTCAAGGGAATCAGGGAGGTATCGCTTCGTCTTGGTGATACCACGGTGAACGGTCCGATGTCTGTGGAAGGGGTTGCACGTGGGACGGTTGACGGGGTTCAAGTGAGTTTCACGTCGACCGCCCAAGGTCATATGAAGTGCGTGCGGTGTCTGATCGAATGGGACGAAGAGGTCTCGGTCAGCGGATCGCAGCACTTTGCCAAGATCCCCGACGAAGATGGATATGCCATCACTGAGGGTGAGGTCGATCTCGGCAGTCCCGGTATGGATGAACTGGCGCTGGGTCTACCGGTTGCCCCGGTCCACGACGAGGATTGCAAAGGACTTTGCCCAATCTGTGGAAACGACTTGAATAGCGATCCCTGTGACGGCCACGAGGACGGTCCTGATTCGCCCTTTGCTGTCCTGAAAGATCTATTCGATTCCTGAAATACCAAGGAGTGCCCCGACATGGCGGTGCCCAAGAAAAAGATGTCGCGCTCGCGTACCCGACAACGCAAAGCTGCCTGGAAGGTCTCGGCTCCACGCTCCAATCCATGTGAGCAATGTGGCAAGCCAAAGCTTCCCCACCGCGCCTGTCGCGAGTGCGGTACCTACGCCGGTCGCGAAGTAATCGAAGTCAACTAAGAAGTACATGGCCCGTATCGCCCTCGACGCAATGGGGGGCGACCACGCCCCAGCCGAAACTGTCGCAGGTGCTGTTGATGCGGCCGGGCGCGGGGTAGACATCGTCCTCGTCGGTGACCCAGACATCCTCAACCGAGAACTTTCCAGCCATGACGTTGCCCTTCCAATCGTTGAAGCGCTTGACGTCATTGATATGGGCGACGACCCCACCCGGGCGCTTCGGGAGAAACCCGGTGCGTCGATAACTGTTGCGGCCAGGCTGGTCAAAGAGGGATCTGCCGACGGGCTGGTGTCAGCGGGTTCGACTGGTGCGGCGATGGCCGCTGCGGCAATAATCATCGGTCGGGCGAAAGACGTTTCTCGACCTGCCATCGCCACAATCTTCCCGACCCCGAACAGCCCGACCCTTGTTCTGGACTCGGGTGCCAACCCTGATGTCAAACCCGAGCAGTTGGCACAATTCGGGATCATGGGGTCGGTTGCGGCCCAGGCCCTATTCGACGTTGAAAATCCCCGAGTTGGTCTGTTGTCTAACGGTGAGGAGAAGGGCAAGGGTCGAGCCCTCGAGAAGGCGGCTTACAACTTGCTAGAGGAAGGACCCACCGAATTCGTCGGCAACGTCGAGGGACGGGACATCGCGACCGACCGGGCTGACGTGATCGTCACCGATGGGTTTACCGGGAACATCTTCCTCAAGACGACCGAGGGGGTCGCCAAACTGGTGACACGGTATTTTAGGGAAGCGATGTCGGACTTGCCCGACAACGTCTCAGAGGTTGCCTTGGCGGCGATTGCGAGTGTCCAACAACGTCTCGACTACGAGACCTATGGGGGCGCACAACTGTTGGGGGTGAAGTCGGTGGTGGTCATCGCCCATGGCAATTCGAGTCGTATTGCGATATCCAACGCGTTGGGTTTGGCTAAGGAGAGCGCCGATCACGACCTGGCGAAACGTATTGCTGACCAGTTGTCATGACGTTCGAGAGTCGACTGGGTTATACATTCAAGGATCAGGCGCTACTGCGGCTGGCTTTGACCCACCGCTCCGTGAGTGCCGAGGACCCCGGTCGCAACGACAACGAGCGACTCGAGTTTCTGGGTGATGCTGTTCTCCAGCTTGTAATCACCGATCTCCTTTATGACAGCTATCCCCAGCTTGCCGAAGGTCAGATGGCCAAAGTGAGGGCGGCCGTCGTGAGCCGGCCGACCCTCGCCGAGATCGCCAGATCAACAAGCATCGGATCCGAGTTGCACCTTGCCCCTGGAGAGGACCGCACTGGCGGCCGTGGGAAGGATTCCATCCTCGCTGATGCCGTAGAAGCGGTGCTTGGCGCGGTCTATCTCGATGGAGGCCTGCAAGCTGCCCGGCAGATGATTCTCGGTCTGTGGCGTGAGCGGGTTACCGATCGCGCCAAACGGCCGGGAATCAAGGACTACAAGACCCGTCTCCAAGAGCACCTTGCGCGAGACGGTCTCATTCCGGAATACCAGGTCGAAGGGACCGGGCCCGATCATGATCGGCGTTTCACCGCCATCGTCCACGTCGAAGGTAACGAGCTCGGTGCCGGAGCTGGACGCTCCAAGAAAGAAGCTGAGCAGGCTTCTGCATCTGAAGCACTGGCCACTCTCACATCAGATCCTCCCTGACTAACTCGTCGTCCCTCGCCCGAAGATCGATATACCAAGTGGTGTGCATGGCGGCGATCGCGGCGACGATGAAACCTTGAGCGATGAGCCCGAGCACCGAAGCAATCGAGATGCCCAGTCCGAGGTCTCCAACGACGGAGAGCGGAATGGCAACCAACTGAATCAGTTGTACTGCGACTGATCCGAGTAGACCCACCAATGCCAGAAATCCCAAGGTAGGCCACCAGCGGCGGCGTACGAGATCGAAGCTCCGTCTCAACGACCCTATCGCTTTCCGCTTCTCGATAACGAGCACCGGGCTCCACATCGAGAGGACGACTCCAATCCAGATTGCGGGCGTCAACATTGCGAACATGAGCACTATCGCGATGAAGACGCTGGTTGCGTTTGGGGTGCCGACCAGGGCCCACGGGATGGTCCATGCGATGACCCCAGCGACGACAATGCCGGCCACGGCGAGTAAGGCGATGGTCCCGGCTATCAGCCCGCGACCGTACCGGCCCAAAGCGACTCGTCTTGCCTGGGCGCCGGTCGCCGGGAGTCCGGCCGCGTCGGAGGCGATGATGTGATGGGCAGCCAGGTAAACGTACAGGGAGGCGAGGGTTTGAAGGGCGACGGCTATCAGGGTGGCCCAGATAAATGGCTCGGCCATCTCCAACAACTCGTCAGATGGAAGTGAGTCGAGAAATTCAGGGTCGCTGAAGACGAGATTGAGAAACTCGTCCGCACCCGAGAGTCTGAAGACTCCCAAGGCAGCGATACCGGTTGGGATGAATGCCCAGAGGGCGGCCGAGGCCAGGGCCTTCCACGTACGAGCCAGCGCGTTCATGGCGTCGCCGAGCACCTGTCCAAGAGGACGTGGGACTATTTGCATTGGCTCGGTACCGTAACCGGCCCTTAGTTGGAGACCTGACTGCCTGAATTACCCGAAGTCGAGACCACCCGTCGTCATCTTGAAGCCGCCATGGTCGGCCGAACATTCATCGAAGTAAGAGTCAGTCACGATCGGACCGTGCGTAACAACGCTTCACGAGCGGAGGTCGCCAACCGGCTCTCGGGGCGGACCGTTCAGGATGTCCGTCGCCACGGCAAGTTTCTGATCATCGGTCTGGATAGTGGCTACACAATGGTGGCCCATCTCGGTATGTCCGGACGATTTTCGATTGCCCAGCCTTCGCAGACAAAGAGCGCTCACACCCACTTTGTTGCTGTTTTGGACAACAACACCGAGATCAGGTTTATTGATCCGAGGACATTCGGTTTCATTGCCGCATACGACGAAGACGAAGTCAGTAGTTCCGGGCTGGCGCGGTTGGGGCCCGATGCGTGGACCGAACCACTCGATGTGGACGATCTGGCTGCCTCCCTCCGAGGTCGGGTGGCACCGATCAAGGCACTCCTCCTTGACCAGGGCCCCATGGCAGGACTTGGCAATATCTATGCCGACGAGGTGCTTCATCTCGCCCATGTCCACCCGTTGACCGCCGGCGGAGATCTCAACCACCATCAGGTGGGGGCGTTGCTGGAGGCAGTGCGGGTGGTCTTGGGGGCGGCTATCGACGCCGGTGGAACGACCTTGGACGATCTTGCCTACCTGCTCCCTGACGGCCAGGCGGGGGAAAGCCTCGAAGGTCTTCGGGTCTATGGACGTGAGGATCAGCCCTGTCGTACGTGTGGGACTGCGATCCAGCGGATCGTGGTTCGCTCCCGGTCTACCCATTTTTGTCCGAGTTGTCAGCCACATGTCTGACACGGCCGTTCACGTCTACGTCACCGGGAGCGTTCAGATGGTCGGCTATCGACAGAGTTGCCGAAGGGTTGCAAGGTCACTCGGGCTGGTGGGGTGGGTTCGCAACCTGAGGGACGGAAGGGTGGAGTTCTTTGCCCAAGGTGGTGCCGAAGGTGTCGATCGATTAGTGGCCTGGGCTTGGGCCGGACCGTCGTCCGCGAACGTGACTGGTGTCGAGTCGGACATGGTTAGGCGCGATGTCACACTCACGGATTTCTTCATCCAACCCAACCCAGAGAGTTCCGTATGAACCTCAATACGTTGTTAGCCTGACGTCATAATCACAATCGTGTCATTTGCCAGGTGTCATTTGTGTATCTGAAGTCTCTCAAAGTTGCCGGGTTCAAGTCGTTCGCAGACAGAACCCGTTTGGAATATCGCCCCGGGGTAACCGTGATCGTCGGACCCAACGGTTCGGGCAAATCCAACCTCGTTGACGCGTTGTCATGGGTTCTTGGAACTCAATCGACCAAGGCTCTCCGCACCGAGAAGATGGAAGACGTCATCTTTGCCGGGACCGCGACTAGACCTGCGCTGAACAAGGCTGAGGTGACGCTCGTCATCGACAACGCCGAGCGGATGATCGATCTCGATCTGGACGAGGTGGCGCTGACACGCCGTCTCTATCGCGATGGCTCGAGTGACTACGAGCTGAACGGGGTGGGGTGTCGGCTGTTGGACATCCAGGATCTGCTCTCGGATTCGGGGGTTGGTCGTCACCAGCACGTAATCATCGGTCAGGGCGAGATCGGCAAGGTGCTCAATGCATCTCCCGAGGAGCATCGAGCGGTTATCGAGGAAGCTGCCGGCATCCTCAAGCATCGTCGCCGAATGGAGCGAAGCGAGCGTCGTCTGGAGAGAACCGACGAAGACCTGGTTCGTCTTCAGGATCTGCTCGGCGAGATCGGTAGACAGATGCGGCCGCTGCGTCGCCAAGCCAAGGCTGCCGATCGCTATGACGGTCTCAAGGCCGAAGTGGTTGCCTTGCGTCTATATCTGAGTGGTGTGGCTCTCGCCGACCATGACCGTCAACTCACCATCTTCACTTCCGAGAGGGCCAAGCTGTTTGAGGTCAACGAAGTCGACGGCGCAAGAGTTGAGGTGTTGGCGGAAACACTCGCCAAACTCACCGAGTCGGCCAGCCAGGTTGGTGCCGATCTTGACCGGGACACGTCCGCAGCAGCGCGGCTCGAGACCACAAATGAACGGCTTCGACGGATCGCCTCTGTGTCCCATGAGCGGGCGAGGGCTGTTAGCGGGCGCCGAGAGGCTGTGGTCGAGCGACGCTCCGATCTCAATGATGAGTCCCAATCGATCATCGATGAGCTGTCCGAGAGTGTTGACGCCCGAACTACGGCTGAAAACGTTTCCACGGCGGCCGAAGATCGATTCCGTCGTCTCGAAGATGAAGAGCGTGCAGTGGCTGCACAAAATTCGTTGTCGCCGGAGGGGGCTCTCGCTGCGGCCCAAGGTCAGCTGAGCTCTTTGGAAGCGTCTCTGATCAGAGATGAAAGGGAAGGGAAAACCCTCTCACACAGACTCGATGTGCTGTCGGCCCAGCGTCGTGACGAGACGGCGGAGGTCGAGCGGATCAACTTTGAAATCAAGCAAATTGATCAAGAACTCTCCGGGTTACACGCTGCCTACGACGGGGTCGGTAAGAAACGTCAGGCAGATCAAACCCTCTGGTCACACGCCGAGGAGTCGCTCGCGGAGTCTGGGCTCGAGAAGGCTTCGGCTGCGGCGAAGGTAGAAGCGATCAAGGCAGGCGTTGACGGCCGATATGACCTCGAAGCTCGAAAGATGGTCGAAGATGCCACGGGCGCCGTTGGGACGCTGAAATCGCGTCTCGACATTCCGGTTGGCATGGAAGCGGCAGTGCAAGCGGCTCTCGGTGCCTGGGCCGACGCTGTGGCGTTCGAGGCCTCAGATTCGGTGCGAAACGTCGTCGAACTCGTCAAACGCCACGGTGGCGGATCTGTTCCAGTCGTTTCTGCGATCTCCGAGAGCACAGCTCCAGCCCGAGAGGTAGCCGCCGCGCTCGGAGTGGAGGCACTCGTCGACATGTTGGGTCCGGAGGCACACCAAGGGCTTGCCAACCGTCTCCTCGGAGATGTGGTTCTGGTTGAGGGTTGGCTGTCGGGCTGGGACTTGGTCGCCAAACACCCCGCCCTTCGGGCCGTGACCCCGGAGGGTGACCTCATCTCAGTGAACGGTGTCCTGATCGCCAACCCCGATGGTGCCGGCGAGGCGATGCTGGAGAGTGCAGAAGTGGTTCTCGAGAGAGCCGAAACAGAGTTCTCCAGAGCAGAGTCTCGCCATACGAGCGCACGACGCGACTTCGACCTGAGCCGTGAATTGGAGCGCACAGCTCTCGAAAGTCTCGAGAAGGCGGAAGCAGGGTTGGCGGGCCGCTCCGAGGCAATGGCGCGTCTCCAGCAGTCGGTCGATTCGATCACAGTTGAGCACGATCGACTCACTGAACGCCAGACAGCTCTTGTTCAGTCAATAGACGCTGCTGAGACCCAAATGGAGTCCCTGAAGAACCGACTCGAGGCGCTGGAAGGTGAGGAAGCGGCTCGGATGAAAGTGTGGGCTGAGCTCGAGGGGCGTCGTCTCCAATTGGCCGCCGACAGAGAGATCGCTCGTTCCGAGTGGCAAGATGCTGCGGCTCGACATCTTGCGTTTATCGAGCGTGAGCGGCTGTTCGAAGAGCGAAGGGTCCGCATCTCAGAGGAACTGGGACGTCTTCAGTCTGGTATCAGCTCAGATGCCGACCCCGGGAGTCTCAATCGTGTTGAGGAGGTGGCACGTCGCGCGATTGACATCCTCGAGAGACGCATCGAGGAAATTCGAGATCGTCAAGCCCGGCTCCGGGCTGAGAACTCTGAGGTACTCGGTCGGCTGGGAGTGGCCAGAACCGAGCACGACACAAAACGGTCGGCCATTGTTTCGGCGAGCCAGCGGGTTGGCGAGATCGACGTGAAGCTCACGGAACTCCGGTTGACCCGTGAAGCCGTGATCGAGTCCATTCGGCGCGACGCTGATGCTGACGCCGACGCGGCCATCGGAGCACCGCGTCCCGACGTTTCTCGCACCGCTGATCTTGACGAGATGATGGAGACAAAGAGTGTCCAGTTGGCCCGGCTGGGTCCAATAAATCCGTTAGCGGCCAAGGAATATCGGGATCTAGAGGAACGTCATGACTTCCTGTCCGAGCAGATGGCAGATGTTGAGTCGTCCCGATCCGATCTCAGAAAGGTCATCTCGGCACTCGAGTCCGAGATCGAGCAGCGTTTCCGGAGGGCCTTCGACGAGGTGGCCGCCGCATACCAGCAGTACTTTGAAGTTCTGTTTCCTGGTGGGCGAGGAGAGATCAGACTCGAGAATCCCGACGATCGTTCTTCCGGTGTCGCCATCGACGCCCAGCCTTTGGGCAAGAAAGTCAGCACGATGACGTTGCTCTCGGGTGGTGAGAGGAGTCTGGCGGCCCTTGCTTTCCTCTTTGCGATCTTCGACGCGCGGCCAAGCCCCTTCTATGTGCTCGATGAGGTCGAGGCAGCCCTCGACGACACCAATCTGCGTCGGTTCCTCAGAATCGTCGACGAGTTCCGTCAGCGGGCGCAGCTTCTGATCGTGACCCATCAGCAGCAGACGATGGAAGCCGCAGATGTCCTCTACGGGGTAACCATGGAACCAGGTGGATCCTCACAGGCGCTCCGCAAGGAGATGACGTCTACCGCTTCGGCTGCCGCTGTCGACCAGGTCGTTGTCGATCAAGTCGTTGTCGATCAAGTCGCATAAGTTCGTCTAAGCGATGAACGCACAAACACCGATAGTCCTCGGCGTCGTCGTGGTCGTCCTGATTCTCATCGGGGTCTACGTGTTCTGGCGACGATCCAAGGGAGCCACCCCCGTCGAGCCGATTCGGCGTCTCTACAAGACCGTCGGAGTTCTCGGCGCAGCCCTAGGTGGACCTTGGGACTCGGGTCTTGATGACTCCGATTGGGCTGAGATCTCCGAAGTTCTTCTTGCGGCCGACGTCGGCGTCGAAGCTTCGACACGTATTGTGCGAGGGCTGCGGTCGGCCAAACCAGAATCCCTAGATGATGCTCGGGGGCACTTGGCTAGGTTGCTGAGGTCCGAATTAGACGACGCCCCCAGGATGCTTCGTTTGGATGGTGAGCTTTCCATTGTCGTGATCGTTGGTGTCAACGGGACCGGAAAAACGACAACTGTCGCCAAGCTCTCGTATCGGCTGAAAGAAGAAGGGAAAAGCGTGATTATCGGTGCCGCCGACACCTTTCGGGCTGCTGCCGGCGAGCAACTCGAAATTTGGGCTCGGCGTGTTGGTGTCGACATAGTTACAGGTCAGGAGGGTGGCGACCCGGCTGCGGTGGTGTTTGACACGATTTCTGCGGCAAAGGGACGTCACGCAGACATTGTGATCATTGATACGGCGGGACGACTTCACGGAAAGAAGAACCTGATGGGAGAGCTCAAGAAGATTTACAAAGTGGCGGCCGGTGACGGAGAGGTCGACGAGGTCCTTCTGGTATTGGATGCGACAGCCGGCCAGAACGGTCTGGCTCAGGTCCGTGAGTTTGTAGAAACCATCCCGGTCAGCGGAATTGTCCTCACCAAGCTGGATGGCACGGCAAAAGGTGGGATTGTGATTGCCGTTGAGAAAGAGCTCGGCATCCCGGTCAAGTTCATCGGTCTGGGGGAAGGTTTGGATGACATGGAACCGTTTGATCCCGATAGTTTCATATCCGCATTGCTGGAGGAGTCATGACATCTGACGAGCTTGCTGCACTGGCGAGAGCCGCTGCCGAGTCCTCGTACTCTCCGTACTCCCACTTTCGGGTGGGGGCGGCGGTAGTTGGGGAAGAGGGAGAGATATTCACCGGTGCCAACGTCGAGAACGCCGCGTACCCGGTGTCGTCGTGCGCAGAGGCTACGGCGATCAACACCGCTGTCTCACAGGGTATCCGGAAGATCTCAGTTGTAGCCGTGGCATGTATTGATGCCCGAGATGTCGAGGGTGCCTACCCGTGTGGCCGGTGTAGGCAGATCATGTCGGAGTTTGGCGTCGAGAAGGTAATTGTGAGCGCGGGCGATGGGTCGGCGGTGCGTGAGCACACACTCGACCAACTGCTTCCCCACCAATTCGAGCTCTAAGCTTCGATCGGCTTTGGCCAGTCGGGTCGATTCACCTTTCCCACCACAAAACGAGGCCCACTCCAGGTGTCATCGATGGCGCACACCTTGTTGTCCACCATTCCGGTGGGAAGGAGTCCTTGGTGTCTTGTGATGCCGGAGCTACAACCATCTCGGAATAGGATTCACCGAAGCCGGCCGTAATATAGAGCGCTCCCTCTAAAGGAGTGTATGCACCCACCCGGCTTCGGCCCCGGATACGAACACGAAGCCTGTGGCGTTGGTTTCATCGCCGCTCTCGATCGTTTGCCTTCCTTTCGGATGACCCGATTGGCTGTGGAATGCTTGCAGCGGCTCGACCATCGGGGCGCCACTGCCATCGACGGGACGGGTGACGGCGCCGGATTGCTCACCCAGATCCCCTACAAACTGATAGGGCGCGAGCTTCGGGCCCACGACATGACAATCGACCCCGATCGTCTTGGAGTCGTCATGTGCTTTCTTCCTCCCGATGATGCCGCCAGATCACGTTCTGTCGTCAGCGAAGCCTTGGAGGCGCAGGGTCTTCATCTCGTCTATTGGCGTTCGGTGCCTATGGACCCTTCGGTGCTTGGCGAGCATGCTCGCAATGTGCTGCCGCTGATCGAGCAGGCCGTTGTCACCGCCGATCTCCCCGAGGGGCACTTCGAACGGGCGATGTACATGGCGAGAAAGCGGATGGAGCGCACTGCCAATCCCGGACTCTCGATTCCTTCAGCTTCGGGACGGACCGTGATCTACAAGGGCTTGTTTACTGCCGGTCACATTGCTGACTTTTATTGGGACCTTCGTGACCCGGACTTTGAGACGCCATTTGCGATCTTCCACCAGCGCTTCTCCACCAACACATTTCCCAGCTGGGAAAACGCCCAGCCATTCCGAATGTTGGCGCACAATGGGGAGATCAACACCATCCAGGCCAATCGATCCTGGATGCAGGCCAGGGAAAACGCCGCCACCCCTGGAGTGTGGGGAGACCGGTTGGCCGACTTGTCTCCTTTCATCCAGCCATCTCTGTCCGACTCGGCGAGCCTCGACAACGCTTACGAGCTACTGGTGCAGAGCGGTCGGTCGCTGTCACATGTCAAAGAGATGCTCATCCCCGCAGCTTGGGAGAACGTGTCGGATCTGTCACCTGAACTTGCAGGTTTCTATCGCTATCACGCCTTCTTGACCGAGCCATGGGACGGCCCAGCGGCAATAGCGGTTAGCGACGGCATTTCACTTCTCGCAGGTATGGATCGCAATGGGCTGCGCCCGGCTCGGTGGACCGTGACCCCCGATGTGGTGGTGGTTGCCTCCGAAGCGGGAGTCTGTCCCGAAGAGGAAGCCCGAGCCATCGAGACCGGCCAACTCGGTCCGGGGGAGCTGATTCTCTTCGATGGTGAGACCGGGACGGTTCATCATTCGGACGAGGTCAAGAACGATCTCGCGGCTCGACGTCCCTATGGCGAATGGGTCAACACCGAGGCGATTGCCATCCAGGCGCCCTTCGATCCGTTGAACGATGCGAGATTTGACGCCGGCGCCCTGACCAGGGTGTTTGGCTACACAGCCGAGGAGCGTCGTTTGATCCTGGCACCGATGGCAGAAGGTATCACCCCGATGGGCTCGATGGGTGACGATACAGGATTAGCGGTTCTCGACGATCGCCCCCGACGGCTCACCCGTTACTTCCATCAGATGTTCGCTCAGGTGACCAACCCCCCGATGGACCCGATCCGAGAGGAGCTGGTGATGTCGCAGCGGATCCAGCTGGGACGTCGCGGGCCGATACTCGAAGACCATCCCAGTCAGGCTCACCTCATCGAGCTGGCGAGCCCGATCATGTCGGATGCCGAGTTGGAGTCCGTGGTCAGGACAGGGGATCCCCGTTTTTTCTCCCACTGGATCGCTGCCACCTGGGAAGCCTCGACCGGTCGGGAGGGGATGGAGGAGCGACTCGACGCGATATGCGAGGAGGCGACTCAAGCCGTTCAACTCGGTTCCACGATTCTTGTGCTTTCCGATCGCGAGATCAGCGATCGGGAGGCCCCCATCCCGATGATGCTTGTCGTCGGTTCGGTGCACCACCGTCTCATCGATGCTGGTGTCAGGGGTGATGTTTCGCTTGTGGTGGTCTCGGGTGAGCCACGGGATGCTCACGACGTGGCCTGTCTGATTGGGTTTGGAGCGTCGGCGGTAAATCCCTATCTCGCTATCGACCAGGTGATAGATCTGGCACGCTCCGGAATGATCGACCTGGACCCGGTGACGGCACAAGAGAACTATCGAAGCGCTCTAGAGACCGGGCTGTTGAAAATCATGTCGAAGATGGGGATCTGCACGGTGTCGGCCTATCGAGGGTCAGAGCTGTTCGAGGTGATCGGGTTGTCCGAGCGGGTGTGTGTGCGGGCCTTCCGGAATTCACCTCGTCGGCTACGAGGGATCGGGTTTCGCACCATTGCCGACGACGCTCTCGCCCGTCATGCCAGCTTTAGTCAGGGACCAAACGCCTCAGGTGGCTTCTATAAGCACAGGCGGGGCGAGGAGACCCACATCACTGGGCCGAAGACAGTTCTCAACCTCCAGAAGTCGGTTAGGTCAGGGGATTACGACGGCTGGCTCAATTATCTGGAGACCATCGGTGACCGGCCACCCGCTCTGGTGAGGGACCTCCTCACGTTCGTCCAGCGGGAGCCAATACCCCTGGAGCAGGTGGAGCCCGCTGAAGACATCATGCGCCGTTTCACGACCGCCGCAATGTCCCTCGGTGCGTTGTCAAAAGAGGCGCATGAGGCACTCGCTGAAGCGATGAATCGGATCGGTGGTCTGTCCAACTCTGGTGAAGGCGGTGAGGACCCCGATCGCTACGGGACGTCGCGTAACTCGGCCATCAAGCAGGTGGCGTCGGGACGGTTTGGGGTGACTCCGGCCTACCTTGACTCGGCCCAGGAGTTGCAGATCAAGATGGCACAGGGATCAAAGCCGGGGGAGGGTGGTCAGCTTCCCGGGCACAAGGTTTCAGACGAGATAGCGCGGTTACGTCACACCAAGCCCGGTGTGACGCTGATCTCGCCGCCACCACATCACGACATCTACTCCATCGAAGATCTGGCCCAGCTGATTTATGACCTCAAATCGTTCAAACCCGATGTGCGCGTCTCGGTCAAGCTGGTGAGCGAGCCCGGTGTGGGAACCATTGCGGTGGGTGTTGCCAAGGCGGATGCCGACGTGATCACCGTTTCGGGCTCCGAGGGTGGAACCGGTGCCTCCCCTCTGGTCTCGATCAAACACGCCGGGTCGCCATGGGAGCTGGGTGTTGCTGAAGCCCACCAGGCCCTGGTCGCCAAGGGGATGAGGTCGAGGATCATCTTGGAAACAGACGGCGGGCTGCGCACCGGCCGTGATGTCGTTGTCGCCGCGATGCTCGGTGCCGAGCGGTTCGGCCTCGGGACGCTGCCTCTCCTGGCGATGGGCTGCAAGATGGTCCGTCAGTGCCACCTCAACACCTGTCCCGTGGGAATAGCTACACAGGATCTTGATCTTCGGGCCAAGTTCACCGGCTCTGCCGACCAGGTGGTGATTCTTCTGGGGCACCTGGCCGAGGAGATCAGACAGCTCCTGGCCAGTCTGGGCAAAAGAACCATCGATGACATCGTGGGTAGGGCTGACTTGCTTCGCCCCGCTGATCGAAGCCATCCACTCGCCACCGACCTTGCGACACTGCTGGTCAGGGCCCAGGACCGTCGCAAGCACGAGGGGTACAACGCTGTTCCGCTCTCAGATCTGTCGCGACGAATGGCGGCGGATGCTCGACCGGCGATCGAAGGGGGTGAGCCGATCGCGCTGAGCTATCCGATCCGCAATGTGGATCGCACAGTGGGGGCTCGACTTTCGGGGGAGATTGCGAAGAGACATGGTGACGTCGGTCTTCCCGATGGCACCATCGAGGTGAGATTGTCGGGAACGGCCGGGCAGAGTCTTGGAGCCTGGCTGAGCCCTGGTGTGTCGCTGTTGTTGGCGGGACCGGCCAACGACTACGTCGGGAAGGGGATGGCCGGTGGGCTGATCTCAGTGGCTCCGGTCAGAAGCGCCTCGATCCCCCAGGGTGCCGGTAACGCAGTGCTCTATGGCGCGACTGGTGGCCGGCTATTCATCGCCGGCCGGGTTGGCCAAAGGTTTGCGGTTAGGAACTCGGGCGCGATCGCAGTTGTCGAAGGCTGCTCAGACCACGGTTGCGAGTACATGACAGGGGGGACCGTGGTCGTCCTCGGTGAGGTTGGCCGCAACTTCGCGGCAGGCATGACCGGTGGCAAGGCTTACGTTTGGGACCCGACGATCGCCATCAAAGGCAAACTCGCGCAAACGGCTCCTGCAGTAAGACGATTGACCGACGAGGAGCAGGATCAGTTGCGGGAACTGATCTTGGAACATGTTGAACGGACTGACAGCCCGTTGGGCAGATCGGTCCTCGGGTCTCTTGGAGACACCTGGGTTGTGGACCCGGAAATAGTCGACGAAGTCGTCGACTTATCTGGTCTGGAGAGCCTCCACCAGCTTGGGTAGGACCTGATGAACGTCCCCGACTACCCCAAGGTCGGCCACCGAGAAGATGGGAGCGTCGGGGTCCTTGTTGATGGCAATGATCGTGCCTGAGTCTTTCATCCCGACAAGATGTTGCATGGCCCCGGAGATTCCGCAAGCGATGTACACATCCGGCTTGACCGTCTTGCCGGTTTGACCTACCTGTTTGGCATACGGCACCCAGCCGGCGTCGACTATGGCGCGGGTGGCACCCGAGGCTGCGCCCAATTGCTTGGCGACATCTTCCACCATGGCGTAGGCCTCGGCGGAGCCGAGTCCGCGTCCGCCAGAGACGATTACGGCTGCCTCTCCAAGTTGTGGCCCTTCGCGTTCCTCGACGTGTGAGGCGGTGACATTGGCGTCGGAGGTGCCGGCGTCGGGAAGATCGAGTGTGGTGACGTCTGGAGCGGAGCCACCCGCCGATTCTGCCACGAACGACTTGGGGCGAACCAGGACGATGAACGGACGTCGGGTCGCCTCTGCCGTCGCAATCTGGGCGCCGCCAAAGACTTCATGGTCGGTCTCGACTCCCGAGTCGGTGAGCCGCACATCGGTGGCGTTGGAGAGGACACCCACGCCCAGTCGTGCCGCAAGACGACCCGCCACATCACGATCGTTGTAGGCCTGACCGAAGATCATCAAGTCCGGCGCGTCGCTTGCGATCTTCTCGGCCAGCGCGGCAGCGGTCGGTCCTGAGGGCAGTCGGTCACCGGCGTCAATATGGACAACCGAGTCGGCACCGTGGTCACCCAAGGTGGCGAATACCTGGTCGGACCCCTCTCCGAGAAAGAGGGCTGTCACGTCGCCCATCTCTCGTGCCTTGGCAAGCAATTCGAGGCCAAGTGCTGAGGGCGCGTCGTTGACCTGCTCGACGAATACCCAGATGTCGGCCATCAGATCACTTTCCGGTCTTCGAGGAGGGCGACGATTGCGAGATGCGCTTCTCCGTCGTCTTCGATGATCTGTCCAGCCGTCCGTTCCACGGCGTCGGTGATCGAGACCACTTTCTGAGATGAGGCGATCTCGACTCCGAGATCAGCGAGTGTCAAGTTGTCGACCGGTTTCTTCTTGGCGTCCATGATCCCTTTGAAGGTGGGATAGCGAGGCTCGACGACACCTGCGGTCACCGACACCACGGCCGGGAGAGATGCCTCAACAACGTCATAACCGTCCGCGGTCTGACGATGGATCGTGACCGAGCCCTCGCCGGCTTCGACCGAGGTGGCGTAGGTCAAGGCTGGGGCATCGAGAAGCTCGGCGATCATCTGCGGGACGACTCCGGAATAGCCATCAGTAGATTCTGTGCCGGCGATGACCAGGTCGTAACCCTCCCCCTTGATGGCTGCGGCAAGAACTCTCGCCGTGCTGAGAGCGTCGGATCCGCGCAATCCATCGTCTTCGATCAGGACTGCCTTGTCGGCACCCATCGCCAGCGCTTGACGAATGCCCTGGGCGTTACCGGATGGCCCCATGCTGACCAACGTGACTGTGCCTTCGTTGGCGTGGGCAAGCTGAAGACCCATTTCCACTCCGTAGCGATCGGTGTCATCAAGCACCTGGTCGGCAGTACGGACGAGCCAGTTGGTCCCCTCTTCAATCGTGTACGGGGTGGCCGGATCTGGGATCTGCTTGACGCAGACGACGACCTTCAATACGACTCCTTATTCGAGATATGGCCGGCGATGGTAACGAGACATCAGAGCTTCGAAGTCAACCCTCAAATCGAGTTGCGATCGATGCGCTCTATCACCAGCGACGGGGGCACGGCGGGCTCAGGTCCTATTACCCATGCTTTGGCTAGTCGGTCTTGCTGTGTGAGCCATTTTGAGTCATCCGAATATTTGATGGTGGCGAGGGTGTCGCCAGGCGATACGGAATCGCCGATCTTGGCGACCACCGTGATTCCGACTCCAGGGTCGATTACATCGTCCTTCCGTTCCCGCCCCGCACCCAGTCTGGTGGCAGCTATACCGATTGTGCGGGCATCGCAGGCCTGGACATACCCGGCCGTGCCGGTGGTGATGACAGCTTTGTGTGGGGCCACCGGCAGAAGCGAAGGGTCTCGGATCTGATCGCTGTTTCCCCCGTGCGCTTCTGTCACCTCGACGAACTTTCTGAGAGCGTCGCCAGTGGTGATCGCCTCGACGAGTCGGTCACGCCCACCGTCGATGTCTGCAAGTTCCAACATCACCTCGCCCAAAGTCAGCGTCAATTCGAGGACGTCGTCGGGGCCCGATCCGTTGAGGATATCGATTGATTCCCTGATCTCATTGGCGTTTCCCACCTCATGGCCCAGAGGTTGATCCATTGAAGTGATCAAAGCGACTGTGTTGACGCCATAAGCACCACCAATGTCGACCATGGTTTTGGCCAACTCTCGAGACATGTTCAGTTCCTGCATTTGGGCCCCAGTGCCGGTCTTGACGTCGAGGATGAGACCATCGAGACCTTCGGCCAACTTCTTTGACATGATCGAACTCGAGATCAAAGGGATCGATGGAACAGTGCCGGTGGCGTCGCGGAGTGCGTAGAGCTTGCGGTCGGCAGGCACCATGGTCTCTGATTGGCCGGCCATGACCAGTCCGTGCTCGACCAACATCGAGCGGAACTCATCGGCCTCGAAGTTTGTGGTGTAGCCGCTGATCGACTCCAGCTTGTCAAGTGTCCCTCCGGTGTGACCGAGACCGCGACCCGATATCATCGGAACCGCCACGCCACAGGATGCTACGAGGGGCGCCAGTGGGATCGAGATCTTGTCGCCCACACCACCGGTGGAGTGCTTGTCCACCTTGGGCATCGCCACATCGGAGAAGTCCATCACATCCCCGGAATGCAGCATCGAGAGGGTCCACGCGCTCAGTTCTGCCGTGTTCATTCCATTGAGGAGAATCGCCATGGCCATAGCCGACATCTGATAGTCGGGTACTTCCCCTTTGGTGTAAGCGGAGATGAGCCAGTGGATCGCTTCACTGCTGAGAGCACCGCCGTCGCGTTTGGATTCGATCAGCTCGGTTGCCGTGAAGGCCACTAGAAGATGCCGGTCAGCTCGGGATGGCCCATACCGAGGTTGAGGTTTTGCACGGCTTGGACCGCGGCACCTTTCAACAGGTTGTCTTCGGCACCAACCACCACGATGTTGTGACCATCTTCGCTCACCTCGACGCCACCAAGAACCGCACCAATCAGACCGGTGCCGTCACGTAACTCCGGGGACGCATCGCGAATCTCGATGAGCTGCTCATCGGAATAGCGATCCCGCAATACCTCGTTAACCTCGACCGCCGCTCTCACTGTGCCAACCGGGATGTGGACTGTCACCAGCAGACCCCGGAAGGCCGGATGGACATGTGGCATGAAGCGCACCGGCTGTCCGAGATGGTGGCTTGCTTCTCGTTCGTGGATGTGGCCAACCAGGTTGTATGGCATCAGATTGTCGTGGAGACGTTCTGGATCGTTCATTGGGGACGGGGTGGTGCCCGATCCCGAATAGCCGGAGACACCAAACACGGCGGGTACACCGTCGAGATCGTCGAGGAACGGTGCGATGGCCAGTTGGGCCAGGGTTGCGTAACAACCAGGATTGGCGATCCGTCTGGCGCCGGAGATCTTGTCCCGAAACAATTCTGGCAATCCGTAGACCCAGTTGTCATCGAATCGATGATCAGCAGAGATGTCCACGATGACCGTTTCGGGAGATATCACTTCCACGAACGGCCTGCTCACCCCATTGGGAAGTGCGAGAAAGACGGCATCCAGAGAGAGCTCGGCAATTTCGCCAGGGTTGAGATTCTGAAAGGTGAGCCCATCGATTTCCGGAACTGGCCGCCCGGCCAACTCTCTCGATCCGGCGTGGATGACCTCGACGTTGGGGTGACGGTCGAGAATGGTCAGCAATTCCGACCCGGTGTGCCCTCTGGCCCCCACCACCCCGATGCGTTTCACCTCACTCATCGAAATCAGGGGCGAGGTCTGTGATCAGCTTCACGGCGGGTGCGATTCGGTCGAAATCGGGCTCACCCTTCCAGAATATCGTCCATCCACCCTGGTTGACTAAGCCATCGGCTTCCCTGATGTAAAAGGCGTTGAAACGGTTATCCCGACGCGACCTCCAGAACAAGGACGGGTAATCCCCGATCATCTGATCCCAGACTGTTCTGGCCAGGCCTTCACCTCGAGCCGAGTCGTCGATGGCGAACTTGTCAAGATAGAAGAAGTCGCCGGGTTTGGTGACGATGGCGGCCGCGCGGCCGCCATCGGAGACATATGCAGCCTCCAAGTCGAGCCGTTCCCACCAGTCGGGGAGAAGGTCCTTGCCAAATGCAGCGTTGATCAACTTCTCGAGCTCGTCACTGTTGAGCTGGGGTTTCTCAGTTCCCTTCACGATCCTCTCACCTTTTCGAATGAGGGTTCCGGCGCCACCGTGAGTGAAAAGCTCTCTGACCAAGGCTGACGGTGTTGTGATCGACACCGACGTCTCGACGGGGCTGTCATCGAGGAGTTGTTTGATCTCAGCCAGTTTGAATTGCATCCCGGAGTGCACCCAATCTTCTTTCATCAGGGTGTCGTAGTCGGATGCCAGGTTGATCGAATCGATGACGTGATCCTCAGCATTGCGCAGGCCGCCTGCGTCCGTGAGGAAGATTATCTTCATCGGCTGAACGGCATGCACCAACTCACGGGTGGCAGCGTCAGCGTTCATGTTGACCAGTTGACCGCCTGGAGCCACGCCGAGGCAGGTGAGGATGGGGATGGCTCCGGACTCGACGATTGATCTGATCAGATCAAGGTGCACCTTGGTCGGTTCCCCGACGAACCCATACCTGTCGGCGTCGACCAACCGGGCGTCGAAGGCACCCTGGGTGAGACCGTGGGCGGACACGCCCTGGCCCCGCACCGCTTCCACCAGCTCGATGTTCCTGGAGGTGAAGGTTTCTCGTGCCACATCGAGCACGTCCGGGGACGTCACTCTCAGCCCGTCGAGTTTCTCGGTTGCGATGCCCGCGGTGTTGAGGTCCTCGTCGAGTTGGGGCCCACCACCATGTAGCACAATTGGAGTCAGCCCGACTGTGTGAAGAAAAGCGAGCGAAGCCGCGGTCTCTTCGAGACGGTCACGAAGGATGGCCCCTCCGATCTTGATGACTGCGAACCGTGATTGGTCGAGCGACGAGAACCGCTGGAGATAGGTGCGGATCTCTTTGCCGTCGCTCATGTTGGAGAGCAGCTGAACGATCGTCTCGCGAATGTCCCGGTTTGGAGCCATCAGGATGCTTCTAACAGGGTCTTCATGATGGCTTTCTGGACGTGGAGGCGATTCTCGGCCTCGTCGTAGGCGAAACAGTTCGGTCCATCGAATACCCCGTCACTCATGATGACGTTGCGTCTCATCGGTAGACAGTGGCTGACCAGCGCACCGTCGGCGTTTGCCATCTTCGCCTCGTCGACGATGAAATGGCGATAGCCGTCTCGGATCGGCTTCTCCTTCGCCCATTGACCGAAGTAGGGGAGGGCCCCCCAGCTTTTGGCATACACCACATCGGCGCCCTCATACGCCGAGTTGATGTCGTGGGTCACCGTCAGCGAGCGGCCGTTCGCCGAGACGTCGCTGGCTGCGATGTCCATGTACCGCTGGTCGAGCACGTAGTCCTCATTTGGACATAGCAACGTCACATCCATCCCGAATTTGGCTGCGATCATCAATGCCGAGTTGGCGACAGCGGTGTTCAGCGGCTTGGGGTGATAGCTCCAAGTGAGAAGAAATTTCTTGCCGTCCAACTCTCCCAGTTGCTCTTGAAGCGACATGGCGAGTGCCATCTCCTGGCATGGATGGGTGATCGTTTCCATGTTGATGACCGGTACATCTGCCTGCTCTGCAAACGAATTGAGAATGAGGTCTCTACGGTCCTCTTGCCAATTATCGAACTTGGGGAACGCTCTTATTCCGATCAGGTCGCAATACCTGGAGAGGACCTTGGCGGCCTCAACGACATGCTCCTCGGCGTCACCTGTCATCACCGCGCCCTTCTCGAACTCGAGGGGCCACATGCCGCCAGACGGAGTGAGTACGACAGCATGACCGCCCAACTGAAATGCGCCCACGTCAAAGGACGTGCGGGTACGGAGGGAGTTGTTGAGAAACAGCAGTGCGATCGTCTTGCCCTTCATGGCGTCGCCAAGTGGGGACTCCTTGAGGATCCGGGCGTCGTCGATGAGTTCCTGAAGATCTGGCCTCGACCAGTCGTACGTGTTGAGGAAGTGCCTGATCGGTGTAAGTGTCGTGCCCCACCGGCTGGCGTTCAAATCTTGGGCGTCATTAGAGCGAGACCCGGCCCTTGACAACAAGCACACCGTCATCAGTCAGGAGCCGTGCCTGCCGAGCCCAGTCCGGGGATCGGAGATATCCACCGGAGCCAACCACCCGCCACCAGGGGATATCGGCAGCGGAAGTTCGGAGGAGTGTGCCGACGGCTCGTCCGGCTCCCGGATGGCCGGCTTCGGCAGCAACTTCGCCGTAAGTCACGAGGTCACCCGGCTCTAGCCGAGAAATGACGTCTGTCACCGCATCTTCGAACGCAGTCAAACCGTCCCGAATAGTCGGTCCCCCATATCGCCGAGCCCTGGCGCGATATAGAAGCTCGGGTCAAGCTCACGGTCAAGGCTGGCCGCGACGATTCGGACGTCGGGGTGATCCGACTCCATTCGGGCCACCCCTTCGGGTGCGATAACCACACAGCAAGCGGTGATATCTCTTGCGCCGTTCTCCTTTACCTTGTCTATCGCCCAGGAGAGCGAACCCCCGGTGGCAAGCATCGGTTCGAGGATGAGGACGCGGGCGTCATGGAGGGTTGGGAATTTGGTGTAGTACTCCATTGGCTCTGCTGTCTCTTCGTTGCGCTGGACGCCGGCAAACCCAATAGCGGCTTCCGGGACCAGGGTTAGGACGGACTCCAGAAGACCGAGACCGGCTCTGAGGACTGCCACCGCAACAACCGGACGATGTAGATGCCGGCCAATGGTCGTCTCCAGTGGGGTAGTGATCTCGATCTCGTCGGTGGCCATGTCGGCAAGCGCCTCAGCTACCAACAAATACCCGAGACGCTCCGCGGTTTGGCGGAACTCGGGTGGATCGGTTTCTTGTTTTCGGAGGACGGTTAGGAGATCGGTGGCGAGAGGGTGATCGAGAATGGTGATCGGCATGTTTCGGGAGCCTACGGAAGCCTTCAACGCGGTGCTCTGGGAGCTCCTGGGTTGCTAGCGGGCGGATTCACCTTCGAGGGGGAGACCAGCGGCCTCCCAGTCAGCCAGACCACCGGAATAGCGACGGACGTTCGTGTAGCCACCGTCGATCAGGCCCCGGTAGGCGAACTGGCTTGCGACACAGTCCACATTTGAGCAATAGACCACTATTTCATCATCGATGGCCAATCCTTCGAGAGCATCTTCAACGGAATGAAAGTGGATCGACCCGGGGATGTGAAGTGCGCGAAATGCCCAGTCGTGCAATGTCATCACCAGCTTGAAATCGTCTCCTCGGTCAAGCTTCGCTTTCAACTCTTCCCGATCGATTGTCTCGATATCCACGACAAGCCCTTTCACACGAGATTGTTTCGAATATTAGGGCGGTGTGTTCGGTTGCTAACCGGTGTTGCGCATGCCGGCGGCGATTCCGTTCACGGTCAGAAGTAGGGCGCGGTCGAGTTCCGCTGATTGTTCTCCGCCGCGGCTTCGGCCCAGTAAGGAGACCTGGAGGTAGTTGATCGGATCGAGGTAGATATCGCGGACACTCAGCGTCTGTCGAAGCAGGGGAGTGGCCCCCAACAGCTCGTCGTCCTTGGTGAGCTTTAGTACCTGGCGTTCGGTGAGCTCACGTTCGGCCTGGATTCTCTCGAGCAAGTGATGGTGCGCTGGATCGACCAATTCGTTCACATAGCTGGAGGCGATATCGAGATCCGTCTTGAACAACGTCATCTCGACATTCGATAGGAAGGTCTGTGCGAAAGACCACTCCGTGGCCATCTCCTCGAGAACGGTCCCGTATCCGTCACTGCGTGCCGCTTCGAGACCTGAGCCCACCCCGAACCAGCCGGGGACAATTTGACGGGTCTGGGTCCAGCCAAACACCCAGGGGATCGCTCGTAGGTCGTCGACTCCTCCAACACCACCGGGTCGACGCGAGGGTCGGCTGCCGATGTTCATCTTTCCCAGCTCCTCCACGGGGGTGGAAGACAGAAAGTAGGGGACCAGACTCGAGTCTTCGACAAGAGACCGGTAGGCGGTGTGCGCTTCGGCCGCGAAACAATCCATGGCCTCCGTCCAACGGTCGAGGGTCTCCTTGGGTCGGCGTGATTGACGGTGAAGCAGTGAGCTTTCCAACACCGACGCCACCATCAGCTCGAGGTTGCGAGCAGCGATTCTCGGGTTTCCGTACTTGTCAGAAATGACCTCACCCTGCTCGGTTAATTTGATCGACCCGTCAACTGTCCCATATGGCTGGGCAAGGATGGCGGCGTGAGCAGGTCCGCCGCCTCTGCCGATGGTTCCACCACGACCGTGGAACAAGGTCAGGTGGACACCGTGGCTTTCGGCAACGTTGCGCATCACCCTTTGGGCTTTGTAGATCTCCCACTGCGAGGACGTGATCCCGCCGACCTTGTTCGAGTCGGAGTAGCCGAGCATCACCTCCTGGGTGTTCCCCCGGAGTGAGACCAGCTTTCGGTACTCGGCGTTGTGGAGCAGACTGTCGAGTAGCCGGCCCGAGCTCTGTAGATCGTCGATGGTTTCGACCAAGGGGACGAAGCTGAGGTCGGCGATTCCTCGATTCAGGTCAACCAGACCAACTTCCCGAGCCAAAATCACCGCGTCCAGAACATCGACCGGACTCTCGGTCATGGAGATGATGTAGCTCTCGATGACGCTGGTGCCGAAGCGATCTTTGGCTTTCCGAATGGTGCGGAATGTATCCAACGTCTTGGATGCCTCCTCCGAGAGGAGAGTGGTGGGCCCCGTCAGTGGACGCCGGCCCGTTAGCTCCGTGGCGGTGACGCTCATCCGCTGGTTACCGCCCATGGAGGCGAGTTCGACACCGACATGATCGAAAAGCTCTTCGACGGCTGATCGGTGTTTGGCGGCGTGCTCACGGACGTCGAGTGTGGCCATTTGGAATCCGAGCGCCTGAGTCTGGCGTCGCAGTCGGGCAACGGCACCAGCGGCGATCAATTCACCCCTTGACCCGCGGAGGGATTGAGAAATCAGATCGAGTTCAGCCACCAGATCGTCTGGCAGCGTGTAGTCAAAGCCTGGTCGGTGGGGCGAGCTTGTCTTGATTCGATTTCGGGTATTGATGAGCCGAGCGTGAATAAACGAGCATTTCAACCGATAAGGCTCACCAGCGGTCCGCTTTTCCTCACGGCGCCAGATCGCTGGCAACTGATTTCGATCGCTGTCGAGTGAAGACGAAAAGTCCTCGCTGATTGGAGCGATGGCGGTCGACATCGAAAGTTCGTCCGAAAGCTCTTCAACGAGCCTGATGAGGTGAGTGAGGCCGCGGTCGTGCTGCAAGGCGAGAGTTTCAAGGGTTGTGGTGGCGTCGACACTTGGGTTCCCATCGCGATCGCCGCCCACCCATGTGCCAAACCGAAGAGGAGCAACAGCGGAGGTTCCGAGCCTGCCTAGTTGATGATGCAGTCTCTCATTGAGGTCGATGAGAACTTCGTCTGCGAGACCCACCAGGTAGTAGAGGATCGATCGTGCCTCCTCGACCACGCTGGGCTTCTCGGTTCGTAGTTCGTCGGTCTGCCAGATCTGATCGATCAGCTCGGCGGTGCGAGTGTCGATCACTTCGACTGTGTCTGGTTCGCTGGTATTGAGACGCGACTCGATGAGCTCTGCCAGGGCCCTTCGTTTCGTGATGATGCTGCGACGGGCCACTTCAGTCGGATGGGCGGTGAATACCGGTCTGACTTCGAAACGGCCGAGCACGCTCTTGACTAGCTCCGGGTCAACTTCGGCTTCGATTATCCGATCGACCGTTGCCCGCAGATAGCGCTCGTCCGGGGCCAGCTGGTCAATACGATGGACTTGCTCCGAGACATTGGCGAGATAGAAGTAGGTAGTGAACGCCCTGACCAGGGGGATAACGTCTTCCGTGTCAAGGGCCTGGAGGAGGTTGCGCAACTTTGTTGCGGCTTCGGCACTCCCACCTCGACGCGCCGATTTTCCAAGGGCCCTGACATCTTCTACGAGATCGAGCAGATCCTGTCCGTGCTGGCGGACGAGGGCCTCACCAAGCTGGTTCCCGAGCCGGCGGATGTCAGCGCGAAGCGCGTCGTCTCTGATCGTCACCGGGCGGAGGCTAGGTCAAGCGTCTTCGGGCCGCTGTTTGTGAATACGCCCGTCCACACCGTGCAGCGAGACTCCGGTGCCCGCGCCATATCTGATCATTGTCATTTCGGCGAGGATCGAGACCGCCGTCTCCTGGGGAGTTTCGGCGCCAATATCCAGTCCGATCGGACCGCGAATCCGATCGGTGTCCTCGGAGGTGAAGCCCATGCCATGAAGACGCTCGACGCGTTTCTTGTGGGTGCGACGGCTCCCCATTGCGCCGATGTAGCGGGCATCGCTCTTCAAGGCCCCTTCGAGAGCGGGGGTCTCGTGTTTGGTGTCGTGGGAGAGTATGACAACCCAAGTACGTCTATCGAAGTGAAGCTGGTCCATCAGATCGGCCGGCCATCCAACCAGCACGCGACGGGCTTCGGGAAACCGGTCCTCGGTGGCAAATGCCGGCCGCGCGTCCACCACAGACACCCGGTAACCCATCGTGGTTCCGAAGTTGGTTAGAGGTTGCGCCACATGCACCGCTCCGAAAATCAAGAGGTCGGGGGGCGGAGCGAGAGTTTCGAAGAAAACACTGTGATCTCCGTACGACATCGTGCGGTGCTGTTCGTGGTTCATCAGCACCAACGCGTCTTCCGTGATTTCTTTGGCGTGCCCCTCTGGCAGCTCGCCGGCCACGAGGGCGCCTTCCGAGTCGAGAACCACTTTGGTACCCAAAACGGGGCCTTCAACAAAAGTGATCACCGATCCAAACTGCTCGGCGTCGAGTATTTGCTGTATGGCTTTTAAGGCCAGGCTCACCAAGGCTCTATGAACACATCGATTGTGCCGCCACAAGCCATCCCGACTTCAAATGCGTCTTCATCGGCGATGCCGTAGGTGACAGTCTTTGGTGTCCCTGTTTCGATCACTTCCTGGGCGTGGAGAAAGACATCGTTCTCGACACACCCTCCGCTCACCGATCCCTCCATGTCACCAGTGTCGGTGACCATGAACTTGGATCCCTCGGGACGCGGAGCACTGCCGTAGACCTTGATGACAGTCGCGACAGCGACTTTTTTCCCCTCATCGATCCATTGGTCGCGTAATGCCAGCTGACTTCTCATCGCTGGGACATTGTTTCACACACTGATGAACTCCGCGGGGGTTTTGTCGAAAGAGGTCTTGCACCCCGGCGAGCAGAAGTAGAAGGTCTCGCCGTCGTGTTCGGAGATCCAGCGGGCGCTCGAGACTTCGACCTCCATATTGCACACGGGGTCGATGGCCATGTGCATCTCGCGAACCGGTGTGGTCCACTCCAATTGCCCTGATGCTCGACGCTGAACTAACTCCGCGAGAATCGCCACTCCTATCTCGCGATGACTGACGTGGCCCAGGTCCAGACCTGCCGGGGCTATCACCCGTGCCAGTTGGTCGTCGGAGACGCCGCGGTCCCCCAGATACCCAAGAACGGTCTTGGCACGTTTGGCCGAGGTCACCAGACCGATATATCCGGCATCGGTGTCTAATGCTGCCTCCAGAGCCGGCTCGTCATAATGACCCTGAGTGGCGATCACAATCGCGGTGCCTGACCCCACGTCGTCGGGGATGGAAGAGCTTTCGACAGTCTCCACCCGCCAGTCGATGGCCGACGCCAGGTTTGCGAATGCCTCAACGGCCGGGGTAGACCCGATTATCACAAGATGGGGTTGGGGTAGTGCCGGTTCCAAAAACACCTCCATGGCGCCTTCCGACGTGCATGATATCGGGACGGTGGTGACATCAGGCCTTGCTGCCGTCTTGATGTCCTCGTCGGTGCCAAGGAACAGAAGCCTCGGTTTCCCGTCTCCAAGAGCCTCCAGGGCCTCCCTCTTGACCACTGGCTCGGCGCAAGCTCCACCGATCCAGCCGGTCACGCTCCCGTCGGGCTGGATGATTGCTGTCGAACCACGTTTACCAGACGATGGGCCTCGAGCCCAGACGACTGTTGCAGTGAGAAAAGGCTGGTGCCGGCGACTGAGGTCGGCCGCTAGCTCCAGCAATTCTCGATTCATCCGGTGTTTGCCTCGTTCATGGCTGCCCAAACCCTGTCACCCGACACAGGCATTTCGATGTTCCGCACTCCGGTGTGTTCCAGGGCGTCGATGACGGCGTTGACAAACGCTGCCGGCGAGCCGACCGTGGCGGATTCGCCGACGCCTTTGGCGCCAATCGGATGGTGTGGTGATGGTGTGACTGTCTCGCCCAGCTCGAAGCGGGGTGTCTCCCATGCCGTGGGCACTAGATAGTCCATGAAGTTGGAGCCAAGACAGTTGCCGGCATCGTCGAACGTGATGTGTTGCATCGTGGACATGGCAAATCCCTCGGTGAGCCCACCATGGATTTGACCCTCAACAATCATCGGATTGATCTTCACACCACAGTCGTCAACAGCGACCATCCGCCGAACCTTCCATTGCCCGGTCTTCGGATCGACGTCGACGACGACGATGTAAGTCCCGAACGGATAGGTCATGTTTGGGGGGTCGTAGTAGTGCACGCCTTCGAGTCCGGCCTCCAGATCAGGTGGCGGGTTGGTATACGCAGCAAACGCCACGTCCTGGATCGTGACCGAGCTGTCAGGGCTGCCGGCGACGCTGAACGTGCCGTTGTCGAATTCGATATCGGCAGCGGAAGCCTCGAGGAGGTGTGCCGCGATTTTCTTTCCTTTGTCGCGGAGGGTCCGGGCAATTATTGCAGTCGCCGCCCCGGCCACCGGTGTGCTTCGTGATGCATAGGTACCGAGCCCGTACGGCGTGTTGTCGGTGTCGCCCTCAACGACCTTGATGTCGTCGGCCGGGATTCCAAGTTCTTCGGCAACGATCTGAGCGAACGTCGTCTCGTGGCCTTGACCTTGACTCTTCACGCCCAACTTGAGGATTGCCTTCCCGGTCGGGTGTACTCGCAGCTCGGCTGAGTCGAACATCTTCAGGCCCAGGAGGTCGTAATCCTCACCGTGCCCGGCACCCACGACCTCCGTGAAACTTGCCATTCCGATTCCGACCAGACGGCCCTCGGCTCTTGCTTGTTCCTTCTCCGCCTGAATGTCGGCGTAGCCGACCATTTCCATGGCCAGACGCATTGCCTTCTCATATTCACCAGAGTCGTATACGAATCCGGTGGGAGACTTATAGGGGAATTGATCTGGCCGAATAAAGTTCTTGGCTCGAAGTTCGGCGGGGTCCATCCCGATTTCGTATGCAGCGTTCTGCACAAGCCGCTCGATCAGGTACGAGGCCTCGGTGACACGGAATGAGCACCGATATGCAACCCCGCCGGGTGCCTTGTTGGTATAGGCGCCTTTGGTATTCACATACGCCGCCGGGTAGTCGTAAGACCCGGTGACGATATGGAAGAGGCCTGATTTGAACTTGGTTGGCTGGGCGTCTGAGAAGAACGCACCCTGATCAGAGATCATGTCGACTCTCAGCCCGAGAATCTTGCCTTGGTTTGATAAGGCCAGCTCGCCTTTCATGTAGTAGTCGCGAGCGAACCCAGTCGAGATCAGGTTTTCGGTTCGAGTCTCGATCCACTTCACCGGCTGACCGATTACCAGGGAGGCCGCGGTTGCCACTACATATCCCGGATAGATCGGCACCTTGTTTCCGAAGCCACCGCCGATGTCTGGGGAGACAATCCTGATGTTCTGTTCGGGCAGACCCGCAACCAAGGCAAAGACCGTGCGATGGGCGTGTGGGGCCTGCGATGTCATATAGAGCGTTGCTTGACCTGTCGCTGAGTCCACGTCTGCCACGATCCCACACGTCTCGAGTGGAGCTGGGTGTGAACGCGGATAGTGCGTTTCCAGGGCTACGACGTGGTCAGCCGTCGCAAACACCGCGTCGGTGGCAGCTTTGTCGCCTGACTCCCACTCGTAGCACAGGTTGGACGTCTGGTCCTCTTTGTCGTCCCGAATGACAGGTGCGTCGGCCTCCAACGCCCGCTGCGGATTGACCATGGGCTCAAGATCCTCGTACTCAACTTCGATGAGACGGGCGGCGTCGTCGGCCGTATAGCGATCGGTGGCAATGACTGCTGCAATCTCCTGACCCTGGAACCTGACTTTGTCGGTTGCCAGGACAGCTTGGGTGTCGCCTGAGAGGGTCGGCATCCAGGCCAGGTCGTAGTTGGCGAGTAGTTCCCCAGTGACCACTGCGACTACACCTTCCACGGCTTCAGCCGCGGATGTGTCGATCGAAAGGATCTTGGCGTGGGCAAGTGGGCTGCGGTGGATGGCCATGTGGAGCATCCCCGGTAGCTCGATGTCGTCGATATAGTTTCCGCGGCCCTCCACGAATCGAGCGTCTTCGACACGGCGTCGACTGTGACCAAGGCCTCCAATTTCGGGAGGGGTGTGTGGCTTGTTTTCAGTCGTTGTCATGAGCTTGCGCCCTCTCTTGTCGTGGCGGCGGCGGCCTGGATGGACTTCACGATGTTCATATACCCGGTACACCGGCAAAGGTTGCCCGAGATGGCCCATCGAACATCATCGTCGGTCGGGTCAGGATTGTCTTCGATAAATGCCGTTCCCACCAGCATCATCGCCGGGGTGCAGAACCCACATTGGAGACCGTGATGTTCCTTGAAGGCTTGCTGCATCGCCGACAACTCGCCGTTCTGCTTGAGACCCTCAACTGTTGTGATCGAGCGACCATTGGCCTGAACCGCGAAAAGCGTGCATGACTTGACTGGTGTGCCATCCAACAGGATGGTGCAGACACCACAGCTCGTGGTGTCACAACCAATATGCGTTCCAGTCATCTTCAGAGTGGACCGAATGAAGTCGACAAGGAGCAGCCTCGGTTCGACATCGGCGGACTTCTCAGCTCCGTTGATGGTGACGTTGACGTTCATGTCTGACCTCCTTGGGCGATCTTCAGAGACTCAGCTAGGCCCCTTTCAGTGAAGACACTGACGACATGGCGTTTGTAGTCGGCACTGCCTCTTGAATCCGAAGCTGGATCGCAGGCTGCCGCCGCGATGCGACCTGCCTCGGCGAACAGTTCATCGCTCGGTGCCTGGCCAACCAGGACTGCCTCAGCGTCCGGAACCTTGAGATTGTGGGCATACACCGAGGTGAGGGCTAACCCGGCGGCGGCGATGTTGCCGTCATCGCCGAGTTCGAGGCATGTGGCCACACCCACCGTTGCGTAATCACCCACTTTTCGCTCCAGTTTTTGATAGTTGCCGCCGCCTCTGTCGCTGTGAGCCTTGACCTCGACGGCTATCACCATCTCGTTGGGCTGACAGGAGGTGGCAAACATGTCTACGAGGAAGTCGTCGATGTCGACGGTGCGTGTTCCGGCGGTACTCGCCAGTGCAACCGTTGCCCCACACGCCAGCATCACCGAGGCCCAGTCGCCTTCTGGGTCATGATGAGCCAGGGAACCGACCATCGTCCCGAGATTCCGAACGATGGGGTCTGCAATCCACGGTGCGGCACTGGAAACGGTGTGATTGGCCTTGGCCGCCTCTGACCTCACGACGTCGTTGTGTCGTGCCAACGCACCTATCCTCAACGTTGGCTTTCCAGATCCGTTTGATGACGGCCAGTGGTGTTCGGCAGGACCAATGTGCGCCTCGTCTGAGCCTCTGTTGTGAGAGATCCAGCCAAGATCCGGGATTCTGTTGATGTCCATCAGCGTCTCTGGGGCAGCGAAGCGAAGTTTCATCATTGGTATGAGGCTTTGTCCTCCTGCGAGGATTTTCACCTCGTCGCCGCGCTCACTGAGTGTTGACAGGGCTTCGTCAAGACTCTCGGGCACGAGGTAGTCAAACTTGGCGGGATACATCCCAGTAGCTCCTCTTGCAGACGTGTATTGCCAACATACCGATCGAACGCCGGCCGTGCGGACTATCTCTCCCCGGTGATGGACTCGAGCAACCGAACCACACCGGCTAGGTCGTGAACGCTGGCTGCCGGAAGGAGATGGTCGATGTGTGGCAGCACGGCTTTCATGCCCCGCGTGGCCGGCTGGTACTCGGCGCGCGCCGCCAGCGGGTTGAGCCAGATCACCTTGTGCACCGACCTCGCCAGACGGGCCATCTCATCGCCGAGTAGGTCCGGGTCGCCACAGTCCCACCCATCGGAAAGGATGAGTGCGATCGGTCGCCCCCTCGCCATCCTCCGGCTCCAGCTCTTGTTCCAATCGGCTAGTGCTTCACCGATCTTGGTTCCGCCCGACCAGTCGGTGACTGCCGTCGAGACTCTCGACAACGCGACTTTTGGATCTCGTTTCTGGAGTTCGGGGGTTATCCGAGTCAAGTGGGTCGAAAAGGTGAATACCTCTACGTGTTGGATCCTGTGCTGAGCCGCATGAGCGAAGACGAGGAACATCTCTGCGTACCGCTCCATGGAACCTGAAATGTCGGCCAAGACGATGAGCGGCCGTTGTCGAATCCGCCGGTCCTTCATGCGGATGGCCAATAGGTCACCCTCCGGTCCGATCGCTCCGTGCAGGGTTCGTCTCAGGTCGGGTCGACGACCTCCCTTGTTGGGAGCCCAGCGTCGGGTGCGGAAATTCGACGGCTGCCACAGCATGGTGCTGACCATCCGCCGAGCTTCGGCAAGGTCGCTGTCATCGAGGCTGGTGAAGTCTCGGGCTGCCACGTTCTCGACTGCCGAAGCGCCGGCTTGGGTGGTGGTCTCGTCCGTCACCTCCTCGGGAATGGCTTCGATGATCGGTTTGTGCTCGGTCACTGACGCCAATCTGGAATGCTGTTCGGTCGTCGAGCCCGGTCGATGAAAGGCCTCAAAGAAAAGTCGGAACTCTTCGTCATAGATGCGGCGATGTCCTGGATCGGTTATCGAAAGAGCCCTCAGCGCCGCGTATACCTGGTCGCGCTGTGAAGGATCGATGTAGAGAAAGGACTGGGCCATCTCTGACACCTGGTCAGGGGTCACGGTGAGTCCACGACCCCGCAGCGCGTTCGCGAACGATGCCAGGTCACGGATCGGGCTAGCCGTCATCTCCCCGCCCGTATTTCATTTCATGAAGTTCACACCTGATTTTCATCAGGCGTTTTCATCCGACGAGGGCATCGAGTCCGGCCTCACGCACCGAATCGATGTCGTCTTTGTATTTTAGGATCACACCAAGGGTGCGATCGATGACCCGCGGTGAGAGGGCACCTTCTTGAAGCAGCTCGAGAGACTCTGCCCAATCGAGTGTCTCCGCAACACCAGGTGGCTTGAACAAATCCATGGCTCTGAGTCTTTGCATCGCCTCGGCTAGAGATCGGGCGAGATCGGCCTCGATCCCTGGCACCTTCTTTAGGACGATCGACGATTCCAAATCGGGAGATGGGTAGTCAATCCAGTGGTAGATACAACGACGTTTCAAGGCATCGTGGATCTCCCGAGTCCGGTTGGAGGTGAGGACAACTACGGGCGGCACCTCGGCTTTTACCGTTCCGATCTCGGGGATGGAGACCTGGAAGTCGGACAGCAATTCCAAGAGGAATGCCTCGAACTCCTCGTCAGCACGGTCGAGCTCGTCGACGAGCAAGACGGGACGGCTCCCGTCGGCAGTGGCTTCGATTGCCTGAAGTAGGGGACGGGCGATGAGGAACTCCCGACTCATGATGTCCCTTGCCGTCGCGTCTTGCCCCTCACCTCTGGCTTCCAGAAGGCGGATCTCCATCATCTGCCGGGCGTAATCCCATTCATAGAGGGCCTGGCCGACGTCGAGACCTTCGTAACACTGGAGTCTGATCAGCTCCTGGCCGGTCATGCTGGCCAGGACCTTGGCTACTTCGGTCTTGCCCACACCCGCCTCCCCTTCGAGGAAGAGGGGCCGGCCCAGATGCAACGCAAGGTGAATTGCAACCGTCAGATCGTCTGCCGCGAGGTAGCTCTCTTTACTCAGTCCGGTAGCCAGTTCCTGGATAGACGATGGGATCACAGAAGACAGCATATGTCGCACGGATCTCTGACGTATATTCATCGACCATGACGCTCTTCGCAGTTCAAGTCGATCGCTCCGGTCTAGCTCTCTTACCGCAAGCTGCCCGGTCTGGGTTGCAGTGTCAGGCGTCGTAACCTACGGCGCTGATGTTCGACACCCTCACTCAGAGATTCGAGGCGGTCTTCTCCGGCCTGCGCGGGAAAGGGAAACTGTCCGACAAGGACATTGACAAGGCCCTCCGGGAGGTGCGTCTTGCCCTACTCGAAGCCGACGTCAACGTCGCTGTGGTTCGATCGTTTCTGGCGAGAGTCAAGGACCGAGCCGTGGGCGAGGATGTTTCCAAGTCGATCACCCCAGGACAGCAGATCATCAAGATTGTGCATGAAGAGTTGATAAACACTCTTGGCAGTGAGACTGCAGAACTGGTCAAGACCTCGCCACCCTTGGTCATCCTGGTGGTTGGTCTCCAGGGTTCGGGCAAGACCACCACCTCGGGGAAGCTGGCCAAGCTGCTCCAAGGTCAGGGCAAGCAACCGCTTCTGGTGGCAGCCGATCTGCAACGCCCCGCAGCGATCGACCAGCTTGAGACATTGGGACGGCGGATCGATGTCCCCGTCTATGTCGATCGAAAGGCCAAGCCCCCCAAACTGGTGAAGGCTGCGCTCAAGGAAGCTTCGACCACCGGACGTGACGTGGTGATAATCGACACCGCCGGACGCCTACAGATCGACGACGACCTGATGAAGGAGCTGGCCGCGGTCCGGAAGAGCTCGAACGCCGACGAGGTGCTGTTGGTAGTCGATGCAATGACGGGTCAGGACGCCGTGAACATCGCTTCTGGTTTCCAGGATCAGATTGGCATCACAGGAGTCGTCCTTTCCAAACTCGATGGTGACGCCCGCGGCGGCGCCGCCATTTCGGTGGGCGAAGTCACGGGTGCCCCCATCAAGTTCGCCGGTCTTGGAGAGGGTCTTGATGCGCTTGAACCCTTCCACCCGGAGAGGATGGCTTCGCGGATCCTTGGCATGGGCGATGTCCTGACGCTTATCGAAAGGGCTGAGTCGGCATTTGACGAGGAACAAGCAGAACAGACCGCAGCCAAGCTTGAAAAGGGCGAATTCACACTCGAGGACTTTCTAGAGCAGTTTCAGGCAATGAAGTCGATGGGGCCTCTACAGGACATCCTTGCTATGCTTCCTGGCTCCGGTTCGCTCCTTCGTGAGGTCGATGTCGATGATCGCGATCTCAAGAGGGTCGAGGCGATCATCCAGTCGATGACCCCCGAAGAGCGCCGGAATCCCAAGATCATCGGTGGAAGCCGAAAGCGGAGAATCGCGTCCGGGTCGGGCCAAAAGCCCCAGGATGTGAATCGGTTGCTGAAGCAATTCGCCGATACACAACGCATGATGAAGACGCTGGCCGGAACTAAGGGCACACCGACCTTGGATGCCCTGATGAGCGGTCGGCGAAAGAGGTGAATTGATGTCTGTCAGGTTGAGACTGATGCGGATGGGTAAGAAGAAACAGCCCATGTACCGTGTTGTTGCAGTGGACCAGCGCGCCCCGCGCGACGGTCGCTATATCGAGCAAATAGGGCGTTATGAGCCGCTTCATGATCCGTCGATCGTTGAGATCGACAATGACAAGGCGGCCGCCTGGCTTGCCAAAGGGGCCCAACCCAGTGAGACAGTTGAGAAGCTCCTGAACATCTCGGGAGCGATGAACACGATCAAGATTCAAAGTGGCGGCATCCATGTTGTCGGGTCTTCGGCTGGCGCCGAAGCCCTTGGAGATTCTGTCGAATCTCCTGACGTGGCTTCTTCGGCTGGCGCCGAAGCCCTTGGAGATTCTGTCGAATCTCCTGACGTGGCTTCTTCGGCTGGCGCCGAAGCCCTTGGAGATTCTGTCGAATCTCCTGACGTGGCTTCTTCGGCTGGCGCCGAAG
>Ga0255057_10000070_pt1 | contig 52917 bp, 40 predicted proteins | sample Cases_109_6_MG_FD_189022 | JGI IMG/M metagenome (GOLD analysis project Ga0255057, IMG submission 189022) | Seawater microbial communities from Amundsen Gulf, Northwest Territories, Canada - Cases_109_6 | ecosystem: Environmental > Aquatic > Marine > Gulf | place: Canada: Northwest Territories... | reverse complement strand
AGTCGTAGCGCTCGCCGCCCGCTGCTCTCGCCAGGCGCGCCACCTGCTCGAAGAGCGCGGCGGAAAGCTGCACCCTGCCGATCACCGGAAGGGTGCGCTCGGGCACCTCGATTCGTTCCGTTTCCAACGCATCGGGGCTCTCGCCGACACCGATGGTGGCGGTGTCGCCCTCGATCTCGACGACCTGATATCGGGCCGGAGGGCCCTCCGGGTTCGCGTCCGGCGTCGTCCATGCCGTCTCGAGCCGGCGTACCGAGCCGTCGGAATTCAACCGAACGGCGTAGCGGATCACCTGTGTGACCGGGCTCCGGTTCACGAGCGTGCCGTCGATCCGGTCGTCGGCTCTCGTGAACACCTCGAGCGCCGTCGTGTCCCGACCGAGGAGCTCCACGTACGCCCGGGTGTCCGATCGCGCTCCCTCCTCTCCGCACGCGGCGAGCGGGAGCAGCATCAGGAGGCCGACGGCATACCGCGCTGGCGCGCTCATGGCCGGGCCGGCAGGTCGAGCGCGTGCCGGGCGAAGGGTCCCGGATGATCGGTTCGCATCGTATTCGCCTCCTTGCAGGACTTGGTTTCGGCTCGCACGCGGGCCGGCGCTACAGCCCCAGGCTCGCTACGGCTTCTTCACGCATCTTGAACTTCTGCACCTTGCCGGTCACGGTCTGCGGAAACTCCTCCACGAACATCACGTGTCGGGGCACCTTGTAGTGCGCCAGGTGAGCCCGGCAGAACTCGCGGATCTCCTCTTCGTCGATGTTCGATCCTAGCTGCAGCTTGACCCAGGCGCATACTTCCTCGCCCATTCGTGGATCCGGCACGCCGACCACCTGAACATTGACGACATCGGGGTGCGCGTGGAGGAGCTCCTCGATCTCACGCGGATAGACGTTCTCTCCGCCGCGGATAATCATGTCCTTTATCCGTCCCGTGATGCGGTAGCGGCCGTTCTCATCCCGCAAGGCGACGTCGCCGGTATGCAGCCAGCCATCCGCATCGATCGCTGCCGTCGTGGCCTCCGGCATCTTGTAGTAGCCGAGCATGACGTTGTGTCCCCGCACGCAGAGTTCGCCCTGCTCGCCGTCGGGAAGCGCTCGGCCCTCTTCGTCCATGATCCGGATCTCAACCCCCGGGAACGGCTTTCCGACCGTCTCCACTCTCCACGCGACGGGGTCATCCAAACCGGTCATTGTCACGCCGGGCGACGCCTCGGTCAGGCCGTATCCGATGGCGATACCTCCGACGCCCATGTCGTCGATCACACGGTTCATCACCTCTACCGGGCAGGGGCTTCCGGCCATGAGTCCGGTCCGGAGGGAGGAGAGATCTCGTCCTGGAAACGTCTCGTCCTCCAGCTCGGCGATGAACATGGTGGGGACGCCGTAGATCACGGTGGCGCGCTCGCGCTCGATGCAATCCAGCGTCGCCGTGGGCACGAAGTACTCGTTCGGAACGAGCATCGTGGCGCGCGCGATGAGCGACACGAGCGTGCCGATGACGCATCCGAAGCAATGATAGAACTGAACGGGCACGCAGACGCGGTCCCGCTCCGTGATTCGGAGGCCCTCCGCGAAGTAATAGGCGTTCAGGAGCATGTTGCGGTGCGACAGGAGGGCGCCCTTGGGGAAACCGGTCGTGCCGGAGGTGAACTGCAGGTTGATCGGGTCGTCGGGCGACAATTTCGGGGCGAGCGCCGTCAACGCCCCAGGCTCGAGGTCATCTCCGCGGCGCAGCATCTCATCCCACGAGATCATGCCCGCGGCGCCATGCTCCGGCAGGGAGATGATCCAACGAAGCTCGGGGAACGGGTCCGAGTTGAGCTCGCCGGGCGTCGAGTCCGCCAGTTCGGGGAGGACTTCGCCGAGCATGGCGAAGTAATCCGAGGTCTTGAACCTGTCGATCGTAAACAGTGTCCGGACGTCCGCCTGCTCGAGCACGTGGGCAAGCTCCTCGGGCCGGTAGGCCGGGTTGATCGTGACGAGCACCGCGCCGACCCGCGCGCTGGCCAGCTGCAGGATCGGCCACTGCGCCCAGTTCGTGGCCCAGATCGCGATATGATCGCCCGGCCTCGTGCCGAGGGCGATGAGCCCGGCGGCTGCCCGATCGACCAGGTCGTCGTACTCGGCGTATGTGCAGCGGAACGCGGCTTGGGGAAAGACAAGTGCCTCGCCGTCCGGAACCCGGGACGCCGCCTCCGACAACACCTGACCGATCGTCAGGCCGTCCACCCACGGTTGCTCCGTATCCAGTATTCCACTCCTCTGATGGATTGGACGTTCCTCGCCCGGCGTCGAGTTCGGGGAATCTGGCGTGGCCTGGCGCCCGTAAAAAGGGGTCTCGACAAAGTCGCCGGGAGCGCCGCATTCCGCGCCGCCTCCCCTCTTCGTAGCTTCGGACGATCCCATGCCGAGTGCATTCAAGCCGACGCGCCGTTGTCACCGATGACGAGAGCCCGACCCGGCTCGAGCCCGCTGCTCCTCACAGCAGGCTGTATGGTCGCGGTGCTGTGGGGCGCTGAACCGGTCATCGGGCAGCCCGTGATCCACCTCTCCGCCGACGAACTGCTGATCGACGAGGAGGTGGTGGTCTCGGTTTCCGGTCTGGACCCGGGCCAGAGGACGATCCTCCGCATGGTCGCCTCCTCGCCGCTCGGCACGTGGGTATCCAGCGCCGAGTTCGCGGCCAGGAGGAACGGCCGGGTCGATCTCGCCGCCGACGCGCCGCTGGCGGGCTCCTACGAAGGCCTCGATGCGATGGGGCTCTTCTGGTCGGCCGTGAGGGACACCGCCGCCCCGGCGATCACGACGGGACTCCCGAACGCCCAGCTGGTACACCTGCAGGTGGAAGTGGATGGAGCGGTCGTGGCCGAAGCGGAGCTCGTCAGGCACATCGTGCGGCCTGGCGTCCAGGTTGTCCCGGTGCGGACCGACGCCCTCATCGGGACGTTCTTTCTTCCTTCGCCGGCGTCCGGCATCGGACCATACCCGAGTCTGCTCGCGCTTGGCGGCTCCGAGTGCGGCCTCAAGAGTGCCGAGGCGAAGGCGGCCGCGCTCGCGTCGCACGGCTTCGCTGCGCTCGCGCTCGCCTACTGCTCATGGCCCGACGCCGCGGGGAATCCTGTACCGGGCATGGAGGAGCTGCCGCAAGGACTCTGGCTGGTGCCTCTCGAGAGCGTCGAGCGGGGGATCCGGTGGCTCGAGGGAAGGTCCGAGGTGGACGCGTCGAGGATCGGGGTTTGGGGCGCCTCGAAGGGCGCCGAGCTGGCCTTGTTGATCGCCTCCGAGAATCCGGTCGTGCATGCGGTCGTCGCGTACGTCCCCAGCCACGTCGTCTGGCAGGGCCTGGACTTCAGCGGGGCGCGGAGGTCGTCCTGGTCGCGGAACGGACGTCCGGTGGATTTCGTCCCCTTCACCTCCGACGAGGACAGAATCCGCGAGCTTACAAGTGGCGGAACGCGCTACATCGTCCATCTCTACCGGGCCAGCCTCGATGACAGGAGCGCCGTGGAGAAAGCCGGGATTCCGGTGGAGAGGATCAACGGACCCGTGCTGTTCGTGTCCGGCGGCAACGACCTTCTCTGGCCGTCCACGCACATGTCGGAGAAGATGATCGATCGTCTGGCGGCCAATGGGCATCGCTACCCGGCGATCCATCTGTACTACGAGGGCGCCGGCCATGCGATCGGCCGGCCTATCCGCCCGACCACCGGTCTCTCGGCGACGCCGAACTTCGCGCTGGGCGGAAGTGCCGCCGCCTACGCAGCGGCCGAGCGCGACTCCTGGCCGCGGGTCCTCCGCTTTCTCCGCGAGAGCCTCACCGAGCGTGTCGAGGCAGGCTCCTAGAGCGAGTCGCAGGCTTCCCGCAGCAGCCGCTCGGCTTCCTCCGCAACCGGGAGGATCTCGTCGATCGCAGCGAGATCCAGCATCGACCTCGGGCTGGCGAAGGCTACCTCCGCGCCCACGTCATTCTCCGTTACGACGACGTTGCAGGGCAGCAGCAGACCGATATTGTCGTCCGCGCAGAGCGCGCGATGTGCGAGCCCCGGATTGCACGCCCCCAGGATCACGTACGGCTTGAAGTCGACGCCGATCTTCTCCTTGAGCGTCGCCCTCACGTCGATACGGGTCAGGATTCCGAACCCCTGCTGCTGCAGAGCCTCCTCGACCCGGGAGATCGCCTCCGCGTAGGTGGCTCCGGGCAGAGTCTTGCCAAAAGCGTAGCTGACGTCCTGCATGTCTCCTCCTGCACTCCGGGCCTATTTCGATTTGCTTCTCGAACGGGTCCTCGAAAGGTCGCACCCTTCCCTGGCCGGAACACGCGCGCGCATGTGTCGGTTTCTTTCGGGTGAGACGTTGTTCAGTGTAGGCCAAAGCCGTAACCTCGGCATCGGGCCGCTCGATGTAACGCGCGGCGCACAGGTCCAGTCATAGGAGTATGGACGAAGGGCGTTCGTGATCCAGCTGTTGCTCGACCGGCGCGAATCTGGACCGCCGCCGGCATGGTAAATGGAGGTCTGATGCGGTTTACACCTCGCGCACTCCTGCTCTGGAGCGCCGTGACGATCGTGGCTCTCGGCCCCGCGTCCTCCAGCGCGAGCGCGCAGTACTTCGGGCGGAACAAGGTCCAGTACGACGCGTTCGAGTGGGAGATCATCCGAACCGAGCACTTCGACGTCTACTTCTACGGGGAGGAGCGGCAGGCCGCCCTGATGGCCGGCCGCATGTCGGAGCGCTGGTACTCCAGGCTCTCGAGGATCATGAACCACGAGATCCGCGCACGGCAGCCGCTCGTTCTTTACGCCGCGCATCCGCACTTCGAGCAGACCAACACAACGCCGCAGCAGGTGGGCGAGTCGACCGGTGGCTTCACCGAGATCCTCAAGCGCCGGGTGGTTCTGCCGCTTCAGAACACGATGCCGGAGAGCGACCACGTCCTCGGCCACGAGCTCGTTCACGCTTTCCAGTTCGATGTCACCGGGCAGGGTCCTGGTGCGGCGGGGATCGATATCCCCGGTGCGATCCGGCTGCCGCTGTGGTTTATCGAGGGGATGGCCGAGTATCTCTCGGTCGGACCCATCGATGCGAACACCGCCATGTGGCTTCGCGACGGCGTCGAGTGCGACTGCCTTCCGTCGATCGGCCAGCTCAACGATCCCCGCTTCTTCCCGTACCGCTACGGACAGGCACTCTGGTCCTACGTCGCCGGCACGTACGGGGACGAGATCGTCGGCCGGATCCTCAAGGTAGCCGGCCGGACCGGAAGCGCGATCGGGGCGTTCCAGGCGGTACTCGGCATGACCATCGACTCGCTCTCGGCCAACTGGCACGAGGCGACGTGGGAGGCCTACGAGCCGATCCTGGAGCAGACCGATCCACCCGATGTGTACGGGAAGCTGATCATCGGGGGAGAGGATGGGCCCGGCGGTCGGCAGAACGTCGCTCCCTCGATCAGCCCGGATGGCCAGGAGATCCTCTACCTCTCCGAGGCGGGGCTGTTCTCGATCGACCTCTTTCTCGCGGACGCGAACACAGGCGAGACGATCGACAAGATCACGAATTCGGCCGTCGACCCCCACTTCGAGGCGCTTCAGTTCATCCTCTCCTCGGGAGCATGGCATCCGGACAGCAACCGGTTCGCCCTGGCAGGAGTCAACAAGGGCAGCCCGGTGGTCTCGATCATCGACGTCGACAGGGGGAAGAGGGTCGAAGAGTACAAGTTCAACGAGCTGGATGAGATCACGAACCCGACGTGGTCGGAGGACGAGCGGATCGCTTTCTCGGCCATGAAGAGCGGCTTCTCCGACCTGTGGATTTACGACATCGAGACCCAGGAGACGGTTCGTTTAACCGACGATCCGTATGCGGACCTCGAGCCCGAGTTCTCGCCGGACGGGACGAAGATCGTCTTCGTCACCGACCGTTTCGACAGCGACCTCGGCCGACTGGACTTCGGCAACTACCAGCTTGCCCTCTACGACCTGGCGACGGGTGAGTTCGAGCGGCTCCCGAGTCTGGAGGGCAAGAACATCAACCCCTCCTTCACGCCCGACGGACGGTTCGTGCTCTTCCTCTCCGACGAAACGGGGATCCCGAACATCTATCGGCTGGAGCTCGAGACCGGGCAGATAGACCAGCTGACCAACGTCCAGACGGGGGTGGCCGGAATCACGGCCCTCAGCCCGGCGCTTTCGGTGGCGAGCCGAACGGGCCAGATAGCCTACAGCGTGTACTGGCATGGCCCGTTCCGCTGGAATATCTACACCGCAGAATCCCACGAGGCGCTGGCGGCTGCTTACGCGGAAGCTACGAGGGCACGCGAGGAGGATCTGGCCGCGGCGGATGGCCAGGATGCAGGCGTCTATCCGGCGATTCTCCCGCCCGAGGAGCGGGCCACCGACCTGCTGGCGCTCATCGAGAACCCGGGGATCGGGCTGGCCGATGCCCTGACCTTCGACTTCGGCGACTACAACCCCGGGCTTTCGCTGGATTTCGTGTCCCAGCCGTCGCTCGCCGTCGGCGCCGATCAGTTCGGCTTCTTCGTCGGCGCCGGGGCCCAGCTCTTCTTCAGCGACATGCTCGGAAACCGCAACCTGGCGGCGGCCATCCAGGTGAACACGTCGGCGGGCAGCATCGACCGGTCGACGCTGCTGTCGATCGTGTACGAGAACCGACGCGGACGCTGGAACGTGGGCGGCCAGCTCTCGCAGATACCGCTGGTGACGCAGAGGGCGGGCGTCGGCGTCGGCGAGATCGACGGGGTGCCGGTCCAGGTGTTCACCACCGAGCGCTTCTACCAGATCAACCGAGGGGCGATCGGTTTCGTGGCCTATCCGCTGAACCGGGCACAGCGGCTGGAGTTCAGCGGCGGACTGCAGAGCATCGACTTCGCGCGGGACCTGAAGACGGAGGTCTTCACGTTCGGCGGCCAGAAGATTTTCGACGAAAAGGAGGACTTACCGGCGCCCTCCACGCTGAACCTCGGGCGGGCCGGCGTGGCGCTCGTCTACGACAGCTCGATCTTCGGGGGAAACGGTCCGGTACTCGGCCAGCGCTACCGCCTGGACCTGTCGCCGGCGATCGGGTCGATCCAGATCTACAACTTCACGTTCGACTACCGGAAGTACTTCATGCCGGTATTCCCGTTCACGATCGCCTTCCGGGGCCTGACGACCGGCCGCTACGGTAAGGACGCGGACGACCCGAGGCTCTCGCAGCTCTACGTGGGGTGGGCGTCGCTGGTGCGCGGCTACGAGAGCAACAGCTTCTCGGTCAACGAGTGCACCTTCCCGGATTTCGAGCCCGGGGAGATCAACGCATGCACGGCGATCGACGATCTGCTCGGAAGCAAGGTCGGGGTCTTCAACCTCGAGCCGCGGCTGCCCCTGCTCGGCCCACTAGGCGTCATCGGCCGAGGCGCGTACCCGCCGCTGGATCTCATCGCCTTCTTCGACGCGGGCATCGCCTGGACCAACACTCTGCAGCCGAAGTTCTTCGGCTGCGGCACGAATCTGGACGAGTCTGGCAATCCAATTGGCGATCAATGCGTTCGGACCTTCAACACGAGCGTCGGCTTCGGCCTGCGGCTCAACCTGTTCGGTCTGATGCTCCTCGAGGGAGATATCGTCAATCCGCTACAGCGACCGGACAAGAAGTGGTTCTTCCAGTTCGTGTTCAACGGCGGCTTCTGACTCCGGATGAGGAAGGCACCGTCCGGATCCTCCGGGCGGTGGAAGCAGGAATGACGGGCCCGGCGCAGATGGTCGGGCCTTTCACGTATCAGCTACGTTCTCACCTTCCTCGGCCGTGAGGCGTGCGAGCACCCTCTCGTGCGCTTCGAGGGCGTCTCTTCCGAACAGGGCGAACCGCACACGGCTGACGTGCGCGAGGCCGGGGGCCGCGTCAGCGACCGTCCCGAGAGCCACACGGGCCGCCTCTCTCAGGGGGTAGCCGAAGGCGCCCGTGGAGATCGCCGGAAAGACGAGGGACGCGATTCCGTTCTTCTCCGCCAGCTCGAGCGCGTTCCGATAACAAGCGGCCAGGAGCTCGGCGGAGGGTACGTCCCTGCCATGGACGGGACCCAGGCAGTGGATGACGTGGCGGTTGGGCAGGTCGTGCGCGCCCGTGAGCACGGCCTCTCCAGGGGAGATCGGCCCCAGAGGCACCGCCTCGCTGGCGAGGCCCGGACCGGCCGCTCGGTGGATGGCTCCGGCCACGCCGCCCCCGGGGAGGAGCTGCGCATTGGCGGCGTTGACGATCGCGTCGAATTCCGGCTGTCGAGTGATGTCGCCGCGCACACAGTCGACGACAATGCCTTCGATCCTTCGTTTCATGCGACTCCTCGTACGTCACTCGCTCGATTGCCTATTCGCCGCGTGCCCGGCAATGTTGCGCTCGAACAACTTGGAAGGGAAGGGCGTCGAGCGCAGCTTCGGGAGGTGACGATGGTGACGCTCCTCGGACGGTGGTTCGTGATGGCCGGCATCGTGGCCATCGCCGCCTGGATCGCGCCGGGGTTCGAGCGAGGCGAGGTGGCCACGCTTGGGCTCACCGCGCTCGGAATCGCCGTCGTGAACGTGAGCGTACACCCCATCGTCGCTTCGCTGCCGTTTCCCGTACCGATGATCGCGCTCGCCGTCTTGTATTTCCTTGTCGACATGCTGCTCCTCAAGCTGGCCGCGACCCTGGTGCCGGGTTTCGGGTTCACGGCCTGGGGAGGGCTCGCCATTGCCGCCCTGCTGGCAGCGATCGCAACCGTTGCGGTGCTAGCGGTTTCCGGACGCCGGCGAACTGGAGAGGTCTGAGTTGGATTACTTCGTAAAAGAGAACTTCCGCGAGCTTCTGAGGAACGATGGAGTCCCGGCCGTATCGATCTACCTCCCGATGGAGCGTGCGAGCACCGGGTGGGAAGCCAACCGTCTACGCTTCCGTGCGGCGCTCGGCCAGGCTCGGAAGCTTCTCGAAGCTGACCATCCACCGGAGGTGTGCGGACCGCTGGTCGAAACTCTCGCACCGCTGTTGGATGACCAGGATTTCTGGCTGTACCAGGCCGATGGGCTCGCGCTCTTCGCCTCGCCCAGCCTCGAGCGTCGGTACCGCCTCCCGGTGCCGTTCGAGGAGATCGTCGTGGTCGGGCCGTCTTTCCACACCAGCCCGCTCCTCGAGCTCCTTCAGGTCTCCGAGCACTACTGGGTGCTCTCCGTCAGTCAGAAGGAGGTCGGCCTCAAGCAGGGGACGGCACGGGGCCTGACGCCGGTCGACCTGTCCGGCGTGCCGGAGAACCTGCGGGATGCGCTCGGCGGCCAGGTCGAGCATGACACGCTGAGCCACCACGGCACCGGTGCTCGCTCCGGTCCGATCTTCCACGGCTACGGCGTGGGCAAGGACGACTCGAAGGCGGAGCTGGAGCGGTTCTTCCGCAAGATCGACGCGGGGCTCCGCGACCTCTTGGGGGATGATGTCGCGCCGCTGATCCTGGCAGCGGTGGACTACTATCACCCGATCTACCATTCGATCAGCCGGCTGGACAACCTGACGAAGGAGGGCATCCAGGGGAACGTCGTCGCCTGGAGCGATGAGCGATTGCACGAAGCCGCGTGGCCGATCGTCGAGAGCGACGCCATGCGGAAGGTGCGGCTCGCGGGCGAGCTCTGGGAGGCAGCCTTCAAGCAGGACAAGACCGAGGCCGACCTGTCCGCCGCGGGGCGGCTCGCCGTGGGCGGAAGGATTCGTCTTCTCATGGCCGAGCGCGGCCGGCGGTTATGGGGCCGGCTGGACCGTGAGACGGGAATCATCGAGCTCGTTCAGGAGGCCGGCAACGATCCGGGAGAGAACGCCGTGGAGCTGCTCGACGAGCTGGCGGAAGTAGTGATCTTGAGAGGAGGAAACGCACTGGTTCTCGCGGCCGAGTGGATGCCCACGGACACGGGCGTCGCCGCGGTCCTCAGGTGACCGTTCACAGCAATACGCTGCCGGATACGGCGTTTCGCCCGGTAGCCGATCCGGCGAGGATGCGCGGAGGCCGGCCCATCCACAGATGAACAGGGTACTTAGGAGCAAGAGGACTGGCGGAACGAGGGTTGAGAGCGTGATGTGATCGGGAAGGAGGCTTCGCGTGATTCTGCCGAACGTGCGGATGTCCTTTGGACGGAACGAGGCCCGCTGGCTCGTGCTTCTGCTGGGAGACGGAGATGCGCCTGGCCAGCGGCACTGGGAAGAGGTCCTGGCCGACGAGGGAATCGACGCGCTGCTCGATGATCCTCGGGCGGCGGATGTCGTTCTCCGGCACCGCGGACTCCTTCTCGCGCCCCCGCGACTGGTGCTGTATGTCCTGATTCGGCGAGCCTTCCTGGAGCGAGGCCTCGAGAGCCGCATGCTCGCGGACTACACGACCGCTCTCGTCTTCGAGTTCGGCAAGCGGGATCGCTCCTACCGGATCGCCGATCATGACGAGAAGGAATACCGCTATCTGGTGGACGTGCTCGCCGACCTGGCCGACGCCAACGGACGTCGGGCGTTCCTCCTCCGTGCGCACCTCGGCAACTTCGCCCTCTGGCTGTCGGGCCTCTTTCCCGACTACATCGTTGCCAGAGTCCACCGAATCGGCGGTCCCGGCCTCGATTACTACGAGGAGATGGGCCGGACCGGCTTCCGCCTCGCGGCCGGCGATCCACACGCGGACGATCGGTCGCTAGGGGGGCTGTACGAGAATGCCGCCGAGGCGTTTCCTTCGGTGCGGCGAGCTCTCAACCTGTTCTCCGACCGGAATCTGTTTCCGATTCCGAGCTCCCCCGTCGATCGCTTTCTGCGGCAAACGGCCGACGGCTTCGATCTCGCGCACCCGGAATGAACCGAGACGATTGAAGCGCCGCTCGGTCCGGTCTATCTTGTTCTCACCATGGTGAGAATGAGGGCCACGATCGGATGAGAGCCGTCGAGACCAGGCCGCCCCTGGGGTGTGCCGCCGTGATGATGGGCGTGTTCCGCGCCGCTCTGCAGGAGCACCATCTCCCGGTGACGCAGCAACGCGAGGCGATCGCCCAGGTTCTCTTCGAGTCGGGCCGCCACCTCTCGGCCGAGGAGATCGTCGAGAAGCTCAGGGAAGACGGTGAGAGCGTCGGCAAGGCGACGGTCTACCGTACCCTGAACCTGCTCCTCAAGGTCGGACTCGCTGTCGAGCACGACTTCGACGAAGGCTTCAAGCGTTACGGGATGAGCGCCGGGCCGTCGCGTCACGATCATCTCATCTGTACGTCGTGCGGCACGGTGGTCGAGTTCCAGAGCTCCGATCTCGACGACCTTCAGGCGGAGGTAGCGGGCGCTCACGGATTCCACATTCTGACGCGGCAGGTGAAGCTCTACGGTCTCTGCCCGGCCTGCGAGGAGTCGGCCGATGCGGAGCTTCTTCGAGTCGGCTGAGGCGGGATCCACCAGTGACCGCCCGCGAGCGGCTCCGCGACCTTCTGGCCGAGCGATCTTTCCGCACCGGCTCGTTCACGCTCGCTTCGGGAGCGACCAGCGACTACTACATCGACTGCAGGGCCACGACCATGCACGCGGAGGGCCTCGCCCTCGTCGGCGAAGCGGGTTTCGAAGCTCTGGTGGAGTTGGGTTGGGCGCCCGACCTGGTCGGCGGCCTCACGATGGGCGCGGATCCGATCGCCTACTCGATGGCCAGGGAGAGCTGGCGGCGTGGGAAGCCGATACACGCCTTCTCGATTCGGAAGCGGCCGAAGCGGCACGGCACCGGGCAGCGGATCGAAGGTTGCTTCGAGCCTGGAGCGCGGGTCGTCGTGGTGGAGGACGTGATCACCAGCGGCGGGTCCGCCCTGGAGGTCTGTGAGGTGGTGGCGCAGGCCGGCGGCGCGGTGGTGGGCGTCCTGGCCTTGGTGGATCGGTGTGAAGGAGGCTTCCGGGCGATCCATGATTCGGGCTTCGACGTGAAGGCCCTGTACACGCCCGATGACCTCCGTGCGGCTTCGTCCTCGTGATCCGCAAGACGCTTCTCTTCCTCAGCGAGCGGGACCAGCTCAAGCACATCCTCTTCCGACTTCCCGGCTCGCGGGGCATCTCGCTTCGATTCGTGGCCGGCGACACGCTCGAGGATGCCATACGAGCGGCGGCGGAGCTCAACGTGGCGGGCATGCGCGTCACCCTCGATTTCCTGGGTGAGAGCGTATCGGATCACGATGAAGCGAGAACCGCCACGGGGGCCTACGGAGCGAGCCTCGAAGCGATCGACGACAGCGCGGCCGAGTCCACGATTTCGCTCAAGCTTACCCAGCTGGGCCTGGATATCGATGAGGCGTTCTGCGAGAGCAACCTGCGCTCGATCGTCGAACGGTCGGAGCGTTTGGGGAACTTCGTCCGCATCGACATGGAGAGCTCGGCCCACACCGAACGCACGCTGCGAGTATTCCGGAGGGTTTTCACCGATCACCGGAACGTGGGGGTCGTCATTCAGTCGTACTTGAGGCGCAGCGAGCAGGACATTCGGGAGCTGGTAGCGCTGGGAGCTCCCGTCAGGCTGTGCAAGGGGGCCTATCAGGAGCCCCCATCGGTGGCGTTCCAGAGTCGCGAGGAGGTCGACGGCAGCTTGGTGTCGCTGATGCGGCTGCTGCTCGATGGAGGTGCCCCCGCGGCGATCGCCACGCACGATGACCGGATAATCCAGGCCACCATCGAGCATATCTCGAGAGCCGGACTCGGCGCGGACGCCTTCGAGTTCCAGATGCTGTACGGCGTTCGCCGTGACTTCCAGCGTCAGCTCGTGGAGGATGGCTACGGCATGCGGATCTACGTCCCCTACGGTTCGCAGTGGTACTCCTACCTGATGCGGCGGATGGCGGAGCGCCCGCAGAACCTGCTCTTCGGGATACGCGCCGTGCTGGGGCGTTGACCCTTTCCGACTCGCTCGCTAAAGAGACTGTTAGGAAATAGCGAAAGCGGCCGGGGTATTCAGACGGACGAGCCTCGGCGTCCGCGCAGATGTGGTCATGCGGAACCCAGCTGGATGTCCGAGGGCACTGCCACCCCCTAGTCGGAGGATGCGTGAGCAGGATCGACAGGAAACGATGGCAATGGGCCCCCGCCGGGCTCCTACTGGCGATCTACGTCGGAAGCGGACCGGCGTGCGGTGAGACCGGAGATGCGGAGCCGGCACGGGGCGCTGACTCGCGACCTTCGGTGACCGCCGACGACGGAGGGGCCTCCGACCAGGAAACCGGGTTGAGGGTGGACGCCCAGGAGGGCACCGTAACCCGAGAAGCCGAGATTCGGGTGGGGGGCAGCACCGTGATCGTTGAGATCGCGGACGATCCGGACATCCGCAGCCGTGGTCTGATGAACCGCGACTCCCTTCCCGAGGACCACGGCATGCTCTTCGTGTATCCGGAGGAGCAGATCCTATCCTTCTGGATGCGAAACACGCGTATCCCGCTGGACATAGCGTTCATCGACCGCAACGGCTTTATTCTGGAAATCCAGCAGATGGAGCCTCACGACGACGTATCGCACGCCTCCAAGCAGCCGGCCATGTACGCCCTGGAGCTGAGAATGGGCTGGTTCGAGGATCACGGCGTGGAGCCGGGCGAGCGAGTGGAGTTCTAGACCGATGACTACGAAGATGGAGGACTCGCCTTCGCCGCAGACCGCGGCCGAGGAGCGGGTCGAGAAGGATTCGATGGGTGAAGTGCGCATACCGGTGGGGATGCTGTACGGCGCTCAGACCGAGCGGGCTCGACGGAACTTCCCCATCAGCGGCGTTCGGTTCGGGCGTCGGTTCATTCAAGCGCTCGGAGCGATCAAGAAGACGGCGGCGGAGGTGAACTCGGAGCTCGGCCTTCTGGATGAAGAGCGATCGGAAGCGATCGGGAGCGCGGCCACCGAGGTGATGGACGGCGTGCTCGACGAGCACTTCGTGCTGGACATCTTCCAGACGGGCTCGGGCACCTCCACGAACATGAACGCCAACGAGGTCATAGCGAACCGCGCGATTCAGCTCCTGGGAGGCGAGGTTGGCTCCAAGGAGCCCGTACACCCGAACGACCACGTCAACCTGGGTCAGTCGTCCAATGACGTCATCCCGACCGCCACCCACGTGGCGGCCGTCGTCGCGATAGGAGAGGAGCTGCTGCCGGGCCTTCGGCGCCTCGCTGAGGCGCTGAAGGCGAAGGCGGAGGAGTTCGACGACGTGGCAAAGGCCGGGCGGACACATCTTCAGGACGCCACGCCCGTGCGCCTCGGGCAGGAGTTCGCGGGATACGCCAGCCAGCTGGAGCACGGCATCCGGCGGGCCGAGGCCGCGTCCCGGTCGTTGGGGGAGCTGGCGATCGGGGGCACCGCCGTCGGGACCGGCATCAACACGCACGCCGAGTTCGCTCCGCGCATGGTCGAGAGCCTGTCTCGGGAGTTCGCTGCGGAGTTCTACGAAGCCGAGAACCACTTCGAGGCGCAGGGCTCGCGCGACGCGGTCGTCGAGGCCAGCGGGATGCTGAAGACCATCGCCTCGAGCCTGACCAAGATCGCCGGCGATCTTCGCCTCCTGGCCACTGGCCCACGCACGGGCTTCGGCGAGATCAACCTCCCCGCCGTGCAGCCGGGATCCTCGATCATGCCGGGCAAGGTGAACCCGGTGATGGTCGAGTCGGTGTGCCAGGTCGCCGCCCAGGTGACGGGGAACGACACGGCGATCACGCTCGGAGGACAGCACGGCCACCTGGAGCTGAACGTCATGCAGCCGCTCATGACACACAACCTCCTCGAGTCGATCCACATACTCGGGTCGGTGAGCCGGGAGTTTGCCGACCGTTGCGTGGCGGGGATCACCGTGAATCGCGAGCGATGCCAACGCTTCGCCGAGTCCACCGCCGCCCTTGCCACGGCGCTGGCTCCGTCGATCGGCTACGACAGGGCGGCCGAGGTGGCCAAGAAGTCCCTGAAGGAGGACAAGACGTTGCGCGAGGTGGTGCTGGAGGAGGGGCTGCTTTCCGAGGAGGAGATCGATCGGCTTCTCGATTTTCGGGCGTTGACCGAGCCGGGGATCCGCTAGAAAGGACGCCCAAGCATGCGATTGATCGCCGGGACCAAGAAGGGAGTCCAGGTGCTGCGCTGGATCAAGGGCGAGCGTGCGGCGAGCCTTGTGACACGGGCTCTCGAGGCCGAGCGAATCCGGGCCGCCGCCGTCCACGGGTCGGCGGTATACGTCGGCACCGGCAACGGAAAAGTCTTCGTGTCGAAGGACCGGGGTTCCTCATGGGAGCCGATGCAGGACGGCCTGGAGGGCGATGCCGTATGCAGCCTGGCCTCCGGAATTGGCGCCGGTTCACGACTGTACGCCGGGACGGAGCCGGCCGCGATGTTCGTCTTCGACGATGCGGCGGGTGCCTGGCGCGAGCTGGAGTCCTTTCGCGCGATGGAGCCGGTCGAGGAGTGGCGCGGCTACGCCGACCGTCTCGCCCATGTTCAGACGATACAGGTGGATCCTCACGCGGACCGGCGACTCTACGCGGGCGTGGAGGTGGGGGGCGCGTACGCGAGCGAGGACCGGGGGCGCAGCTGGCAGGTCATCGGCGACGGCCTGTACGAGGACATCCACGTGCTCGCCGTGGACCCCCGAGCCGGCTCCCGGATGTATGCGGCCACCGGCGGCGGCCTGTATTCGAGCGGGGACCGAGGCTTGTCCTGGCAGCATCACCCGGACGAGGTCGGTTCGTTGTTCAGCACGGCGCTACTCGTCCGATCGGATCGGACCGGAAGGACGGTGCTCTATCTCGCGACTGCGGACGGAACCCCGGCTACCTGGACCCGGCACGGCGCGAAGGCGCGCCTGCACGTGAGCCGTGACGCCGGAAGCTCCTGGAAGGAGGCTTCGGTCGGTGCCCTTCGCTATCGCAAGAACGCGTACTCGGTGGTTGCGGCCGATCCGGAGGATCCCGAGGGAGCCTTCGTGGCCACCGGAGGGGGCAGCGTGTACCACGGCTCGCGGTGCGGCGAGCACTGGGTGAGGATCCACCGCGGCGAGACGATTCGGACGCTGCTGGCGATCTGACCGGTTCGAGAAACGAGTTGGAGGAGGGTTTCGTGATAGATCGGAAGCGATTCGAGGTGGCTCTGCTGCGGTGCGGGTTGGCGCTGGGTCTTCTCTTGGCGCCCGTCCAACAGATCGGCGATTTCGGGGTCGCTCTGGCCCAGGAGAGCTCACCGCCGACCGCCGATCGATCCGGATACGGCTCGGCACCGGACCCGGTTCTACGCCTCACCGTGGAGTCCATCTTCGGGTCCGCCGATTTCGCCCCGGCGACATACGCTGCCTCGTGGCGCGATAACGGTTCCCGCTGGACCGCCGTGCGACCGGACCCCGAGGGGCGAGCGGAGCTCTGGCTCGTCGACGCCGCCAGCGGCGGAGAGGAGCTGCTGGTCACCGCGGACGATTTGGTTCTCGCCGGGAGGACGGAGCCGATCTCGATCGACGGCTATCAGTTCTCGCCCGACGGCTCGAAGATCCTGATCCTCTCCGACGCCGAGCCGATCTGGAGACGGAGCGAGCAAGGCTACTACTGGGTGTTCGACACCGAGACCCGGGAACTCAGGCCCGTGAGCCGACAAGAGGGCTTCCAGATGCTCGGAAAGTTCTCTCCGGACGGCCGCTATGTCGCGTTCGTGCGGGACCAGGATCTCCACCTCGTCCACCTGGAGAGCGGGGACGAACGGCCGCTCACGACCGACGGTGGTGGCGACATCATCAACGGCACGACCGACTGGGTTTACGAGGAGGAGCTCTCCTTCTTCGATGGCTACCGGTGGAGCCCGGACGGCCGCCGCATTGCCTATTGGAGGTTCGACCAGAGCCCGATTCGGCCGTTTTATCTCATCGATGATCTGGAGCTCTACTCCGAGCCCGTGCCGGTTCGCTATCCGAAGGCGGGTACGCCCAACTCGATCGTTAAGGTGGGCTCGCTGAGCCTCGAGACGGGAGAGACGACCTGGTTCGACACCGGCTCGGACCCGGAGGCCTACATCGCGCGGATGGAGTGGGCGGCTTCCTCGGGAGAGGTCGCGGTCCAGGTCCTGAACCGGCACCAGAACCGGCTCGAGCTCCGTCTCGGCGACGCCGGTTCGGGCGAGACCCGCCTCATCCTCGCCGAGGTCGACGCGGCGTGGGTCGACGTGCAGGACTACCTGACGTGGCTGGACGGGGGGCGCCGCTTCGTCTGGGCCAGCGAGCGCGACGGATATAGACACCTCTACCTCTTCGCGCGGGATGGGACGCTCGTCCGGCAGCTGACGATGGGCGAGTGGGAGGTTACGTCGCTGGACGCGGTGGATGAGGACGCCGGGAAGGTGTTCTTCACGGCGTCCTCGCCGAGCCCCCGGATGCGCTCGGTTTATGGGGTGTCGCTGGGCGGAGGCGAGCCGCGCCTGATCGTCGGAGGTGGAGGGGTGCACGCGGCCGAGTTCAGCCCGGACGCCGCGTTCTTCATCGATCGCCATTCGACGATGTCCACACCGACCACGACGAAGCTCAGGAGCTCGGACGGCTCTCTGGTTCGAGAGCTGGAGCTGAACGACTCCCTCGCGGCACTGCTCGACTCTGCCTCGCTTGCCGAGCCGGAGTTCTTCGAGCTCGAGGCGGCGGATGGATCGTCGCTCCATGCCTACATGATCAAGCCGTCCGACTTCGACCCGGCCCGTACCTATCCGCTTCTGCTCTACGTATACGGCGGGCCCGGGTCGCAGACGGTCATCGATCGGTGGGGAGGAACCCGCCACCTGTGGCACCAACTGCTCGCGCAGAGGGGTTTCATCGTGGCGAGTGTGGACAACCGCGGCACTGGCGGCCGCGGTCGCGACTTCACCAAGCAGGTGTACATGCAGCTGGGTAGGATGGAGACCGAGGACCAGCTGGCGGCCGCGACTCAGCTGGGTGCGCTCCCCTACGTGGATGCAGCGCGAATCGGCATATGGGGGTGGAGCTACGGCGGGTACATGACCCTCCTGAGCTCCTTCCTGAGTCAGGGCCAGATCTCCATGGGGATCTCGGTGGCCCCCGTCACGGGTTGGCAGCTCTACGACACGATCTACACGGAGCGCTTCATGCGCACGCCGGAGGAGAACCCCGAGGGATACCACGACGGGTCTCCGATCACGCATGCCGCGAAGCTGGAGGTCCCGCTCCTCGTCGTTCATGGCACCGGAGACGACAACGTGCACTTCCAGAACACGGTGCAGCTCTCGCAGGCGCTCGAGGAGGCCAACCGCCAGTTCTCGCTGCGAATCTACCCGAACAAGGCTCACGCCATCGCGGGCGCCGAGGCTCGCGTCAACCTCTTCGGCCTGCTGACCGACTTCGTTTCGAGGCACCTGGGGGCTGGGGGAGGCCGGCCCACGTCGTGAGAGTCACGGAGATCTTCCACTCCATTCAGGGCGAGTCCAGTTACGCCGGCCAACCTTGCGTCTTCGTTCGAAGCACGGGGTGCAACCTCAGGTGTGTCTGGTGCGACACCGAGTACGCCTTTTACGGCGGACGCGACATGAGCGTGGACGAGATCCTCTCAGAGGTCGGGCGGATAGGCGGCGACTGCCTGCTGGTTGAGCTCACGGGCGGCGAGCCCCTCCTTCAGCACGACATCGGCGATCTGGCCCGACGGCTGCTGGAATCGGGCCACACGGTGCTCTGCGAGACGAGCGGCAGCCTCCCGGTGGACCGCGTGCCTCCCGAAGTGGTCAAGATCGTGGATCTCAAGCCTCCGGGCAGCGGTGAGGAATCGTCCAACGACTGGCGAAACCTGGCCATCCTGGATCCGGACCGAGACGAGCTCAAGTTCGTCATCGCCGACCGCGAGGACTACGAGTGGGCGGCACGGCAGGTTCGAGAGCGTGACCTGGCCCGCTTCGTCGTGCACCTCTCCCCTGAATTCGAGTCCCAGGATCCGCGGGAGCTGGCCGAGTGGGTTCTCGCCGATGGCCTGCCGGTTCGTGTCCAGCTCCAGGTCCACAAGTTCATCTGGGAGCCCAGCGCGCGCGGGGTCTGATGACGCTCGCTTCCCGGCTCTCCCGCACGCCGCAGAGGTGCGCCGCCGCGTTGACCGCGGTCGTGTTTGCGGCCCTGCTAGCGGTCGCTTCCTGCGCCCCCCCGAAAGCCTCGGAAGAGAGGCAGGCCGGGCAGGCACAGGAGTTCAGCGGACTGATCGTCCTGTTGGTCATCGATCAGCTGCCTCAGTTTCTGCTCGACCGCTACGACACGCTCTTCGTCGGCGGGTTCCGGAGGCTCTTGGACGAAGGGCGTGTATACTCGAGGGCCTATCACGAGCACGCCAGGACCAGCACGGCGCCCGGCTACACGACGGTGGCCACGGGGGTCTACCCTCACCGCCACGGGATCGTCGGCAATAGTTGGCGTGAGCCGGAGGGCGATGAGTGGGTGCTCGTCGAGAACTTCCTCGACGGCACCGAGGATGTCGTCGGCCTGCCGGAGGGCCGGGGTTTCTCGCCGAGGGTTCTCGAGACGACCACGCTGGCCGATTGGCTTCTGGAAGCGGATCCCGACGCGCGGGTGTTGGCGGTCTCCGGGAAGGTCCGCGGCGCCGTGCCGATGGCCGGTCGCGGCAAGGGGCACGTATACGTGCTCTTCGACGAGTACGGGCCCGCATTCGTGACGTCGACCTACTACCGCGACACGATGCCGGATTGGGTCCGCCGCTTCAACGAGGGACCACTCGCGGCGCTCCTGGCCGACTCGGTCTGGGAGAGCACGGTGCCGGCCGCCGCCGCCGGCGTATCGCGGCCCGACACAACGGCATACGAGCGGCGGGGAGAGTTCATGACCTTCCCGCACGCCTTCGCGCTCGAGGAGGAGGTGTGGGCGCGGCGGCCGCAGGGCTTCATGGGCTGGTTCTGGCGCACTCCGATGCTGGATGAGGCCTCGATCGCCTTTGCCCTCGAAGGGGTGGAGGCTCTCGAACTGGGCCAGCGCGAGGGTCTCGACCTGCTCGCGCTCGGACTTTCGGCCACCGACGTGATCGGACACACCTACGGCCCGTACAGCCGAGAGCAGCTGGACAACCTCCTGCACCTGGATCGGGCGCTGGGCGACTTGTTCGAGTTCCTGGATGATGCGGTCGGTCGGGATCGATACATCGTCGCGCTCTCCGCCGATCACGGCGTTTTGCCCGCCCCAGAGTACCGGAACGAGCTCGGGGAGGTCGCCGCACGCGTCCCGCGCTCCGAGGTGGTCGAGGCGCTCCGGGCGGCGGACGAGGTCGTCGCCTCCTCCGATGCGGAGCTTCATGCCGGCAGAGCGGCGATCTTGGAGGAGTTCGACTTCGTGGCCAAGGCGATGACCCGAGAGGAGCTGCTGGCGGTCGATCCCTCGACTCCGCTCGCAGCTAGCGCCGATAGCTTCGTCGTGCTCTACCGGCGATCCTATCGCCCGGATCGCGCGATCAGCCCGGGCGAGCGAGGGGTGCTCGTGCGCCTCCGCGAGGGACACATGGTCGACGAAGCGATCGCCACGCACGGCTCGCCGTACACGTACGATCGCCACGTGCCGCTGGTGTTCATGGGACCCGGCTTCGAACCCGGCCGGCTCGATGAGGTCGCGGCCACGGTCGACGTGGCGCCCACGCTGGCTCGGTGGGCTCGGATTCCCTATCCCTCGGATCTCGACGGCAGGGCCCTGATCGACCCCTAGTGTACCGTCGGTACACTAGCTCACCAGCTCTCGGCCCTGCCGAGGGCCGTGAAGAACAGGACGCGCTCTCTGACCGGGTCACCCGTCAGGGCGGCCCAGCAATCGGCGTAGATGTCCACCTGCCGCCTGTAGGCACGCGTCCGCCGCTCGAATTCGGGATCGTCTCCCCGGTCGGTCTTGTAGTCGGCGATGACCCAGCCATCCGGTTCACGGAAAGCGAGATCGACGACTCCTTCCACGGTCATCGGAACGTCCGCGGGAGCCTCGTGACCTTCGTACGGAGCAGCGAACGGCAACTCCACGTGGCGCTCCTCCGCGGCCGCCGCCCTCTGCCAAAGCTCCGAGGCCTGCACCTGGCTGACGAGGTCAAGCAGATCCTCGAGGTTTCTGGGCTCGCCCGTCTCGTCGACCGGAAGCTCGTACTCCACCAGCAGGGTCCGGCAGAACAAACGGAACGGCTCGCCTTCCATCCCCCGAGCGGCGGCAGCGAGAGCGGCATGGACGGCCGAGCCCCACTCGTAGCCACGCGGACCGCCGGATGCCCCTCCCGGCTCCACGGGCGACGAGCCCGATGTGGATTCGCCGGCCAGGCGCTTCGGATCCTTTGGGTCCAGCCGTTCCTTGGCCAGCGCCGTCACGGGCTCCATGAGGTAGGTGGGCGAGCCGAGGGCCTGTCGCGCCTCTCGCGCGGCGCGGACCGATTGCTCGATCTCGGTTGGGGTCACCTCGAGCTCTTCCTTATCCGGAGGCCGTCCGGGCCGGAGATCCAGTGTCGTGGCCAGAGCCGACACAGCCTCGTCGTAGCCCTGCCACGGAGACCTGTCCTTGCCGGGAATATGGCCGACAACGAGCTCGTCCTGCGCGCGCGTCCCCGCCACGTACAGCAGACGAACCCGCTCCGCCGCATCGAACGCTTTCTCCTCGGCCTGGTGACGCGTCCATTCGGGCGGTCGAGCCAGGTCGACCCAGCGGTGCCGTCCCGCCCGCCGTTGGAGCACCATGTAGGCGACAGGGTCTCCCGTCGCCGGACGCTCCACGTGCAGCTTGACCGGGTGGTCGGACTCCAGCTCCGCTCCGGTCAGGACCACGACCGGAGCCTCCAGGCCCTTGGCTCGATGGACGTTCATCACCCTGACGAGATCCTGCCGGCCCGGCTCGAACGGTGTCTCGGCATCCTCCCAGGCGAGTGCCGACTCGAGAGCCTCGACCGCACCCACGAGCGACGCGTCACCTGCCAGCGCGCGGCAGCGCACGGCGTCCAGCCCGTAGGCGATCGCACCGGCACGAATGCCACCCAGGGAGCCGGTAGTCGCGTACGGTAGCAGCCCGAGCTCGGCGCAGAGCTCACCGAGCAGAACGTCGGCCGGAACGTGGACGCCTCTCAGCCACCAGCTGTGAAGTCGACCCAGAGCCTCTCTGACCTCCTCTGTCCCTCGCGACCGACGCGCCGGGTCAGCCGTGGCGCGGAAGCTGCCCCCGCAAAGCCTGTGTTCGGTCAGCTTCTCCAGATCTAGCCCGAAGAACAGGCCGGTCAGCACAGCCACCGTCTTGACCTCGTCCTCCGGATCGGCCAGCGCTGCGAGGAGGGTCATGAGCTCCGACAGCTCCGCCTCGACCCCTACTCTCGCCCCGGAGACGTCCACTGGGATGTTTCTCTGTTCGAGGGCCCGCGCGTACACGTCCAGGTGCTTGCGATTACGGGTCAGAACCAGGAAATCTCCCGGGTTTCGGCCGTCTCCGTCGATTCGGCCGGTCACCCATTCGGCGAGGAGCTCGGCCTCGTGTTCCGCGCGGCTTCTCTGGGAGCCCGAGGAGGCCAGGCCGTATCGGAACACTCCTTCGCGCGGTGCTGACTCATCCTTCGGCTGGACCACGAGGGGCGAGAACGCGGCTTGGTGGGACGTCGCGTGCTCCGGGAAGAGCCCGCCCTCCCCGAAGGTCCGATTCACGAGATCGGCGATGCCGGGGCGCGACCGGAAGTTCATGACGAGCTCCAGCACCTCCCCGAACTCTTCGAAGCGTCGCCTGACGAAATCGTACACGACGATGTCGGCTCGCCGGAAGCGGTAGATGCTCTGCTTCGGGTCTCCGACGACGAAGAGCGCCCCGGCGCGAGGGACCGCCGTTCGCCAGTCTTCGCCGGCCGTCTCCGGTTCCGACGCCAACAGGAGGAGGACCTCCGCCTGCAGCGGGTCCGTGTCCTGGAACTCGTCGACCAGTACGCGCCGGTAGCGGAGCCCCAGGTCCTTCCGCGCGCCCGGGTTCTCCCGGAGTAGGTTCGCGGCCAGGAGGAGAAGGTCCTGGAAATCCAGGCGCCCCTCTCGGCGCCGGTGTGCTGCTAGCTCGCCAGCCGCACGCGTGACCAGCCGGATGGCGATCGCGTACCGGTGGGCCAGCCACTGGTTATGAAGGTCGCGCGCCGGTCCCCCCTCGCCGACGAACGTGTTCAGATCGTCGCGGAACCTCTTCGCCTCCGCTCTCCCGGCGCTGGAGTCGGACCACCGATTCTGGACGACGCTGTATGATGCTCTTCCGAGGAGGAGCGAGAGCGCATCGAAAAAGCGCCGCCGATCTGACCAGCCCTGGACATCCCGTCGGTAGGACAGCTCCCGCAGCCGCTTTTGGACCGTGTCCCACCCCGAGTGCGGCTCGGCGGCTGGCATGAGCTCGAGGCCGCGATCCAACAGGTGCTCCAGCTCGCGCCGAGTCACGTCGATGGCTTCATCGGCCGGCACCGCCGCCTCGTCCGCCGCGAACGGGACGTCCAGATTGTCGCAGACCGTATCGAAGGCGGCCTCGAGCATGTCGGGGCGAAGCCCGACGTCGGTGAGTTCCTCCAGAACCGGGTCTTCCTCAGAGACGAGACGCTCCAGAAAGGAATGCCAGTAGCTTTTCCGCAGCCGCAGCATGTCCGCCTCGGGAGTCTCCTCGAAAGCGGGGTCAATACCCGCTTCCAGCGGTCGCTCCCGAAGGAGGCGGGCGCAGAAGGCGTGGATGGTGCCCAGAAAGGCCCGGTCGATGCCGCGGAGCGCCTTGTTCAGGAGGTCGGACTCGGGGCTGTCCGGCGGGATCTCATTGAGCTTGGCTTCGAGGGCCCCCTGAAAACGTTCCCGCAGCTCTGCCGCGGCCTTTCGCGTGAACGTGACCGCCGCGATCTCCTCGATGCCCGCCGTGCCGCTCAAGACCAGCGCGACCATCCGGTCCGTGAGAGCCGTTGTCTTCCCGGAGCCGGCGCCGGCTTCCACGAGGATGTTCTCGTCGAGAGCCGTCTCGATCCGGTCGCGTGCCTCCTGGTCGCGGAGCGGCCGCGGGGATCCGGGCGGAGGAGTCTCACCACTCAACGGGAGCTCTCCCAGAGACGTGCCGTTCTCAGAGCCTCGTACTCTTCGGCGACGGGCCAGCTGACTTCGGCCCACTCGAGGAGAGGCGAGTCGTCCTTGCCCGACGGGCCTGCGGCCACCCGACAGATCGCTCGGTGGTCACAGAACCGGCAGTCTCCCGGCTGTTCGGTCGGAGGGAAGTGGCCGGCAGCTACGCCATCCAGCAGGCGGGCGATGAGCTCTCTGCCCGAGGCATACTCGGAGCGCTCGTAGCGGCGGGTCGTGTTTTGCCCCCGGCTGGACGGGAAGTGGTATTCGAACGCCTCGACGCGGCGGCCCAGCAGCTTCTCCACGACCCTCGCGTACACGATGTGCTGGAGCCTCCGACCGCCGTAGAAGGCGCCCGAATCGCGATCGTAGCCGAACGGGCGTCCGGTCTTGTAGTCCACGACCGTCAGCTCCGGATCTCCGTCGTCCACCCGGTCCACGGCTCCCCGCAGGAGTATCGTGCCGCCCGGGACATCCATGGGAAACGGGGCGTCGCCCCCGAGGCCGAACTTGAGCTCGAGCGCGATAGGTGCGGGTATGGAACTCGTCATGTTGAGGAAGGACCTCACGTCCTCGGCCAGATCCTCCAGCTCGCGCCGATAGACCGCCTGGCTGGGCGTCGGCACCTCGCCGAGCTTGATCTCGGCCTCCTCCGAGAGGATATCGAGGGCTCTGGCCTCTCCCGTCGTGCCGTGATCGGGTCGCTCCATCCGCTCTCGAAGGACGCGCTCGAACACGGTGTGAAGCAGGCTGCCGCGCTCTCTCGCATCGAGCCACCGATCGGGGTCCCAGGTCGGGTCGTCGGGCGAGTCGAGCCAAAGTATCCGATCGAAGAGATATCTTCGCGGGCAGGTGCCGAGGCTCTCCAAGGCGCTGGCCGACAGGGTCCGGCTCGCGTTCCTGCGTGGATCCAGCTCCTCGGCTCTCGGTCGGATGATGCCGTGGAAAGCGTTGCCCTTCTCTTCGCGGATCGCGTCGCGGGCGCGGATGCCGGCGTCGAGACTCGGAAACAGGGCACGGACGACTGAGCGTCCCGCCAGTAGGCGGCCTTCCTTCTCGAGGCTCGCGAGCCAAACGTCCTGCTGGTCCAGTCGGCCGTCCCCGCGCGGAACGGGGCCGGCAACGGGCTTGAGCTCTCGGTGGAGCTCCTCGAACGTCGCCGACGGGCGTCGCCGGCTGAGCCGGAACGCGTCGAGGAGCGCGGCCGCTGGCGCGATCTCGCGGGCCTCCGAGGGACTCCAGGACGCATAGCTCAGCGTGACGCTCCCGCGAAGCCTCGCGAGGAGACCGGCGAGCTGGAACTGGCGCCCGGTGAGCCGGTCGGCCGACGTGGGAAGGTCTTTGTCCGCCAACGCACGTCGGTCGGAGTCTAGCAGCAGCGGATCCAGAAGCCGGCCACCGGGAAAGCGGTCCGAGTCGAGGCCTACGACGAACGTGAAACGCCGTCCCGTCACGCCGCCATGCTCGAGGTCCGTCAGATAGAGGTGCCCACCTGACGAACTCCAGGGAGCTTTCCCCTCCGCGCGCGGGGCGGGCACGCGGATCCGCAGGTGCGAGCGCACGATGGCCGCTGCCGAGCCGTACTCGGTGGGACGCGAGAGTGAGGTCGCGATCCGGAGCAGGATGCGGTCGATTCGATCTTTCGCCGTGGCGTCGACCTCGTCTTCCGCGGGCACGAAGCGGAGGAAGGCGGCGAGGCCACGGGCCACGTCGGCCGGTGAGACTGCGACCGGGTCTTCCTCCGGTCCCTCGGGCGTCGGTGGCGTGCTTTCCAGGATCGTGGAGAGGATCGAATGCAGCGCTTCGAGCTCATGCCGCGGCCGTTCGGCGCGCGAGCCTGGCCTCTTGCTCGACTCACGGAGGCTCTGCTCGGCAGCTCTCGCCGCTTGCAGCCGACGCTCGATCGCCGGCAGGTAACGCGCACGCCCCCACCCGATGCGAAGCGAGCGCAGCCGGCGAGCGAGGGCGACCCCATGGAGCCGGGAGTGGCGGCCCTCGGGACGCAGGTCTCGGGCTTCCAGCAGACGGCGGATCACATCCGCCCCGAATCCTCCGTCCAGCCAGCGGAAATACGCGGTGACGGCCCGCCCGGGGCGCGTTCGCTCGACGGGCAGGCCAACGGCGAGTGTCACCGGGATGTCGAGCTGCTGCGTGAGCGCGTGGAGGGCGGAGCCGTAGGCTCGAGGATCCGATGCGATGATCTCCACGTCGTCCCAGCGCGCCCCTCCCTGTGCGGCGCGGCGGAGCACCTCGCGCAGCTCATCAGCTATGCTTCCCGCGGTGAACAGGTCGATGGCCACTGTCGGCGCCTCGGGGGCGGCCGCTGGCGCATTTAGGAAGGACAGGGAGCTTCTTGGCGGACCGGCTTTCCAGAGGACCGTCGCCGGCGTGGCGAGGCCTTCGACCGGATCCGTCGTCAGGGTCTCCGCCCCGAGCTCCAGGAGAAGACGGACGAACCGGCCCGAAAGCCCTCGCAGGGGCAGCGAAGGGAGAAGGAAGACCCTGCGGCCGGCCAGCGGGGAGGATCGTTTCTCATCTCGCGCGCCGCGCAGCTCATCGGCGGCTTGGGCGAGCACAGCGGCCTCGTCGGCCAGCAGATCGGAGCGAAGGCGGGTCTCGTACTCCTCGAGGATCGCCCCCACCACGCCGATCTTGTCGGGATCCGCCACCGGCGTGTGCCGTACCTTGTCCGGCCCGACGCCAGCGAGTCGTAGTGTCCGAACGCTCTGCCTGAGCCATTCCCGGAAGCCCACGCTGTCGACCAGCCCGGCGAAGCGTTCTGGCGGGTCGGGCACGAGAACACGGTCGATCGCCTCGTCGAGGAGGGCCTGTTCCTCGAACTCGTCGAGCGGCCGGATCCTCCCCCCCGCGAGAGCCGGGCCCGCCAGCTCCATGGCGAGCGGACGAACCGTCGACACCTCGAAACCGATCCACGACCCGCGTCTCCTGGCGAGCTGCCGAATCAGCTCGTGTGCTTCCCCACGGGTACGTCCAACGATGATCTTGCGATCGCGCGGGTATCGGAGCGCCACGGCCTCCAGTGATTCGAGGATCGTCGCGCAGTGACCGCGAGCATCTGACGTGCTGCCCACATCGGATGGGCCGGTTGGGTCGGGCGATGCGGTCCCGGCGGGCAAAGGGGCCGAATCAGGCGGACGGATCGGATCATGCGGATGGGTCCGATCAGCCGAGCCAGCCGGATCAGCCGGCGGCGGGAACTCGAAGCCGAGTTGCTCTTCCACTATCCCGAGAAGACGATTGCGGGCAGGGGTGCAGACATACGTTCGGCAAACTAGAGTGCCGGAACCGCCCGGACGAGAGCACTGGTCGCGAACCCGGCGGTCGATCGGCACGTTACTTGTTTGTGGGTGGCCGTGAAGGACGTAGGTGATCGTCAAGGGCAAGGAGAGGAATGAGGTTCGGACCGGGATGCCGGAGCCCGCGGCCGCGGGCCAAACCTGGAAGACTCTGGAGCGTGTGGCTCTTCGGGCCGATCGTGCTCGCGGGCGCTATCGAGTCCGGCTTCCCGGATACGGTCCGCACCAGAGGGTTGGAGGCCGCGTCCGATCCGGACCTCGCCGCCGCTTACGAGCGCGCGGCGGAGCTGCCGGCGCTGAGCAGTCTCATCGTCGCCCAGGGCGGCGACGTTATCGGCGAAGAGTACTTCAGGGGGCTGCGGCCGAACCGCCAGGTCAACATCAAGTCGGCCTCCAAGAGCATCCTCTCAGCCCTCGTCGGGATAGCCCTGGAGGAGGGCTACCTGGAGAGCCTGGACCAGACGCTGGCCGAGCTGCTTCCCGACCATTTTCCGACGGGGGTGTCGCCAGAGCACAGGGAGATCACGCTCAGGCACCTCCTCACGATGACGTCCGGGCTGCAGACCACGAGCTTCCGGAACTACGGAAACTGGGTGGCGAGCCGGGACTGGGTGCGCTCAGCGATCGACCGCCCGATGGTGGACCGACCGGGAGGCCGGATGATCTACAGCACCGGCAACTCTCACCTGGTGTCCGCGATCCTCACCCGCTCCACCGGCATGAGCACGAAGGCGTTCGCCCAGCGCCACCTCTTCGGACCGCTGGGCATCAGGTCTCCGGCATGGGATCGGGACCCTCAGGGCTTCTACCTGGGCGGAAACAACATGGCGCTCTCCCCACGAGATCTGTTGAAGATCGGGGAGCTGTACCTGGCCGGCGGGTCGGTGGATGGGCACCGGATCCTGCCCGAGGCCTGGATCCGGGAGTCCTGGCGTCCCTATAACAGATCGCGATGGAACGGCTACGGCTACGGGTACTTCTGGTGGCACCGGCGATCCGGGCGCCACGACGTCCACTTCGCCTGGGGGTACGGCGGACAGTTCGTGTTCGTCGTCCCAGAGCTCGAGCTGGTGGTCATCGCGACCTCTCGGATCGGGGACAGAAGCGCGGGGCGAATGCACCGTCGCGAGATCCACCGCCTGCTCGACCGCTACATTCTGCCGGCCGTCAGCGCCGACCGCCGGCCAGACGCATCGCTTCGGGCCGCCGCCTGAGACGCAGCATGGCGATCGTGCCGATCGCTGGCCCGATCGCGAGGGGGGCAAAAGCCCAGTCCCACCCGAAGCGCTCCTGCCACACCGGAAGCATACGGATCGTCACGCTGGTCAAGAGGAATCCCACGGCCGTCTGGAGCGTCAGCGCAGTCCCCACGTACGCCGGCTCGGCGAGCTCGGTGATGCAGGTGGAGAACTGGGCGGAATCCGCGACGATGGCGAAGCCCCACAGAAGACAGAAAGGCGTGATCAGCCAGGCCGGCGTCGCAAACAGGAAGCCGGCCGTGAGGCAGCACGCTCCGCTGATGAGCATGCTGAGGCTCGTCACTGCGGTTCGGCCGCTGCGATCGGCGGCCAGGCCCGCCGCCCAGGCTCCCGGCCCGCCCATCGCGATCGTCGCGAACGCGATCATGCCCGCGAAGATTGGGGTCGTGAGCTCACTCCCGTCCTGCCGGAAGCTGGCGGCGAGGTAGAGCGGAACCCACGTCCAGACGGCGTACAGCTCCCACATGTGCCCAAAATAGCCGACGTTGGCGAGCATCGTCGCGCGATCGCGCAGGATTCGGCCTACCGCCCGAGGGTCGAAGGGCGCGGTCGGAGCTTCGTAGGGCCCGGTCCGCAGGCCGAAGAGCGCGATCAGTCCGCCGGCCGTCGCCAGCCCCGCCGACAGGTAAAGCACGTGCCGCCAGTCGCCGATCCCACCCGCCACCCTCAGAAGATGCGGAGCCGCCGATCCCACGGTGAGGGCGCCCACCATCACCCCGATGGCGAGGCCGCGCCTGTCGCGAAACCAACCGGCCATGATCTTCATGCCCGGTGGATATACGCCGGCGAGCGCCATGCCGGTGACGAACCGAAGCAGGATGGCCATGGCTGCGCCGCTCGCGAAAGAGGCGATCGCCGCGGTAGCGGCCGCGCCCAGCAGCGTAGAGGTCGCCACGAGCTTCCTGGGATTCACGAGATCGGCAAGCGTCGTCACCGCCGAGAGGAGCGCACCCGCCACGAAGCCGAGCTGGACGGACATGGTGAGCCATGCGGCCGCACCGGCGTCGAGCCCCCACTCCTCCGTGAGCTCGGGGACCACAGCGCTCGCGCTGAACCAGAGTGACATAGCGAGCAGCTCGGCGAGCGCCAGCCGAAGGAGGGCTTTCCTCTGCTGGTCGCGATCGATCACAGGTAGGGTGCGAACAGTCGTGCCACGCCATCACGAAGTCGAACCGGGAGGGCACGGGCTTCGACCTCCTCGAAGCTCAACCGGCGACCCAGGTCCATCTTCTCCCCCGTGAGGCGAAGCAGCTCGTCGGCCAGCGCTTCGTCGTAGCACTCCACGTTGTACTCGAAGTTCAGCCGGAGACTCCGCGCGTCCCAGTTCGCCGACCCGACCAGGCACCAAACGCCGTCCACGATCATGACCTTGGAGTGATCGAACGGGGGAGGGACGAGCCAAACGCGGCAGCCCGGCTCCAGTACCTGCCACAGCTGCGCCTGGCTCGCCCACCCCACCAACCTGAGGTTGTTCTTCTCCGGAAGGACGATATCGATGTCCACACCCCGGTACGCCGCGAGGCGGAGCGCCGTAAGCGTGGGCAGGTCCGGGAGGAAATACGGCGTCGCGATGCGTATCGATCGACGCGCCGCCCCGACGGCGGCCAGAATCGTCCACAGGATGGTCTCGAAATCCTCGTCGGGCCCGTCCGGAAGGCCTCGAGCCCACACATCGCCGGACGGGCTGGTCGCCGAGTGCCAGGCGGGGCCGCCGAGCAGCTCGCCGGTGGTGAAGTACCAGTCCTGGTGGGCGGCGGAGAACATCTGATCGACGATCGGGCCCTCGAACCGGAAATGCAGGTCCTGCACCGGGTGGGCGGACGGCTGCTCCAGCAGGCAACCTTCGCGGATGTTGAGCCCGCCCGCGAAACCTGTTCCGCCGTCCACGATAAGCAGCTTCCGATGGTTGCGGAGGTTGACATAGGGGTTACGAAAAGGCACGCGTGAGGGCAGGAACTCCGCCGTCCCGACGTTCCTCGCTCTCAGGGCGCGCGTGATCGGCGACCGGCTGTACCGCTTGCCGACCGAATCCACGAGAACGCGGACCGCGACGCCCCGTGCTGCGGCGTCCGCCAGCGCGTCTACGAACAGCCGACCCGCCCGGTCGTTGTCGAAGATGTAGGTGGTCAGCAAGACGCTCCGCTCGGCACGCGTGATGGCTTCCAGCATCTCCGGATAGGCTTCGTCGCCGTTGACCAGGGACCGAACGACGTTGCCCGCCAGGAGCTGGTTGCCGGTCGCCCTCCCGACCGTGCGGCTCAGCCGGCCGAGCTCTTCGTCGAACTGGGTGGGGAGCGTCGTGGATCCTGCCGGAGCCAGCGCGCCCTCGTCCAGCTCCGGGCGCAGGGCGACCAGTCGAGCCGCGCGTCGCTGGATTCGGTTGATTCCGAAGAAGTAGTAAGCGATCGCCCCGACAATGGGGCTGAACAAGATGAGCGCGCACCAGCCGATCGCCGCCCGTACGTCGCGTTTGTGCAGGATCACGTGCCCGGACGCGATGACGATCACGACGGCGTGACCCGCGCCCGCGAGCCATGGCCAGAGGCCCTCGAAACTCACGGCTCCGACCGAATGCCTCGCGGGCGATCAGGTCTCACGTTTGCACGATGCCGGATGCCGGAGGCTACCCTTCGGTATCCTCGTACCGCTTCTTGAGCTGCTCCACGACCGCCGGGTCGGCCAGCGTCGTCGTGTCGCCGAGTGCGCGGCCTTCGGCGATGTCGCGAAGGAGGCGGCGCATGATCTTCCCGCTTCGCGTCTTCGGCAGGTCGGCGGTGAAGATGATGTCGGCAGGCTTGGCGATTGCACCGATCTCGCGGGCCACGTGGTCGCGAAGCTCCTTGCTCAGACCATCGGATACCGGGGCGCCGTCTACGAGCGACACGAACGCCGCGATCGCCTGCCCCTTGAGCTCGTCCTGGCGACCCACGACGGCGGCCTCGGCCACCAACTGGTGGTTCACGAGCGCCGACTCGACCTCCATCGTGCCGATTCGGTGGCCGGCGACGTTGAGGACATCGTCGACGCGGCCGGAGAGCCAGTAGTAACCATCCTCGTCACGCCTGGCTGCGTCGCCCGTGAAGTAGGAGCCCTCCCACTTCGACCAGTACGTTGTCCGATAGCGTTCCTCGTCTCCGTAGATGCCGCGAAGCATGGACGGCCAGGGCGAGGTGATCGCGAGTAGTCCGCTCTCCGCCTCGTTACCATCGCTGTCCAGGATCGTCGCGTCGGTGCCCGGGAAGGGGACCGTTGCCGAGCCCGGTTTGGTGGCGATCGCGCCCGGAAGCGGCGTGATCATGATCGCCCCGGTCTCGGTCTGCCACCAGGTGTCCACGATAGGGCACCGGTCGCCGCCGATGTTCTCTCGATACCACATCCACGCCTCCGGATTGATCGGCTCGCCGACGGTTCCCAGTAGGCGCAGGCTCGAGAGATCGTGCTTGGCCGGCCACTCGGCCCCCCACTTCATGAACGCACGGATCGCCGTGGGCGCCGTGTAGAGGATCGTCACGCCGTACTTCTCGCACAGCGTCCAGAAGCGCCCGCGGTCCGGCCAATCAGGCGCGCCCTCGTACATGAGCTGGGTCGCGCCGTTCGCGAGAGGCCCGTAGACGATGTAGGAGTGGCCCGTCACCCACCCCACGTCCGCGGTGCACCAGTAGATGTCCTCGTCTCTGAGGTCGAAGACCCAGCGAGTGGTGGCCAGCACCTGGGTCATGTAGCCGCCCGTCGTGTGCACGATGCCTTTCGGCTTCCCGGTGGTACCGGACGTATAGAGGATGTAGAGGAGATCCTCCGAATCCATAGGCTCGGCAGGGCACTCGGCGTCGGCCTCTGCAACGAGCTCGTGATACCAGTGATCTCGCTCTTCCATCGTGGCGCCACCGAGCACCTCCCCGTCGGGATGCCGGCGCACGACGACGACGTGTTCCACGACCTCCAGTCCCTGGACGGCAGCGTCGGCGTTGGCCTTGAGCGGCACGATGCCGCCGCGCCGATACCCGCCGTCCGCGGTGATCAACACCTTGGTGCTGGCATCTTCGATGCGGTCCCGGAGCGACTGGGGAGAAAACCCTCCGAACACCACCGAGTGGGGAGCTCCGATCCGGGCGCACGCCAGCATGGCGATCGCGGCCTCCGGGACCATCGGTAGGTAGATCGCCACGCGGTCTCCCTTCGCCACGCCGAGGCCCTTGAGGGCGTTGGCGAACCGGCTGACCTCTTCGTGAAGCTCGCGATAGGTGTAAGTCCGCACGTCACCCGGCTCGCCCTCCCACACCAGCGCGCGCTTGTCGGCTCGTCCCGGTGTAAGGTGGCGGTCCAGGCAGTTGTAGGCGGCGTTGAGCTTGCCTCCCACGAACCATCGGGCGAACGGCGGTTGCCAGTCGAGAACGCGCTCCCACGGCTGGAACCAATGGAGCTCCCGGGCCCACGACTCCCAGTACCCTTCGCGATCATCGGCGGCGGTCAGATACGGCTGCTCACCAACCACGTGGGCTCGGTCGCGGAAGTCGGGAGGGGGATCGAAGGTGCGCTCCTCGCTGAGCAGGACGTCGATTTCACGGCGCTTCGCGGTAGTCACTCTTGCACCTCAAGGTATCTCGGATTCCATGAACCGTAGGTCTCGAATTGCGGTCAACGGCGCGTCGACAACGATCCAGCGGGCTGACGGGCGTCTGCCGGCAGCGCTCCCAAGGGCTGACAGACGCATGCCGGAAGCAGACATTGAAGAGCATGACGATGAAGCGCAAGCAGCGTCAGGGAGTCTCGCGCGATGAGTGAGGATACCCTCCTTCTCCTGGTCGTGGCCGGAATGATCCTGGCCTTCGCACTCGGGATCTGGATCGGCCTGGGTTACCCGGGTCTGTACGACAAGTACGAGCAGACGGGAAGGGCGCCGAGGGTCTCGCCGTTCGCCATGCTGGTGGCCTGGCTGGCGGGAGGACTGGGCCGGCGCCGCCCGCCGGGCCCTTCCAGCCGCAGCCGAAATCGCCGCAGGTTCTTGGATCGCGAACGGCGCGGCCGGCGCTGATCGACGCCGTGGGCACCTATCCCACCCACCCGGGAACCTGGACCGACGGCAGAAGGCTGCAGGTTCGGCGCGTCCTCTGGTGGGTCCTGGCGGCCAACGTCCTCGTCATCATCGCCAAGCTCGCCGTGGGTCTCCGCTCGGGCTCCATCGCGATCCTCGGTGACGCCGGCCACTCCGGCGTGGACGCCCTGAACAACCTGGTGGCCCTGCTGGCCATCCGTTTGGCCTCGGACCCGCCCGACGCCGAGCACCCGTACGGCCACGGCAAGTTCGAGACGATCGGGGCGCTCGCCATCGTGAGCTTCCTCTCGATCACCTGCTTCGAGCTGATGACGGGCTCGATCGGTCGGCTGTTGGCCGGCGTGTCTCCTCCCCGTCTGGAGCCACTCACCTTCGCCGTTCTGGGAGCGACAATGGTGGTGAACCTGGGGGTGGCGTCGGCCGAGATGCGCTACGCGAAGCGGCTGCAGAGCGAGATGCTGGCGGCCGATTCCAGACACACGATGGCAGACGTCCTCGTGACCGCCTCCGTGCTGGGAGGCCTCATCCTGGTCGGGCTGGGTTGGGCGGCGGCCGACGCCTGGCTAGGTATCCTGGTGGCGATCGTGATCGCCCGTAGCGGTTGGCAGATCCTTCGCACGACGGTTCCCGTTCTCGTGGATCGGCGCGCGATCGATGCCGATACGATCCGGCGCATCGCCAACGACACGCCCGGCGTGGAGGCAGCCACCGACATCCGATCGAGGGGACGACCCGACGAAGCGTTCGCGGAGCTCACGATCCAGGTCCATCCGGGCACGAACGTCCGCGAGGCGCACGAGATCGCCGATGCCGTGGAGGAAAGACTGAGGAAAGGAGAAGGGCTCTACGGCGTGGTCGTCCACGTAGAGCCGCGGTCCGATTGATCCCGTCCGAGGCGGGTCGATTCGCGGCGGTCGGGTCCCGGCGACTCAGGCCGTGGCCGGCCGCCACGTGCATTTCCGGTCGCCGCGACCCTCGCACTCGACGTGCGAGATCGGGCCCTCTTCGGCCCGGTACAGCTCCAGAGACCTCTCGAGGGCCGCATTCAGAAGCAGACAGCCGGCGTCGGAGCGGCAGGCTTGAGCCAGAAGGCCGCCGTTCATGATGAGACCGGTAGGGCGAAGCTCCGTTCGCACGTCTCCGTCGGGAGCCAGCTGCCTCGCGATGCGGGAGACGCCGCGCAGACCCATCCGGCGCCGCACGCCCGCTGGAAGGCCTCGAGCGATCGCCCGCACCCCGCCTCGACGCTTCGACGCCTGCTGTGCGAGACGCCGTCCAGCATCCCAGAAGACCGAGCGTGCGTCGGGCCGGCGGCTCACCAGCTGGAACAGCTCCCCCACCTCCTGGGCGCGGAGGGAACCGCCATCACGTGAGAGCGCGGCGTACCTGCGGATGTTCGCTTCGACGACCGGGCTGAGGCCCAATCTCCTGGGCAGGGACTGCTGCACATCCTCGTCTTTGAGGTGTTCGGTCGGAATGTCGGCGTCTCGAAGCGACTCGAGGAGGGCCAACGCCACTTCCGGAGAAACCTCGGCCTCGGCCCACGTCAGTCTGCTCATCCTGAGACGCAACGCTACCGAGCCCGACCCTGAGGGGCAAGCGTGAGATCCCTTGCAGTCCTGGCGCTCGGCGGCGTCGTGGTGGTCGTCGCGGGACGGCTTCGCTGGCTCACCCCTTCCGGACAGCTGGCTGCCGCCATCGTCGGTCTCGCCGTCCTACTCGGATCTGGGACGCTCGGGGTCAGCCTTCTCTTCGTTTTCTTCCTGAGCTCGTCGGCGCTGAGCCGGCTCAGCGCCGAACGGAAGGGCCGAACCGATGAGCCTGGAGGCCGCGGCGCGATGCAGGTCGTGGCCAACGGCGGCGTCGCGGCTGGGTTCTCGTTGTTGGCTCTGGCAGGCTGGGTTCCTGCGGCCCACTATGCGCTGGTCGGGGCGTTGGCGGCCGCCACGGCCGATACGTGGGCGACGGAGATCGGATCGGCGGGCCGCCGGCCGACGTGGTCCGTGATCGGCCGCGGGCGAGTGGCTCCGGGCGACTCCGGGGGAGTATCGATCCCGGGAACGCTCGCCGGGATCGCGGGCGCTGCGCTGATCGGAGTCGTCGCCGCCCTGTTCGCCCGGTCGGGCGCCGATGCCGACGATTGGGTCCGGATGGGCGTCTTGGCGGGCACCGCGGGGATGTTCGTCGACTCGCTCCTCGGAGCGACGCTCGAGGAGCGGTTGGACCTCATCGGCAACGACCAGGTGAACGTCGGATGCACGCTCGTCGGGGCAGCCGTGGCCCTGGCGCTGCATGGTGTCCGCTGATGAGGGCCGAACGATGGCAGCGGAAGCGGTGTAGTCCGTTCGACCGTTCCCGCGCGCCGGGGAACCCCCTATCACCCGGGACGCTCCGACCACCTGACGCGAGAGAAGAAGCGAGAGGATGACGGCCACGCCCAACGACGACGCCTACCGTGCCGAGTGGGTCGAAGCGAAGTGGCAGCATTTCTGGGAAGAGAACGGCACCAACCAGGCCGATCTGGACGCCGCGGATCGACCCTACTTCAACCTCATGATGTACCCCTACCCATCCGCGGAAGGGCTTCATGTCGGTAACCTGTATGCCTTTACCGGAGCGGACATCAACGGCCGCTACCGCCGACTGAAAGGCGAGGATGTCTTCCAGCCGATCGGCTTCGATGCGTTCGGAATCCACTCGGAGAACCACGCGCTGAAGGTCGGAATCCATCCGATGGAGCTCATCCCGAGGAACATCGCGAACTTCGAGCGTCAGCTCCGGCGTGCCGGCCTGATGTACGACTGGACAAGGACCGTCGACACGACGGATCCGGGCTACTACCGCTGGACGCAGTGGCTCTTCCTGCAGCTCTACAAGGCCGGACTGGCCGAGAAGAAGGAGGCACCCGTCAACTGGTGCCCCTCCTGCAAGACCGTTCTCGCCAACGAGCAGGTCATCGCCGGTCGCTGCGAGCGGTGCGGCACCGCCGTGGGCCAGCGTCTGCTCAGCCAATGGTTCTTTCGCATCACCGAGTACGCGGACCAGCTGCTGGACAACCTGGAGTGGATCCACTGGTCGGAGACCACCAAGACCGCCCAACGAAACTGGATCGGGCGGTCGGAGGGGGCTCGCCTCTGGTTTCCCTTCGGAGCGGGGATCACGGAGGACCCGTCGGCGGCCGCTGGCCGGGAGCACGCGATCGAAGTGTTCACGACCCGAGCCGATACAGTCTTCGGTGCCACCTTCCTGGTGCTCTCGCCGGAGCACCCGCTCGTCGACGAGGCGACGACGTCCGACCGGCGGGAGGTCGTGGACGCATATCGGGCGGCTACGGCCGCCCAGGATCTCACCGAGCGCCGCAAGACCGAGAAGGAGAAGACGGGCGTCTTCACCGGAGGCTTCGCGCTGAATCCCGCCAGCGCCGAAGAGATACCGATCTGGATAGCCGACTACGTCCTGATGGATTACGGCACCGGGGCGATCATGAGCGTTCCCGCCCACGATCAGCGCGACTACGAGTTTGCCACTGAGCTCGGGCTTCCGATCGCGCCGGTGGTCAGGTCGGAGACAGCCCTTCAGGGGCAGGCCGATCTCGCGGATGTGGCGTTCGATCTCGGCTCGGAGGCGTTCGTCGAGCACACGCCGGACGAGGTCCTGATCAACTCGGGCCGCTTTAGCGGGATGCCGGCCGACGAGGGTAGCCGGGCGATCGTAGAGTGGCTGGCCGAGCGCGATTTGGCCGAAGCCGCGATCAACTACCGGCTCCACGACTGGTGCATTTCGCGGCAACGCTACTGGGGACCGCCGATACCGGTCATCTACTGCGACAGTTGCGGGACCGTGCCGGTGCCGGAGGAGGATCTGCCCGTGCTGCTCCCGTACGTCGAGGACTTTCGCCCCGATGCAGGCGGCGTCTCGCCCCTGGCCCGGGTCGAGGAGTTCTATCGGGTGGAGTGCCCGGGCTGCGGAGGGGGAGCCCGCCGCGACACGGACGTCTCCGACACGTTCCTCGACAGCGGCTGGTACTTCCTTCGCTATCCCAGCACCGAGTTTGACGACCGGCCGTTCGACGACGCCAGAACCCGAAAGTGGCTGCCCGTCGAGAGCTACATTGGGGGTGAGGAGCACTCCGTCCTGCACCTGCTCTACTCGCGCTTCCTCATCATGGTGCTCGACGACCTGGGGATGTTGGAGTTCGAGGAGCCATACAAGCAGTTCCGCAAGCACGGCATGCTGATCAAGGAGGGCGCGAAGATCTCGAAGTCTCGAGGCAACGTGGTTCTCCCCGATGACTACGTCGATCGATACGGGGCCGACACCTTTCGCACGTACCTGATGTTCCTCGGGCCGTATCAAGAGGGCGGAGACTTCCGTGACCGGGGGATCGCGGGTCCGGAGCGCTTTCTCTACCGGGTGTGGGACAGCGTGACGGCGGCTGCGCGGGCTGCCGCCGAAGGCACGGCGCCGCCGGAACCGGCCCCCGAGATCGAGAGGGCACTTCACCGCACGCTGAAGAAGGTTACCGAGGATCTGGAGAGCCTCGCGTACAACACTGCGATAGCCGCGTTGATGGACTACGTGAACGTGATTCGGGCGGAGGGCCGAACGCCGAGCCTGGGAGAGGTTCGTCCACTGGTGGTCATGCTCGCACCGATGGCACCGCACATCGCCGAGGAGCTATGGGAGCGCACCGGCGGGGAGCCGAGCCTCTTCGACCACGCGAGTTGGCCCTCGTACGATCCCACCATGCTGGAGGAGGACGAAGTCGATCTCCCGGTTCAGGTCAACGGTAAGCTTCGGGCCACCGTACGGGTGGGCCGGGGTGCGAGCCAGGACGCGGTGCAGGAGGCGGCCCTCCGGGACGAGAACGTGCGTCGGCACGTGGAGGAGGAGGCGATTCGCAAGGTGGTCCACGTGCCGGACCGACTGATCAACTTCGTGGTGGGGTAGGAGCTCTTCTCCTAGTTCAACGCGTGAGAACCCACGCTTCGCCGGCAGGCTACCAGGAGACCTTGCCCTCTTCCGAGGTATCGATCGAGGCGCCCGCGGGTCCCTCCCCGAAGAGGAAGGACTTGAGGTTCGTGATCAGGAAGGTCCTGGCGTTCGACTCCTGCAGGTTGAGGCCGTAGTGGTTGATCAGAAGCATCTGGTGGTGCTTCCAGGCCTCCCAGCATTCCTCGCACACCTCGGCAGAGATCCTCTGGCCGAGCTCGTTCGGGAAGGGGGCGAGGCCGATCGCCGCGACGTCGTCTCGCTCGCAGCGAGCACAACGGATGGTGTTCTGAGAGTCTTGGCTCGTGTTCGTCATATCACCTATTGATCTCGAACGCGCTTCATGCCTCCTGCGCTCCCCGCCTCAGATCGGAACCGTGAGCACCGAACACGGCGCGTTCCTCAGGGCCTTGCCGGTCACGTGCCCCATCAAAGCCCGCTCGGTCCGCTTCTTCAGATGGGTCTTGCCCATCACGATCAGGTCGACGTTCTCGCTCTCCACCGTCGCAAGGATCTGACTCACTGGCTGACCCCTCGCCACCCGCGCCTGAATGTCGAGATGCGCTCTGCACTCGGCCGGTATCCTCGCAAGCGCCTCCTCGCGGGCGCTCGACTCGGCTTTGCGGAGGGTTTCCTCGGTCTGGTAGGCGGAACTGGCAGCGCGCAGGAAGCCCTGGAAGGTCTTGGGCAACACGTGAAACACGACGAGGCGGGCGTTTAGGTGGCTGGCCATCCTTCCCGCCATCTGGCCCACAGGCTCCGATCCATCCCGCAGATCCAGGGGTGTGAGGATGGTGAACTCGCCAGTGGGCTCGGAGGGCCGGAAGATCAGGATCGGCAGATCCACGCGGGCACAAGTCTCCTCGGCTGTCGCGTCGTAACGCTCCCAGGGCCAGATGCGCTGCTCGTGCGCGGCCAGGACCACCAGGTCGGCGTCGGAGCTACGGGCGGCCTGCTCGAGTCCTTCGACCGGAGGACCATCTCGAAGGATGACGTCGGCGTCCGGGATGATGCTGTGGGCGAGGACCTCGATGTTGTCCTGAGCATCCAGCTCCGCGGTCTCCTCCGGATCCACCTTGCCGCTCAGCGATTGTCGCACGTCCGACGACGCTTCCACCTTCTGCAGCGCGTGGAAGAGCGTGAGCTTCGCGTTCGGAAAGGAGCTCGCGGTCCAACGCAGAGCGCGAACGGACGCGTCCGAAAAATCGATGGTTACGAGAATGTGGTCGAACATGGCAGCGCCAAGTTACTGAGCGATCTCAGGCTTCGCACCCGTGGCGTCCGGGGTCGCCACCAGGCTGTCTACCGCGGCCCACGGAGGCATCCGGCTTCCCGTTTCGATGATCGTCGCGATCGCGCCGCGCAGGTCGCCCTTCGCTTCGTAGATCAGCTCGAAATCGTCGAGGCGGGAATAGTAGAGGACGCGCGCCAGGAGCCAAGCGTTGTTCAGTCGCTCGGGGTCGAGGGATCCGTAACGGCCCGACCGGAGCTCGGGCTTGATCGCCTCGAATTCCCGGGCTCCCCAGCCCATGACCTCCGTCTTGCGTTGCCTCTTGAGATCCCCCGGTATCTCCTCGTCGTACACCGCCTCCAGGCTGTCCACGAGGCGGTTGAAAAAGCGGCCGAAGACCCTCGTATCGTGCCACCGGTCGAGAGCTTGGCCGCAGCGGCTCTCGTCATCCATCGCTTCGCAGAAGAACTGGATAGCGCCCCGGTGCCCGACGAAGTTGGCGAAGCTCTCGTTGAAGTGCGCCTGGCCGGATGGGAAGAACGTGGTGTGGGTGATCTCGTGGATCACCGTGTCCACCAACGCCAGACTATCCGCTCTCAGAGTCGTCGAGAGCAGCGGGTCAGGCAGCCAACCGAGCGTGCTGAACGCCGACGAGGGTCGGACCCACACGTCGTAACCCTGCTCCTCGAGCACCTCGGCGTCGCGTCGCGCCCGATCGAAGTGAAAGTATCCTCGGTAGGGAACGCGACCCACGATCGGGAACCACCAGGTCTTCCAGGTAAGCTGAAGCTCCGGTGCTGCGGAAACCACCAGCAGGAGCGTGTCGGACTCGACCCGGGCGTAGCTGATGAAGCTCTCGCCGGCGTCGAGTTCCAGCTCCCGCACCGCGAACGCACGGGCGTTCTGAACGAGGCGGAGCTTCTGGCGCATCTCCGCCGCGGTCGTCGTGTCGTGCACAACATCCGCTATCGGGCGGCGGTCCCGAAGGATCTTCGCCTCCTCCCAGCCCGCTCGGAGGACGTAGCCCGGCGAGCACGCTCCGAGTATCGCCGGCAGGAAGGCCAGGCACGTCGCCGGGACACTGAAGGTGGAGCTTCCCCCTCGAGGTAAAGGGCTCATGCTTCCTCCTACCTTCGCCGCCTCCGGCGAGATCCCGACGCCCCCCCGGGCCGAACCAGGCGTCGCCCGACGGGTATTCGGTTGGTGCTTCGCGATGACGGTGCGTCGTAACGCGTCCCGCCGTGCGGTGCGGCGCGGGTTCTATTCGATACGGGAGGGGCTCCACGGATGGCCGAAGATCCAGGCAGAGCACGTCCGCCTGACGCGGAGACGGTCCGAGCCGCCCTGCTCCACTTCGCGAATCTCATCAGGCGGCTGGAGGAGGAAGGGGCGGTTCTGCGTGCCATCCCTCTGCTTCTCAAGCGTCTCGGGGATCTCCGGCAAGTTCTTTTCGACTACGAAGTGCGCGTGACGGAACGGCTTCTTCCGATCGAGGATCCGGTCGAACGGGAATCGCGGCGGGTCGTGCGCGACGCCAGCTCGCGCGAGGATGAGTTGGCCGAGGAGTGGAAGCGCGGCTTCGATATCGAAGACCTTGACGAGGGCTCGGACGGGGGCGTCTGAGCTCCACCGGATCGCTCGGTCAAGTTCGCCTGATGTAGTGCAGTTGCTCCTGGACCCGGTCACGCAGGTAGGTCCGGGACGGGCCATCCCCGTCACTCCGGTATCGCCGGTACTTCACGTCCGCTCTCCGATAGCTGTCCTCGTCTCCCGCCTCGCGGAACACGGCCGCGATGACCTCGGCCGCTAGCAGGCCCTCGTCGTTGTAACTAAGCAGGATGTGCTTGGCGTCCGCCCGGTCGATCAGCGCCCGGAGAGAAGCTTCACACCGAGCCCGTCGACACCAGTCCGAGCGGAGCGCGTCGTCCGGGATGAGCCCGGTCTTGCCTCGGAGCTTGGGCGGCGTGCTCCAGCCGGCGGCGATGACCTCCGGCACGTGATAGTAGGCGGGGTACTGCCGCTCGTTGTAGGGTGGATCCAGATACAGGAGATCCACCGTCCCGACCGACGCGACGAGCTCCTCAGCCTCTCCGAGGTACGCGGTGCTCGGGCGCCCACCGTTGCGTCGTGAGGTCGGTTTCAGCGGTCGCAACTCCAGCTGTCGGCGGGCGTTCGGCTGCCACGACTTGACGAACGAGGCGTATACACCGGTCGTGTTCGCCACCCGATCGGCCGCCTCGACGAGCGTGGCGATCAGGAACTGGCTGCGTGCCGGGTCCAGACGCTCCCCCTCCGACCAGGCGGCGATCTGCTCTCGCGCCGCGTCGATCGCGCCCGCGTTGCCAGGCGTGAAGTACATCCGGCCATGGCGGGCGCCGGCGCGGCCGGCCGGCGAGTAGTTCTCGCTGATGAAGCCGTGCCGAGGGGGCAAACCGTTCAGGTAGGCCAGAAGCCTGGTGTAGGAGAGCCAGCGGCCGGCACCCCTCTCCTCGGCATCCTCGACCAAGGGTGCAGGGAAGCGAGGGGTGCGGTCCAGCTCGACGTGCGCCACCTGGAGCGCATACGAGAACGCCAGGAGATCGCCGGAGCGCACCGTCCAACCCCGGTCCTTCAGGGCCCGGCTCACGCTCGCGGTGCCCGCGAACGGATCGCAGGCGACGCCGGCATCGGGCTGCACGTCACCCACGACATCCAGGATGAAGGGAACGAGGCGGGTCTTGTTTCCGATGTATCTCACGTAAGGAGGCTCCTAGGAGCCGCTGCGCTCGCCGGACGATCCGGACCTGCCGATGAGGTTCGGTTTCGGGCCCAGGCTGAACCAGAACAGGCAGCCGAAGATCGGGCAGAGGATCACGATGCCCGACCACAGGACCTTCTCCTTCGGACCGGCGTCCGAGGCGAGCGTCATGCCGATCGCCCAGACGTCCAGAACGAGAAGCGCGGCGACCAGCACGACCCGCGTATCGATCTGCCAGATCGCGTCGAGCAGCTCGTTCACTAGACGGCGGCGGCCGGAGCGGCGAACTGAAGCTTGTGAAGGCGCGCGTAAAGCCCTCCGCGCCGCAGCAGCTCCTGGTGCGTGCCCGATTCCTTGATGCGGCCGTGATGGATGACGAGTATGCGGTCGGCGTTCTGAATGGTCGAGAGGCGGTGCGCCACCACGACGCTCGTCCTCCCCTTCATCAACTCCTCGAGCGCGCGCTCGATCTGGGCTTCGATCTCGGAATCCACGGAGCTGGTGGCCTCATCCAGCAGCAGCACCTGCGGGTCTCCCGCGAGAGCGCGAGCGAAGCTGAGGAGCTGACGCTCGCCGACCGAGAGCCTGCTGCCACGCTCCCCGAGCTCCTGGCGGTATCCCGCGGGAAGACGTCCGATGTGCCGGTCCACCCCCACGCGCTCGGCCGCTTCTCTCATCTTCCTGTCGGTGACCTGCAGTCGATCCAGCTTGATATTGTCCGCGGCCGAGCCGGAGAAGAGATAGACGTCCTGCAGGACCAACCCCATGCGGGCGCGCAGCTCGCGCGTGGGAATCTCGCGGATGTCCACTCCATCCAAGAGGATTCGCCCTCGCTGGGCCTCGTAGAACCGCATGATCAAGTTGATGATCGTAGACTTGCCGGCGCCCGTGGGGCCCACGATCGCCAGGCGCTCGCCCGTCTCGGCGACGAAGCTCACATCCTCGAGCACCCAGTCGGGCTCCTCCGCCTCCGCCTTCGGCTCGACTCCGAGGCGCTCTATATTCGCCAATTCCAGCTCCGCGAGCCCGGAGATGTCCGACACCTCGACATCCACCGCCTCGGGCGTCTCCGGCTCCACCACTTCCGGCTCCTCCAGCGATATCCTCGGCCGCTCGCGATCAAGTTCCGTGGCGGGCGCCACGCCCTCGGCAACTTCCGAGGCGGCCGGCGTTCGCGGCGTTCCATAGTGGAACCAGACGTTCTCGAACTCGATCCGTCCGCGCGTCTGGAGGGTGTAGTGCGCAGTACGTCCCGACTCCTCGATCTCCGGCTCCTCATCCAACAGACGGAAAATTCGCTCCGAGCTCGCCATCGCGCTCTGGAGGATGTTGTACTTTTCCGAGAGATCCTGGATCGGCCGGAAGAACCTCCGCGCGTACTGCAGGAAGGCCGCGATAACGCCGATCGTGACAGCGCCTTGAAGAGCCTGACCGCCCCCGTACCAGATGATCAGGGCCAGGGCGACGGAGGCCAGTAGCTCCACGATCGGGAAGAAGAGCGCATAGTACGTGATCGACCGCAGGTGTGCGTCGAGATGATCCCGGTTGAGCTCATCGAAGCGTCCCATGGTCGACCGCTCCAGCCGGAAGAGCTGGATGACCGACATGCCGCTAATGCGCTCCTGAAGGAAGGCGTTGATCCGGGCCAGGCGGAGCCGGATGTCCCGGTAGGCCTGCCGCACCTTGGTCCGAAACAGCCAGGCGGAGATGAAGACGGCGGGGAGGACCGCAAAGGTGACGAGGGCCAACCGCCAGTCGAGGGCCAGCATCGCTCCGACGATGAAAAGGAGCGTGAAGATATCGCCGAAGATCGCCACGACGCCGGAAGTGAACATCTCGTTGAGAACCTCGACGTCGCTCGTCACCCGGGTCATAATTCGGCCGACGGGATGCCGGTCGAAGTAGGAGAGCTGCAGCCGCTGCAGGTGCCCGAAGATCTCGCCCCGCAGGTCCTTCATCACCCGCTGCCCGATCCAGGTCGTCAGCAAGGTCCGCCCGTACTCGAGCGCCGCGGAGAAGGTCAAGGCTAGAGCGAACGCGACCGCGAGCCCGGCCAAGAGACCGTAGTCGGCGTTCGGGATGGCATCGTCGATCGCGACCTTCGTCAGCCACGGGCCGACGAGCTCGAGTCCCGAAGCGAGAACGAGCATCCCGACCGCTATCACGACCTTTCCTCGGTAGGGCCGGATGTAGGCGAGGAGGCGTCGCATAAGCCGCCCATCGTACGCCCTGCCCAGCTTATCTTCCTCGCGAATCGGGCCTTCTGGCGCCAGTTGCATAGCGAAAAGAATAGCATGCGCGGCAGCCGCCGGCATCCGTCGATGGATAGCCTCAATTCGCGGCTCTCCTGATTCTGGGAACTGCCGGGATCGCCGTGGCGATTCGGCGATTCGCGCGCAGCATCGCCTGATGGTCCGGCTTGGCGTGGGGGCGCAAGGCAGGCCATCATCGCTCCATGAAGGATCTGATCCGAGTCCGAGGTGCCCGGCAGCATAACCTGAAGGGAATCGATCTCGAGATCCCGAGGGGCCGGATCACCGTCTTCACGGGGCCTTCTGGCTCTGGCAAGTCCAGCCTCGCGTTCGACACGATCTACGCCGAGGGGCAGCGGCGGTACGTGGAGTCCCTCTCCACCTATGCCAAGCAGTTTCTGGAGCGGATGGAGAAACCCGCGTTCGACACGATCGAGGGCCTCAGCCCGTCGGTCGCGATCGATCAGCGGAACTCGGTCCAGACGAGCCGCTCCACCGTGGGGACGGTGAGCGAGGCGTACGACTTCATGCGTCTCCTCTGGGCGAGGGTCGGAGTGACGTACTGTCCGGAGTGCGGCTCGGTCGTCCGGCCGGATACCGTGACGTCGGCGGCCGATCGTCTGCTCGAGCTGGAGGCGGGCACCCGTCTCCATATCGCGTTCCCGTTCCAGTTCAGCGACAGAGTCTCTCACGAGCTCGCAGCGGGGAACCTCCTCGCGCAGGGCTATCTGCGAGTGATCGCCAACGGCCGCGAGATCTACCTTCCCGATCTCGCCGTGGAGGAGGAAGCGGCGGCCTCCGGGAACGAGCCAGGGGCCGAGGGCGGCGAGACGCGGCTGGCCGACAGCGCTCTCACGGAGGCGGAGGAGCTACTCGTCGTGGTGGACCGCCTTCACGTCGATCCCGATGAGCGCGAGAGGCTCACCGATGCGCTGGCGGCGGCCTTCGCCGAGGGAGAGGGACAGGCCGTCGCGCTCGCGCAAAGGGGCTCAGACGGGTCCGGCAGCCTGGAGCGCGCAGACCGACTCTCCTTTACCGAGAGACACCGCTGCTCCAGCTGTGGACGCTCCTTTCCCGTTCCCGGCCCACTGCTGTTCAGCTTCAACAATCCCGCCGGCGCCTGCCCCGAGTGCAACGGCTTCGGCGCCACGCTGGAGTACGATCTGGACCTCATCGTCCCCGATCCGGGCCGGAGCCTGGCCGATGGGGCGATCGATCCGTGGACGAAGCCGCGCTACTCACGCGAGCGGTCCGAGGTCGAGAGCTACGCGCGGCGCCAGGGAATCGACCTCCGAGTGCGCTGGAGGGACCTGCCCGAGTCCGCACGACACGAGCTGCTGTACGGCGGTAGCGGCTTCGGTGGCGTGCTGCCCTTCCTGCGTTCCCGTGAGCGCAAACGGTACAAGCAGTACATCCGTGTCTTTCTCCGGGGTTACCAGGTGCCGCGGAGATGCCAGCGCTGCGACGGCACCCGGCTGCGTCCCGAGGCGCTCGACGTACGGGTCGGAGACCTGCACATAGCGGCGGCCGCCGCCCTCGACATCTCGAATCTGCGTCGGTGGCTGGCCGACCTCGAGCTGCCACCGTTCGAGCAGAGTGTGGCCCGCACCGTCCGTCGCGAGCTCGAGGACCGTTTGCGTTTCATGGACGACGTGGGCCTCGGCTACCTGACCGTCGACCGGCAGGCTCGCACCCTGTCGGGCGGCGAGATGCAGCGGCTGCGGCTGGCCAGCTGCCTGGCGAGCCATCTGGTCGATACGCTCTATGTGCTGGACGAGCCGACGATCGGCCTGCATCCGCGGGATGTCGAACGTTTCCTGAGGGTGCTCGTACGGCTACGCGACCTCGGCAACACCGTGCTGGTCGTCGAGCATGACACGTCGGTGCTCTCGGCCAGCGACCACGTCGTCGAGCTGGGGCCCGGCTCCGGCGAGCGCGGCGGAGAGGTCGTGTTCGAGGGGAACTGGGCGTCGCTCATGAGCTCTGAGACGGTCACGGGCCGGGCGCTGCGCGCGCCTCCCCGCCTCCGCCCGCGTCGGCGAAGCCCTCGGGGCTGCCTGCGGCTGCGGGGCGGCACCCTGCACAACCTGCGCGGGCTCGACGTGGACATCCCGCTGGGCGTGCTGACGGTCGTGACCGGCGTGTCGGGCTCGGGCAAGTCGACGCTCGTGCACGACCTCCTCTACCGAGCGCTGGAGAGGACGCTCAGGGGAAGGACCACGGCGAAGATCCACCTCGGCGAGCGAAGCGGGAGGTACGACAGCCTGGAGGGGACTTCGGCGCTCGACGATGTCGTGCTGGTGGATCAGACGCCGATCGGTCGGACTCCGCGGTCCAATCCGGTAACCTACATCAAGGCGTTCGGCGAGATACGGCGCCTGTTCGCCGAGCAGCCGCTCTCTCGCCGAAGGGGCTATGCGGCCCGCGACTTCAGCTTCAACACGTCCGGCGGAAGGTGCGAGGCGTGCAAGGGAGCCGGAGAGGAGCTAGTCGAGATGGTCTTCCTGGCGGATGTGGCCCTGACGTGCGAGGCGTGCGGCGGCTCGCGCTATCGTGCTGAGATCCTCGACGTCCGATATCGGGACCGAAACATTCGGGAGGTGCTCGAGCTCACCGTCGACGAGGCGATCCGCTTCTTCCTTCGCCAGGATCGAATCGGAGAGCGGCTCTGGCAGCTGCAGCGGGTGGGGTTGGGCTACATTCGACTCGGTCAACCGGCGACGACCCTATCGGGAGGCGAGGCGCAGCGCCTGAAGGTGGCCAGAGAGCTGGCGGCGAATCGGGCGGTGGCCAGACGCCTCTACATCCTGGATGAGCCGACAGTCGGGCTCGGCCTGAGCGAGCTGGGCCGTCTCGTCGATGTCCTGGACGAGCTCGTGGAGGCCGGCGGGTCGGTTCTCGTCGTCGAGCACAACCTGGAGGTGATCGCCCGCGCCGACTGGGTCATCGACCTGGGTCCGGAGGCAGCCGACGCCGGCGGCACGCTCATGGCCGAGGGACCCCCGGAAGCGGTCGCCGCCGAGGAGCGATCCCATACCGGACGCCACCTGCGGACGTTCTTCGAGAAGGGTCGCGCTGCGGCGGCGACCCACGGGCGCCGGGAAGGCGACCGGCTCGGAGACGAGCGAGCGGGTTGAGCCCTCCCCGGCTGTCCGTGTTCCTCCCCTGCCGGGATGCCGAGCGGCACCTCGACGAGTGCATCGCCAGCCTCCGGGCCCAGACGCTTTCCGACTACGAGGTTCTGGCAGTGGACGACGGCTCGAGAGACGGAACCCTGGGGATCCTCGAGCGGTGGGCGGAGCGGGATCCAAGGGTTCAGGTGTTGGCGGGAACGGGTTCGGGCATAGCCGAGGCGTTGTCTCTGGCGGCGAGCCATGCCCGCGCGGAGCATCTCGCCCGAATGGATGCGGACGACGTGATGCACCCACAACGCCTGCGCCTGCAGTGGCGGTTCCTGCAGGCGCGAACCGACATCTCGGCGTGCGGGACCGGGGTCCGATACTTCCCCCGCGATCGGGTGGGGTCCGGCTACGAACGCTACGAGAGCTGGCTCAACTCGCTGCGCGGGAAGGAGGAGGTAGAGCGGGACCTGTTTGTCGAGTGTCCGCTCGCGCATCCGACGATGATGGTGCGGGCCGCGGCCTATCGGCAGGTAGGTGGCTACCGGGACCGCGGGTGGCCCGAGGACTACGATCTGGTCTTCCGCCTCCATCGATCGGGCTACAAGCTGGCGAACCTGCCGGAGGTGCTACTGAGCTGGCGGATCACGGCCGGCCGGCTCTCCATGCGTTCCGACACCTACTCGCCGGAGGCGTTTCGCCGCTGCAAGGTGCACCATCTGCTTCGCGGCTACCTGCCCCCCGGCCGAGCGCTGGTGATCTGGGGAGCGGGCCGCGTGGGCAAGCCTCTGGCCCGCGAGCTTCTCCGGCATCAGCTTCAGCCGGCCGCGTTCGTGGATCTCGATCCCAGAAAGATCGGACAGCAGGTTCACGGCGCCGTCGTCTGCCTTCCGTCTTTTCTGAACGAACGGGCAGACGGACGGCCCTTCGTGCTGATCGCGGTCGGATCCCCCGGAGCGAGAGAGGATATTCGCGCCTCGCTGACCGAGATGGGCTACGAGGGAGCGAAGGACTACCTCGCTTTCGCCTGACCGAAGGAGAAAGGGCATGACCAGAAGACTCCGGCCTTTCCGGGCGTCGGCAGTGGCCGCCGTCGCCATGGCGTTCCTCCTGGGCCTCGGCCTGGGGGCTGCGCCCGTGGGGGCGTACATGCCCCAGGATGCCACACCCGACGCATCCGCGGCATCAAACGCCGGCGAGATCGCCGATCTCCTGCACGGCCAACGGAACGGTGCCTGGAAGTCGGCGTATCGGCCGCTCGCCTCCCGGCCCACTCTCATCCGCGGCGCCACGATCATGACCGCCGCGGGGGAGGAGATCGAGGGCGGAGACCTCTTCATGCGGGGCGGGAGGATCGTCGAGGTCGGACGAAACCTGGATGTTCCGGCCGGCACGGACGTCATCGACGCGAGCGGGAGGTTCGTGACGCCGGGAATCATCGACACGCACTCGCACCTCGGCGTCTCGCCGTCACCCTCGATCTCCTCGACGAGCGACACGAACGAGTCGACCGACCCGAACACGGCCGAGGTATGGGCGATGCACTCGGTGTGGCCGCAGGATCCGGGCTTCACCCGGGCGCTCGCCGCCGGCGTGACCACCCTCCAGATCCTCCCGGGCAGCGCCAACCTGATCGGAGGCCGAGGCATCACCCTCAAGACGGTTCCCGGCCGCACGGTCCAGCAGATGATGTTTCCGGACGCGCCGATGGCGCTGAAGATGGCGTGCGGCGAGAACCCGAAACGGGTGTACGGCCGGGGCCGGCAACGGTCGCCGCGAACGCGCATGGGGAACATGGCGGGCTACCGCGCGGCGTTCATCGAAGCGGAGCGATACCGCAGGAAGTGGGACGCCTGGATCGAGGGCGGCATGAAAGAGGAGGCGGCCGATGCCGAAGATGCCGGGGACGCTCGAGGTTCCGGAGGGCCGCCGGAGCGCGATCTGGCCAAGGAGACGCTGGCCGAGGTGCTACGCGGCAACATCTTCGTGCACAACCACTGCTACCGCGCCGACGAGATGGCCGGGATGCTGGACCTCGCGCGCGAGTTCGGCTTCCGGATCCGCTCCTTCCACCACGCGATCGAGGCGTACAAGCTCCGGGACCTCCTGGCACGCGACACGGTCGCCGCCTCGATGTGGGTGGATTGGTGGGGGTTCAAGCTCGAGGCCTACGATGCGGTGCCCCAGAACATCGCGTTGGTCTCCGAGGCTGGCGCGCCGGCGATCCTCCACACCGACAGTGACATGGGGATCCAGGTCATGAACCAGGATGCCGCCCGGGCGATGTACGCCGGCAGAGCCGCCGGCATCGACGTCGGCCGAGACGAGGCGCTGCGATGGATCACCGCGAACCCGGCCTGGGCCCTCGGGCTCGACGACCGAGTCGGCACGCTGCAACCGGGCAAGAACGCCGATCTCGTGATCTGGTCGGGAGATCCCTTCTCCGTGTACACGCGGGCCGATCAGGTCTTCATAGACGGTGCGCTGATCTACGATCGGAATCGGTCGGACGTCCAGCCGACGACGGACTTCGAGCTCGGGATTCTGCCGTCATCCGGCCGGGGAGGCGACCGATGACCGCCCGGATCATCGCCGCGGCGCTCGCAGCATCGGCTGCACTTCTGCTCTCGGCCACGTTCCCAGGAGAGCTGACGGCCCAGAACCTCGCGATAGCCGGCGCCACCGTTTACCCGGTCTCCGGTCCGCCGATCGAGGGCGCGACCGTGCTCGTGCGCGACGGCCTGATCGCCGCCGTCGGAACGGACGTGCCGATTCCGGCGGACGACTTTGCCGTCTTCAACGCGGAGGGGAAGGTGGTGACGCCGGGCTTCTTCGACGCGGGCACCCAGATAGGGCTCGTCGAGATCGGCCTCGAGAGCACCACGGTAGACTCCCGCGTGGAGGGTAACCCCGTGAGCGCCGCTTTCGACGTGGTCGACGGGTTCAACCCCAATTCGACCCTGATCCCGATCAACCGCCTCGGAGGTGTGACGACGACGGCGGCGCTGCCGACGGGTGGGCTCATCGCCGGGCAGGGGGCGGTGATCGATCTGGAGGGCGAGACGGTCGAGGCGATGCTCGTCAAGCCTCGGGCTGCGATGGCGGCCAGCTTCGGACCGGGCGCTGCCGCCGCGACGGGTGGGGCGCGCGGAGCCGCCTCGCTGCGTCTCCGGGAGGTGCTCGAGGATGCCCGCTACTGGGCGAGCCACCGCGAGGCGTACGACCGCGGGGAGGTGCGGCCGCTCAGCATATCCCGCCTCGACCTCGAAGCTCTGCAGCCGGTATTGGCCGGCGAGATCCCTCTGGTGGTCCAGGTGGACCGGGCCAGCGATATCCTCGCCGTGCTGAGAATCGCCGAGGAGTACGGCGTGCGACCGGTGATCCGCCGCGGCACCGAGGCCTGGATGGTCGCCGAGCAGCTGGCTGAGACGAACGTGCCCGTGATCGTGAAGCCGCTGACGAGCCTGCCGGATGGCTTCGATCGGCTGGGCGCGCGATTCGACAACGCGGCGCTCCTGCACGAAGCCGGCGTGGCGATCGCGATCTCCAGCTTTCAGTCCCACCGTGCGCACAACATAGGACTGGAGGCGGGCAACGCGATTCGTTTCGGCTTGCCGTGGGAGGCCGCCTTGCGTGCCGTGACGTTGACGCCGGCCGAGATCTACGGCGTCGCCGACCGTTATGGCTCGATCGAGGCGGGCAAGGTCGGGAACCTGGTGGTGTGGAGCGGCGACCCGTTCGAGCTTTCGAGCCGGGCGGAGGAGGTGATCATCCGCGGCGTCCGCGTGCCACGCGAGTCTCGGCAGCTCGAGCTGCTGGATCGGTACCGGACGCTGGATGGCGGGCCGCCGGCCTACAGAGGCGGTGAGGAGGGTGGCACGGGCGGTGAATAGACCCCGCGCCGGCGTCTTTGTCGGCTTACACTCAGAGGCGGGAGGCTTGTCACATGCCTAAGCTCCTCACGGAGTTCATCGGAACCTTCTTCCTCGTGCTGACCGTCGGGTTGACGGTCCTGAGCGGCACGCCGTTCGCTCCGCTCGCGATCGGCGCGGCGCTCATGGTGATGGTCTACATGGGTGGGCACATCTCCGGCGGCCATTACAACCCGGCCGTCACCCTCGGAGCGGCGCTGCGCGGCGCCATGGACCGTCGCGATGTGGTCCCGTACTGGGTGGCGCAGCTGGTCGGCGCTCTCGCCGCGGCTGCCGTCGTTCAGGCGGTCGTGGGTGCGACATTCGCGCCGGCCCCCGGACCCGAAGCGGGCGCGCTCGCGGCCGTTCTCGTCGAGGTGCTCTTCACCTTCGCGCTCGTGCTCGTCATCCTGAACACGGCGACGGCCGAGGAGACCGCGGGGAACTCCTACTTCGGGCTGGCCATCGGCTTCACGGTGGTGGTCGGCGCCTTCGCGGGTGGCGGCGTCTCCGGTGGAGCGTTCAACCCCGCGGTCGGCACGGGTCCGATCCTCTGGCAGACGCTCGCCGGCAACGGGTCCCTCTCCAACCTATGGCTCTATCTCGTCGGCCCGTTTCTTGGCGGCTGGCTGGCGGCCGTCGTGTTCAAGCTTCAGCATCCCGCGAGCTCACCTGCGGAAGCCTGAACGCCCGCTAGAGGCCGGGCCTTCGGGCCCGGCCACCGGGGACGAGCCCCGCACCTTCGGCAGGACGCGTCCGAAGCCTCGAAAGCGCAGTCACGACGCGGCGTCATCGACTCCCGCGGGATTCACCATCACGTTCGCGCAGGGGTCCGCCGAGGGTTAAATTTTCTTCCCGTCAGGTAGCGTTTTCGGGGCCGCTCGAGGGCCCGAAGAAAGCCCTGTCGCAGGACTCCCCGAGCGGGGTGTCCACCCCCTTTCTATCCGCTGACACAGAGGGACATGGAGAGCACCGAGAGCAGCGACCGGATCGAGC
>Ga0255057_10000068_pt1 | contig 53059 bp, 51 predicted proteins | sample Cases_109_6_MG_FD_189022 | JGI IMG/M metagenome (GOLD analysis project Ga0255057, IMG submission 189022) | Seawater microbial communities from Amundsen Gulf, Northwest Territories, Canada - Cases_109_6 | ecosystem: Environmental > Aquatic > Marine > Gulf | place: Canada: Northwest Territories... | reverse complement strand
ATGTTGTAGCGCTCACCGAGAACGTGGCTTTCGTCGATCAGACTGGGGTGAGTTGGCGAAGCCCGCTCGATCCAAGACCGAGCGTCTTCGGCACGGTCGACCGCCACCGAAATCACGACAAGGCCGCTGTCCCCGAGCTCGTCGTGCACCGCCTGCCACCCGGGCAGGTCGTAACGACATCCTCACCACGACGCCCAGGCTGCCAGCAGCACTTTCGAACCCCGAAACGCCGAAAGCGAGTGCATTCGGCCATCGAGGTCCGGCAGGGTGAAATCGGGGGCATCGAGAAGACCGACCGAAAGGTCATAGTTCTCAAAAGGGGGACCCAGATAGGCGACACGATCCTCCAGCGAGATTGCAAGCGGTCGTGCGACCAATTCGGCGAGTCTCCCCAGGTTGATCCTCTCCCCGTCGATCAGATCGACGCGATTGACCATCGGAATACAGATGTCGTCTTTGCAGAGACCTTCAGGTCTGATCTCCCATCCGAGAACAGCTTCGACATCTGCCGACGCAAGCGAGACGCCACCCTCGCCCTCGGCGACATCGATCTGGTGGGGCTCCCCTTGGTCGAGAAGGACGAATGTGCTCAAGCCCGCATCGCCAACCCGGACGGGTCGTATGGAGAAGGCTCGATCACCCGGGCCGGATATTCCACACCGACGATGTGGGTGGACAGCTCTGTGCCCGGTTTCACGAATTCGGGTTGGACCAAGGCCATCGCCAGGCTCTTACCCACAACGTGGCCGTACTCCCCTGAGGTGATATATCCAATGCGGTCACCGTCTTTCCACACCGGCTCGTAGCCGTCGGCGTCAGCATCGACGCTGTCGACCTCAAGCGTCACCTGCCTCAATGCCGGGCCCCCAGACTGCTTCTCCTCACGAGAAGCCTCCGACCCAATGAAGTCCTTCGACCAGTCGATCCAGCGATCCATCCCGGTCATCGCCGGTGTGTACTCCTGACGAAACTCAGTCGACCATATCCCAAAACTCTTCTCCATCCGCAACGAGCCCATCGCGTTGAAGCCGTACTCGACTGCACCAATCTCCCGACCGGCCTCGACCAGGGTCCGACGGAGAAGACGGTGTTCGGCCGCAGAGCAGTGGATCTCATAGCCCAGCTCACCAGTCACCGATATCCGACCCACCTTGGCCCTTATCAATCCCACATCCATGTCCCGGCACTGCATGAACCTGAAAGCCTCAGCTGACACGTCGTCGTGGACCACACGCTCCATCAGGTCTCTCGACTTGGGGCCGGACAACCCGAAGCCGACTACCGCATCGGCAAGATCCTTCACCTCGACTCCGTCGATTAGATGATCGTTGAACCATCGCATGTGCCAAGCCCTCAAATAATAGGAGCCCATGATCCAGAAGGTGCCGTTCCCCCAGTTGAAAACGGTGAGATCGCCCTTGAGACGTCCGTCTTCGCCGAGCATCGGGGACATCCTGATTCGTCCGGTACCGGGAAGTTTGGAAGCCACCAGATGGTCGAGCCAAACCTCTGCGTTGGGCCCAGTCACCTGATACCGGGAGAACCCAGTGATATCGATGATCCCCACGTCCTGGCGAACCCGGTGACATTCGGCGCCCACGATCTCGAAGGCATTCGAACGCTTGAGGCTGGGCAACTCCTCAAATCCACGAGGAGCAAAGTAGATCGGTACCTCCAGACCATACATCTCGCCCCAATAGGCGCCATCCTCGGTCATGGAGTCGTATGCCGGGGACATCCGAAGTGGGCGCCCTTCCCAAAGTTGCTCGTTGGGATAGGTCATGACGAACCGACGCGAGTAGAACTGCCCGGTCTTCGCTTTGATGTACTCACGGTTGCCGGCGTAAGACCCGAACCTGGCAACGTCCATCCCAAAGATGTCTTCTTCTGGTTCCCCTTCGATCATCCACTCAGCCAAAGACTTGCCGACACCACCACCCTGAAGGAACCCGGCCATGACTGCACACGCCGACCAGTAGTTCTTGATCCCCGGCACCGGGCCCACCAGCGGGTTGCCGTCGGGAGAGAATGTAAAGGCACCGTTGACCCATCGACTGATACCGGTCCGCTCCAATACCGGATAGCGCTGCATCGCCATGGCCACCTCGTCGCTGATGCGATCCACATCTGGCTGCAGCAGCTCGATGCCGTAGTCCCAAGGCGCCCCGTCCATGTTCCAGTGTTCGTGATCCACCTCGTAGATGCCAACGAGAACTCCGTGAATCTCTTGACGCATGTAGGTGAATCCTTCGAGATCGATCATCATCGGTATCTCTTGATCCATTGCCTGAAGCTCCGGAATCTGTTCGGTGATCAGGTAGTGGTGAGCCAGCGGTGAAACCGGCGCCTCCCAACCGACCATCCGCGCTACCTGTTTAGCCCACAAGCCGGCAGCGTTGACAACGTGCTCGGCATGGATGGACCCCTGCTCGGTGGCCACGTCCCATGTGCCGTCGGGACGATGGTTCAACTCGACGACCCTGTTGTGCTCAATCACGTCAGCGCCCCGCATGCGCGCCGCTTTGGCATAAGCATGAACCGCAGCCGAAGGATCGATGTATCCCTCCCGGTCAGCCCACAACCCACCGTAGACCCCGTCTATGTTGATAATCGGGCAGCGGTCCTTGATCTCGTCGGGTGTCATCAGCCAGCAGTCCTCGATACCCATTGTCTGATAAACGCGATAGGTCGACTGGAGCCACTCCCAACGTTCGGGTGCTGAGGCGAAAGTGATACCGCCTGTCATGTGCATCCCGATGTCGTGACCCGACTCATCTGCTACCTCGGAGAGCAGGTCGATGGTGTAAGCCTGCAATGCGGCAATGTTCGGATCGGCATTTAGGGCGTGAATCCCCCCGGCAGCGTGCCAGCTCGATCCGGCGGTCAGGACCGAGCGCTCCAGGATGGCAACGTCGGGCCAACCCAGCTTCGCCAGGTGATAGGCAACACTCGCACCGACGACCCCGCCACCGATGATCACCACTCGATACTGCGTTTTCACTGATCTCCCTTGATGGCTTCTTCGAGTATCTCGATGAGCTTCGCGGAACTGGCATGGACGACGATGGCGGTATTTGGAGCGATGTGAGCGGTGTGATCCGTGAGCGCTGCAACGGAGCCCGACTCAACGAGATCGTCAATCACCACTGCCGAGAACTGACCAGGGTCGATCAGATTGAGAGCTGAGTTGTCGTCCCGAACCGTCACCGGTTGGTAGCCGACCTCTGTCAGCTGAGTCGTGACTCCCGTGAGGTCTGAAGCTTCGCGCCCGACCAACAACACCCGTTTGCGGGTCGCCCGGATTCTCATGGTCAGACCCCTCAGCGCCAGGACGAGACGCTTGACCTGATCACGTGTCCGTTCGTCGGTGAGATTGCGGCGATCGTCGAATTTGTCCCATGGAGCCGAAATCAGAACCTCGGGCTTCTGGACCAATCTCAAGTCGTTGTGGCGGGCCATATCTCGAAAGTGGTGTTGGGATCGCGCCGTTCCCAAACGGCCACCTGCGCCCATGATCGCGGCCGGCATCAGGCTGATCGGTGGCTGGGGCGGCCGGGACAGCCAATCCCAAGCATTCTTGAGCGCCCCGGTCACCGAGTAGTTGTATTCAGGGGAGGCGATCAGAAGAGCGTCCGCCCTCCCAACCTGATCACGCAGCTCCTGGACCGGTCCCGGAAATCCATGGGCACGCTCGTCGTCAGAGTTGTAGAGAGGGATTCTGTTGAGCTGAGCGATTTCGATGACCATGTCATCGGGCATCAGCTCACCGGCTGCTTGCAGACACGCCGTGTTGTAAGACCCTTTGCGAAGACTGCCGGAGATGCCGACCACCACCATTGGGGTCTCGTTGCTGAACACCTGGCGGATCCTAGAACGCACCGCCACAATCCAGCCTGTACCGTTGTATGGCACTTGTACCATCTGGCAGCACCGAACCTGCCCATCCCTTACCGAGGAGCGAGTTTTTGAGCTTTCCCAGCGATCTGGAGATTGCCTACAGCGCCACCATCCGCCCGATCGAGGAAATCGCCCTTGACATCGGTCTGGAGAAGGGAGAACTGATCCCCTACGGCGACACCAAAGCCAAGATTCACCTCGATGCCTTGAAGCGCTTGGGCTCAAACCCGATAGGCAAGTACATCGACGTGACTGCGGTCACTCCCACCCCCCTCGGAGAGGGCAAGACAACCACGACTGTCGGACTGACCCAGGGGCTCGGCAAACTGGGACACCGGGCCATCGCCTGCATCCGCCAACCAAGCATGGGGCCGACGTTCGGGATCAAGGGTGGTGCCGCCGGAGGTGGGTACAGCCAGGTGGTGCCGATGGATGAGTTCAATCTCCACCTGACGGGCGATATTCATGCCATCACTGCTGCTCATAATCTGGTGGCAGCGGCGATCGATGCCCGGTGGTATCACGAGCGACGACTCAACGACGATCAACTCGACAAACTAGGTCTCGAGAGACTTGACATCGATGTGTTCCGGACGTCATGGCGACGTGTCGTCGACGTCAACGATCGCGCCCTGCGCAACGTCATCGTGGGCTTGGGAGGCCGTCTCGATGGTCGAGCCCGGGAGACCGGTTTTGACATCGCCGTCGCCAGCGAGTTGATGGCAATTCTCGCGCTCGTCGATGGCGATGACTACACATCAGCCCTGAGGAATCTCCGCGACCGCTGCGGACGCGTCGTGATCGGTTACTCCAAAGAAGGGGCACCGATAACCCTCGAGGACCTTGGGGTCGCCGGAGCGGTGACAGTGCTGATGAAGGACACACTCCACCCCACCCTCATGCAGACCCTGGAAGGCCAGGCCACGTTTGTTCATGCCGGCCCATTCGCCAACATTGCTCACGGGAACTCCTCGATCCTTGCCGATCGCATGGCCCTGCACCTGGGTGACTACGTCGTTACTGAGTCCGGATTCGGTGCCGACATGGGTATGGAGAAGTTCTTCGACATCAAGTGCCGCGTGTCAGGGCTCAAGCCTGACTGTGTGGTGATGGTGGCCACCGTCAGGGCTTTGAAGACCCACGGAGGTGGCCCCAAGGTTGTGGCCGGCAAACCCCTGGACCCCGCCTACACCGAAGAAAACCTCAATTTGCTTCGAGCAGGCATTCCCAATTTGGACGCGCACATCGCGACGGCACATCGATTCGGAGTGCCAGTGGTGGTTGCCATCAACGCCTTCCCGACAGACACGAGTCGGGAGCACGACCTGATTCGTGAGATGGCTCTGGCTGCTGGTGCTGTGGCCGCGGTGACTACCACTCACCACGCCGACGGCGGCGAAGGGGCTCGTCAGTTGGCCGAGGCTGTTGTGAAAGCTTGTGAGGAGCCTGCCAACTTCGACTATCTGTACCCGCTCGATCGGTCAATCAAAGAGAAAATCGAGACGATCGCCAGAGATGTTTACGGCGCGGACGGCGTCGAGTATTCCGCAGCGGCCAACCAACAAATCGCCGACTTCGAGAAATCGGGATTTGGCTACTTGCCGATCTGCATGGCAAAGACACACCTCTCGATCAGCCACGACCCTGCCCTGAAAGGTGCTCCCAAGGGATTCACCATCCCAGTACGGGAAGTCCGGGCGTCGGTCGGAGCCGGGTTTATCTACCCACTGCTGGGCGAAATGCGCACCATGCCGGGGCTGGGAACCAAGCCGGCCTATATGCAGGTTGACATCGACGACGCTGGCAAGGTCGTCGGGCTTTTCTAGTGTTCCGTCCGGCTGAGGTCTTGTCCGGTGGTTCCGTTGCACCATGATCAGCGGACAGGACGCTAGGGCAGTTTCACGTATTCATAATCAGCGGGTTTCTGATCGATTCCGCGTGTTGGTGGGGCAATCCACGGCGCGAACTTCCCAGGCTCTCGGTAGTAAGGCTGCATCAAGCCCTCGATGAACTCTCTGTCTTCGTCGGTGGGCAACCATCCATCCCGGGAGCCGGCCCACTGTTCATCTGACAGAATCTCGCCTCCGGGCCCAACGTTGAGATCGGAAAACTCCCCGATCTCGCGATTGAATGCGACATGAGGGAGTTTGATCTCGAAGTCGATTCCGTGGCTGGCGATCTCACGATTCCACCGTCCGATTCCTCCAAGACAATCATCCATGAAGTCATCCCGAAGACGAGCATTGAGTGCGTTGAGAGCAGGCACCTCGACCTGGCGTAGGTCCCCATCAACCAGCTTCATCACCGGATAGGTATCACTGCGAAGCTGGTGGTCGTCGTCGATCCGCTCTTCGTGGAAGCGACCCTTCAAACCGGCGTTGAAGAAGTTGGCTGCGTTGGTCGACTCCTCCGACCCGAAGAGATCGAGCGTGAGCGAGTAGTGGAGATTGGTCTTCCGCTGAATGGTCGGCAGGTCGATCACGCCGAGCCGGCGAACCGACTCGACCTCGTGGGGATCATCGATCCCCGCTTGTGACATCGCCCGGGCAGTCGCCTCGACTACACGCTTGACCCCGGTGTAGCCGACAAACATGTGGTGGGCTTCCTCGGCGAGCATGAACCGACAGGTCCGCGAGAGCGGATCGAAGCCCGACTGGGCGAGAGCCTCCAGCTGCATCTTCCCGTCTCGATCGGTGAAATAAGTAAACATGAAAAATGACAGCCAGTCTGGTGTCTTTTCGTTGAACGCACCAAGCATCCGGGGGTGCTCTTCGTTGCCTGATTGGCGCCGGAGAAGATCGTTGGCCTCCTCCCGGCCATCGCGACCGAAGTACTTCTGAAGTAGATAGACCATTGCCCAGAGGTGACGACCTTCTTCTACGTTGACCTGGAAGAGGTTCCGCAGGTCGTAGTTCGACGGGGCGACGATGCCGAGATGCCGCTGCTGTTCGACGGAAGCCGGCTCGGTATCGCCCTGGATAACGACAAGACGACGAAGCATGGCCCGATATTCTCCGGGAACCTCCTGCCAGACGGGTTCCCCCGCGTGCTCACCGAACGGAATCCTGCGATCGGGCTCCTCAGGGGCCAACAGAATCCCCCAGCGGTAGTCGGGCATCCTGACATAGCCGAACTTTGCCCAACCCTCCTTTTCTACACTGATGGCGGTACGGAGATAGACGTCCGCCATTTGGAATCCATCCGGCCCCATCGACATCCACCAGTCGATATAACCCGGGTGCCATGTCTCCAAGGCTCGCTGTAGTTTCGGATCCTGCGACAGACTGACGTTGTTGGGTATCAAGGCGTCGTAGTCAACCTCCTGCCAAGACATCACACCCTCCTCTTGTCGTAATCGGGACGGATCCCGGAGCCATATCGTCGCAGAGCACCCTCCTCACCGGATGCGTTGGGTCTCTGAAACACCCAGTTCTGCCACGCCGTCAATCTTCCGAAGATCTTGGTCTCCATCGTCTCAGGGCCGGGGAACCGGAGGTTGGCTTCGAGACCGGTGAGCCCATCGGGTGAGAAAGCGGCTCGCTCCTCGATGACTATCCGAAGCTCGTCGTCCCAGTCGATGTCGTCCATCGCGTCGGTGACCAAACCAGCAGCCATTGCCGCTTCGGCGTCGAGTATCTGACCGACTACGGCTTGAGCGATATCCAGATCCTCGTCATTGCCCCAGAACCGAGTCTCCATGCGAGACAATCCGTTCGACATCGGAAACCCGGCCATATTGCGTGTGGTGAAAGCGAGTCGTGCCTCCTGACCACCCTCTCCGCCCCATGTGCCGATCAGCATGTAGGACCGATCGGCGGCCAGAGTCAGATCGGCGAGGAACCCTGCGAAACATGAGCCGGGTTCGATCAAAGCCAGGATTGTTCGTGATGTCAGATCCACCCGCCGCAACACACGAGCCCACAAGAGTCTCACCTCTCGGACCAACCAGTCGTCCACATTGGAACCCAGAAACTCGTCGTAGGCGAGCACCAAACCGAGGTCACCCGCCGATTTCAGAATGAGGGTGCCGATCTCCAACTCATTTACTCGAAGGTGGAGAATCGCATCGTCTAATTCCCGGGCCAGCCGCAAGGGCCAGAAGGCGGAGCCTTCGGTGAGAGCATCGGCCGGTGGGTCAGAAACAGGCCCGGCAAGGGTGATCACAGCGGATCGCGTCACCCGGTCGATCACTATCGACACCAAGGAATAGTCGATGCCATCTTCAGTTATCGCACGATCCAATGGTGTCAGCTCGACACCGCTGGCGGCCGATGGACGGTCCGACTGCGCCGCGATCTCAGAAGCCCGTTCTGCAACCGTTTCGGTAAATGTGGAAGTCGGCGCGAGCTCATCGACGAGAGCCCATTCCAGCGCACGATCTCCCTTGACCCCTTCCTCGAGGGTGCAGAAGACGTCGGCTCGGTCACGTCGCACATGTCGCTTGTCGATCAACCGAGTGAGTCCGCCGGTGCCGGGAAGCACCCCCAGCAGCGGAACCTCAGGCAGAGACACTGCCGCATTCCGATCATCGATCAGGATGATATGGTCGGTGGCGAGAGCTAACTCGTAACCGCCACCGGCGGCGTTGCCACCCAAGGCTGTCAGATAACGTTGGCCCGAGTTTCGGGTGGCGTCCTCGATTTCATTCCGAGTTTCGTTGGTGAACTTGCAGAAATTGACCTTCAAGGTGTGGGTCGCCGTGGCGAGCATGCCGATGTTCGCTCCCGCGCAGAACATTCGATCGAGATCTGAGCCAATGACCACAGCTCCAACTTCGGGGTGCTCAAACCGAAGCCTTCGTATCGCGTCGGCCAATTCGATATCCACTCCGAGGTCATAAGAGTTCATTTTCAACTCGTAACCGGGGAGGAGGCCACCGTCAGGATCCACACCCATGTTGAGATATGCCACCCGACCGTCGATCTGCACCGACCAGTGGCGGTAGGAATCGGGATCCGTCTGGAATTCGATCACACACCTACGCTAACGACGTGTTCACCGAGGCCCGCGGGCACCGTCTCGAGTACCGGCGCTTCGGCGATGATTCTGGCCCACACCCCATTGTCTTCCTACATGAGGGGCTGGGCAGTATCGAACTGTGGCGTGACTTCCCGGAGAACGTGGTGGCCGGATCTGATCACCCCGGATTGGTCTTTTCGCGATACGGGCACGGTCATTCCGATCCCCTTACAGGCCCACGCAATCCTCGTTTCATGCATGAAGAAGCCCTCGAAGTCCTGCCGGGGGTCATCGATGACCTGGTCGGTCGGCCACCGATCTTGGTCGGACACTCCGATGGCGCATCTATCTCCCTGATCTACGCCGGATCGGGTTACCAAGTGAGAGGCTTGGTTCTCATCGCCCCCCATGTCATGGTCGAAGAAACCGGACTCGCCCAGGTCGCGCATCTCAATAGTTCCCATGAGAGCAACTTGGCGGACCGACTCGCCAAGTACCACGACAATCCGGAGTCCCTCTTTAGGGGATGGGCGGACGTGTGGCTGAGCGAGGAATTCCGTAGTTGGAATCTCAAGGAGTACTTGCCCGGAATCACCTGCCCGGTCCTGATGATTCAGAGCAGAGAAGATGTCTACGGGACCTTGGATCATCTCGACATCATCGAGAGCCAAGTTTCCGGATCTGTGACACGTCTAGAGGTGAATGGGAGCAGTCATTCGCCGCACCTGTCCCACCCTGGATTGGTGACGGACGCAACGATCAGGTTCATCAATGAAATTGATCAGACCAAAACGGGCTCAACCTGAACCGCCATTGCTGGTCACCGGTGTCGCGAGGGTATTGTCCGCCCTCTAGTCAGGAGATGAATCCGATGAGCAACACAGAAGAGCCCAAAGGCGAGAGCGACGTCGAAATCGACGTCGAAGCGGTTGACCTTGACGGTGACGGAGTCACCGACGCGGTGGTGACCACAGTGACCGAATCTGTCGACATCGACGGCGACGGGCTGCCCGACGGCGTGAAAGTGACGGAAGTCGCAGAAGTCGACATCGACGGTGACGGGGTGCCGGACATCGTGCAAGTTACCGAGGTCGCCGCGATCGACATCGACGGTGATGGGGTGCCGGACATCGTCCAGACCACTCAGACCGTCGCAAGCGATGTGGACGGGGACGGCGTCCCCGATGTCGTCGAGGTCACTCAGATCACCGAAGTTGACGTGGACGGGGACGGCATCCCCGATGTTGTCGAAGTCATCGAGGCTGAGGCCACCATTCCGGATGGCTCGGGAGCCTTGGACGAAGACGAAAACTAACTCGACTTCTCGGCCGGGCCGAGGCGCTCAAGGGGTGAGCGTCGGCCCGGGCCGTGTCAGACCTGCTTACGCGGATGGCTGGAACCGTGATCGAACCCGGAAGTACAAGGCCAGCCCCAGCCAGAACGCAATCACCACTGCTCCATAGACCACCAGCAATGGCAAGAACAGCCGAACAACTTCAGATTCACCAGTCGCCAGGGCTAAGCCATAGGCCCCGCCCGCACCCATGGCGACGACACCGAAACTGAATAATCCAAATGCCCGAACTAGCCCACGATCAACTCCCATGTCGCAAAGGTTACGCGAAACATCTCGCCACGGTGAGGGCCATTATCGAAGCACTCAGCAGGACTAGTTCTCGGACCAACTATCAGGCTGACCGCCGCGTAGGAGATGCGTCGCTTCTTCGGGCTCGATCACTGAATCTGGAAAGAGCACGTAGTCCCTCTTAACCGGCGAATTGGGGAAGTAACGGAGCGGCACCGCCCTATGACTTTTCAGAAGACGATCCCGGACTTCGTTGGGAACCTTGAAAGCGAGACCGACCGTCGTCAACGAGCCAACGATGGCTCCGCCGCGATACAACGCTGCTCCCGAGAAGAAGTGCCGTGCCTCGAGAATACCGACGCGATCGTCAGAATTCATCCACTCCTCTGCCAGGGACCGTAGTTGCGTCAGATAAGGCTCAGCGATCTGGGAAGCGTAGAACTCCATAGCCGGGGGATTTGTCAGAGGATTCCGCCCCAGCCCGATTCACAAGGTAAACATACGCCACACGACAGGAGGTTGGTGTGGCCACAGAGGTGACCATTAGACGGCGATTGCAGTGGATGGACACCGATGCGGCCGGTATCTGGCATCACTCGACCGTCATTCGATGGGCTGAAGATGCCGAAGCCGAGTTGCACCGCCAGCTCGGAATCGTCAGTCGAACGTTTGGCGCAACCCCCCGTGTAAACGTCGATTTCAACTTCGGTGCTCCACTCCGGTTCGACGATGAGGTCGACGTGACTTTGGGCGTGGCCGAAATGGGAGAAACGTCGATCACCTACCAAATCTCGGTCGACCGCGACGGTGAAACGCTCGCTGCGGGAAAGATGGTTTCGGTCCTCATCGATGCAGCAAGCGGAGCCAAAAAGCCGTGGCCCGACGACATGCGACGGCTGCTCAGTCCGTCCTGAGTTTGAATCGCTGAATCTTCCCGGTCGCTGTCCTAGGAAAATCCTCAACAAAATTGACAGTGTGCGGGTACTGATAGCCGAGCAGAGTCTCCTTGCACCATGTTTGGAGTTCGCTGATATCGGGCTTTTCGGAATCGTCGGCGAGGATCACAAACGCCTTGATGCGTGAGATGTCGTCCACCTCGGCCCGAACCACGGCTGCTTCGCTGATGGACCGATGTTCCATCAGTCGGTTCTCGATCTCGATCGGACTCACCCAGAGGCCACCGATCTTCATCATGTCGTCCACACGTCCCTCATAGACGTAGTGGCCTTCATTGTCCCGGTGATAGCGATCTCCGGAGGCGAACCACTCCCCGACCAGTTTCGCCTTGGTTCGCTCAACCTGATGCCAGTACCCGGTGAGGGCACTGGGGCCTTTGACCCACAATTCTCCGGCGTCATCGTTCTCGATGAGGCTGCCCTCGGGATCACGGATCTCCAGCTCATAGCCGTCGACCGGCCCACCCGACGTGCCGGGTTTGACTTGATCAACACGGTTCGAGCAGTAGATATGGAGCATCTCCGTAGAGCCAAGCCCGTCGAGAATCTCGATTCCGGTCCGTTGGTGAAACCGCCGCCAGGTCTCTGGCGGAAGGGGCTCGGCGGCCGAGATAGCCAGCCGTACCGACGACCAGTCGACCTCGTCGAACTCTGGAAGGGCCATAACAGCGTTGTAAAGCGCCGGTACCGAGAAGAAGAGACTGGGCCGGTGAGTGTTCACCCGCTCCAAGAGGGCATCCGGGGTGGGCCGCCCGGTGAGGTATATCGAGGTGGCCCCCACCGAGAGTGGGAATGTCAGACTGTTGCCAAGCCCATAGGCATGGAACATCTTGGTGCTGGAGAACACCACATCGCGCTCACCGATGCCCAACGTTGGCCAGGCGTAGCGCCGCGCCGTGGCTTCGAAGTTGGCGTGACGATGCACCACCGCTTTGGGAAGACCTGTCGAGCCCGAGCTGTACAACCAAAAGGCTGGGTCGTCGGGGTGGGTATCAACCGGATCGAATTCATCGCCTCCCTGGGTCATCCAGGAACCAAGCAGGTCTCCATCGATGGATCGCACATTTGGTCTTGTGGCGAGCTGCGGGGAAACCTTCTCCGCGAATCCGGAATCAAAGATCGCGGCTACTGCATAGGAGTCGTCCATGAAATAGCCGAAGTCTTCGGGGCGCGCCAGGAAGTTGACCGGAATCGGGATGGCTCCCATCCGCATCGCACCGAGGAACGCAGTCGGGAACGCCGGAGTGTCGTCCAAAACCAGCAAAACCCGCTCTCCTCTCCGCACTCCCTCACCCACCAGATGGTTGGCTACCCGGCACGTTGCGGCATGAATGTCACCAAAAGTCCATTCTTCGTTATCCGCGGTTATGGCAGCCGTTTTGTCGCCACGCCCTGCTTCGAGGTTGAAGTCGAGAACCGTGCTTACGTTGGGAGTCACCTGCATTAGCCCAAACGTACCGGTCTACCGCTTAGCCTGCCGCCGACATGAGCAAGACAAGACGGGGCCGAGGAGGACAGCCGCAACTGACCGTCATCTTCTGGCGTGACATCCCGGCACAAGTCAAAGCAAGGGCGGGAGGGGTGCGTGCCAGCGCCAGACTCCCCGATCGGTTCATGACCTCAGTGGACGCCGCCGCGACCAAGGCTGGCAAGACCTCCGACGACGACTACATCGGCGAATGGAGGGAGGAAAGTCGGGCGTGTGGTCAGGATCTTCAAATGGAAGTGGACCGTGAGGCCGACAACATCGCCGAAACCTATCCCAGGGACCTGATCAAGACCTACATACGAAACGGCGGATGGGCGCCTACCGAATCTCCATGAAATCGGCGGCTTCGCAAGCTTCGACCATCCGTCTGATGTCGTTGTAGTCGGCCGGCCCTACCTCTACCCACTTCTCGACAGTTCCAAGCGCAAGGACTTCACGTCCCTCAGAAGTCTTGTCGAAACCGATCAGGACGTCTCGCACCCTCTGTCGAAAGTCGTCGTCAAATCGTTTCGAGATCGCAACCGGCTGAATCGTCGATGGACCGACGGCGTCGATGATCTTCAGGTTGTCGGTGACTTCAGGATGGTCTCTCATCTCGATAGCGAGCACCTGTGAGTCGATGGCTGAAGAATCGACCTCGCCATCAGCGACCATGCGCACAGATGTTTCGTGAAATCCGGCGTTTACGACCTCCGAGAAGAATCCGTTGGTTTCCCCAATCGACACCATGTGATATCTGGTGATGCCGTATCCGGACTGTGACAGTGGCTCATTGAACGACCATGACTTGCCCCGCAAGTCGAGGAAGCACTTGGCCGGGCTGTCCTTGTGGACAATCACATCTGAGAAATAGATTGGCGAGCCGGCGTAGCGCTTCCCCTGCAATACCGGAGCCGCAATGGGCTCGGCGGGTGAAATCCCCTCGCGCTCGAACATCACGTAGGGAAGGCTGCAAACAAAACAAATGTCGTTCACATCGTTGCGACAGTTCTCGTAGTCGGTCTCAACGATGAGCTCGGTGCTCATCCCAAGCGCCTCACCCACCGCGTCGGCAACAGTCTGATATACACGCAGCATGTTGGGAGCGAGAAAGGTCCCGAATCGAAGATCGGCCATCGGGCGAGACTAGATCCAGATTCTCGAGGCCGGGTCAGAAGTGCATATCCATCACTTCCCATGGTTGTTGCTTCAGCCCCGTCGGGCCTTGACCTCAGCGACTATCGCCGGGATGATCGGCGCCAGATCACCAACGACCGCATAGTCGGCTTTGGTCACCATGGGAGCCTCGGCGTCAGTGTTGATGGCGATGATGGTCTTCGACGCCATCATCCCCACCCAATGTTGGATTGCTCCGCTGATGCCACATGCGATGTAGAGGTCGGGCGCAATCACGGTCCCGGTTTGCCCAACCTGGTCGGAGTGTGGGCGCCAGCCGTTGTTGGTGACGACACGGGAACAGCCGACCACACCACCAAGCAGCTCGGCCAACTCCTCCAAAGACGCAAAACCCTCCGCACTCCCAACACCACGACCACCACTCACCACAACTGGCGCGGTGGCGAGGGTGACACCTTCTGCTGTGACCACCCGATCAACAATCTTGGTGACCAGATCCGCATCCGAAAGCTCAGGTGTGAACACCTCGACGATGACACCGTCTGGCGATTCCGCGACCGCGGCGTCGACGGTGTGTTCGGCAATGGTGACCAGTTTGATTGGCGCCTCGAGGGTGGTGGATTCCAACAGCGATCCCCCCCAACGAGTACGCGAGATATTCCAGACTTCGGGGCCAGCATCTATTTCAACGCAATTGGCCACCATCGGAAGACCGCTGATAGCGCCGACGTGAGCCATCACCTCGTTGCCCCGCTCATTGCCGATGGCGACCACAGCCTCCGGCGACAGCGACGCTGTCAACTGGGCAAGAGCCGATCCCCAGGCCATGGGGTTGTAATCGTCGAGACCGTCAGCCTTGACCACGTGTTGGACGACAACCCCATATTCCCCCAGGCCATCTAGCTCGACGCCGATTACCGCGGCATGGAGATCATCGTCGAGCGATCGCGCCAGTGTCAGTCCCTGAAGGCTGCTCTCCTCGAATTCACCTCGATCGTGTGTGATCAGAACCAGAATCATTGGACGAGCACCTGGAGCTCCTCAAGCAGATCCACTACGGACTTGGCGGCTTCGGGGCCCGTGCCCAGGATCACCGTCTCGCTGACCTCAACATCCGGCGTAACCAGTCGAATCATCTGCTGGCCGCTTCCAACACGTTCCTGGTCCAGCCGCTGGACTTCGACCTTCTTGGCGTTGAGGCGACCCTTCAGCGTCGGGTAGCGAGGGAGGTTGATGCCCTCCTTGACCGCCACCACAGCGGGCCTGGGCACCTGATAGATCTCTGAGCCAGAAGGTGTGTCACGACGGAGGCTTAGCCAGTCGTCGCCCACTTCGATCCCCTTGATCCCCGAAACGACTGGCCGGCCGAGAGCATGAGCGACCCTGATCCCCACCTGGTAGCCACCGGAGTCAGCCGACTCGTTGCCAAAGAGGATCAGGTCGAATTCACCTTCACTCTCCAACTCCTCAATGGCCGCTGTCAGGGCGGTGGCGGTCGAAATCGGATCCCAATCGGAACCTTCGGTCGGCACCAGCACCGCCTCGTGGGCGCCAACAGCCAACGAAGACCGAAGCTGATCTTCGGCTTCTGTGGGACCGAGTGTGATCACCGTGACAGTCCCACCGTGGATCTCGGCGATCTGAACCGCTTCCTCGACGGCACACTCCTCATGGGGGCTGACAGTGAACGACAACAGGTTGGCATCGATGCCTTGGGCGTCTTCAGTGAGAACGATCTTCGCCCCGGGCGCAGGCACCCGCTTTACACAGACCAAGACTCTCATAGGCGGAAAGGCACTACTTCATTCGCTCGTTGTGGGGGTCGAAGTAAGGCCGACTTCCGGCCACCGCCACTTTCACCGGGTAGAGCTCATTCATGTACATCACCTGGAGATCGGTCCCCTCAGCCGCATATTGAGGCGGTAGGTAAGACAGCAACAGGTATTTGCCGGTTGAGGGACTGGCGCCGGCACTTGTCGCCCGGGAAACCCGACCTTTGACGTCGAGAATTCGATCACCTTCCAAGGTGAGGATTGGCTCATTGCCACCCGTCGGATAGCGAGCGATTCCCGTCGACGAGGTGTGATCTTCCATTGTCAATGTGCAAAGAATTGCCGCCGGATCCTCGTCGCGGGCCCTGAGATAGGCCTCTTTGCCGATGAAATCGGCGGCCTTCACCCTGGGTCGGGCCAAACCAGCTTCGACAGGGTTGTACTCAGACTCGAGTTCGGCACCCATCAGGCGATAGCCCTTTTCAAGACGGCCCGTGGTGCCATAGACACCGGCTCCAACCGGAACGATCCCAAACTCCTGGCCGGCTTCCCATAGTGCATCCCAGAGCTCGAGGCCGTGATCCATGTCGGCGTAGATCTCCCAGCCGTAGTCCCCGACATAGGAGATCCGAAGCAGTCTCACCAGGATCGAGCCAATCATCACTTCCTTGCTGTGCCCGTATGGGAGCGCCTCATCTGAAACATCGTCGTCGGTCACCTTGGCCATCACGTAACCAGCCTTTGGTCCCCAGAGTCCGACCGTGCAGACGTCAGAGGTGAGGTCCTCGAATGCGACCGAATCATCGTCGGGCAGGCACTTGCGAAACCATTGGCTGTCTTTCGGTCCGTCGAAGCCGCCAGAGATGATCCGATAATGATCTTCACCAAGACGAATCAGCGTCAGGTCGGCTTTGAACCCACCGTCCTCGGTCAATAGCGGTGTGTAGATCGATCGTCCCACGGCCAGGTCACACTTGTTGACCGTCATCTTCTCGACATAGTCGACAACACCGGGCCCGCCTACTTCAAAGATGGCGAAAGCTGTTACATCGACCATCCCAACTCCATCCCGCATGGCGAGATGTTCAGCGTTCTGTATCGGTGACCACCACCGGGCGTCCCATTCCGAATGTCGTCGCGGGATCCGCTCTCCATACTTCTCCAGCAGCGGGGCATTGGACTCATACCAGTGAGGCCGCTCCCAGTTGCCGGCTTCGAAATAGACCGCGCCCAACCCTGTGGTTCTGGAGTGGAAGGGGCTGGTCCTCAAACCTCGCCTGGTCTCCCACTGCTCTCTGGGATGAACGATGCCGTAGGTCTTGTTGAAGTGCTCCGAGCACCGGGCGAGGATGTGCTCTTCGGTGCGCTGGTTGTCATAGAAACGGGCAACATCCGAAGCGTGAGGGTCGATCTCCGGATAACCCTGGGTCATCCACTCGGCAAGGGCACGACCCGTCCCGGGACCCTCCTTGATCCAGATGGCGGCACACGACCACACACCTGTGACCTCGGTCTCGCCGACCAGCGGCATCGCGTCGGGAGTGAGCGAGAGCAAGCCGTTTATCCCGTACCGCATCTCGGCGTCACCCAGGAACGGCATCAGCTCGAGAGCCTGCTCTAACTGGGGGTCGAAGTCATCCTCGGTCAATGGCAGTTCTGTCGGAGAAAGACGGGCTTCATCAATCGACGGAATCGCGTCGGGATGATGGAAGATCGGTCGGTGGGCGTAGGAACCCACCTCCATCGATCCAGCGGTCTGCCGCTCGTAGCAATAGGTGTCCATGTCACGCACGATCGGATATCCGATCTCATTACCCGTTGCCTGGAGGATCGCAAGAGGACCGACATCGATCATCTGATGGACCGCCGGGGTCAGCGGGATCGACGCACCGGCCATCTTGGCGATTCGAGGACTCCAAACCCCGCAGGCGACAACCAGGTAGTCACACTCGACCCGCCCACGATCGGTGACCACTGCCTTGACCCGGTTGCTCTCGACTTCGACGTCGAGCACTTCGGTATTGGGCGAGACAGTGAGTGCGTTCTTGGACATGGCACCCTCCCTCATCAATGTTCCGGCTTGGAGCGAGTCGACCACTGAGACGCTCGGGGTATACCAGCCACCCACGAGGATGGACTCGTCGATGAAAGGAACGTGGTCTTTGATCTGTGCCGGCGTGAGAAGCTCAGATTCGATGCCCCAAGCCATGGCAGAAGTCATCCGACGCCGAAACTCCTCCATTCGGGCTTCGTTGCGAGCCACCTCGATGCCACCGCTGACGGTATTGACCCCCATCGCCTCATACTGCTGCTGGCTGTCGAGCGTGAGGTGTGCCATCTCCTTGCTGTGATCCACGGGGAAGATGAAGTTGGAGGCATGACCCGTTGAACCACCCGGATTGGGCAGCGGTCCCTTGTCAATCTGAAGAATGTCTTTCCACCCGAGTTCGGCCAGATGGTGAACAACGGAGTTGCCGACGATGCCGGCGCCGACAACAACGACGTTTACCGAGGTGGGGATGTCGCTCAATTGCCTCTCCTACTACCAGACATGACGGGCGTGTGGGGTGCCCACGCTTGGCCGATTCTGTTTCCTAGATCATGGGTCGTGTTCTAGACTGCCGCTGTCAGTGGAATCCCACTGTACAGTACACGTCCCACATCGTGGAACCTCTGGAGGAGAACCGATGAGCGTAGATGAGCTAGATCTCAACTCTCTATCCGACGAAGACTTGGTCTTGCAGATGCACGACGATCTCTACGACGGTCTCGCTGAAGAGATCGACGAAGGGACCAGAATCCTTCTTGGACGAGGATGGACCCCCGCAGCGACTCTCAACGATGCTCTGGTCGAGGGCATGCGCGTCGTTGGCATCGACTTTCGTGACGGAATTCTCTTTGTTCCCGAGGTGCTTCTCGCCGCCAAGGCGATGAAGGCCGGCATGGCCATCCTCAGGCCATTGCTCGCCGAAACGGGGGCCGAGCAGGTCGGGACCGTGGTGATCGGCACCGTGAAGGGCGACATCCACGACATCGGGAAGAACCTTGTAGCCATGATGCTCGAGGGAGCCGGGTTCGAAGTGCACAACCTTGGCATCAATACCGACGCCGACGAATTCATCCATGCTCTCGACGAGTTCAAGCCCGACATCCTCGGGATGTCCGCACTCCTCACAACCACGATGCCTTATATGAAGGTCGTCATCGACACGATGGTCGAAAAAGGAATACGCGACGACTACATCGTCCTAGTGGGCGGTGCACCGCTCAACGAAGAATTCGGAGCGGCCATCGGCGCAGACGCCTACTGCCGCGATGCGGCTGTCGCAGCCGACACCGCCAAACGGTTGGTCACGGAGAAGCGTGGCGCCGCCGCCTGAGACCGCAATCATGTCTGGGGGAAGCCCCTTGGGCCTTCGTCAGTCGATTCTGGTGATTGGCTGTGGCGCACTGGCGCGGGAACTGCTCATGGTTGTAGGGGCCAATCATCTCGACAACGTCCATGTTGAATGTCTCCCCGCCATCCTTCACAACACTCCCGAAAGAATTGCTCCGGCGGTGCGTGATCGTCTGGAAAAAGCCAACGGCTACGACAAAGTGTTCGTCGCCTATGCCGATTGTGGGACCGGTGGTCATCTCGACACCGTCATCGAGGAATTCGGTGCCGAACGTCTCGACGGTGCCCACTGCTACCAGTTCTTCGCCGGGCAGAAGGAATTCGAAGAGATCCAGGAAGCCGAGATCGGAACTCTGTATCTGACCGACTATCTGGCAAGACACTTTGACCGCTTCATCTGGAAGGGTCTGGGACTGGACCGCCATCCCGAGCTTCTCGACGACTACTTCGGGAACTACACACGAGTCTTGTACTTGGCCCAGACCAACAACGCCGACCGCACCGAGCAGGCCCGGGAGGCGGCCGACCGTCTCGGGCTCCGCTTCGAGCGACGTTTCGTCGGTTACGGAGACCTCGAACCAGCGTTGATTGAGATCGCAGGTGCTAAAGCATGACAGACACGGTTCTCAGTTCGGCCGGCAGAGAGGTCGTCATCGGTTTCGACCGGCCGTTTGTCGTCATCGGTGAGCGAATCAACCCCACCGGCCGGAAGCTGCTCGCCGCGGAGATGAAACAAGGTGACTATTCGCGGGTCGAGGCCGACGCGATTGCACAGGTTGAGGCTGGGGCTCACATGCTCGACGTCAATGCGGGTATCCCTCTCGCCGACGAGCCAACGATCCTGGCCCAGGCGGTGAAACTGGTGCAGAGCGTCACCGATGTCCCTCTCTCGATTGACTCGTCAATCGTGGACGCTCTCGCAGCCGGCCTTTCGGTCTATCAGGGAAAGGCGCTGGTCAACTCGGTTACAGGTGAAGAAGAGCGGCTCGAAGCGGTCCTCCCCCTCGTGGCCAAACACGGGGCGGCAGTTGTCGCTATCAGCAACGACGAAACCGGCATCTCCGAAGATCCCGACGTTCGTTTCGAGGTGGCCAAGAAGATCGTAAACCGCGCCGCCGACCATGGAATCCCGCGTGAGGACGTGGTTGTCGATCCCCTCGTCATGCCGATTGGAGCCATGCCCACCGCCGGCCAGCAAGTCTTTCGACTAGTTCGACGTCTCAGGGAAGAGTTGAAGGTCAACTCCACCGTGGGAGCATCCAACATCAGTTTCGGGCTCCCCAACCGGCTCGGGATCAACGCCGCATTTCTTGCCATGGCCGCCGCCAGCGGTCTCACTTCGGCGATTACCAACCCTCTGGAGCCTGAGGTGCGTCAAGCGATCATGGCCGCCAACGTTCTCAACGGTGTCGACCCCGACTGTGTTGGCTGGATCAAGACCTATCGCCAGCCAGCGGAGAACGGGGATCCCGGGCGTCAGCGCACCGGACGAAGGAATCGTGGCTGAAGGCGCTCTTGTCGGGGCCCGTGTCATCTTCACCCCATCGGGAAGACAGGGTGAAGTAGTCCGCGGCACCAACGTTCTCGACGCCGCTCGCGCCCTCGGTGCAGACCTCGACACAATCTGTGGTGGCCGTGGCATCTGCGGCCGCTGCCAAGTCCAACTCGGAAGCTCCAAGACCATCGCCCTCGATGTCAGCCGCATCTCCGATCCCAACCTGGTGGAACTCAACTACCACGGCGCCCGCCCCCTCCGAGAAGGGAACCGTCTCGGGTGCCAGACCCAGATTCTGGGCGACGTTGTCATCGCGGTTCCACCCGACAGTCAGGTCCACCGTCAGGTCGTCCGCAAACGCGCCGAGGTACCCGACATCGACGTCGATCCGGTCGTCCGTCTCTTCTATGTCCAGGTTCCCGAGCCAATGTTGGGCGAGGCAACGAGTGATCAACGCCGTCTCATCCTTGCTCTGGAAGGCCAGTGGGACCTGACCGGGCTCTCATTCGATTCTCGAGCGCTGCCGGCACTGCAATCAGGACTTATCGAAGCCAAGGGGTCGGTGACAGTCGCTGTTCATGACGGGGCCGAGATTACGGCTATCTGGCCTGGGTTTCGGGACCGTTCATTGGGAGTGGCATTCGACGTAGGATCCACCACCATTGCCGGCCATCTCTGCGACTTGACCACCGGCAAGTTACTCGCAAGCCACGGGGAGATGAATCCACAGATCCGGTTTGGCGAAGACGTAATGAGCCGAGTCTCGTACGCAATGATGAACGATGGGGGGGCCGACGAGCTGACGAGGGTCGTTCAGGAGGCGCTGGACTCGGCCATAGGGAACCTTGCTCTCGAGGCCGGGGTCGATCGGGAAGACATACTCGAGATAGTTCTCGTGGGAAATCCGATAATGCATCACCTCTTCTTGGGACTCGACCCCACTCCCCTGGGCGCCGCACCCTTCAGCCTTGCTACCGATCAGGCAGTGCGAATCGACGCCAAAGAACTGGGCCTCACGATCCATCCGCAGGGTCGGGTCTATGTGCTGCCGTGCATCGCCGGCCATGTCGGCGCGGACGCGGCCGCCGCCATCCTATCCGAGGCACCACAACGGAGCGAGGCCGTTCAACTTCTCGTCGACGTCGGCACCAACGCCGAAATCGTTCTCGGAAATTCTGAGCGAATCCTGGCTGCCTCCAGCCCTACTGGGCCTGCATTTGAAGGTGCCCAGATCTCATCGGGCCAACGTGCTGCTCCCGGTGCGATAGAGAGGGTTCGAGTCGACTCGGAGACACTTGAGCCGAGGATTCGCCTCATTGGTGGTGAGCATTGGTCGGATGAGGATGGCTTCTACACCGAGATCGAGAAAACGCCGGTGACCGGTATCTGTGGATCAGGGATCATCGAGGTCATCGCTGAGCTCTTCCTGGCAGGGATCGTCGACTCCGACGGTGTGATCAGGAGCGGCATGGCCACCGACCGCATCATCCGGGATGATAGGACATACGCCTATGTGCTCTGGGCCGACCCTCAGATTCTCATCACCCAGGCCGATGTCAGAGCAGTCCAACTGGCCAAAGCTGCTCTGCTCGCCGGAGCGCATTTATTGATGGACCACTACGGCACAGAGACAGTCGACCAAATCCGCCTCGCAGGCGCGTTTGGAAACCACATCGACCCCAAATACGCGATGGTTCTCGGAATGATCCCCGATTGTGATCTCGAATTCGTCTCAGGCGCCGGAAATGCCGCCGGCTCGGGGGCGATCATGGCCCTTCTCAGCAAAACAGCCAGGACGGAAGTCGAGTCTCTGGTCGAATCAGTAGAGAAGATCGAAACGGCGACCGAACCCAATTTCCAGGAGCATTTCGTTGCGGCCCTTGGCATCCCCCACAAGACCGCCGACTATCCCAACCTCTCCCAGGTCGTCACACTCCCCGCCCGGACAGAAGGTGGGCGTCGTCGACGCGGAGGAAGAAGAAGAAACAATGGCTGAGCGATCCGGACGTCGAGGGGGAGGACGAGTGGCAAGACGGGCTGCCAGGTCAAGCAGCGCCGCTGTGGTTCTCCCCTACATCACCCGCAAGATCGACCCACCCAACCTCCTTTCGGAGGAGGGTCTGGAGACGATAGAACACAATGCCGACACCATCTTGGAGGAAGTCGGGATTGAGATTGTCGACTTCCCAGAGTCCTTGGAGATCTTTGAGGTAGCTGGTGCCAACGTCCAGGGCACTCGTGTCAGATTCCCCCGAGGGATGTGTCGGGAGATCATCACCGCCACCACACCGTCACGGTTCACACAACACGCACGCAACCCGGCACGTTCGGTCGAAATCGGCGATCCCCACATGGTGATGGCCCCTGCGTATGGCTCACCGTTTGTGAGAGACCTCGAGCATGGTCGGCGGTACGGAACCATTGAGGACTTCGAGAACTTCGTGAAACTGGTCTACTCCTCGCCACAGATGCACCACTCGGGAGGCACCGTGTGCGAACCGGTCGATCTGCCCGTCAACAAACGTCACTTCGACATGGTCTATAACCACATCAAATACAGCGACAAGCCTTTCATGGGCTCGGTGACGCGCCCCGAGCGGGCTCAGGACACCGTCGATATGGCCAAGATCGTTTTTGGCGAAGACTTCATTCAGGAGAACACTGTGGTGACGTCGTTGTGCAACGCCAACTCACCGCTCTCCTGGGATCGCGCCATGTTGGGATCAGCCAAGATCTACGCCGAGAACCACCAGGCGTGCATCATCACCCCATTCATCCTGGCCGGGGCGATGGCACCGGTGACGCCTGCCGGGGTTGCCGCCCAGACCCTCGCTGAGGCGATGGCCGGCATGGCCTTCACACAGATGGTGCGGCCCGGAGCACCGGTCATATTCGGTTCGTTTGCATCCTCGATGTCGATGCAGTCGGGCGCTCCTACTTTCGGTACCCCGGAACCGGCGCTGGTGTTGTTCACAGTCGCCGCTCTGGCCCGACGTCTTGGTGTTCCCTGCCGCCTCGGCGGCAACCTCACCGCATCAAAGATCCCCGACGCCCAAGCCGCCTACGAAAGCGCTGCAACCTTCATGCCGACGCTCCTCGCCGGCACCAACTTCGTTCTTCACAGCGCCGGGTGGCTGGAGGGCGGGCTCACCATGGGGTACGAGAAATTCATTCTCGACGCCGACATGGCCGGCATGGCCCAAGCCCTGGTCTCGGGTGTCGACCTTTCTGACAACGGTCAGGCCATGAGTTCCATCCTCGAAACGGGTCCTGGCTCGCATTACCTGGGGACCGAACACACGTTGGCCAACTTTGAGACTGCCTTTTGGGTTGCCGAGACCTCCGATCCGAACAGTTTCGAACAGTGGGAGCTCGAAGGCTCCAAGACGGCCGCCGAGCGCGCACACGAAAAGTGGAGACAGATGCTCTCCGACTACAAGGCACCGGATTTCGATGAGGAGATCGATCACCGCCTGACGGAGTGGATACAGATGCGTAAGGATTCCTTCCCCGACTCCGACATCGGATGAGCGCCAAGACCCTTGATCTCACCGGTGTGGCGCCGGTCGCAATCGACGCCATCCGGCGGATGCTCGAACACCCCAAATACGAGCTGATCCCACTCAAGAACGTTATCGAACAGGCCGGTCACCTCCCCAGTGGTGCCACTGTGACTGTGACCGCGTCTCCGCAGAAAGGCCAGATGGCAACCATCGATCTCACCTTGGATCTCCAACAGATGGGGTTCGAGGTGATCCCCCATCTCTCAGCTCGGCTCATGAAGGACCGGCGCGAGTTGCGCACGGTGCTGGACAGGCTCGACGAGGCGTCCGTGCGTGGAGCGTTTGTGGTGGGTGGTGACACCGACCCACCGGGTGAGTTCTTCGACGGGCTTGCCCTGCTGACTGCCATGGACCAAATGGGTCACAGTCTTGGCGAGATCGGAATCCCGGGCTACCCCGAAGGTCATCCCACCATCGACGACTCCGCGATCGCTCAAGCCCTCGAGGACAAGTCGCCTTTTGCCTCCTACATCACCAGCCAGATGTGTTTCGACGCGGGTGCCATCGCCCACTGGGTGATCGGTCTGCGTGACGCTAGCTTTGGTCAGGGCGTGTACCTGGGTATCCCCGGCGTGGCCGAGTTGACCAAGTTGATCAGCATCTCGATGCGGATTGGCGTGGGAGCCTCAGCCAAGTTTCTCGCCAAGAACAAGAGCCTCGCCGGAAGATTGGTCCGTCCTGGCGGCTTCGGGCCCGACAAGCTTCTGATCGACCTCGCCTCAGAACTCGCCGACCCTCTAGCCAACATCCACGGGTTCCACGTCTACACCTTCAACCGTGTCGACGCCACCGAACAATGGCGTCTCCAGATGCTCGCAGCACTCCCCTGAGCCATCGCAAACCTCAGCTACTACGCACCGTATCCGGTCGTCCGTTCGGCTAGCCGAACAGACTGCCTCGGTACGAGGCGCATCAGCTCATCTACTCGAGGGATTCTCACTAAGAGACGGATTCGAGCCTCATCGTGGTGTGCAGCACATCGGGGTGGACCATCGCGTCCACCGAACCACTCGCCGGGTACTTCCGAATAAACCCATCTGATGCTCGCCTCACCGAATCGACATCCGGAGCCGCGACGGCGACAAAGCTCGCTCGTTGGTCGCCGCGAACAAGAGCAACGTTCGGGTTTGCCACCGCCCGCTGATACCACTTCCCGGCATCGCCACGAACGGACCGAACAAAAATGTCCTCTCCATCGCCAACTACCCAAATGATGGTGCGATATGCACGGCCATCGTCACTGGTTTCGATCTCCACTTCCTGGGCTTCAATAATTTCACTGGACATTCGTCGAACCCTATCTGCCCAATCACACGACCAACTCAAATTCGGTGCGTGCCAGCACATTGCCATTTACTTTGACCGACACCGCATGTATCCCCGGGTAGAGAGTGAAAGTGGTGGCACTGGCCGGGAGTCGATGCTTCTTCTCCAATGTCCGCTTCTCGCCTGTGGTCATCTCGATCGTCCTGAGCTTGAAGACCTTCGATCGACGGTCTCCGTTCTTCTTGACAAAATCGATGACATAGTCGACCAGAAGACGCTCGTCAGAGCCAGCGGTGATCGTCACTTCGAACTCCAACACATCCCCGATTCGCACTACCCCACCCGGCGCGTTGACCACCAGCGAGTCAACCGAGATCGCAGGATTTGGTGAGTAGCCGAGCAGTTGCATAGCTTTGGGATCGCCCTGTTTGATCAAAGATCTGAGGGCGTGACGTGTCATCCAGTCCAACTCCTTTGAATCCTGCAAGCCTGTCTCATGCCACCGCTCCAAGGTTGAGATGGCCAACGCCGAATCGATCTTCGAAATGTCATTCAGGTGATTCGACACCGAGCGGGTCACATAACGAGTCGGGTCGGCGTGCAACTTGTCCAACAGTGGAATTGGAGTCCCGATCTCCATCGGGATCCTTGGTGCCCACGGCAATGTCGGTCTGGTTCCCTCACTAACCAACCGGCGCACGTGGTAGTTGGGATCATCGGCCCAGAGCGTCAGCCGGGACAGCGTCTCGTCTGGATACTCCGTGAGGAATGGTCGGATGTACCCCTCCATTGAGCAACGCATCGTCAACTCCTTGAGGAGTGCCACCGATGTCTCGTAGTCAGCGGGGTCAAGGCCCCAGCGTGCCACGTAATCACCCAGCGGGGCGATGACGAACTCACCAAAGTCGTCATCGGACAGAGATGGGTCGAGGGGTGGGGGCAGGGCCGACGCGATAACTCCAGCTGCCTGTTCAAAGTCTTCCGGCAGATGGGTGGCCAGGACCTCGGCAATCATCGAAATCCTCTGTTTCAGCTCGAGTTCCGGCATGGCTGACAACACCTCCGCCTCAAACCCATCACGGTCGAATGCCGGATCGACGTCGGCAAGAAGACCCGCTAGCCAGCCAACGGTTTGAGGATTGAAGAGGTGGTCCTTGAGGCTGAATCTCTCAGTGGGAGTGGTGCTGACCATCGAACGGAGAGTATGCCCTGTCGCCATCCGTCTGCGGTCCCTAGGCGGCCAACGAAGACGTTCCACGATGCGGGACACATGCCTTATGATGGAACACTCATGGCCCACGTCGAGTCGGTGGCTCGTGCCCTCAAGATCATCGAATCCCTGGCGATGTCCCCTGCCGGCCTATCTGAAACAGCCCGTAGGGTCGACTTACCCAAAAGCACAGTCGCCAGACTGCTCTCCACGTTGGAGGAGCTCGAAGCCGTCGAACGGGAGGATGACGGTCGTATCTACCGGTTGGGCCCGATGGTGCAGCGTCTCTCGACTGCGGCCGGGGGGCCGGCACAACTTGCCGGTTTTGCCCGGCCCTATCTCGAGGAGTTGACAGAAGCCACCGGCGAGGTGGCCGGGGTCAGCATCCCGGACGGCTACGAGGTCCATTACATCGATCAGACCGACGCCGAGCATCCCGTACAGGTTCGGGACTGGACCGGAGAGTTGATTCCGATGCATGTGGTCCCATCCGGTCTAGCGATCATGGCCCACTGGCCCGAACAGCAGACTGAGCGATTTCTCGGCAGAGAACTGACAAAACTCACCTCACGCACCGTCACCGATCCTGAGGCAATCCGTCAACGTCTCGAGCAAGTCCGCAAACGCGGCTACGTGTGGGTTCACGAGGAGTTCGTCGAAGGGATCAACTCCGTCGCCGCCCCCGTCCTCGAAAAAAGCGGCCTTGTCACCGGTGCGATACACGTTCACGGTCCGGCCTATCGATTCCCTGGTGACGAAAACGAAGATGAGATGGGCAGACAGGTCGCTGACGCTGCGGGTCGTTTGTCTGGGGCGCTCGCTCTCTAGCGACAGACCACTAGCTGTCTGTCGATCCGCTCGGCTTCTTTCCGTTTGGTCTCACCAAACGTACGATCCCGGCGGATCGAGCCGGCACCGCTAGATAGGGCTCAGGCGAAAGCCCTTCGATCTTGGGACGCTTGATGAGTCGGTAGGCGGCGAACACCGCGATCACACCGAACGCCAAGACCAATGTCCACCAGAATCCGGAAGGTCCAATGGCAGTCATCAAGCCCGCCGCTACCAGAGGGCCAAAGATGGCGCCGACCCCGGTCAAGAACACATTCGTCGAGCTGGCCGTGACCGCCCGTCCCGACGGGAGGACGTCGATCACATGGCTCAGCGCCAACGAGTACATCGGGTAGGACATCCCCCCGAACAGGAACATCGCGATGAGGATCGGCCATCCCTCAGGAGTCAGCCCGACGCCGATCACTGCAACCACCACGGCAATGCTGGAAACAATCAGGATCATCTGTCTTCGCCCGATGTAGTCGGACAGATACCCGATCGGCCACTGAAGCACGACCGCTCCTATGGCAGCGGCGCCGGCGAAAAGGGCCGTTCTCGCAAGGGACATCCCTACTTGAGATGCGTAGACAGCAGCCATTCCCAACAGAGCGGAGTTTCCCATCCCGGCAAACAGCGCTCCGACCACACCCACAGGAGCGGCACTCCATATCTCGCGTGGGTTTTGTGAGGGGGGGAGCTTGAACTCGGGCGCCGATGTGATTGAAAGAGTGATCGGAACAATCGCTAGCGATACCAGGGCTCCTGCGATAATGAACAGGGTCGTGCCCGAGGGGTCGCCGGCACCCAGGAGGAACTGGCCACCGGCCACACCACCCATCGACACCACCATGTAGACGGCCATCACACGGCCACGGTTGTCGTTGGTGACGGTCTCGTTGAGCCAGCTCTCCGCGGTGACAAACAACCCAGCCATACTGAACCCGAACAGGAGACGGAGTCCGATCCACGGCAGAGGCGCCACCCACAGGGCGTGGAAAAGGGCGGCGACAGCGACCAAAGACGTGAGGGCGCTGAACACCCGAATATGCCCGACACGGGCCATGATGCGAGGGGTTATCTGCGATCCGGCCAGGAAGCCGACGAAGTAGCTCGCCATGATCACGCCGGTTGTTGTGGTCGAGAATCCTTCGAGACCGGCTCTAACGCCGAGGACCACACCGATCAGACCGCGGCCGAGCATTAGCAACAGGAATGAGGCAAACAGACCCCACGCGGCGAGCAGCGTTCGCTTCATCACCGTGGTCATGTCTGAGCCTCAAACACTCTCACCCCCTAGATCTTCGATGCGCCCATTGTCGGCATAGACCGTGAATCCGGCGTCGCGGAGAAAACCGACAAGTGTCATTCCGAATTCCTTGGCCAGGTCCACCGCGAGACTCGAAGCCGCCGAAACCCCGCAGACAATCGAAATTCCCGCCACTGCGGCCTTCTGAACGATCTCAAACGATATTCGACCAGACACCATGAGCCCCAACGGAGGTATCGGCCACTCCCGACGCGCCAGATAACCGATCAGCTTGTCAGTGGCGTTGTGTCGGCCGATGTCCTCTCGAACTGCCACGACATCACCTTGGGGGGTGAAGGCTGCTGCGGCGTGAAGACCTCCCGTGGCATGGAAGGCGGGCTGTTCTGCAAGAAGCAGTGCCGGGAGCGACATGATGACATCGCTCGACACTGTTGGCCCGAGTGGTGGGAATGTCTTAGCCACTCTGATGGCGTCGATCGATGCCTTGCCACACACACCACAGGAGGAAGTGGAGTAGAAGTTCCTCTGGAACTGCAAAGGATCGATGGACACACCGTCCTCCAGCATCAGTTCCCAGCGTCCCTCGCCAAGCGCATCCACTTCGGCGACATCCGCCGGGCTGGCAACAATCCCCTCTGTGATGGCGAAGCCGAGAGCAAGCTCTTCGTCGTTGCCCGGTGTCCTCATGACAACTGCCAATGGTTCACCGGCCAACCGGATCTCCATCGGCTCCTCGACAACGAGGGCATCGGACACAGACTCGAGCGTGTCTCGAAAACGCACAACCCGACGGGTTGTGACACCGTCAGCCATCAGATCCGCTACTGACGTAAGTCCAGCCAAAGCGCCCCTTGATGCAAAGGTTGCCCAAGGTGACTTCATGGTCTAGTGGCGAGGTGACATCGACGATCTGCCCGTCCTGGGTGTGAATGTCGAGGTTGCAGCCGACACCGCAGTAAGAGCACACGGTGCGAGTGACGTCCTGTGCTGACTCGTCCCAGGTCCCTGCTTCTTTCATGTCCCAGGCGATCTTGCCTTCCAGGGCACCGGTGGGACAGACGGCAATGCAGTTTCCGCAATAGACACATGCCGAATCGGGCAGAGCCACATCAAATTCAGTGGATATGTGGGCGTCGAATCCTCGGCCAGCGACCGCGATCGCAAACGTGTTCTGATGGTCGACGCCACAGGCGTCAACGCACTTGTAACAAAGGATGCAGCGTCCATAGTCACGGACATAGAGGTCGTCCTCCACTTTTACCGGTTTGGCGACGGTTGCCGCCTCTGGGCCGAAACGAGTGGTATCTGCGCCGTAGGCCTCGATCCACCCGCCGACCTCGCTGCTCGACCGGTCGAGTTCGCTGGCGCTCCCCAGTAGCTCCATGACCAATTTCCTACTGTGCTCGGCACGATCGTTCTCGGTGTTGATAACCATCCCGTCCTCGACGATCCGCGAACAACTGGGGACCAGGGTTCGGGATCCTTCGACTTCGACCATGCACACACGACAGGCATTGGCCGGTGTGATGGTCTCCCCGTAGCAAAGAGTCGGGATGTCAAGACCGACCTGACGACACGCCTCGAGAATCGTTGAGCCGTCATCGACAGTGAGGGCTCGTCCGTTGATGGTGGCGGTGACACTCATGCCAGGCCCAACTTCATCGCCGACTGGATAGCCGACGCCGCGGTCTGCCCAAGACCACAGATCGAGGCATCAGTCATCACCAGGGCCAGATCGTTGAGGCGCTGCAATTCGTCAGACGCCGACCCGACTGTTTTTCCGGAGGCAAGTCTTGTGAGGGTCTCTTCCTGTCGCACCGTGCCGATCCGACAGGGAACACATTGTCCACATGACTCGTCCCTGAAGAACTGGGCGACGCGTCTCAATACCGGGCCGAAGTCGGTCGAATCATCAAAGAAGATGATCGCCCCCGAACCCATGGTCGTACCGGCATCACGGGTGTGCTCGAAGGTCAGCGGTACCTCCAACGCCGAGTCATCGGCAAACACACCGGCTGCTCCCCCCATCAGCACCGCTCCGAGTTCCTTGCCACCCTTGATTCCCCCGGCGAGAACCAGCAAGTCGCCAAGAGTCGCGCCGAACACCATCTCAAAAACACCGGCCTTCTCAACCGCACCAGACACGCAGAACAACTTGGTTCCCGTCGATTGTTCGGTACCGATCGCGGCAAAAGCCTCGCCGCCATTGGCTATCACTTCGAGCGTGGCCAACAGCGTCTCGATGTTGTTGATGCCTGTCGGCTTTCCAAACACACCATGTGTGGTTGGGAACGGCGGCTTCTGGCGGGGCTCCCCGCGATGACCCTCGATCGACGCGAAGAGGGCAGTCTCCTCACCACAAATGTAGGCGCCGGCGCCACGGCGGACTTCGAGTTGGAATTCTCTCAATAACCCGGCTTGCCCGGTTTGGTCGATGGCGTTCCTGAGACGTCTCTCCGCAGTTGGGTACTCCCCTCGCACATATATGTATCCCTGAGATGCTCCGGTGACGTATCCGTAGATGGTCATCGCCTCGACCACAGCGAAGGGGTCACCCTCCATCACCAGCCGGTCTTTGAAGGTGCCCGGCTCCGACTCGTCGCCATTGGCGATCACATATTTCTCATTGCCTGGGGCATTGCGGACACCTTCCCATTTGATCCCGATTGGGAAGGCGGCGCCACCCCGCCCCTTTAGACCAGAAACCTTGAGCTCCGCTATGACAACCTCGGGACCGATCTCCCGGGCTTTGGCCAAATTCTGGAATCCGCCGCTCTCGACGTAGGCGTCGAACGAGGTGGGGTCAACCTTTCCGATCCGACGAAGCAGCGTCAGGTCAGCAGTGTCCTGATGTATGAGGCCAGGAGAAAGCTCATCGAACATGATTCGCTTCACACTTTTGGCGTCGACGGGTGCGGCGTTGGCATAGCCAACACCCGGTTCGTGCAACATCGCGGCGGGCGCCCGGTCACATTGACCAAGACATGGGCTGCGTTCGTATTCGGTGGCCGTGGCGTCGAGGGCCGCACACAGGTCCTCTGCCCCATATTGAGCGCACACGATATCGTCGCAAACATGAGTCGTGGAGCCACCCTGCTGATCAGTTTTGAACAGCGCGTAGAACGTCGCCACACCGTATGCCTCGGCTGGGGGCACGGTCAGCCTGTCCGATATGTAGCCCAGGGCTCCCCTGCTCACCGAACCGGTGGCATCCTGAACTGCGTGAAGCGCCGGTAGAAGCAGGTGCCGTTGTGCCCTGGCGGCGTGACCACCAAAAACGACCCTCCCATCGAACGGTTCCGACCGACCTAGTACCGCATCGACGGCAGCGGATTCGGCCTCGGTGGGCCGGTCGAGCATGGTACGGAGATCCACTAGGCGAGCGCTTCGACTCTGATCGCCGTCGCCTTGAACTCGGCTGTTCCAGCCTTGGGGTCCCAGGCATCGATAGTGAGGACGTTGACATCGACATCATCGGGGAAATGGACTGACATGAAGGCAAGCCCGGGACGCAGGGTCTGATCAAACCGCACCGAAGCTTCGACGCTGCCGCGACGCGAGGTCACCATCACGGTCTGGCCTTCTTCGACGCCAAGTGACTCGCCGTCTTCGGGCGACAGATCGAGACCACCCCCAATGCGACGCGGAGCCGAATAGCGACCGCTTTGGACACCGGTGTTGAAAGAGTCGAGTCGGCGACCGGTAGTGAGACGAATCGGATAGTCGTCGCTGAGAGTGTCAACCGGGGGCACGTCGTGGACCGGGAAGAAGGGGGCACGTTTGGAGGTGACCGGTCGTTCCCAAAGCCGACCGTGGAGGAACAGCTCGCCATCCGACTCCTCGTCGGGGCAAGGCCATTGGATGCCACCCATGTCTTCAAGACGTTGGTACGACATTCCGCCGTGGAGCGGAGAGAGGGCGCGCATTTCGTCCCAGGCTTCCTCGGCAGTTGGTGTCGGCCAATTGTGACCCATGGCGCGAGCCAGCTCGCTGAGGATCGCAATGTCACTTTTTGCCTCGCCCGGGGGCTCAACGGCCGCCCGAACGCGCTGCACCCTTCGCTCACTGGAGGTGAAAGTGCCGTCGGTTTCGCCCCAACCGGCCGCAGGCAATACCACGTCGGCCAACTCGGCAGTAGCGGTCAAGAAGATGTCCTGGGCAACGATGAACTCGAGATTGGTGAGTCTTTTGTACATCTCCTGTGAGTCGGCCTCGGATTGGAGGGGGTTCTCGCCAAGGACAAACAGACATTTGAGGATCCCCTCGTCCATTGCCTCGTGCATCAAACTGATGTGGAGACCGGCCTTGGGTGGGATCTCGGCGCCCCACACCACCTCGAATTTGCCCCGCAGGTCGGCGTTTTCTACATCCTGGAATCCGGGCAGCTTGTTGGGTAGGGCACCCATATCGCCGCCGCCCTGGACATTGTTCTGACCTCTAACCGGAACCAGACCCGAGCCATATCGTCCGACATGTCCGGTGAGGATTGCGAGATTGCAGAGAGCGAGAACGTTGTCCGTTCCGTTGTGATGTTCGGTGATCCCCAGCGTCCAACAAATTTGTGCCGTCTCAGCAGAGCCGTACTCGTGGGCCAGCTGCTGGATCGCTGATGCGGGCACCCCGGTGAGCTCCTCGGCTCGCTGAAGGGTGTATTCGTCTACGTGTTCGGCGTAGGCGTCAAAACCCTCGGTGGACTCCCTGATGAACTCTTCGTTAGCGAGGCCTTGGGTGATGATCTCCCGGCCGACGGCATTGGCAAGGGCGATGTCGGATCCGACGTCAATGCCAAGCCACATGTCGGCCCACTGCGCCGACGAAGTGCGTCTCGGGTCGACGGCCAGCAGCCGGGCACCGTTGTGTATGCCCTTGAGGATGTGATGAAAGAAGATGGGGTGCGCTTCGCGCGCGTTCGAGCCCCAAATGATGATGAGGTCGGTCTCCTCAATTTCTTGATACGAACTGGTGCCACCGCCCGCTCCAAACATGGCCGCCAGACCGGCGACTGAAGGAGCGTGTCAAGTGCGGTTGCAACTGTCGATGTTGTTTGAGGCCATCACCATCCGCGCCCACTTCTGGGCCACATAGTTGGTCTCATTGGTCGCCTTTGAGCAGCTGAACAACCCGAAGGACTCGCCGCTGTATCGAGAGAGACCCGCCGTCGCCGCGGCGATCGCATCTTCCCAACTCGTCGGCGTCAGCTCACCGTCCTGGCGGACGAGGGGCTGAGTGAGCCGTGCATAATCGCGCTTCATCTTCACCTCCTTCCTGACTCCCCCTTTTGCTGGCAAAGGGGCGAAGTCGGTGAGAGCGTACCTATCAAAAGGCGCTCACGGTGAACCGTCAGTACGGTGGATTAGGTGAGCGACCACGACGACGACCGCCCGCCAGGGCCCGACAAGTCATGGCTGAAACGAACTGGACACCGCGTCGGACACGCCATCAATCACGATCATGGCCATCAGCCCAATGTGGAACTACTCCAAACCGGCGCAATTGGGATCAGAGCAACGAAGATCTCCCTGGTCGGGCTTGGTGCAACTGCTGCTCTGCAAGCCATCATCTTCCTATTCAGCGGGTCGGTCGCACTGCTGTCCGACACAATTCACAACATCACCGACGCACTCACTGCAATCCCGCTGTGGATTGCCTTTGTGATCGGCATGAGACCGGCAACTCGCCGCTACACCTACGGGTTCAATCGGGCTGAAGATGGCGCAGGGCTCATCATCGTCCTGGCGATCGGGGCGACCGCTGCCCTGGTGATCTGGGAGTCGTTGCAACGTCTCTTCGAACCACGCCTGATTGATCACATCCCGTGGGTGATTGCCGCCGGACTCATTGGCGCGCTTGGCAACGAGCTGGTGGCGCGATATCGGATGCGGGTAGGACGGGAGATCAGCTCCCAGGCGCTCGTAGCCGACGGTTACCATGCGCGTACCGACGCCTACACATCGCTAGCCGTTGTCGCCGCCGGGATCGGTGCTGCGTTCGGAGCATCGTGGGTCGATCCCGTGGCCGGCCTAGTCGTCGCCGTCGCCATCCTCTGGCTGCTGATGAAGACTGGAAGGGAGATGATTCGTCGTCTCCTCGACGCTGTTGACCCCGAACTCGTCGACGATGCTCGGTCGACCATCGAAGAGGTTTCTGGTGTCATCAGCGTCGCCGGTCTCCAGGTCCGCTGGCACGGCCACCAACTCCAGATCGCTGCCTCGGTATGTGTCGATCCGACCCTGAGTGTCAAGCAAGGCCACGACATCGCTCATGAGGTCGAGCATGGCCTCCATCACGGCTTCACATCGCCCGTCGTCGCGATAATCCACATCGAACCACACGAAGAAGGCGACAGTCACGACGCTGTCTCCCACCACACCTCTGATCGATAGCGCCTCCACAGGGTCATCTCAGGAATAGGTCGCTGTCGCCTCCGGTTCCTTGACAAAGTGAGGGTCACAAACGAAACGCGTAGCCCCCGACTCAGAACCACTGACCACTGAGTTCAGAGACTCAGGGATGGCTCTTGTCGACTGGATGACTGACACCGCCGGTCTCTATGGCTTGGCCATCGGCAGACCACTCAAGACCGCATAGCCGATCATCACGAGAGTCGACGATTCGGTGATAGCCAGTTCGATTCTGCGACCTGCCTCCCCATAGCCGATGAGACGCGTCTTCAACATCACAAGAGCCACTGCAGCCGAAGGAAGCCTCAGAGCCTTGATCCCGATCCCGCAGATTTTCTGAGTTGAAAAGCCCGCGTTGCTGAGAAGCACAGTGAGTTCAGACGTTGTCAGAAACTCATTCCAGTCATGCAGATCAGATGGCAGAACCCGGGTCAGGCGCCACCTTTGGGCGACATTTATCAACAGCAGTCGGCTCCAGAATGTGCGAGTTGGCGTGGAGAAGAGGAACAGGCCTTGGGGTTTCACAACTCGGGCCGCCTCGGCCACGACCGCGACCGGGTCGGCAACATGCTCGAGCACCTCCGAGCAAATCACGGATTCGTAGCTGTCATCACGGAAGGGGAGTTGGGAGGCGTCAGCTGCCACGATCATCGACAAGCCGGTCGCCTTGGCATCGCGGAGGGGATCGAATGACAGGTCAATCACCACAACATCGGCGATATCAGCAACACCGGTGGCGACGAATCCACCCCCGCTGCCGACATCGAGAACCCGTGGGCGACTGTCTCGAGAATGATGGGACTCCAAGACTGTACGGAAGAAGGGGACACGGACTGGGTCGAACAAAGTGTGCAGTCCGTACCAGAAGCCGCCCTCATCCCACCACGAAGCTGACACCCACTACTCCTCGAAGACGACAATAGACCGCGCCGATAGCCCCCGTCTCATGGTCTCGAACCCGTCGTTGATCTGATCCAGTGTCAACCGAGACGTCACCATCTCATCGAGCATCAGCCAACCGTCGAGGTACCACTCAATGTACCTGGGGATGTCTCGTCTGAAGTCGCTTGAGCCCATGTTGGAACCCTGAAGCTTCTTCTCATGGTAAAGCTGGTCGCCCGGAATATCGAGAACGGTGTTTTTCGGAACTAGACCTATGACAGTGGCCGTCCCACCCCATCGCAACATGTTGAAAGCGGTCTCGATGGTGCCCTTGGAGCCCAACGCCTCAATGGCGTGATGAACCCCGAGACCGTCAGTCATTGCCAACGCCCTCAACACCGGATCGTTTTCGCCGGCGTTGATGGCATGGGTAGCGCCGAGTGTCTTGGCCAGCTCGAGCTTTCCAGCCACCACATCGATCGCTATCACTTTCTCGGCTCCGGCAATTCGCGCACCTTGCACCGCGGCCAGACCAACGCCGCCACAGCCGATCACCGCAACCGTCTGACCTTCCTCAACGCGGGCAGTGTTGAACACCGCCCCCAATCCGGTGGCAGCGCCACAGCCCAGCAGGGCCGCCTTGTCGAGCGGAATGTCTTTGGTGACCTTGACGACTGCCCTCTCTGACACCAGGAGACGCTCGGCGAAAGAGGATAGATTGAGGAATTGAGTCACCGGCTCGCCGTCAAATGAGAGCCGGGGCGATTCATCGGATCTGCGCTGACCGGCGATGTCCCGATTCATGCACAGGTGGGAGTTTCCCTCCAAGCAATAGAGACATTCCCCACAAGAGATTGCGATGTAGGTGATGACATGATCACCAGGAGCAACGCAAGTGACATTCTCGCCAACTTCCTCGACGATCCCCGCCGACTCGTGACCAAGCACGACCGGCATCGACACCTGGTACCACCCGTCCATGTAGTGAAGATCGCTTTGGCAGAGACCGGCAGCAACCACCCTCACCACCACCTCGCCCGGCCCGGGGGTGTCGAGATCAACATCTTCGATGGTGAGCGGTGCATTCACCGCCCTCATGACCGCAGCCTTCACAGCGACTGAACTCTATTCGGCTGGTGCGGGCAGAGATGTGGTGGCGCTGGTATTCGCAGAGGAATAGTGTCCGTCAAATGTCGCAATTACCGGCGTCCGCCACTTACGTCATCGTTGGAGCAGGTGTTCACGGTCTCAGCACCGCCTGGCATCTCGCAATGGAACTGGGCTCGGGCGACGACATTGTCCTCATCGACAAGACAGCACCCGGCGCCGGCGCCACCAGCATCGCTTGCGGGTGTGTCCGCAACTTCTATATGACTGAGCCGGTTCACGCCCTGGTTCGTGAGTCTGTCGACGTCTGGAACTACGACCCTGTGCTTTTTGGCTTTCAGCAAGTGGGTTACATCTCTTGTGGCGAGGAAAACCAGATCGCCGAATACGAGAAGATCCACAAGAGTCAGAACTCGGTTGGCTACACCTCAGATCTCTACGTTGGTCAGGAGGCCCGCGATTTTCTCTCCGGGGTTTGGCCCGACTTCAAGCATCACTCCATCGACGTGGCCATCCACGAAAGGCTCTCCGGATATGCGGGGACTGTCCAGGCGGTCAGTGGTCTTGAAGAGATGTGCAGGCGCAATGGCGTCAACATCGTCTCCGGTGTCGAGGTCACCGGCTATGACGTCCGAGGTGGCGAGGTCAAGGCAGTGGAGACCAGCGCCGGGACGGTCAGTGCCGACGTGGTGGTGTTGTGTATGGGGGCTTGGATCCCGGCCCACTGGAAAATGTTGGGCAAGCCGATGCACCTCGATGTCGGCTATCAAGACGGATCGAAGGTCGAGAACAAGGACATGTGGACCTACTGGCGGCTCGAAGAGGGTGAGGTCTACTACCACGGTCCGTATTACACCTCCGACAATCTCAACCCACCTGTTCTCCATATCGAATTGATGAACACACCGGTGGTGGACCCACAAACGGGCGCAGAGTTGGACGACAACGTTTACGTCTACTGGAAGAACGGGACCGAGCGAATGGATCGCCCCGGGATCCAGGGCGGCGGCCTTCCCCGGATGATTGGACCCCACGCATCGGTGGAGCCTTATGGCTGGGCCAACGACGAGTACCAGGCTGACGACAAGTTCGCCGACTATTTCACGGCGGCGATGGGAATGTTCATGAAGCGTTTCGAAGGGATCAGGCCCAACTTCAAGGAGCGGCGCAACGGAGGCATCGGCGCCTTCACACCGGACAACATCCCAATCATGGACTGGATTTTGCCCAACGTGTACATGATCGCCGACTCAAACCACGGCTTCAAGATGACCGGAATCGGCAAGCTGGTGGCCAAAGAAATGACCGGTTCTCAGCCGGTCTCGGAACTACGGCCTTTCAGATTGGGTCGATACGCCAGAGGCGCTGCCTACGGCTCGGGGACAACGCACTCCCCCTGGGTCTGAGGCCCGAGCGTGTGCACCCATGGCCCTCACAGGGCCATGGGTGCACACGCTCAACACTCTCACTCCGAAGCGCTATTCGTCTCACCGGGTGTAGGGGTCGCTGAAATAGATCGGCTTGTATTCCATCCCGAGATGGAGGACGTCGCCATCAAAAGGATGGGCGCGGGCCACGTCCTCGTCTAGCTCGACCCCAAGACCGGGGGCAGTAGGCGGGATCACGAACCCGTCTTCCCACTTCATCGGTGTCTTGAGAAGCTCGGCGTGAAAGCCGCCCCAGTCCTGAATACCCTCCAGGATCAGGAAGTTGGGCGTGCAGGTGGCGAGCTGGACATTTGCCGCCCCCACGATCGGCCCGCAATAGAGATGGGGAGCGATCTGAGCGTTGTGCGCCTCCGCCAGTGCCGCGATCTTCTTACCCTCGAGGATGCCTCCCACCCGACCCAGGTTGGGTTGAAGGATGTGGGCGGCACCGGCCTCGAGATAGCGTGCGAACTCGATCTTGGTAGTGAGGCGCTCGCCGGTTGCGATGGGGATTGAGGTCTGACGTGCCACCTTGGCCATCCCCGCGGGATCATCGGGCGGTGTTGGTTCTTCGAACCACAGAGGGTCATACGGTTCCAGTCTCTTGGCCAGTCTCACCGCACCCGACGGGGTGAACTGACCATGGGTCCCAATGAGGATGTCGGCCTTGGTTCCCACCGCCTCCCGGACCCTCTTCACCATCTCGACACTCAACTCGAGGCGCTGTAACGAAGGCTGACGCCCATCGAAGATTGTGTATGGACCGACCGGATCGAATTTGACCCCGGTGAAACCCCATTCCACGTATTCGGCTGCCCGCTCCGCGGCGAGATCGGGATCGCTATAGACGTCAACTGTGTCGCGTTCCTTTGGGTACAGATAGGAATAGCTGCGCAGCTTTTCGTTGACCTGCCCACCAAGAAGGTTGTAAACCGGTTGGTCGAGAGTCTTTCCGATGATGTCCCAACAGGCCATTTCCAGTCCACTCGTCACGCCTTGCAACGTCAGATCCGGTCGGGCTGTAAAACCCCGTCCGTAGGCGCTTCGCCAGAATTGCTCGATATCGAACGGGCTGGTTCCGACCAGATGACGTTCGCCGACATCTCGGAGGCCTGCAGCGATGACATCGGGAGCAAACGTGCCGGCGTACGCCTCCCCGTAGCCGACAATCCCGTCGTCGGTGGTCAGCTTTACAAAGACGAAGTACTGCCCGCCAAAGTGGGGTGGCGGATTACCAACGACTATCGGCTCGACTTCGATGATCTTCATGTTGGCGAAAGGCTAGGACCCTTCGACGATCACAACGCCCGATACATGATGTGTACTGGAATGAGCCCATGGCTGGAGTGCCGAAAGGCATCTGGGACCGTGCCGACGATCTCGAATCCAAGACTCTCCCAAAGACTGATCGCCTTGGTGTTGGTGGTGACGACCGCATTGAATTGCATACCGTGGAAGCCGAAGTCCTTGGCTTGGTCAATGACGTATTCGGCAAAGGTCCGACCCATCCCCCGACCTTGGTGTTGGGGATCGACCATCCACCCAGCGTTGGCGACATGATCACCCAATCCTGGGGTGTTTGCCTTGAGGTAGGCGGTGGCCACGATGTCATTGTTGGTAGTGGCCACAAAGACGGAGTTGGCTGGTGCGAACCAAGTATCTCGAGCGTCGTCCTCGGACATACCCGGTGGATAGGGATAGGTGTCACCCGACCCGGTAACTGCACGGAAAATCCGATAAATGTCCGGCCAGTCGCCGGGGGCTGCTCCTCTAAACATCTGACGGAGACTCTGGCATAGGTATCGCTTTCAAAGAAAGGGATACTCCCCGAATGTCGAGGCGCTAGCCCGCCAATTCGCGCTCAGCGACCCACTCGGGTTCGCCGGAATAGTCCCAATACTTGGTTTTCTTCACTCTGAACGAAGGGGTGTCCAGCACACGATCACTCAGAACGCCTGTATGGATGCGAATCGTCAGATAGTGAGCAGGACCGAGAGTTCTCGCTGCCTGCGCATGCAATGCACCACGACTCCAATACTCCCTATCGATGGGGTGGTCATGAAGAACCAGGTTGGCCCAATAGCCATTGGGCAGCTCGACGGAGCTGTAGCTCAGAATCCCTGGATAGTTCTTGAACTGGGCCACGATTGCCGAATTGGCCTCCTCGAGAGGTTCGATATCGATCTCGGAACGTCGCTCTCCAAAGAAGCCAACGAAACAAGCATCCTGGTGAGCACGAAGACGCTCCTCGTTGCAAATGAGAGCTCTACGAACCAGACCATCCTCCTGCCAGGCCATCCGCTGATGGGGGACGATTTCTCTTACACCGAGATCAGACTCGCCGAGCACCCCGACCATGTCGTCAAGCATGGCTTGCAGCACAGAAATATCACGGTCGATCAGGTCGACCGCGGTAAAAGGCCTCGCAGAGACGGCCTCATTTGGACCCAATGACAAGGTCTCCGACACAGGCACCTCTTCTATTTCGGCGTTCTTGGACGATAGCTATAGGCCACTTGGATGAGACGGACCACTAAACACCCTCCAAGGCGACCATTTTTGAATCAGGAACATATTGCTGGCGGACCTTTGCCCACTGCTGATACTCAGCGCTGTCATACCAAGCCCGCAAGTCCCGCATCGACGGGAACCGGATGATCACCATCCGATCGGGCTCCCAATCCCCCTCCAATACCGTGGTAACGCCACCCCGAGCGATGTACTCACCCCCATGTTCTCCTGCGGTTCTCATCGCCCCCTCGAGATACCCGCTAGCTCTGTATCCCTCCATGTCATCGGGAAGCACGTCGGCCATTAAGTACGCAACCATTTCGATCTCCAGACGTCAGTTCGTTACTCATGATGCACGATGACGAGTTGACACCTGGGACTAAGCCGAAGGGCTGCTGCGCCGCCGATTGCGCCGTTCACGCTTTGGGGTGGCGTCAGTCGACCGTGAAGTCGGTCCCAAACGGGTCTCCACATCTGCGAAGTCGAAAGCGCTGCGGTCGTAGTTGTCCACCACCTGTCGGATCTGGGCGATGTGCGCCGGCACCGAGCCACAACAGGCTCCGATGATCCGTGCACCTGCATTGATCGCCAACTCGGCATAGGCCGTCATGTCGTCGGTGGAGGTCGGATACCACAGCGTCCCGTCGATCACCTCCGGGATACCGCAATTGCCCTTGGCAACGACGACAAAATCTGGGGCGGTGTCATGGATTTCAGCCACCGCAGCCACCACGTCCGACGGACCCACCCCACAGTTGGCACCCACAGCGAACGGCGTCAAGCCGTTGCTGCTCCACCACTCAGCCAGAGCGGAGGGAGCAACTCCCATCATGGTGCGGCCATGGGTGTCGAAGCTCATCGTTGTAACGACGGGGAGATCGACGGATTGGGCGGCTTGAACGGCTGCCGCCAGCTCCTCGGTTGATGACAGCGTCTCGATCCAAATCACCTGTGCCCCGGCGGCGGCGAGAGCCTCGATCTGTTCCTCGAACAGGGCAACAGCCTTCTCATGAATGAGCTCGCCCATCGGCTCGAATAGCTGGCCAGTGGGTCCTACGGACCCGGCGACGATGACCTGGCGGGCCGCGGTGGCAGCAACGCCGAGGGCCACGGCGACACCAGCCTTGTTCAGCGCATCGACCCGATCACCAAGGCGGTCGAGATCGAGACGGGCCCGAGTGCCACCAAAGGTGTTGGTCAAGATGATGTCGGCACCGGCGTCGATGAATCCCTGGTGCACTTTGGCAATGCGTTCCGGGAATTCGACGTTCCATAGTTCGGGCGTGGAACCGGCCTGGAGACCGAGTTCGAAGAGGGAAGTGCCCATTCCGCCGTCAGCAACCAAACATCCGTTTCTCTCCAGAAGATCCGCGAGGGGGTTGCTCATGTCGATCGTCCTCCTGATCGACAGCTGCAGAATCTCGACCGCCTGAGAGACAAAAAGCCGCTCGAGTCATGTGACTGGAACGGCAAAATGCCGCTTTAGCCGGATTTATAGAGCGCCCGCAAGCTGGTCAAATCAAATTGGCGCTATTACTTAGAGGTCAGCCTATCAGCAGAAGTTCATTCTGACGATGAGGAATCTGAGTCAGCCGACTTTCCATGCTCCTCAACGATCATCCGCTCGACGATGGGCACAGGGATGTTGTGACGGGTTCGGTCACGCTCCGAGACAAAAAGACTCGGAGGGAGATATGTGAGATGCCAAAGAATTCAGCCGGGAGGACTATCCACTCTTCCCGGTCAAGGTGGACAGCTTTGGACCAATGATCTTCATCTCCATCAACCACGACGTGATGCCGCTTGCTGGGTGGCTAGGTGACCTTCCCGATCGTGTCTCCGAGTATGACCTAGGCCGCTGGGCCGTTCGGGCCCGCAACGAGTCGAGAGTGCCTCCCTGGCCGGGCACTGTGTACTCGAAGATGTCAGCGCTGAGTCAAGCTTTGCGTTGATCGAAGTCATTGTGGAGACCGTCCTGACGGGGGGACTCTGTAGTCGGTGCGGTGTTGTCCCTTACGAGGACCGATCTTCTCCGTGGTTGTCCAACGACTCGTCGTAGTGGTGATAGTCGCTCCCATAGTCGAGAAAGATCGCTGTGGTTGTCTTGAGGCCGGTGGGTGGAGTGAGTGTCCCGGCCGCGATCGACATGAATCTCGGATAGCGGGTTGTCCGCCAGAACAGGGTCGAACCGCAGTTTCCGCAGAACCCGTATTCGGTGCCCTCCACCGGTTCGTACCACTTGAGAGTGTCGCCTTGGATCTGAATGTCTTCACGTTTCGCCGAGGTCGCCGCCATGAAGTGGCCTGTGCTGCGACGACAACGGGTGCAATGACAATTGGTGATGTCACGCAGCGGTCCGTCCACCGCGTATTGGATCTCCTCACAAAGGCACTGACCTTGGTGGCTCATGAACTCTCTCCGATCTCGATTACAAACGCTCCGACGTGCCCTTTCTTGATGAACTCTTCTTGTGCCTCAGGCAGCCGCTCCAACGGATACGTCGCCGCCACAAGAGGCCTGATTTCCGCACGCTCGATGTAAGAAATCAGATTCTCAAAAACGATCGGCGGAAGAACGCTTGCCCCATGCATCGTGATGTCCTTCAGGTACAACGTTCGCAAGTCAAGGGGAACGACTGGACCCCCGATCGCCCCAGCGACCGTGTAGTGGCCTCCAGGTTTGATTGTCTCAAAAAGAGCCGCAAATACGTTGCCTCCGACAACGTCTGCGAAGACGTCGACACCGCCCGTTTCGCCAATAATCGCTTGATCGACATCCTCCATGGAGCGATCCAGCACAACATCTGCACCAATACGACCCACGCCATAGATCTTCGAAGCAGATGTGAGGGCAACGACGTTGGCGCCACGACGTTTGGCCAGCTGAATCAAGGCGTTGCCGACACCGCCCGAAGCACCGGTGACCAGAACCCACTGGCCCTCAATCACTCCGGCTCGGTGCAGCATGTGTTCTGCAGTCGCATACGAGCAAGGGAAGCTCGCCAGCTCGACATAGCTCCGATCGGTGTCGATGCGGTGGGCATTGACACTGGGGACAGCAACGTATTCGGCATACCCGCCGTCGCGCTCCGAGCCCAGGTAGGTGGCATCGCCAAGTGCTCCCGAAGGAGACCGAATCCAGGCGTCAATCATAACTCGCTCCCCGATACGGCCCGGATCGACATCGGAGCCAATACTGACCACGCGCCCTGCAGGGTCAGCACCCTGAATCAATGGGAAGGCCAGCTCACCACCCCAGCCACCGTTCGCGTACCAGCCCGTTCTGGTGTTGACGTCGGTGTTGTTCATGCCGCAGGCAACGACTTCGACCACAACCTCGTCGGCGGCCGGTTCCGGCACCGGCAAATCGTCCCGGTATTCGAGCATGTCGAGCCCACCATGGCCATTGAGCACGAAGCCGCGCATTGTCGAGGAACCAGTCATCTGTTTTTTCTCTCTGTGAAGATGCGTTGCCATTGTCATGGATCCTTCGTCGTGTCAACAATATGAAGTCACTCAAACCCCATCAGATCGGCATCGTGCTGGCGGCATCAGGTTCACTGCTGGTGAGTCTCGACTCGCTGGGCTTTCGACTCACCGAGGAAGACCCGTGGAACAACGCTTTCTGGCTAGGTGTGTTCATCGCCATGGCAATGCTTGTCCTTGTGCCGATCAGGACCGGGCGTTCGTTCCCGGCGGTCGCCAGATCAGAGGGTCGGATTGTCCTGATTTCGGGCGGGCTCCAAGGCGCAACCACTGGACTGTTCGTACTTGCCATCGACGCCACCGCTGTCTCCAACGTGGTTGCGATTGTCGCCGCCACACCGATGTTCGCCGCGGTTGTGGCCCACTACGCCATCAAGGAGAAGACGTCGACTCGAACATGGTTGGCGATCGTCGTTGCGTTGGCTGGAGTGCTGGTGATTGTCTCCGGATCACTCGGCGGCGGCAACATCACCGGCGACCTCTATGCGGTCGCGGCGATCACCGGCTTTTCTTTCAATCTCACTCTCTGGCGTCGTTTCCCGGCACTCAATCGCCAGGTAGTTATCGGTCTCGGTGGTCTGTTTCTTGCCCTGGTCGCCTTTGTGCCGGCGGACCCATTGGACGTATCTGCCAACGCGATCATCATCCTCGCGGTCCTCGGCATTCTCACAGGCCCGGCTGGGCGAGTGTTCATTGCGACGTCGACCCGCTACTTGACCGCCGCAGAGGTGGGGCTCTTCACACCGGTAGAGACGATCGCAGCCACCACCTGGGCTTGGCTCTTCCTCTCTGAGGTCCCAACCCAAACAACAATCATCGGCGGTCTGATCGTGATCATTGCGGTGACATTCGGTGTTGCGGGAACAAGAGGCCAGAGGCCCGTTCCCGCACCGCCGATCTGATTTCAGGTGTACATTTTCACGCGTTCCATTGAACAAGACGGTTCAGTGACCAGAACAGAGAGTGATCGTGGCAACCAGCACCATGGGTGATCGGAGCCTGACTTTGAAGTGGGCCGACGGCACGTCATCCGATTTCCACTACATCTGGCTGCGTGACAACTGTGCCTGTGCCGAGTGCAAACACCCTGACGCGTGGGAGCGACTACTCGACAACGTGGAGTTGGACCTCGATGTTCGGCCCAAAGTGGTCTCCTTCGACGATTTCTTGAAGATCACCTGGGAAGACGGGCACGAGACATCGATGAGCGCCGACTGGCTGCGAAATCACAGATACGGCAAACAGTTTCGAGAGGCGCGTCATAACAACCCCCAACTCTGGACAGCCGATATCGCCAACGACCCCCCAAGCATCAGTCTCTCGGAAATTGACGCCGACGACACCGGTCTCCGACGCTGGCTGACCATGGTTCGGGATTTCGGCTTCACCATCGTGACAGATGTCCCCACCCGAGTAGGTGCTGTGGTCGAATTGGCCGAGCGCATCGCCCACATCCAGGAGACTCACTTTGGACGTGAGTTCCAGGTGATCTCGAAGCCCGACCCTGAGAACCTGGCCTACACCGCGGTCAAGCTGACCGCCCACACCGATGTGGTCAACCGACGCAACCTGCCGGGCCTTCAATTCCTCCACTGCATCGAATTCGAGGCCCAAGGGGGTGAGAGCATTCTCATTGACGGATTTGAGGCAGCGCGGAGACTCCGCGAACAGCATCCGAAAATGCACGATCTCCTGGCCACCGTGGAGATCCCATACATCTTCGTCGACGAAGGTCACGATGTCCGCAACCATCAATGCATCATCAGCCTGGACAGCGACGGGAACCACACAGAAGTCAGGTTTCATAGCGCTCTTCTTGGGGCAATTGACCTCGATTCAGAACTGATCCAGCCCTTCTATGCCGCGTGGCAGACCTTTGGCCGAATCCTGCGTGACCCTGAACTCGAGTACGTCTTCAAGATGGAGCCGGGTGACTGCCAGGTGTTCGACAACCGAAGAGTGCTTCATGCTCGCGCCCCATTCGATCCGAACAGCGGCCCCAGGCACCTTCAGGGCACGTATGTTGAGCGCGACGATTTCATGAGCCGTCTCCGCGTGCTCGAGCGCAACGGCGAAGAATTTCGGATCTCATAGGAGGAGGGCGAAGTGAGTAAGCGAATCCTGACCTGCGCCATCACCGGTGCTTCCCATACCCCGACAATGAACAACGACATTCCAATGACGGTTGAAGACCATGTGTCCCAGGCTGTTGCATCCCATGCAGCCGGTGCGGCGGTCATTCACATTCATGCTCGCGACCCCAACGACGGTCGGCCAACGGCGGACGTGGGTCTGTTCCGAGAATACTGCGCCGGGATCAAGGAGCAGTGCGACGCTGTCATCTCCATCACAACCGGTGGCGGCACCGGCCAGACGATCGAGGAGCGCCTCAACGTGATAAAGGTGCTCCAGCCGGAATTGGCCACCTGCAACCTGGGCACCATGAACTATGGGCTCTTCCAGATGATTCCGAAGTACCAGGGACGGTGGAAATACGACTGGGAGGAACCGTTCCTGGAAAGCACGCGAACTGAGCCTTTTGTCAACCGTTTCGTTGACATTGAGTACATGCTGACCGAGCTGACCGAAGAGACCGGATGCCGGTTTGAGTTCGAGGCCTACGACATCGGCCATCTCTACACGTTGGCTTACTACGCAGACCAGGGTCTGGTGAAGCCACCAATTTTCATGCAGTTTGTGATGGGAACCCTCGGCGGGATCGGGCCCGACGTTGAGAACGTCGTCGCCATGAAGCAGGCGGCCGAGCGCTTGTTCGGCGACGACATCGAATGGTCGATCCTGGGTGGCGGGCGATTTCAATTCGATCTGGTGACGGCAGGAGCAATCCTCGGCGGACATGTCCGGGTTGGCCTCGAAGATGGGATCTATATACGCAAAGGACGACTCGCCGACTCCAACCAGGAGCAAGTGGAGAAGATGGTCCGCATCCTGGACGAGCTCTCCAAGGAGCTGGCGACATCGGCTGAAGTCAGGGAGATCCTGGATTTGAAGGGGCTGGCCAATGTCGGGTTCTGATACACATGACGTTCCGCTGTTTCCGTTGAGCGAGGAGATCGCTCACGGGCTCGGCACCCTGATTCGCACGATCGACGAAGCCTCGATCGAACAACGCCCATGGAATCCTTATGGAAGAAGGCCCGTGACAAGTGGTGGTCGCGGAGAAACCGTGGAGGGGCCCTTCGACATATTTTGGAAGGGGGAGTTGATGTTCTCTCAGAACAATGCCGTTGATCGCAAAGACCTTCTGGGCTGGCGGGTTGACCCCGGGGAGGCCAGCGAGGACCGCGAACCCGTCGATCGCACTCGCCTTCTTGTCGACGAGGTCAACTATCACGACGACGGCGGACAAGCCTTCATCGCGCGGGGAGTCCCTACGGTCTTCCTCCTCGCCCCACCCGGCGATGACGTAACTCCAGACAAATTTGTGGCCGTCTACTCCGACGGCACCTACGGAATGAACATGCACCCGGGTGTGTGGCACACCGCTCCCCTACCCCTGGCTGAACGCGCAACCTACGACAATCGTCAAGGCTCGATCCACGCGACAGTCGGCGTCTGGGCCAGGCAAGAGTGGGGCCTGCTTCTCGACGTGCCATTGACACCCGCATGAAACGCGTCGGATTGGTTGGGACGGGGGTTATCGGAACCGGATGGGCGGTGCGAACCCTGGCACGGGGCTACCAAGTTGTGGCTACCGATCCTGACCAGGGAGCGGAGGCTCGATTCAGGGATGGCATCGAGCGGGCATGGCCATCCGCACGCAAACTCGGCCTGTTTCCAAAGGGTGACCCGGACCAGGTCACGTGGGTGGACACCGTCGGCGAGGTTGCTCGTTCGGCCGACTTCGTTCAGGAGAGTGTCCCTGAGGACCCATCAACAAAACGAGAGGTCCACGCCGAACTCGACAATCACGCTTCCGCCGATGTTGTTATCGCCTCCAGCTCGTCGGGACTGCTCCCATCCGAAATGCAATCGACCTTGCAAAACCCAGGAAGACTTGTCGTTGGGCACCCGTTCAACCCCGTCTATCTCCTGCCGTTGGTCGAAGTGGTAGCTGGTCAACAAACATCTCCAGAAACGGTCGACGTCGCCACCGACCATTACCTCGATCTTGGGATGCACCCCTTGGTCGTCCGCAACGAGATCGAGGGGTATCTATCAGACCGACTCCAGGAGGCTGTCTGGCGAGAGGCACTCCACCTGGTCAACGATGGCATCGCCACAACAGAGGAACTCGACGAGGCCATCACCCACGGCCCCGGTCTGCGCTGGGCAGGAATGGGAACCAACCTCACGTTCTACCTCGCAGGCGGCGAGGGTGGGATGCGACACACGCTCGAGCAATTCGGCCCGGCTCTCCAATTGCCATGGACGCATCTCGAGGCGCCGGAACTCACCGATGAGCTGGTCGAACGGATGGTGCTGGGTACAGAGACTCAAGCTGCCGGGCGATCATTCGCCGACTTGGAAAGGCTTCGAGATGACTATCTCATCTCTGTCATGCGGGCGCTCCGGACCCACAACGTTGGTGCCGGCCAGGTAGTCGCCAGCCATGAAGAACGAATCCATCGCCAGGGCGGTCAACGGTGGCTCGCCGGTGAGGAGGTTCCGATTCCCCTCCGGCTTTACTCCACACCGGTCGAACCGGACTGGGTCGATTACAACGGCCATATGACCGAAAGCGCTTTTCTTCTTGCCGCAGGATGGGCGAGTGACGCACTGTTTCGCTATGTGGGCATCGACGATCGATATCGCCAGAACGGTCATTCCTTTTACACGGTCGAGACCCACATCAACTTCAAGAGCGAGGCGAAAGTGGACGAACCACTCGACATCGCAACGATGGTCCTTGGCGTAGATGAGAAGAGACTCCACTTCGTCCACTTCATCGGCAACCCAGATTCCGGCGAGATCGCCTGCACAGTGGAGCAAATGCTGGTGCATGTTGACATGGGTGAGGGTCGATCTTCTCCGATCCTGCCCGACATTCGCATTGCACTCGCCGTAGTTGCAGATGCACACGAGGGCGTCGACCTGGGGATGGACCCAACGATGAGGCTCTAATGGACTTCTCGATCACCGACGAACAACAGCTGATCGTCGAGACGGCTCGGCGGTTTACTGAGACCGAGTTGATGCCCTATGAGGGGGAAGTCGAACAAGCGGGCACCGTGCGCCCCGAATTGGTGCAGCAGATCAAGGATCGTTCGCTCGCCGCTGGAATCTATGCGGCAAACATGCCGGTCGATCTCGGCGGAGGAGGGCTCGACACGCTCACCATGAGCCTGGTCGATCGCGAACTTGGAGCTACCTCATACGCATTGCATTACATCGTGGCCAGGCCCTCAAACATTCTCCAGGCGTGTGTCGGCCAGCAGGTCGAAACGTATCTGGTCCCCACGATCAAGGGTGAGCGGGTCGACTGTCTGGCTATGTCCGAGCCCGATGCCGGCTCCGATATCCGCAGCATGAAGTGCACGGCGGTCCCCGACGGCGATGGGTTCGTGATCAACGGCACCAAACATTTCATCAGCCATGCCGACCTGGCTGACTATGTGATTCTGTTTGCGGCGACTGGCGAGGAGGAGACGACTCGAGGGCTACGAAAGAGGATCACTTCGTTCCTCATCGACTTAGACACCCCCGGTCTCACCGTCTCACGCGGGTATAACAGCGTGAGCAATCGTGGCTACCACAACTCGATTCTGACCTTTCAAGACTGTCGGATACCGGCGTCGAGCGTTCTCGGCGAAGTTCACCATGGATTCGACGTTGCCAACGATTGGCTGGGCAGTACCCGAATCCAAGTTGCCGCCATATGCCTGGGACGGGCCCGTCGCGCAATCGAATTAGCCGCCGACTGGGCATCGAGTCGTCAACAGTTCGGTCAGACAATCGGAAAGTTCCAGGGCGTCTCGTTCAAGCTCGCCGACATGCAGACCAAATACGAGGCGGCCGAACTGCTCACATTCAAAGCTGCCTGGAAGGACGATCAGGGAACCATGACCGATGCCGATGCCGCCATGGCCAAGCTGGTGGCCACCGAGATGTGCACCTTCGTGACCGATGAAGCGATCCAAATCTTTGGAGGGATGGGACTCATGGACGAGCTTCCGCTGGAACGAATGTGGCGGGACACCCGCGTCGACCGAATCTGGGACGGGACTAGTGAGATCCAAAGACACATCATCTCAAGATCGATCCTGCGACCTCTTGGCGGATGAAATGTCTGATCTTGACCGTTTCTTCCGACCAAAGTCTGTTGCGGTAGTCGGAGGGACCGAGGCAGCCAGGGTGGTCGAGCAGCTCGATCTTTTTGGTTACGGCGGTGAGGTTTGGCCGATACACCCGACGCGAGAGGCAATCGGAGGGCGGACTTGTTTGAAGAGCGTCTCGGAGCTTCCAGACACGCCGGATGTTGCGTTTGTCGGTGTGCCGAGGGAATCGGCGGCAGCTGTGGTGACCCAACTATCGGAGATGGGGTGTGGCGGAGCCGTGGTCTATGCCTCTGGCTACGGAGAGGCAGGTGAACACAATTTGGAGACCGCCCTGCTCGACGCTGCTGGGGAAATGCCTTTCCTCGGACCCAACGCGTATGGATATGTGAATGCGCTCGATGGAACGGCTATCTGGCCGGACCTCCACGGCCTGAAACCGATATCAAGCGGAGTTGGCATCATCACACAGAGTGGAAACATCGGAATCAACCTGACGATGGCTCGACGATCCCTCGACATCGCATTGTTGGTGACTGCCGGCAATCAGGCAGACGTCGACATTCCGAAACTGATGGAGGCACTTCTCGATGATCCTCGAATCACAAGCATTGGACTCGAGTTGGAATCCATCGATGACTCCCATGCTTTCGGTCGGGCATCGCTTAGAGCCGTAGAACAGAGGGTGCCGATTGTGGTTCTAAAGATGGGCACATCGGAACGAGGCGCCACAGCCACTGCTTCGCACACCGGAGCTATGGCGGGCGAAGATGAGGTCTATGAAGCTCTATTTGAGTTCTATGGAATCGCGCGGGTGCGATCGATTCCCACATTCCTCGAAGCCCTGAAGTTGGCCGGAACGGTTGGCTCGCGGCCGCGCGTTCTCTCATTGAGCGCCTCAGGCGGAGAAGCGGCGCACGTGGCCGACCTTGCATCTATCTACGGAGTGGACCTGCCCGAGGTGACTCCTGAGCATGTGGAATCCGTTCGCCAGACAACACATCCGCTGGTTGTGGTGTCCAATCCCATGGACTATCACACCATCTCATGGGGTGACGGGCCGGCGCTGCGCGCGACATTTGAGGCCCTCGCGAGCGGACCTTTCGACGTGGCGATTCTGCTGCTCGACTTTCCCGAAGACCCGGTTCCCACTGATTGGTGGACGACAGCACACGCCTTTGCAGAGGCGATGAGTCACCTGCCGGCGCTGGTGGTCTCCACTCTTCCCGAATCCATGTCAGCCGAAACCCAGTCACGACTTCGAGGCGAAGGACTAATCCCAATGCTGGGACTGGTGGAAACCTTTGAGGCACTCGGCGCAGTTGGCAGGGTGCGAAAGCCCAACACGGTTCATCAGCCGCAGCGCGCGTTTGATGAAGGAACAACCCTGGATGAGGCGAAGGCAAAAAGCATGCTTTCCCAGGTTGGATTGAGCATTCCCGCTGGTTACGTCACGTCACTTCCCGAAAACAGTGAGATCTCATACCCGGTCACGATCAAGGCCCTCGGATTCGACCACAAGACACGTGTTGGCGCCGCCGCGATCGGCGTCCGGGACGCCCAGTCACTGAACAGTGTCCTCGCCGAGATGCCAAAGGCGGATCAATACCTCATCGAGGAGACCGTCTCGGGAATCCTCGCCGAACTGTTGATCAACCTGAGGAGCACCAACCTTGGCTGGCAACTGACGATTGGCAATGGTGGCACCAAAGTCGAGGAGATCAACGACAGCAGCCATTTGCTGATGCCAGCCACCCATGATGACATTGCACGCTGTATTGGTCGGCTTCGCATGGCCAGAGCCCTCTCAGAGCTGGTCCCCGACATGACCGTCCTCAGCGAATTCGTCAACAGCTTGTGGAAGCTGATCGAAAGTGATCCCACGATCGTTGAAATTGAGATCAATCCAATTGCCCTTCGGCACCAGGGAGCGATCGTGCTTGATGCCATGGTGGTTGTGTCATCGGGAGCGACACCATGAGCACGGTTGCGATCGACCGCAACGGCCTGGTCATCGAAATCATCATCAAACGTCCGAAGGCCAACGCAATTGACGCTGCCACCAGTCGGTTGTTGGGGGAAGCTTTCGAGCTGTTTCGCGACGACCGTGGACTCAGGGTCGCCATAATTAGCGGTGAAGGGGACCGATTCTTCTCGGCAGGGTGGGACCTCAAGGCAGCTGCTCAAGGTGAAAACTACGAAGCCGA
>Ga0255057_10000067_pt1 | contig 54977 bp, 66 predicted proteins | sample Cases_109_6_MG_FD_189022 | JGI IMG/M metagenome (GOLD analysis project Ga0255057, IMG submission 189022) | Seawater microbial communities from Amundsen Gulf, Northwest Territories, Canada - Cases_109_6 | ecosystem: Environmental > Aquatic > Marine > Gulf | place: Canada: Northwest Territories... | reverse complement strand
TTTTGTTCACGATTCTTGATTCAGCAAACGGCCGCCGCTTCGCTAGCCAGCTTCTGGGGCACCACGATGTTCCTGCTGGTAGCAATTACACCGCGCATCGACCTGACATTGGCGCTCTTCCTATTCTTCGCCCACTACGCCCTGCTGCTGGCGCTGCTGGACTCCTCGCGTCGCGGCCACTTCTTGACCGCCGGGGCGCTGCTCGGATTCGCCTTCGGCGTCAAGTTCCCCGCCGGCACCTACATCCTCGCCCTACTCCCTTTGATCGTCTGGACGGCGCGCTCGCTCGACCCCACGCCATCCCGGATGGCCAGGAACCTACTGTGGTTTGGGGCCCTGGCGGGTCTGGCTGGAGCGCCATGGTTGTTCAAGAACTGGTTTCTGCTGGGGGCACCGGCATACCCTTTTCTCTCTCCCAGAATCCTCCAACCTTGGCTCGCGCCAATCCTCGGTAGCCACTACGTCCCGACATCGATAGACCCCAACCTGTTCGGCTGGGAATGGGACCTCCGCAACACGTTCAACCTGCGCGAGGCTTTCCTGGACCCGGGTCGATTGACGATTGAGGTAGAGGGCAACCTCTACTTCATGAACCCGATCTTCCTCGCCTTACCTCTGGGCTTGCTCTTTGTTCGGGACCGGACGATACGGTGGCTCCTGATCCCGGGCGCATTGAGCTTGGCTTTTATCCTCATTCCCTTTCCCTACTCAAACCCGCGATATCTGATCCCGTCTCTGATCCCGTTCACCATCGTCGCGCTCCACTCGATCGTCCTCATCTCACAACGCTTTGTCGCCCGCGAGAAGAGCTTTTTGATCGTGATACCAGTCGTTCTAGCCACACTTCTCCCCACCATGTTCTCGGTGTTTATCTGGACGACACAGGTCAACCCGCTACCACATCTCGTCGGCGCGGCTTCAAAGAAGGAGTTTCTCGAGAACCACATCTTCCTCGATGAGCACACCTGGCTCGTCGACTTGGTAAACTCGGAACTCCCGGCGGAAAGCCGGATTCTCCTTCTGTATGAAGCCAGGAGCTACTACTTCGAGCGCGAGGTGCTCCAGGACAACTTGTGGACGAACTGGCCCCTGCTCGCCTCTAGGCTTGAGAACGATCGGTGTCTGGAGACGACCGGGTTGACGCATGTCGCAATCAACAATCGGGCGGTCTCATACCTCGTAGATGGAGGCATGGACTTGGACCTGGTTCGGTGGGGAGACTGGGAGGCTTTCCGTGACCGTTGCTTGACCGTCTTCCGGGAAAACGAGGCCTACGCGCTGTACCGCTTCGCGGTCGGGAGCGGCAACTAGCAGACTCTAGCGGGCGGCTCCCACAAGCCAGTCACGAGCCTGCTCGGGATCCTCAATATGTCCCTGCAACAATGCAAGCATCAGGTCGTGCAGCACGCTCGCATGCAGTGAGTCTGACACCACGACTCGCGTCCGCTGCCGTGGGAGCTTCATGAGCAAGGGGACCCTGCGGACTCCGATATCGTTGCGATTAAGTGGGGCCGGTGGGAGTCCGTAGTTCTCATCCCAGACACCGTGGTCCGCAGTCACAATCACCGTCGCACCGTCCCACGCGCCATTCTCTTCCATCGCGGCCCGCAGATCACCCAAGGTACGATCGACGAGAACGAGGTTGTCGTAATAGTCCGCCTCCGTGTTCCGAAATGCCGTCAGCCGTTGTCGCTTTCTGTCGTAGATGATCGGCCGATGAGGGATCGGGTAATGCACGAACAGCAGGCCGACATCCTTGTCCACAGCCATCGACTCCGCGTGACGTTTGATCTCGGCATAGGAAATCACTCGCTGCCACTTGATACCTAACCCGGGCAGCAGGTAGGGCCATTGATCTCGCGCACTCTGAAGTATCCCGCGATCGTGACTGCGTGACGTCCACCAAATCGGCATCCAAAAGCACTCTGTGAGCGACTTGCTGAACAACCGACAGTAGGGATGGTACCAACCAGACACGGCGGTCCCGACGCCCAACTCCCTGGCTGACGCGAACAGATTGGGCTGAGCAATCCAGTCGCGCTCTTCCTCATCCCCCTCGTACCGGACCAGGAGCTGGGTCGCCCCGGCGGGGCGGGTCCCAACCACCTTGCGGCCACTCAGAATTCCGGGAATCGCCAGCTGCGTGTAGCCACCGTTGGGGTAGAATTGGTTCGCTTCGAGAGCCTCTTGCCGGAACCGGTCCAGCTCCGGAAGGGGCACGTCAGCCGGTCTCTCCTCGATTGCGACTCCTTGGTCCAACTCGTCAAACAAGAGAAACACCACGCGTTGCCCGATCGGCGACGGCTCCGGAACGCGGCCGGCCGGTGGCAGGTCGGCAAACACCGTGGTCGGCTCGTATCGCAGCGCGAACCAGATCGACCCCAGCAGCGTGAACACAGCCCAGGGGAACAGAATCATGACGATCACCTTGGTCGCCGTCACGATCACACCGAAGGCCTTGTAGGCCACCACAACACCAATGGCCACCGCGAATCCGATCAGGATAACGGCCACTGTCGAGTCCGTTATTGGGGGCGACTCGCGGATTTGGTCGCTGTGCGCATACAGCGTTGACGGGTCTGCGATCATGCGCCTCATCGCCCGGATGTGATTGAGGGCAAAAAACGTGACCACTACGAAGATCGTCTTGCTGACCGCCGTGATGTACCGATTGTCGACGCGCTTGACCGTCATCGCTCCAACGGCGAACAGAATCCCCAGGCCGAGAACATTCAACACGAATGCCAGATAATCGTCAGCCGCAACCCGCAAGAAGTAACTGTCACCCCTGGTGATCGCCTTGTTCATCTGCCAAACCCACAGAAAGGCGAGATTGGCAAGCGAGATCCCGATGATCAGGTGGTCACGATTGGAGGAGCCCAACGCTCAGCCTCTCTTCTTCTCTAACGCGTACACGCGACGGTGCCCGCCTGGCTGGGGCTGACTATCGAGGATCGTGAAATGCCGCTTGCAAACCTCTTCGAATAGGGTCTGATCGAGGCTCGCGTGAAGTGCGTCCCGACCCCGGGCAAGATGCCGGAACATGTGGTCTTCCGGGCTCACGTACTCGACGATCGCCCACCGCGTAGTCAGATCCGCAGTTAACTCCAGGATCTCGTCTAGCGGAATCCGCTCGCTGACCAGTAGGTGGTGGATGACAGCCAACATGAGCACCAAATCGACCGAACTGGACAGCCGGTCGAGGAGTGAAACGCACTCACTGTTCCGCCACCCCAGCCACGGACTCGGGCGTGACACATCTGCGACCAGCGGCTGGACATCGAGTTCCTCCTCGCGCGCTCTCGTCCACACGCTTCCCACGACGGCAGGATCGGCGTCGACGGCCACGACACGCGCCCCCTGATGAGCCGCCACAATGGTGAAATCGCCCGTATTGCAGCCGACATCGAGCACCGAATCGGGCCGGAGCTTGGCGATCATCTTCTCGACCGTCTCCAGCTTCTGCTTCACGTACTCCTCTGAGTGAACACCCGACGACGTGTAGTCCGACCATGCCGATGGCGAACGGCTGATGGGTTTTGCGCGGTCCAGCTGTTTCCGGAGATGGCGGAACAGACGGTCCAGAACGTATCGCGCACGCTCCGGGTCCTTGGCTTCCTTGGTCCTCGCTGAACGCTTGCCTCCAGCGTCGTCGGAACCCGACAGCAAGTGTGGAATCGTGACCAGCGTTAGGTACGGCCTGCCAAGTCGCTGGAGAGGCCCGCAGAGTCGATACAGCTCGTCGGGCTCGAGACCGTCTCGGTGCACGCTGAAGATCTGATTCAGTGAGATGCCGAACTTACGATTGGCGAGCAAAGGGAGAAGAAACGTCCGCACGAACTGTGCGTACGGAAGCCAGGTAGCGTCATGTGGATTGCGGCGCTCAATCGACAGAAAATCGATGAAGACCGGTTCGGGACCGCGATACAGTACGTTGTACGGTGTCGCGTCCTTGAGACCTAACCCCTCCCCCAACAAAGCTTCGGAGAGATCCAGCGTCAGAACGCCGGCCTCGTAGAGCATCTCGGGAGGCCACTCGTACGGATAGCTCGGCACGAAGAGGTGCTCGTGCTCGAGAACAACGTCGACGTCGTGATCGAGGTCGAGACCACGCGTCGCGGCCAACGCTTGCAGTTCTTGCGCCTCGCCGGCCTCGACGATCCGACTCCGCACGATGCGACCGCGTTTCATGAACTCACCGACGGTGGGCGATTCCCACGCCGCTTGGAACGTCTCACGGCCCTCAGGATTCACGAAACGAATCGCTCGGCCGTCAAGAAGAACGAGCCGTCCCGACGGATCTCGAAATGACGATGCTAATCGGGGGGTCATCGTCACCCGTTCATGCGGTTTAGATCAGGCCTGAATGGCGGTACCCAGACCCTACGACTTTCCGTCGCCGGGCGGTCCACCTGCAGGGTGCGTGGTTGGATCTGCTTCTGTGACCTGGGCCCCGGGGAGCTTCGAACGAACGAACTGCACGAACCGGCGTCCGAAGAAGAGGGCACCAAAGAACGCCGACAGGACCGCCTGCCACAGGAGGGCCCCAGAACCGGGATCGATGTAGAAACCCAGTGCCTCCGAATGCCAGACCAGAAGGGCGACCGGGATCGTATACCAGACTGAGCGCAACATACCGCCTCCACAACGCGATTCGCGGGTCTTCGGGTTCACAGCTCCCGGCTGCCCATGATAATTGCCTGAGCGTGCAGATGGCAGTCCGGCAAGCTTTGAACAGCCTGCTGCAAGCCATGTGCCGCGTCCTGCAGCCACGGGGGTGCTCCGAGGGAAGACGGTACTCAAGAGGAGCGATTGAGATTCAAAACGCTCAGGAAGAAACTCGATGACGCGACCTGTACTCCGAGGACCATCGCGGTGGCCGCCGGGACAACGATTCTGAGCGAGACTTGTGGATCGAGGTTGCCGAACGAAGCCTCGCCCCAGAAGCGGACGGCGTACAGGGAAACAATCAATCCGACCACGATGAGCGAGAACCCAGAGATTACACCGACCTCGAGTCGCAACACATTCTGAAATCGCCTCATGCCATGGTCCTCCGGCAACAAATCGAAGTTCATCGCCAGGACCTTGGCAAAGATCGAGAACACGACGAGCTGAAAACCTCCGGCAATCGCAGCAGCGCAATAGACCAGCGTGTTTACGTCGAACGAGAGCGATCCGATCACCACGGGCCGCATGAGGATGCGAATCATCGACACCAAACCGAGCCCCATGAAGAACAACCCGGGGTAGAGAAAGAGCCACTCGGGGCTGAACAGAAGAAGGAACCGTAGGTGGCGCCAGCCGTCGCGCCAGCGGCGCAGATGAGGTCGACGACTCCTGCCGTCTGGCGATAGCATCGTCGGAACCTCGCTGATTCTCAGATTCTTCAGCGTCGCTTTCACGACCATCTCACTGGCGAACTCCATGCCACCACTATTGAGCCCCAAATGCTGAATGACTTGTTTGTCAAAGCCTCTCAGACCACAATGGAAGTCGCCGGTATTGCTGCCGAAGAAAAGTCGGCCCACGAAAGACAGTACGGGATTCCCCAAGTAACGGTTTAGGAATGGCATCGCCCCCTTCTCGATACCGCCCCTGAAACGATTCCCCATCACGAGCTGGACGCCACACCTCAATCGGTCAACAAAGGGATCCAGGTTCGTGAAATCGTAACTGTCATCCGCGTCTCCCATGATCACGTACCTGCCTCGCGCCTCACTGATGCCGGCGATCAACGCGTTGCCATAGCCCCGCTCCTCAACTGGAATGACTCGTGCCCCCAGATCTTTCGCGATCTCTCTGGATCCATCGGTGCTCCCATTGTCGGCAATCAGGACCTCGCCCTCAATCCTGCGGCTGGTTAGGTAATCATTCGCCTTTTGGATGCAAACCCCGACTGTTTCAGCTTCATTCAGGCAAGGCATCAAAATGGTCAGCTCGCAACCATTCATTCGCGGTGCGGGAGGGCTTTCGGTCATCGTCAGGGCCTCAGCGAAGTCTGCGTTGATACACCGGTAATATCTACCATTCTGTCGAACACGATGCTCAAATTTGCAGTATCAGGGCCCACGGCGGAGACCCTCGTTCAATGCGATCTCATGTCTGTGACCGGTCATCCGGCTCTGGTCGAACCTCGGGCCCTGTGACCGCGGTTACCTCGCCACCGACCTCTTTGATCGCAACCACCGGACCGTGCCCCAGCGAGTCTCGGAATAGCGGCGCCCTTAACCACCAACCACCTATGATCCAACCACCCTCGGCGAGACGTCGATAGTCCACCCGACCAGTGGCGGCCGCGGCTCGGTGACGCCACGGCAAACCGACGTAACGAAATTCCAGGTGATCGAGCTCACCTGACACGCGGTCAACCCACAACACACCTTCGATGTCGACTTTGTCGTGCCCACGGAGAGGCGAGAAGGCGATCCCCAGCAATCCGCGTGGGCCGTGCTTCTCGACCAACCGAAAACAGTGGAGGTCGAGAAACGAGTCTGACACAAGCGCTGCGGCGTCCGGACCATAATACTGAACATGATCTTCGTGTACGTCAGCGTACCCGAGCTGCGAGAACTCCCTAGCCGAACGGCTGATGTAAGGGCTATCAGGGCGCCGGTCCGATCGGATCCACAGCGCCTCGTCCTCGATTCTGAACGAACGCGGGTCGCGCAGTCGTCGGTGTTCTGACAGCTCGAACCGATAGAGCCGCTGGTTCTGCGTCAGATATGCCGCCACCAGCGCCTTGCGTGCCTCTTCCCACACTACGGTGATATGTCGGCTGGTCTCCGGCCGTACTTCGCAGGGGTGATCCAAGACCACCTCGATCCCGGTTAACTCGATCGCTTCGATCGGTGCTTGCAGGCTCGTTTCAAGGCGCTGGCCGTCGACCACGGTGAGCGGAGCCGAAGTGGTACTGGCGTGCCCGATTCGTTCGACACGCAGTCGATAGGTTCCGGGCTCCGGGGCCTGGATTTCGAACCGCCCGTCAGGCTGCGTTAGCACAGCCCCGCGCTCGGTGTTTTCGTTATCGAACAGCAGGACGATCGCTCCCGCCAACCCTTCCCCGGAACTCCCCTCTACCACCACGCCCGCGATCGTCTGCGCTCGCGACGTTGTCACCGACAAAACGGTCAGCAGCATCGCGAGCGGCACGACCCAGAGACGCTTCGAGGCGGTCATGCTCCGCTAGAAAGCGCCGCCACCAGACCATCCGCAAAGCGGATCGGCGAATCTGGTGAGAAACCCAAGAAGAGCGATGGTTCGATGAGCTCGATTTCCATGACCGTCAGTCGAGTGCAATCGGCGACGCCGTCGACCCGTGCATAGACCGCATCTCCAGCCATCGCCGTGATCACCTGCTCCGCCTCGTGTACCAACTGGCTCGGCGGTTCAGCGGCGCACACCATCCCACCGAGCTTCTCTTGAACCCGAAACTCGTTCGGCGCCGGCGTCTTGAGGACTGCATGGCTGTACTCACCTCCGAGGAAAACAAACGACCACTCACCGGTGGTTCGGACGGCAGGGTTCAGCCGCTGTGCCATGACCACGCCGCGATCGAGCATGCGCTCTAGCCGACACTGATCATCCGCTCCGCTCAGACGCGTCACACGCCACGTACCGTAGGCGCTCGCGGAGACGACTGGTTTGATCACCGCCTCGTCCCACCCCTGACGATCGAGCAGCAGGCCCAGCTCTAGCGGTCTTCCAGGCTCCAGCCAAACTGTGGGCTCGATCGAGAACCCGTGCTGCCCGAGTTCCTGCAGATACCGCTTGTCCAGGTTCCATCGAACAATCGGAACCGGATTCACGACTTGAACTTCGTTCGCCTCGAGCTCCTCCAGCCAATCGACGAACGCTGGTACGCGGACGTGGTAATCCCAACACGATCTCAGAACCACCGCATCAAACTGCGTCCACTGGCGGCCGTTGAACTCCACGTTATCGATTCGACGTCGATACCTCTGTCGCGGAGTGGCTCAATCGCCAATCGGTCATCGGCAGTCATCTCGGGCTGTGCGCGCCACGTCGCGAATGCGATTCGGGCCATCGTGCTAATAGCCGCTCGTTAGCGCCAGTACCCACGCGTAAAAAGCACCAGCACGGTGAACAACTCCAACCGGCCGAGAAGCATGAGAAACGACAACACCCACAACGCCACATCCGGCAGTGGGGCGTAGGTTCCAGCGGGACCCACCAGCCCGAAGCCTGGTCCAATATTGCCCACCGTGGCGGCCGTCGCTCCGACCGCGGTACCGATGTCGAGCCCTATAAGGGTCAGCCCAAAAACTCCCAGGCCGAGTGCGCCCAAGTACAACAGCAGGAAACCGCTTACGTTAGCGAGCACGTCTTCGGAAACAGTCTTGCCGTCGTGTTTGTAGACGAAAACACCTTGTGGATGGAGCAGCCGCCGCAGGCTGACGCGTGCCTCCTTTGCCACCAACATGTACCGCAACACTTTGACCGATCCGGCCGTCGATCCGGTCGAGCCACCGATCAGCATGAGGAGCAGAATGAGGACCTGAGCCGGGGCGATCCAATCCTGGTAGTCATGGGTCGCAAAACCGGTAGTGGTCATGATCGACGCCGCTTGGAACAGGCCGGCGCGGAAGCTCGCTTCAAGCCCCTTGATCGTTCCCGGGATATAGACCAACAACGTAAGCGCGAAGGTGGCGATCGCGATCAGCGTCAAGTAGACCCTCAGCTCGCGGTTCCTGAACGCCACTCTGGAGTTGCCGGTCATCCAGCTGTAGTGGAGGGTGAAGTTGACACCGGCCATTACAACGAATATTGCGATTACGTATTGGATGAACGGCGATTCAAAAGCGCCGATCGATCCATTCTGTGTCGAGAATCCACCCGTTGCCATCGTCGTCATGGCGTGGTTGACCGCTTCGAAAATCGTCATCCCGCCGATCAACAGGAGCAGCACCTCGGCACCGGTCAGCACGACGTAGACCCCCCACAGCAGCGCCGCCGTGCGGCGTACCCGAGGGCTCAACCGGTCAGGGGCCAGGCCAGGAATCTCGGCCTGAAGCAGTTGCATCCCGCCCACTCCCAACAGCGGTAGAATCGCCACCGACAGCACGATGATCCCCATTCCACCCATCCATTGCGTCTGACTGCGCCACAACACGAGCCCGCGGGGGAGCGTATCGATATCGCCGACAATCGTCGCACCAGTGGTAGTAAGCCCGGACATCGACTCGAAGAACGCCCGGGTGAAGGAGGGGACGGCGCCGGTGAGCAGGTAGGGGAGACTCCCGAAAAGCGCCACTGCGAGCCAACCGAGCGTGACGATCGCAAATCCATCACGTATCGAGATGTCTTCGACGCCACCACTCGATCGCAGCGCCAGCAGTCCGGCTGCTGCAGTAATCCCGCTTGCGGCTAGAAGTCGAATCGCGGCGGGCTCACCGAAACCGAAAGAAACCGCGGCTGGTACCAACATGGTGAGACCCGCGAACGCCGTCAGCAGGCCGACGACGTGCAGGACGACTCGACCGTGCATCAATCGAAGAAGTCTGCGGTCTGGTCGATCGCATTGGAAAGCGCGAAAACGACGACACGATCACCAGCTCGTATTTCGGTGTCGCCCCGCGGAATCACGATTTCTCCCTCGCGCTGCACCGAGCCCAGGATGGCTCCTTCCGGAAGGTTGAGCTCGCGCACCCGTCGCCCAGCGGCCCGGGATCCGGGTTCGATCTCTATCTCCATCGCTTCCGACTGATTCCGCTCCATGATCGCCATCGAGAGAATCTTGCCGCCACGTACGTGCTGGAGAATCCGGTTGGCGGTCGAAAGACGCGGGCTGACCGCCGAATCGACGCCAACCTTGGTCACCAGCGGGATGTACTCGCTTCGCTTGAGCAACGTAATCACCTTACGGGCGCCCATCTCCTTGGCGAGAAGCGATGCCAGCAGGTTGGTTTCGTCTTCGCTGGTGACCGAAACCAGCCCGTCCGTTTCGGCGACGCCTTCTTGGGCCAGGAGATCGAGGTCGGTGGCATCGCCGTGCAAAACAAGCGCTGTGTCGAGCAGCTCCGCCAACTTGACACAACGTTCACGGCTCCGTTCGATGATCGTCACCTGGATCCCCTCGAGCTCTAGCATCTGGGCCAGGCTCGTTCCCACTCGTCCACCACCCAGCAACATGACATGGTGAATCTGCTTGCGCTCGAGTCCGAGCAGACTGTACGCGTCGGCGAGATAGGGCGCTTCAGCCAGGAGATAGATCTCGTCGCCGGGCAGCAGCTTGGTCGAACCATCGGGGATAATCGACGTGCCGTTTCGATCGATTGCCAGGGTGAGAAAGTGGTCTCCATGGACTCTGTCGCCGATCTCGCTCAGGGTCAGACCAGCTGCCGGCGCCTCCGCCTCCACGGACAGTCCGAGGAGGACGATTCTACCGTCTGCGAACTCAGCGACGTCGCTGGCCTCACTACGGAGCAGGAGCTTCAGGATCTCCCGCGCGCACTCCTTCTCGGGGTTGATGAGCAGGTCGGCTCCGGATTTCTCCGCGCCGAGAACGACGTGGCGATCGTAATACTCCGGGTTGCTCACCCGTGCGACTTTCAATCCGACGTCGAATTGGGAGGCAATCAAGCAGGCGATCAGGTTGGCTTCGTCGAAGTTGGTGACTGCCAGCAGTAGATCTGTGTTTTCGATTCCGGCCTTCTCGAGGATCGCCAGACTGGCACCGTTTCCCACCACCACCAGCACATCGAGTTGTGATTGGATGCGACTCGCCAAATCGGCATCGTGCTCAATCACCACCACGTCGTGCTCTTCCGAGAGCCGCTCTGCGAGGTGGTATCCCACTTCCCCGGCGCCGACGACGATTATCCGCATTCAGACTCCTGACCTGGCACTAGAGACGAGACCCAAACGGCAGATTACCACAACAAAGCTTGATTATATCGCCAACCACGTGGGTGTGCCGTTAGTGGCGACAGGTGTTCAGCTCTCGGCGTCGAGCTCGTGTTCCCAGTCGAACAAGACGTACGGGCTCTCTTTCGCCCGTGCAAGGGCTCCTTCGAGAATCGGGCGGGCGGGGCTATCGGTCGGAGTCCGCGGTACCAAGCCAGTGAACATCGCCGCGTAGAACGCATCCGGGCGAACGATCACGCGACCGACGACTCTGGCTGCACCGCTCGGCGCTGCACCGGTCCACTCGAGTGCTCGGGTTTCACCGGCGGGGATCCGATCATCCTCACGCTCGATCCACTGGGAGCCATCGAAGTAGACCTCACGCTGCAGCGTTCGTCGCCGAGTTGTGAGCGTGTCCCCATTGGTGCCCACAAACGCGATCTCGAGGTCCACCGCAGGTGTGACGTAGGTTGGGAAATGGTGACCGGTTCCGGTGTTGGTGAGCGCCAACCGGACCTCGAACTCTCCGCTTCTGGGATCGCCTTCGACCCGCCACTGGGGTGTCACGCCCGAGCGCGTCATCTCGGGATCGTGGATGCCCCGCCATAGGTGACGGCGATCTGGCATGTGACACACCTGGCAGGTGGTGCCACGGGTTGCAAAGTCCGTCGCCTCCCACTCGCGGAGCGTGTTCTCGAGTGACTTCCCGTTTGGTGCCGGCTCCTCGAACTGATGGCAGGCGCCGCAGAATTGGCTCGATTCGAACGCTGGATTCCGAATAGCCCCGGCGTGTGGCGTTCCGGCTGGAGCAGCGGTCGTCGTCCCGTCGCGGCGCGGCGGACCATGACGTTGCCAGGCGCGGACGTGACATGCCGCACAGACGACACCGCCGCGTTCTAGGTCGGCATCGTATTCCGCGTTTCGCACGTAGCTTCCGCCCGCCTCGACCTGTCGCAATTGTTCCGAAAGAGGACCGTGGCACACCATACACTGCGCCACCGAGGCCGGCGACGATTCGAACCACGCGACTAGCTGACCTTCGAGTCCAGGTGAGTATGCGTGCGCGTGAAGGGTGGCCTCCCAATCGCGGAACTGTGCGGGATGACAGGTGGCGCAGGCCTGTGGCGACAGGTCGGCGGTTATAGGCGCCCATCCGTTGGGAGGTAGTCCTTGAGGCGCGATCGGCCGCTCCCAGTGGCCAGTTACAAAGTTGGCTGCCGCACTGTCCGCGGGGGCGATCCGTGTGGATTCAACAACCTCTCCGCGACAACCGATTACCATGCCACAAAACGCGGTCACCATTGCGACCCTGCGAATCCCTGTCGGCTGAGATCGGTCCGGGTCCAGCGCACGTGTCATGTAGGCGAATATCGCCCCTAAAGCGCGCCTCCGACACGACCCATCTGGATAACGGTGCGATCGAGCGGTTTCCGATCTGGGTAGCGGAAGAACGGACGCGTAACGGTGAACTTCACCAGCTCACCGTCCGTATTGATCATGAGCCCAGTGAACATTCGTTGCGGTCCTGCCTCCGGGATCTCCATCTCGTGGTCCATGAAAACCTTGTGGACAAACGGCAGGTAGAACTCGCGCACCGAGTCGAAGGACCCATCCGTGGCCCAGATCTGCTCTCCGAGCCGAACGTCGAAGAGTGCCTCGGGCTCGCCGTTACCGATCCACGCGCGCCGCATGGACGATTCGAGCGCGCTCGCCTCGTCGGCGCTCGGGTATCGGGGGACGCCGAGCACGCGTGGACCTTCGAACGCGGCGACAGCGGCGACCTCTGGAGAGGGACCGTGAGTTTGGGCCGCCGCCGTGTCCGCCGCCTCGAGCGATGGTTCGGTCCGTCCGCAGCCGGAGACCAGAGCGGCCATCGCCGTGATCATGATCAGCGCAGGATCTAACCCGAGTCGATGTATTCCCTTCATGCCCTCAATTCAACGTAGGATGGCGGTCCACTAATTCCCCTCCTCACATTCCGGAATACGGAGATACGCTCGGGCGTCCCTAAGGCAGACCCAGAAACCAATGCCCTCACCTAGGAGAACCAGGATGGACTTGCGAAAAGCCATACAAAACACCGCCATCGCCGCGACGGTCGGTGTGCTCGCGTGGGGTTGCGGTCAGGCGGAATCCACTACGCCAGGGATCACCAGCGACCATTCGACCCCCAGCGTCGCGACCGCTGGCGACCAAACCCGGGACGGAGAGATCGTCGGTCAGGTCGTCGATGTATCGTGCTACCTGGCCCAAGGCCTCAAGGGCGACTCGCACCGTCAGTGCGCCGAGATCTGCGCCAACAACTTGAACATCCCCCTCAACATCATGGATGATGATGGCCACCTGTGGCAGCTAGTCGATGACGACATGCCCGGGAAGGATCAGAACCCGACCGTCATCCAGTTCGCGGAGCAGCGTGTACGGGCGAGCGGAACCTTGATCGAGAAAGGACCCAACCGTGCGGTCATCGTGCGCAACGTCGAGCTGGTCGAGGGGACCGCGAATCCCGCTGCACTCGAGAGCTCCGTAGACCCCAAGCTCGGGCGCGAGTTCAACGCGCCGAAATCAGCCGCCAACCCGTGCGGTGGTAATCCATGCGGTGGCAACTAGTTACGTGAGACTGAGGGCCGGCACGGGCGTCACGTCGATTTGCCTGATGTTTCTGATCGTCGGTCACGACGCGGTCAGCGGACAACAACTGAACGGGTTCGACATCTCGTCGAGCTCAATTCCGGTCGATGATATCATGAGTGGGGGGCCGCCACGGGACGGCATCCCGGCACTCATGAGCCCGGCGTTCGAACTCGCGGGGGAGGTCGAATGGTTGCGTCCTCAGGACCGGCTTCTGGCGCTGGAGCGGAATGGTGAGGCCAAGGCGTACCCGCTGCGCATTCTGAACTGGCACGAAATAGTCAATGATGAGATCGGGGGCGAGCCGATCGTAGTCACCTACTGCCCGCTGTGCGGCACCGGGATGGCGTTCGACCCCCACGTCGGTGATCAACGGCTCGATTTTGGGGTGTCAGGCCTGCTCTACAACTCGGATGTCCTGATGTACGATCGTCAGACCGAGAGCCTGTGGTCACAAATCGAACGCGAAGCGGTCACCGGTACGTTGAGGGGCGAGCGACTAGAACTCGAACCACTGGTTCACACCACCTGGGCCCCTTGGCGCGAGCAGCACCCGAACGGGTTGGTCCTGTCACGAGACACCGGTCATCGGCGCGACTACGAGAACGACCCGTATTTGAGTTACGCAAACAGTCAACAAACGATGTTCCCGGTGAATCATCGTGACGATCGGCTGTTGGCAAAATCGGTGGTGCTCGGTATCACGCGGGACCAATCGGTAGCGGCATTCCCGCTCGAGCGATTGATCGATCAAACGCGACCGGTTCGAGCGGTCGTCGGAAGCGAGGAATTATTTGTCTACTACGTCCCCGAGACCGAGACCGTCTTCGCCACAACGCTGGAAGGCGACCTCGTACCGGCGACACTCGCCTACTGGTTCGCGTGGAGCGCCTTCCATCCTGACACGGCTCTTTGGGAGCCGGAGTCACACGCCAACTAACAAGACCGGCGGCTCGATCTTGACAATCTGCCCTACGGTTTTAGAATCAACTTCGTCTAGGAAGTGCAACTAGGTTTCCGCCCATTTGGGTTGATCGTTTGGTGGATCCGAGCGTTGCAGGCCCGGGCTTGGCTCGGGTTACACCACGGGGTGCAAAAGACCGGGGTGGAGGGTTCCTAGCCTCTGCCGCGGTCTTTTATGTCGTCTGGCCGTGAACAATTCACTCGCAGCGCATGCCGGGAGTCAAGATGGATCGCGATCAAGTCCTCGCCGTCGTCGAGAAGCAGAAGGTCAAGTACATCTACCTTTGGTTCACCGACATTCTCGGGTTTCTCAAGAGCTTCGCCATAACCCTTCACGAGCTGGAGACAGCCCTCGATGAGGGGATGGGGTTCGATGGGTCATCGATCGAGGGGTTCACGAGAATCCAGGAAAGTGACATGATCGCCAAGCCAGACCCGTCTACGTTCCAGGTCTTGCCGTGGCAGACGGATGGCCAGACCGTAGCCCGAATGATCTGCGACATTCAGACCCCGGATCTCCAGCCATACGATGGCGATCCACGGTACGTGCTCCAGCGGGTCCTAGAGAAAGCAAAGGGGATGGGGTTCGACTTCTATGTCGGTCCAGAACTCGAGTACTTCTACTTCCCTTCCGATGACGATCCCACACCGATGGACAAGGGTGGCTATTTCGATCTGTTGCCGCTCGATGAGGGCAACGATCTTCGCAAGGAGACGATTCAAAAACTCGAACGCATGGGAATCCATGTCGAGTATAGCCATCACGAGGTCGCTCCCGGTCAGCACGAGATCGACTTGCGCTACGCCGAGGGGCTTCGGATGGCGGATATCGTCCAAACGTACAAGACAGTCGTCAAGAGAACGGCCTACGAGCATGGGCTCTACGCGACGTTCATGCCAAAACCGATATTGGGTGAGAACGGCAGTGGGATGCACTGCCACCAATCGCTATTTAAGGGTGCGAACAATGCGTTCTTCGATGAAGATGCCGAGTTCCATCTCTCTGACACCGCCCGCCATTACATCGCGGGTTTGCTCCACCACGCCACCGAGTTCGCCGCGGTAACAAATCAGTGGGTGAACTCGTACAAACGGCTCGTTCCCGGGTACGAGGCGCCGATCTACATATCGTGGGCGAATGCCAATCGATCGACGATGGTACGCGTTCCCAACATCAAGCCGGGGAAGGAGAAGTCCACACGTATCGAACTTCGCATCCCCGATCCCGCGTGTAACCCGTACTTGGCGTTCGCTTGCATGTTGGCGGCTGGACTGAGAGGCATCGAGCAGCGCATGGAGCCACCGGATCCGGTTGATAACGTCAATATCTACGAGATGACTGACGATGAGCGTATCGGCCACGAAATCGCGACGCTGCCGGAGGACCTGGGCGACGCGATCCGAATGACGAGCGAGAGCGAACTGATGCGCGAGACGCTCGGCGAGCACATCTTCGAGCAGCTCCTCCGCAACAAGCGAATCATCTGGCAGGAAGCCCGAGCCCATGTCAGTCGGGCCGAGGTGGAGTACTACCTGCCGATTCTGTAGCTCACACTTGGTCGGCCTGCATGGTGCGGGCGACCCATCCAAACCCCAGTGACCCCAGGCGAGTAGTTACCGCCGATGACCCGATGAGAGGCTAACGGAACTCGTTCATCAGCTCCTCCAACTGCTCCCGGCCCGGACAAAGCTCTTCAAACGGCAAATCGACCAACGGCGTCGCGACGGTCTTCTTGAGAGCGTGGTAATCGCTTGACTCGGGTTCCAGGAACAAGAGTCCGGTCACAATCTCACCTTCCTGATGCCGCTCACCCAGGTACGCAGTCACAGTATCCCGATCAGTGGGGTCGTACTCTTCGGGTACCTTTCGAAAGCGGACCACACCACCTCCGTGAACCGTGACGTCGATCGTCCTGCCTTCACCGTACTCGGTTTCGATTTCGTCCAGCATCGGTACAAAGTCTGCGCTCACCGCTTCGTGGTAGTGCTGACGTGTGAACAGGTAGCTCTTGGTCGATCCTTGGTGGTCGTTGAACGTCACGCACGGCGAGATCACATCGACGAGGGCGAACCCAGGATGAGCCAACCCTGCCTTCAGGATCGGCACGAGCTGAGGCTTATCCCCAGAGAAGCTCCGGGCCACAAAAGTACCACCCATTCCCAGCGCTAGCGCCACCGGATCAATCGGGGCTAGCGGGTTGCGGTCGCCACGCTTTGACAACGATCCCACGTCCGCCGACGCTGAGAATTGCCCCTTCGTCAACCCGTACACCCCGTTATTCTCGATGATGTAGAGCATGTTGATGTTTCGCCGGATCGCGTGACATAACTGGCCCAATCCGATTGAAAGGGAATCCCCGTCGCCGGAAATCCCCACGTAGATCAAATCACGGTTCGCGGCGTTGGCGCCAGTCGCGATTGACGGCATTCGCCCGTGAACGGAATTGAATCCGTGTGCTTGGCTTAGGAAATATGCTGGCGTCTTGGACGAACAACCGATGCCACTCAACTTGGCCACTCGATGAGGCGCAATCCCCAACTCGAAGAACGCCTCAATGAGTGCTGCGGTCACAGAATCGTGGCCGCACCCGGCGCACAACGTCGACATCACGCCTTCGTAGTCGCGGGTCGTGAGGCCTAGCTCGTTAGTTGGAAGACCAGGGTGTCGAACTTCAGGCTTGGCGATAAATGTCATGCCGTGACACCCTCCAACTCCTTCATCACACCCGCCACAACTTGATCGGCAGTCATTGGAAAACCACCATAATACCGAATCGATCCCATACGGCTCTCCGGGACGCCGGTTTCGAGCGTGAGTAAACGCCTCAACTGCGCGTCACGGTTCATCTCGATTACGAGCAGCTGATCATGGGTTTCCAGGAAATCTGTGACCGCCGCGCTGAATGGAAAAGACCGGATCCGCAGCAAGCTGGCCGAAATATCGGCCTCGGTGAGCCGATCGATCCCTTCACGGACTGCGGCGGCGCAACTACCGATCGTGATAATCCCAACGCTGGAACCCGGAGCCAACTCGACGACGGGTTCTGGCAGGTGTTCGGCTGCGTTCGCGAACTTGCGAGTCAGCCGATCGACGACGTCGACATACTTCTCCGCGTCCTCCGTGTAGCGGCCGTAACGGTCGTGTCCTGACCCCCGTGTCAAATAGGCGCCTTTCGGGTGCACCCCAGGCAGCGTCCGTGCGCACACGCCATCTCCATCGACATCGAGGTAACGATAGAATGCTTCGAGTTGCTCAAGTTCTTCAGCGCCTAGGATCTTGCCGCGGTCCGGCCGATATTCGTCGTGCCATTCAAAACGCTCGCACATCCAGTCGTTCATTCCGATGTCTAGGTCGGATACGACGAAGACCGGCGTTTGATATCGGTCGGCCAAGTCAAACGCTGTCACCGTCAATTCGAAACACTCGCGCGGATCAGCCGGGAACAGTGCGATATGCTTCGTATCGCCGTGTGAAGCATAAGCCACCGTCAGTAGGTCCCCTTGCTGGGTCCGAGTCGGCATTCCGGTCGAAGGGCCGGTGCGCTGAATGTCAAAGAAGACCACCGGTACCTCGGTATAGTACGCGAGACCTATGAACTCGCTCATTAGGGAGATTCCGGGCCCGCTGGTCGGCGTGAACGCTCTCGCTCCCATCCATCCTGCTCCGATCGCGACGCCGGCGGCTGCCAGCTCATCCTCGGCTTGTACCACGCAGTACCGCCTCTCACCGTCCTCTCCGTTCTCACGGTAGCGCCTACAGAAGCGAAGAAACGCATCCATCAACGAGGTCGCGGGCGTGATTGGGTACCACGCACCAACACTCGCACCGGCATAAATGCATCCAAGTGCAGCAGCAGTATTGCCGTCGATCATGATCGCATCGCCGGTTCCGTCCATTGTCTCCAATCGAACTGGAAGTGGACACTCGAAGTTCTCGCTAGCAAACTCGAACCCGAGCCGAATCGCGCGCAGGTTTGAGTCCATCAAGTGCTCCTTCTTACCAAACCGTTCACGAAGCATCGTGTCTACGACGTCAAGGTCGAGCTCGATAAGCGCTGCCAGGACGCCCACATAGGCGATGTTCTTCATCAGGATCCGCTCTCGAGCACCCTCGAAGTACTCGTTACACATCCGCGCGAGCGGCGCGCCGAGAAACGTGACGTCGTCCCTCGCGAGGGCCGGGTCGAGCGGCCACGAAGAGTCGTAAATCAGGTAACCTCCCGGTCGCACCTCGGCGACGTCACGGCCGTAACTCTCTGGGTTCATCGCTACGACTACATCGAATTCTTGAGCGCGGGCCGTGTAGCCGTATCGATCGACACGGATCTCGTACCAGGTAGGCAAGCCTTGAATGTTGGACGGGAAGACGTTCTTCCCGGATACGGGAACCCCCATCCGGAAGATCGCCTGCATCAGGAGACCGTTGGCGCTCGCCGAGCCCGTGCCGTTCACGGTGGCGAGTTTGATCGCGAACTGGTTGACGCTAGCTACGGCGTTGCCGTGCATGCCGCCCGACCGGCATAGGGTAGGAGCACTTCAAACTGTCTCATGTCCCATGCCGCGGTTGGACAGCGCTCAGCGCAAAGACCGCAGTGGACACAAATGTCCTCGTCCTTGGCCATTACGCGACCCGTCTGTGGTAACGCACCTGAGACGTAGAGATCCTGATCCGTGTTCTCTGCCGGAGCGGTGAGACGCTGTCGGAGGTCATCTTCACTCCCGTCGGCAGTAATCGTCAGGCAATCGACCGGACAAACATCAATGCAAGCGTCGCACTCGATGCAGAGCGAGTCAGTGAAGTGAGTCTGCACATCACAGTTTAGACAGCGCTCGACTTCCGTCAGCGTCTGCTTGAGATCGAAGCCCATTTCGACCTCGATGTCGAGCCCCTCAAACCGCCGATCTAATTCCACATGGCGCATGCGTACCCGTTCTGACGCGTCGTAGTCGTTGCTGTAGCTCCACTCGTGCAGTCCCATTTTCTGACTCACCAGGTTCATTCCCTCCGGCGGCCGATCCGATATTGAGCTTCCTTGGCAGTAATCATGAATGGAGATCGCTGCCTCATGTCCGTGGGCGACAGCCCAAATGATGTTCTCCGGGCCCCACGCAGCGTCACCGCCAACGAAGACGCCCTCACGAGTCGTCTGGAACGTCACCCGGTCGACAATCGGCATATCCCACTCATTGAACTCGATGCCAATGTCGCGCTCGACCCATGGGAATGCCGTCTCTTGTCCGATCGCCACAATCACGTCATCACAAGGAATGTCGACAACATCCAGGACTTCCTTCCTCAGTCTTCCGTCCGGTTGTTTGTTCCAATCCACGATTTCAAATCGCATCCCCCGAACTTGTCCATCTTCGATCAAGAACCTCTCTGGTGAGTGATTCTCGAGAATCTCGATTTGCTCTTCCTCAGCGTCCTCCAGTTCCCAATCGGAAGCCTTGAACAGGTGTCTTGGTTTTCTGGCCATCACCTTAACGTCGGTTCCGCCAATGCGCTTTGAGGTCCGGCAACAATCCATGGCGGTATTACCTGCGCCAATAATGAGAACTCGCGGGTCGATCGAGTCGATGTGACCGAAGGCCACCGACTCCAGCCAGTCGATCCCGATATGGATCTTGTCCGACTCGTATCGTCCGGGAATCTCGAGGTTCTTTCCGCGCGGTGCACCGGAGCCGATAAACACGGCGTCGTACTCCTCAGCCAGGAGCGCCTCCAGGCTTGTGATCGGCGTGTCGTACCGGATATCCACTCCCATGTCGAGGATCATGTCTATCTCTTCGTTGAGCACGTCGACCGGCAGCCGGAACTGAGGGATATTCGTCCACATGAGTCCACCAGAACGATTGAAGCGCTCAAACATGACCACTTCATAACCAAGAGGTAGGAGATCGTTAGCTACGGTCAACGAAGCCGGACCGGCGCCCACGCACGCGATCTTGAATCCGTTCTTCCGCTTTGGGATTTCAGGGAGGCGATGTGCGATTTCGCCCTTGAGATCCGCCGCGACACGCTTCAAACGACAGATCGCAACGGGCTTGCCGTCCACTCGAGTGCGTCGGCACGCTGGCTCGCAAGGCCGGTCACAGGTCCTTCCTAGAATGGCGGGGAAAACGTTCGATTCGCGATTCAGCATATACGCGTCGGAGTACCGTCCTTGGCCTATCATACGGATGTACTCCGGGACATTGGTGTGCGCCGGGCACGCCCATTGGCAGTCGACGACCTTGTGATAGTAGGCCGGATTGGAAACGTCTGTAGGTCGCATAGCTGTCGAAAACCTAAAACTCCCAGCGGGTCGGCTGCCAGCCATGGCAAGCACGCGGGGCATGCATTTTGCACTAACAAAGGACCTCAGGTGAGAAGTCACCGGGCTGAGCAAGCCTATTGCACTGGAGCCACCCGCATGGAGACTAGCTTCGTTCCCGTCTTTTTCTTGTGTCTGGCGATCCTGGCTGTCTTGCGAACTTCCTGGATTTCCGCGCGGGCTGACCGCAGGGCGCGCCGTGCGGTCCGATGGATCCGATCACACCATCCAGATGCGTGGGACCGTCACGGTGGCTGGCCGATTCAATTGAACCTCTGGCCGAGAGCCACGCTCACTGTCTTGGTCTTGACTCGTGACCTTGACGCCGACGATCCACAGCTACAACAGCAACTCGCGCCGGTCAAACAACTTAGGCGTCACTTCTGGTTTTCGTTCGCTGTCGGTGTTGCTTCGGTTTCCACACTGGTGATGTGGATCAAGGACGTGAAAACACCGTAGCGGGAAAAAGGGGCGCGAGTGGTTTACCACTCGCGCCCCCACTCCTCGTTCCGCAGTCTACTACTCGTCGGCCTGCGCCACCATCTTCATCGCATCGTCGCGAACGTACGATAGCGCGAAGTTCAGTTGATTGAAGTTCGCCGCTTGTTCGGCCATCTCGTCCGAGGCTTCTAGGTTACCCATCCCGTGGAAGGCTTCAGCCATCGCATACAAGACCCGGGGATCTTGTTGGTTGGCGTGCGCAAAGTGTTCAAGTGCGCTCTCACTGTCGCCCTCAGCCAGCGCGACGCGACCCAAAAGCTCATGGTCTTGCCGAATCTCGAACGGAATCTGGTGCTCCTGTATCGCTCCGTGATAGGCGCTGGCGTAGGTCTTTGCGGACTCCAGATCTCCGGTGGCCAGCCCCACGAGTGTCGCCGTGTAGTGATGATTCCGGCGTGTCGCCTCCTTGACCTCCTCAGGGATGTCAGCGTAGGCGACCTCATCGACGGCCTTCTGGAACAAGGCACTCGCCTCGTCTGGGCTGCCCGTGTCCAGCAACATCCGTCCCATCATGTTGTAGTCATTCGACATCGATAGGTGATCGTCGGTACCCTCAGCGATCCCGAAACGCTTGTGCATGACCTCCATGGCCGCCCCACGGTCACCGTCGTACATATGCGACGCGCCCATCCACATCAAAGCCTGGCGGCGAATGCCATCGGTCTCCGCCACCTCATACATCTCGTGCAGCGTCTCGCGCGCAGCATCGGTGTCGCCCATGAACATCTGGTTGTTCGCGATACCGGCGTACGAGAACTGAAAGCTCGGGTCCGCTTCGAGCGCCTTCTTGTACTGCACGATTGACTCTTCGAAGCGCCCCGTCTTCATTAGGAGCTCCGCGTACGAGTCGTGCGGGTTGGGCTCCCCGGGCAGCACCTCGATGTATTTTTGGAAGGCCGATTCAGCCGCTTCGTAGTTGCCAACTGAGCGGTTCGCGTAGCCGAGCAGGTTGTAGGCTGGTGAGTATTCCGGATTGATCTCGGTCGCGTGGGCATAGTGCTTGATCGCAGCCTCGTAGTCTTGCCGACCGAAGTACAGGCCTGCCAGCAGCTGATGTCCTCGTTCATCGTCGGGGAAGCCCTGGATCAGCTTCTTGTATAGTTCTAGCTGCTTCTCCGGGTTCCCCTTTACACCGGCGTCGAGGCCAGTGATCATCAGACGCTCTCCGTCTGACACGTGTTCTACAAGGGACACCGCCTTCTCCAAGTTCTCGAAAAACTCGTCGTTGGATCCAGCGGCGTTTGCCAATCCAAAATACGCCAGCGCGAAGTTGGGATCCTCGGCGATCGCCTCCCGGTAGACCGGCCGAGCATCCGCCGCGTGCAGCTTTTCAGCAAGGTTGCGCGCCTTCAGAAAAAGTGCGCGTGCTTCATCAGAATCGGTGGTAATCGCCACCTTTCCGTCCTGGTGGCCGACGTGGTCCTTCGCGCCGTACGCCTGGGCGTGAGCCAGGCTGGGCATCGCCAGAGCGACCAACAAGAGGGCAAACATGGACCTCTTTCTCATCGAACGAACTCCTTTCAATCCGTCGCATGTGCGGCATGTGATCTACACGACGGATCCAATCGTGTTGTTTCTTGCAAGTGTGATCATTCGAAACCGGCCGGTCGTCACCGGCGGGTAGCTGGCGGGGCTGGAGCGCTCGACTGCCAGTCCCGGCCGATCTCGGGCTCTCGGATTTGACGCGCTACAGGCTAGATGTGTTCAGTGTTTCGTGCCAGGCTGGGCCCGACGAGCGACCGGACAAACCAGACTACAACCCGGAGCTGCGGGGAATCGACCGGATCTCCGGCTGATGGGCTACAACTTCTGGCGCTCGAGCACGCTGCCCCTCCAGGGGCTCGTCTATTGGCTTGCTTATGATTTCGCTTCCGTCCTTTACCACTTTATCCAGAAACACGGGAACGAGCTCTGGGTCGAACTGAACGCCGGCGAACTTGCGGAACTCTTCCTTGACAAACTCAATGTCGAGGGCCTCCCGGTAGACACGGCTGGTTGTCATCGCATCGAACGCGTCTGCCAGCAGGATGAGCCTAGCACCAAAGGGGATCTCTTCCCCCCTTAACCCGTGGGGGTAGCCTGATCCGTCCCAGTTCTCATGGTGGTGGCGGATCATCTCCTCGATCTCACCCTTGAAATAACTCACCTGGTTCGCCAAGTCAGCGCTCATCACCGGGTGCATGCGAATCAGACGTCGTTCCTCTTCGGTGAGCTTCCCGGCCTTTCGAACAATACCGGTTAGATCCAGGTTGATCTTGCCGAGATCGTGTAAGTAGGCCGCCAGCTCGATCCGCTCCGTTTTGGCCGGTGAGACATTCAATGCCACGCACAGCCTCCGTGCGTAGTTGGCAACGCGGTCCGAGTGTCCCGCGGTGTACGGATCATGCATCTCGATGATCTTTACCATCGTGCGAACGGTCTCGTTATAGGTTCTTTTGAGGTCTAGGTATTGGCTGTAGGCCTGCCGAACCATCACAATCGGCAGCGTTAACAGGACCAAACCCGTGACCCACAATCCCTCGTACGCATATACGACGGCAAGAGCGAGGGGCGCAGACGTGAACTCATATAAGAACGCCCATTGATAGTTCCGTTGCCAAAACCTACTTGGGGACTCTCCGTAGAGAACCATTGAGCCGAAGCTTACGAGCCAGGTATTCACCAGCCAATAGACGAGCACTGCCGTCGCGAACGCGAGGAAGAATCGACCACTGGAGCTCAGTCCGAGGGTTCCGGCCATAGCAAGAAACACAAGACTACCGGCGAGTGTGCTCAAGCCGACTTGAGCAGCATTGAACAATGATCTTGCTGTACCTTTACTGTGAACGAGAATCTCGGAAATGAGAATCGCAGTAACTGCGCACGCGGTTGCCCAGAAAGTTGGGAACAGTACAATCAAAGCCCAGAATGTGGTGCCCGACCATCCCAATTGGGCGGTCCCGAGTTTCACAGGTAGGCGATATTTCTCTGCCCCGATGGAGAGTACCAGAAAGGCAAGAAGACCCACGAAGAATCTGCTTGTCGTGGCAGCTTCGGAAGGCAGGAAATAGGAAGCTACCGAGCCGCTTGCCAAAACCAGGCCCAAGCCCGCAGTGAGTAACGCCAGAGATGTCTTGTTGCCTTGGCGAATTGTTTCCATACCGAATGGTAGAAAGGGGCCGAAAAGGCTAGCTCAGAGTCGTGGTTGATCCAAACCGCACCAGCAACTGAAGCAAAGCCATGACTTTCGCGAAGACTGGCTCATAGGCTCCTGGAGCGAGCAAAGGCAGCACCTCCTTTCAAGGACTGGGCCCGGTTTCCGCTCACCGGACGGTGCGCTTCGCTGATTTGCCGCTCTTAAGCAGTTACCTGCTGGTCAAGCTTTCGGCCCCTTGTTCGTGTCCTTTCTTCCTAGAGTTCAACTCAGCCTGTTGTCCGGCCGGCCCAGTAACGGTTGAGCGCGTCCAACACCGCCCGGACTGCTGTTTCCACGGGATCTTGCCGTACGATAGCGGAACCGTGGAAGTTCGGTCGCTCATGCCCGGACCGAGCGCCCAGGATTGCCAGGACCCCGACCGCATCCTGAATGGTGAACTCCTCAAGTCCCTCGAGAACAAAAGCCGCCTCCCCTTCAAGCGCGGGAGACAGCGCCCGCAGGGTCGCACGCGCAGCGGCCAATAGTCGCCCGCGAGGGGTGTCCGCGTCTCGAATCTGCCCAGCGTATGTTTCACCTTCGATCTTCAACTCCACCGTGATCTCGACGTAAAGCTCACCGTCGGGCACACACCGAACACTTAGAAAGCGAATCCTTCGGTCACCCGGAGGTGCCAGCTGAAGCGGCTCCTGCCATGATTCTCCTCGCAACGACCGTACCGACGGTCGCCCCGGCGCATCTTGTGACCCCTTTTGCAGCGAATTGAAGCCATTAGCGTTTATCGCGATAGCGCGGTGATCGATGGTGAGTCCCAGGCCGGAGAGGAGAGCCGACTCCACATCCCGGGTCAGACGCCGGGGATCGGTTTCGTAGGAAACCTGAATGGTCAGCGTCCGAATCCGCCCTTCAGCGTCCTCCTCTACCTGAACCCCCTCAACACCCGAGAGCTGCGACAGCAGCTCCCGGATTTTGCGTTCTCGGCTCTCGTCAACGGCCACGCTCTTCAGACCTCCGAAACACTGTCAGAAAGGCGCAAAAGTGGGCCAGCAAGCTTATAGGCTTTAGGCGACATGTCAACTGTCGGGGCCTAAGATACCGATTCTCAAGGCGTTAAGCCGATTGCGAGCGCCCGAGGTCAAACTCAACGTAGCTCGAAGGGCACTGGGCCCGGATACTGCGGCAGGTCGTCGCGGATTTCGTCCCACGGTGGTCCCGCCTCGACAAAAGTGTGGAACTGGGGTGTGATCCCCGGATCGCCGTCAAGCGAGCCCAAACGGATTGAGACCTCCTGGCCATCCGGCCAATCGCCACCGAACAAACTCGAGCCACACACCTTGCAAAACACCTTGCTCGCGTAACCCTCAACTCGGTAGTTGCGAATCAACTCTGCACCCTCGACCAGTTGAAAGTGCTCGCGTCGCACCCTTCCCTGGGTGGACATGGCTGTCCCCGAATGACGACGGCAACGTGAACAGTGACAATGGCTGACACGTACGAACGGTCCTCGCACCTCATACTTCACGCCGCCGCAGAGACATCCGCCCGTGAGAAGCTTCTCACGCATCAACCTTCGAACCGCGCAGGTCGTCGGACAAGCTGACCGCCGCAATTGGGACATCGATGACGCAGCTCCTGCGCACACGCAGTACAGTAGGTGCACTCGTAGCTGCAAATGTACGCGCTACCGCCAACGGATAGAGCAGTGCCGCACCGCTCGCAGATCGGGCGCATCTCAAGCGCGGTCACGAGCGCTTACAGGACCCAGGTCTCGGAAGGCGGCTGCCTGAATCAATCCGACGACGGTCTCTATGTCGGCTGAACCTGGCCGGTCGGCGTCCAGCCTGGGAACGTCAGATCGGATACGTCGGTGAGCCTCCTCAAGGCTTGGACTCGTCTTGAGCGGACGCCTGAGGTCGATGCCTTGAGCTGCAGCTAGGAGTTCGATGGCGATGACACGTTCAGCGTTTTCCACCACCATCCGTGCCTTCCGAGCGGCCCAAGCACCCATCGATACGTGATCCTCGCGATCGGCACCGGTCGGGATCGAGTCCACGCTCGCCGGGTGAGCCAGCCCCTTACACTCGCTCACCAATGCGGCTGCTGCGATCTGCTGCGCCATGAAGCCCGATTCCAAACCCGGATTGCTTGCCAGGAAAGCCGACAGCCCGCTTTCCCTTGTGTCGATCAAGGCCTCGATCCGACGTTCGGATATCGAGGCCAGATCAGTCATCACGATGGCTAGGAAATCAAGCGCCGCAGCGACCGGCGCTCCATGGAAGTTGCCCCCTGATACGATCGTCCCACCGTCCGGATCCTCGCCTTTAACAAACACGAGTGGATTGTCCGTGCCGGCGTTGACCTCGATTTCGAGGACGCCGCGAACGTAGCGAAGCGCATCACGCACGGTCCCATGGACCTGGGGCATACACCGAAACGAGTAGGCGTCCTGCACGACACCGCAGTCGGCATGCGATTGCGAGATGCCGCTCTCCTCGCCCAGCAGCTCCCGAAGACGCGCCGCCGACACCAGCTGTCCAGGATGCGGGCGGGCAGCTTGGATCGCGTCGCCAAATGCTGATCGCGTACCACAGACCGCATCCAGCGACATGGCGCCTGCAACCTCCGCCGCGGCAACCGCGCGTTCCGCCGCAAGCAGCGTCAAGACACCGACCCCGGTCATAACCTGAGTGCCATTGATCAGCGACAATCCCTCCTTGGCCTCAAGCGTCAGCGGTTCAACCCCACTCGCAGCCAAGACATCTCGCGCCGGGACCCGTCTGCCATCTCGGTGAGCTTCACCCTCCCCAATCAGCGCCAAACCGAGGTGCGCTAGCGGCGCCAGATCACCACTCGCCCCAACCGAACCACGGGTCGGGATCCACGGAATGACATCACGATTGAGGAGATCAACAAGCCGCTCGCAGACCACCGGGCGGACACCACAGAATCCGCCGGCAAGGGTGTTGGCGCGCAACAACATGATCGCTCGCACGCTGGACTTGTCGAAAGGCTCACCCACACCGACAGCGTGACTGCGCAACAGATTGACCTGGAGTCTGGTCAGGTCCTGCTCCGGGATCACGCAGTCGCTCAGCTTTCCAAAACCGGTCGATACCCCATAAACGACTCGCCCCCCAGTAATAGCCCTTTCGACGATCTTCCTCGAGGCAACCATCCGGTTTCGGGCACCGCCGTCCAGCTCCACACGCGTCCCGACGCGAGCCACCCGCTCGACAGAGTCCAGCGACAGACTTTGCCCGTCGACGACGACGGTCTCACCGTCGAGTTGCTCCGGGTTCATCAGCCCTTCGGTCGTTATCTCTTTCACGCCAGGTCGTTACTCCCGTCGCACCCGGTACGGAAACTCAAGATCAGGAACATCACGGAGGAAGACCGAAAACGATATCTGCACACGGTCTTGCGGTTCGGCGGGAAAGATGTTGACCCCAAGTGTCGCTTGCCAATCGTGAAGGTTTCGAACCAATGCCAAAGTCTGTCCCTGAAACGATCCACCTGTTACATCGTAAGTCGTTCGATAGTTCAAGCTCCAGTGCGGACTCGGTAGGAGCGACGCTCCTATCCCTAGACTCTGTCGGTTTCCGTCGCCGCCACGAGTTCGCGACCATGAATGCGTCAAGTTCAACGACCACGGGCCGAACCCCTCGCCTTGCAACTCGGCCTCCTCCAAAGCCTCGGCTGCCTCCGCGGTTTCCTCGTCCGTCCCTCGTCCAGCGACAACGTCGCGTTCTCGACGACGATCTTTGAACGAGCGTTGGCGGAATGAACCTTGGGACCCCCCGCCGCGGAGCGAGAAGTCAGTCGTGACCCGCCGGATGAAGGGGTTGAAAGTCTCGCGTGAGGCTCCCTGCTTGACGAGATCGGTGTCGAACGAGGAAGAGACACCAAAACTGCGCCCGACGCCGGTCGTGAGACGTGTACTCAAGTTGCGCCAGCCAAGCTGGTCGGGTTCGCGCGCGCGGACGAAATCGTACGAGAAGGTACTCGTGACGTTTAGAAGATTGATCGTCCGGGTCCGCTCCTCCTCCGCTTCTTCTTCACCGTCATCCTCTCCCCCATCACCCTCATCCGTGAGCTGAGCCCTCTCCTCGCCTTGTCGCACTTTGACGTCCAGGTCTTGAGAGAAGCTGAAGTTGGCTGTCAAAGCGTCCGTAAGCGCGTCCTGTGCTGATTCGGTATCTCGCGCGCCAAAGAGATTGGCCTTGGGAGAGTAGTTGAATCCAACACTCGGGCTGACCGTGTGCCGCCATTTCCTGACCGGTCCGAGCCCCGAATCGTACACGCGGAAGAACTTGGTTGAGAAACTCACTACCGTTGAGAACTGCCCCCGTCCACCGAGCTTCTCGTCCTCAGCAAGCTCGTCGTTCTGGAGCGATAGGTTGTAGCTCGCTGACGGCGAGGCCTTGACGACGCCAAACAGGTTGAGCGGTCCACTCAACGTGAATCGGCCACCCATGTCTTGCTCGTTCCGAATCGTCTCTCGATCGGTCTCGATCTCGTTTCCCAAACTGTCGCTCGGGATCGTCGTCAGCGCGTTTCCGAGACTGTCGACCTGCGCCGTTTCAACCGTGGCGACGAACGATGTGCTGGCGCTGTACTGGAGGATCCGCCAAAACGGTTGGCCCTCCCCGGCGGCGCCTCTTCTGCGGCCCCCCCAAAGCGGACGCTGATTGATCGACAGCCTGATATCGGGAATCCTGAATGCTGTACGATTGGAATCGAGTCGAAAATCGGCATCACCGCCGGCTACGAACGATCCCCATCCGAAGCGCGTACTGTAGTTGGCCGCCGAACGAAACGCGCGCTGGAGGATCTCGTCAGGGTCGAATGAGTTACGCCGCAGGAATGAGCGTCGGCTCGACCAGTTGATGTCCACACTGCCTCTGGTGTCGCTGCTGAACGTATGGTCGTGTGAGTAACGAATGAGCTGCGAACGCTCATCATCGAGGCGATTCCAAACCGATTCGTAGTGCAAGTCCCCTCGAAAACTGTGGCGCATGTTGTAACGCGTATCGACCCGCAGGATCAGTCTTGATTCAGCATACCAGTCGGCACTCACGGCGGCGTCAGCATAGTCGTTAATGACGTAGTAGTAGCCGAGATCGCGAACGTTGCGCTCACGACCAGTATTGAGAATTAGCGTGCTGATCCCGATCTGCGGGCGAAGAAAGCCGGAGTGGCGTCCGCGAGTGGCCGGCTCGACGTACCACGGCAGAAAGAACACCGGGATATCGGAAAAGTACAGCACGACCGGCGCGGCCACGATGACGTCATCCTGTCGCAGCTTGATGTCGCTACTGCGGAATGAATAGTGCGGGACATCCAGGTCACAGGTGGTGAAGTACCCATCCTGAACTAGGTATGTCGAGTCGCCGATTTTTTCCATGTCATCACCGGTTAGGATCCAGGGTGCGTAAGTCGTCACCCCGGCGCCCAACCGACCGCTGCGCCGATTGAGGTCGTACTTCAGGTCCAGACCTTCTGTCACCGACTGACCTTCGCTGAGCGCGGACGCACCGAACGTAGCTACCGTTTCGGACTGCCGATCGTAGAACAACGAGTCCGCCTTCAACTCGGAGGGTCCGCGGCTGACAGATGCCTCGCCAAATGCCTCCACCACCCCCTCACGACTGCGAAACAAGATTCGATCCGCCTTGAGCTCCGTCCCTGCTTGTTCGGTCGCTGCATCGCCTTCAAGCAAGATGACCTCTCCCTCGGGATAGAACAGAAGCCGCTGTCCCTGATACTCGATTGGACCACCGCTGGGTCCTGGTAGGCTGTCGGCCTCGTTTGCTCGGTTCATCAGAATCTCATACGTCTCATCGGGGGATGGAATCGTCCCGGCCGGGCCATCGTCGGGAACCTCATCTTGACCCCGTGCCAGGTTCGCCGCGTTCAACACCAGCATTACCACCATCACAGAGATCGAGCGGCTACGCATCGGATGGCTCCAACCCGTCGCTACCGTCGGCTGGCGACAGAGCGCTATCCTCCAGCGACTGAGCGGCACGTCGCTCCTGGCGTCGTTCAATCAGCGTCGCAAACACCAGACTCAACTCAAACAAGAGGTAAAGCGGGACAAGCATGAGGACCATCGAGAAGATGTCGGCTGGGGTCAACAACGCAGCTAGGATTGCCATAGCGGCGATCGCGTGGCGGCGATAACGGCGGAGTGTTCTCGGTGACAACAACCCTACGTATGTGAGAACGATCACAATGAGTGGGGTTTCGAAGACGGCGCCAAATACCAGCGTTATTCGGATCGCAAAGGTGAAATAATCGTTGATCGTGATCACCGGGATCAGAGCTTCTTCCGAGAATCCGAGGAAGAACCGAAGCGCCAACGGAAGCACCATGAAGAACGCCAAGGCTGCACCGGCCAGGAACAGGAGCACCGAGCCCGCGAGTGCCGGAAAGAAAATGCGTCGCTCGTTCTCGAGCAAACCGGGCGCCACGAAACGCCAGAAGTGATAAAACAGCACCGGGAGCGCTAGGACAACGCCAACGAAGATCCCGACCTTGAGCGTGACCATGAAGGGCTCGGTGGGACTCAAGTACGCGAGCCGACCGGCATCCAGCAGCGGGCGAACGGGGCGTGTCAGGAATCCGAGAACACCGAATTGGGTGGTCAGCCAAAAACCTGCTACCGACAGGATCGCCAGCGTTCCCAGGCTCCATAGAATCCGTTGTCGCAGCTCCTCGAGATGATCCAGGAACGACATGGTCCCCTTGGGGCTCGGCTTTTGGATCGCCACCCCTAGGCCTCTCCGGAGGCCTCGGTCAGCTCCTCGAGTTCGTCCATGAACTCGGTGAGGTTCTGGAACTTCCGGTAGACGGACGCAAACCGGATATAGGCTACCTGATCGATGTGCTGGAGCTCGACCATCACCTGTTCACCCAGCCACTCGCTCTGGATCTCTGAACGACCGGTCTTCTCGAGCCGTTCCTCGAGTCGCTCTTCGATTCGATCAACCGCAGCCTCGATCGTTTCGAGGTTCACCGGCCGCTTGGTGCACGCGGTAACCATGCCCATGAGGAGCTTGTGGCGGTCGTACGCTTCGTGCCGGCCGTCGTGTTTGACGACTTGACGCGGAACGTGATCGATGGCCTCATACGTAGTGAACCGTTTGCCGCACTTCAGGCATTCGCGACGACGGCGTATGGCGCGTCCCCCTCTGCTGGATCGGGTGTCGACCACCCGGTCCTCCCCGGATCCGCAGAAGGGGCAGCGCACGGGGGCTTCCTAGCTACCGAGCTCGCGCCGCGCGGCCTCGGCCTCGGAGGAGTTCGGGTAACGCTCTACGAGCTCGCGGTAGGCGGCCCGTCCGCGCTCAGTGTCACCCTGAGCGCGGTAGGCGTCACCGATCTTGCGGAGAGCGGGCGCGGCCTTGCTGCTCTCGGGATACTGGTCGGGCACCTTCCGAAGCTCGGTCACAGCCTCGTCGTAGCGCCGCTGGTCGTACGCGATGATCCCCAACCAGTATTGTGCGTCGGGCGCACTCAGACCGGCCGGGAACAAGCGCAAGTACTCGATGAAACCCTCGCGCGCGAGGTTCAGGCGCCCTTGTTGATAATCGGTGACCGCCTCATTGTAGAGCCCAATCTCATCGATCCCTCTTGAGGCTGTCGTATCCGTCGGCGTCATTACCCTGGGCTCGGCCCGGGGCTGGTATCGCTTGAGCTCACCCATCTGGCTCTCTGCGCCTCTGAGCGCGGCTTGAACAGCGTTCATCTCCTGACGGAGAGCCCCCAGGTCAGCCTTGAAATCGGCGCGGATCGCCTGCAGGAGCCGGGTGACGCTCTCCGCCAGCTGGTCCATTTGCGCCTGTACATCGTCCTGCCGCTGCTCAATGCGCTGGTGCTCGAACATCAGGTCATCGACGTCGCCGCGAGTAGCGCAACCCGTCAGACCAATCACCGCCGCAACGCACCCAGCCCCGACCAAAGCCGCGTACCTGGTTCTTCTCCGCACGACCATCCCTAGTTGGACGCCGAGATGAACTCGTCGCGCCGGTTGTTGGCCCAGGCGGACTCGTTGTGACCTTCCGTCATCGGACGTTCTTCGCCATAGCTGACGGTCGTCATACGATCTGGGTCAATCCCGAGGTCGATCAAGTACCGCCGAGCGGAGTCCGCCCGACGCTCACCTAGCGCGAGGTTGTACTCGATCGTCCCGCGCTCGTCCGCGTGGCCTTCGATCCTCACATCGACCTCGGCGAACTGCCGCATGGCCTCCGCTTTGCGCTGGAGTGTGCCACGCGCATCTTCTCTCAAGTCGGACCGATCGAGGTCGAAGAAGATCATCGCGCCGATTGCCTCCATCGCAGCGTTTCGGGCCATTGTTTCGGCGTCGTCGGTCGCGTCATCGGTGGTATCAACCACCGGGGGCGGGGTACGGTCGCGGTCATCAGTATTGACTTGCTTCCGACCGCAACCAGTCGAAACGATTGTGAACACCAGTGCTCCTGCCGCCAGCAGCGTCAGCTTGCGTCCGGCCATCGGGGCTCCTCCTCGTGGGGCGCTCAGTTCAAACATGCTCTCAGACGGCTGAGCCGCCTGCCATGACTGAGATGCTCGATTGTGATAATGGACCTTCGGGTTCCAAGATAGCCTGAAGCTGCCGGACCTCCAATGGGGTCGGTCTTCGTTTTCACCGATCCCCTATCTCCGGTCGCCGAGGTGTGGCGACCAGCTCGGGCTGTGGTATCCCCCGCCCCGCGTGACCGGCCGAATGTGCTGCCCGTTCCAGTCCATGGTGTAGATGTCGGACGGACCGCTTCGCGTCGACGAGAACCCGATGTGTAGACCGTCGGGGGACCAGGAAGGATCCTCGTTGTCGCCGGTCGAGGTGAGCACCGTGCGTCCGTCGCCGTTGACGCCGATCGTCACGATCTGAAAACGACCGTTTATTCGCTCGACGTACGCGACCCGGTCACCTTTGGGCGACCACTCCGGGGAGTGCGCCTCGTTGCCGAACACCAGCTGTTTCAAGTTGGCACCCTCGGCATCCATCACGAAGATCTGACTCCGGCCCCCGCGATCGGATTCGAACACGATTCGGCGACCGTTTTGTGACCAGCTGGGGGCGGTATCAATCCCGAGATTGTACGTCAACCGTCTCAGGTTGCGACGACCGACGTTCAGCACATACAGTTCGGCGTTGCCATCCTTGGTCAGCGTAAGCGCCATTTGCCGACCGTCGGGTGACCAGGCGGGCGCGATGTTGAGCCCCTTACGATCCGACAGCGGCCGCGCGCGCCCACCGCTTGAAGCGGCACAATACAAGTCCGCTTTGCCACGCACGAAAGTCGTGAAGCAGATCTCGGCCCCGTCAGCGCTCCAATCAGGCGTCATCGAGATCGTGTCAAGATGAGTCGCACGGTACGGATCTTGACCGTCATAATCCGTAACGAAGATCTCCTTGTCGCCGCGCCGACGGCTCGCGAACGCGATACGGGTGTCGGCCACACCCTGCTCGCCAGTCAGCTCGCGAATGATCTCATTCGAAATTTGGTGGACCGTCATCCGAAAATTCGGCGACCCCAGATCGGGGAGGGCATACGACAGCGTCCGGACCTGCTGCTGAAACGGCACATTGTGGAGTTCTATATCAGCCGCAAACCCGGCGCCTGCTGGATCGATCGATGCCCTGACCAGATAGCGGGTGCCAAAGATCGACCACGCTTCGTAGTCGACCGAGTCGGTGGTGCGCACAACACCGGCTTGGGCGCGACCCGATATGACGTTGAAACGGAGTGAGAAGTCGAGGTCGAATGCCAACATTTCAGCCACCGTTTGGGCGGCCGACGAGGCCGGCGTCACCTCATCAATCGCGATATTGATCTTCTCGTCTACGTAACCACGGATCCCCACCCGTACATCCTGTTCTTGAGCGGCCAGCGAGCTGGACCCCGCGATCACCCCAAAAAGGACGAAAAGCGAGCCCGCTAGGACCCGTGCTGTCCGCCCAGCCGGTCGAATCCGGTTCACAAAAACCCCCTACGTGTCGATTGGAGCCTCGGGTTCGGGATGGGGATCAATCAAATGTAGTACCGCCATCGGAGCGGCGGGTTCCGTTCTAGCCGGAGGGACGGACCCCGGCATCGAAGTCAAAGTAGACACCAAGAAAGTCACCCGAATACTCGGCCGGCAGGGGCGGCATCGGGTCGCTCGCTTCAACCGCACGTCGGGCGGCGCGGTCAAAAAGGAAGCTCCCGCTCGGGTCGGCCACTTCGACATCGCTGACCCGGCCGGCTCGATCGATCCGAAAGTAGATCGTGGTCTTCAGCGTTCCCTCGCCGGGTCGCCAGTTCCGCTCCACCTTGCGGACCAGGGCCTCCAGGTACCAGGGGAACTCAAATGGCTGGCCCTCGAGCGTTACTGGCAGGCTGGGACCCCGCTCGACCGCCTCGGGCTGTTCGTCCTTTGGTTCGGGCTTGGGCGGATCGGCCTCAGGCTCGGGCACCTTTTCTACGGCCTCCGGCTCCTCGGGGGGCTCCTCCACCACGGGTTCCGGCTCGGGCGGCGTCCGCCTCGGTGGTAACTCGGCGGCCTGAACCAGATTCACCTGATAGATGGGCGGCAGATCGGGTCGACTCGGGCCACGAAGCGCCAGCAGAAACCCTCCGACCCCGAGCAGGACGTGGAGCGCCGCGGAGGCCAACAAAGCGCGCCTCACCGCTCGACCGGTGGTGGCTCGGTGACCAATCCTACGTTCTCGAATCCAGCCTGCTGGAGTTGTCCCATGACCTCCATCACCCGACCATAGGTGTTGCCCTCATCGGCTCGCAGATACACGCGGGCGAGGCCGCGACTCTGGCGCACCTGCTCGAGCACGTCTCCCAGCGCTTCCGGGCGGACCTCGGTCCGATCGATGTAGACCCTCCCGTCGGCATCCACCGAGATCAGGATCGCCTCAGACGATGGCAACGCCGCGCTCTCCGTCTGCGGCACTCGGACCTCGATCCCGCCCTGCGAGATCGGGGCTATGATCATGAACATGATGAGCAGCACGATCGTGACGTCGACCAGCGATGTGACGTTGATCTCGGCCAGCAACCTGCGTTCGCGCTTGAGCGGCGACGTCACGTCACCCCCGTCGCTCGCGAAGGATCACGTTGATGAGCTCAGACGAGAAGTGACCCAGCTCATCGCCGATCTCCTTGATCTGGCTGACGAAGAAGTTGTAACCGATCACCGCCGGTATGGCGACCGCCAGACCGGCAATCGTGGTGATCAACGCCTCGGCGACGCCGGGCGCGACCACGTTGATGTTGCCCGATCCTCGAAGCCCGATCGACAGAAAAGCGTCCATGATCCCCCACACGGTGCCGAGCAGACCAAAAAACGGCGCCACGCTGCCGGTGGTGGCCAAGAAGGGCAGACCCTCCTCCAGCGCCTCCACTTGCTGGGCGGCCTCTCGCTCGAGCGCCATGTGGATCGATTCCTTCTCCAGGATCGTGATCGCCGTGGCTCCCCTGGGCGGTGCCGTAACACTACCCGAGGCGGCACCCATGGGATCTTCCGACTGGCCAGGGCTCAGCTCGCCGCGCTGACTCAGGTGCTTCAGCTCGCGAACCCCAGCCTTGAACACCTCGGTCAACGGATTGGCGGGGATCGCCAGGGCAGTCTGGTACGCCTCGGCCATTCCGGATCGCCGCTCGAAGGCGTGAAAGAACTGCTGCCGCTTTCCCTTCAGCCTCCGGAAAACAACCAGCTTGCGGAAGATGATGGCCCAAGAAACGAGTGAGAAACCGAGCAAGACGAGGAGAATTCCCTTCGCGAACCAACCGGCGGTCACGACCATCGTCCATATCGATGGCTCGGCCGGTAGCGAGCGCGACCCGAGCTGAAGGAGCTCGATCATGGAGAGTCCGCCGCGCGCTGAGAGTTGATCCGCCGCTCGATGTATCTCATCGTTTGCTCCAGACCATCTTTGAGAGGTACGGCGGGCCGCCACTCGAGCTCCTTCTCGGCTTTGGCGGTATCGAGAACGCTGCGCGCGAGCTCGCCGGCCCGGGCGGCTGCAAATACCCGCTCGACTTCGCATCCGGCCCCAGCCATCAACACGTCCGCCAGCTCACCGACGCTGGTACCCCGACCGGTACCGATGTTCCACGCTCGTGCGACGATGGTGTCAGGCGTGGGCAGTGACCGCGTACTGGCCCGCCAGTTGGCTTCGACAACGTCGGCGACGTGGACGTAGTCCCGCTCCTGCTTACCGTCACCAAATATCGTGATCGACTCCCCCTCGAGGATCCGTGCGGCGAAGATCGCTATGACGCCGGCCTCGCCGTGTGGCTCTTGGCGCGGCCCGTAAACGTTGCTGTACCGGAGGGCGGCATAGTCCATTCCATGTACGCAGGCGTAATAATGTAGGTACTGCTCCCCAATCAGCTTTGTCACCCCGTATGGCGACAAGGGCCGGAGAGGATGGTCCTCTGGCGTCGGGATAACGGTCGGCTCACCATACACGACACCACCCGACGAGATATACACGACCCGCCGTGTCTCGTGGCGCCGAGCGCACTCGAGCACGTTGAGCAGGCCGAGGACGTTCGTGCGGGCGTCGAGCGCCGGATCGGCGACCGACACCCTGACATCCATCTGAGCCGCGTGGTGATTGACCAAATCGAACCCACCACGTTCGAAAACCGAGTCGACTTCGTGGCTGTTGAGATCCAGCTGCACGAATTCAGCTGCTTCAGGTACGCGGTCCCGCTTGCCGTTCGACAAGTCATCTAAGACCGTGACTTCGCAACCCTCGGCCAAGTAGCGATCGGCGACATGGGAGCCGATAAAGCCGGCCCCTCCCGTAACCAGCACGCGCTGGGGGCAAAATGGTTCGCTCATAGGTATTGGGCGCCTCAATATAGGATCGATCCGGCTTGTCCCGAATCGTCGGGCCCTCTATATTATTTTCGTTTTCCTTCTCGGATAGAGTCTAATCTCGTCGATCGCGTCAGGATAATACCATGGCAAAAGTATGCTACGTCTGCAGCAAAGTGCCCCGCTCGGGCAACACTGTCAGTCACGCCCACAACAAGCGGCGTCGCCGATTCCTCCCCAACCTACAGAGCGTGCGGGTGCGAGATAATGGCGCCGTCAAGCGCGTTCGCGTTTGCGCCAGTTGTATCCGGGCCAACAAGGTTCGCAAGGCGGTCTAGCCAAGGAGGTGTATGGTGACAAAGACATGGAATCTCCTCACAATCGGTGGATTGCTGCTGATCTTGCTCTCGTTCTTCGCGGACCAAATCGGCGTGGGGCGGAATCCAGGATTCGGCTGGGGGCAAGGGGCAGGGGTCGTCCTGGGGCTGGTGCTGATACTGGTTTCGCCGTACATGAAGCGTCGGCGGGCTCGCCTCGCCGACTCGACGAACACCGCCACACCACAGAGCTAGCTCCACGCTGGTCATCGCCGCCAGGCCGGGTCCGCTAGTAACAGGTTGTGGCTAAACAGAGCCTGACCGGCCACTCCGTCTCGCGCCAGTGCGTTTGCCACTTGTTGGGCCTCCGTCGGGTCCAGCCGGTCGAGACGTACGCCGATCCATAACTTGGCTCGCGGCAGAGTCGGGGGATAGCCACGGACGATTTGCAGAACGTCCTCGGGACGATCTCTGTAGGCCATCGGGACGGCTTCGGCAACCAGGCCCCGCTCGAGCCACCCGCTCCAATCTTGTCCAAACGACCGATCGGCCTCCGCCGGGATCGGTAAAACCGCGGTCGAAAAAACCACCTCGGATCTCACCAGAGCCAGATCATCATGAATGAGTCCCACAAGATATGTCAGCGCAGCACTGCCCGATTCGGGCGCCCAACCGCTAGGGTACCGGATGTAGTCCAGATGTACGCCTTCTACCGGGTAGCGTAGCGCCAGCTCCAACACGAACCGGCGCAACTCAGTCCGGACTTCCATTTGAGAGGGATCGAGGAACCATCCTTCTCCGGTGAGTCCAGCGCGATCGAGTTCGCCCCGACTCAGATCACGAATCGAGCGCCCGGAACGATCCCTGACAAACCACTCCGGTCGACGACGGTACACGTGCAAGGGGTTTTCTGGAGGGTCAGGAGCCGACCACGCCAACAGCGCGTTGATCCAGGCGTGGACCTCGAGCCCGCGAGACCGGGCGGATTCGACGGCCTCCCCAAACGGATCCTCCCAACCCGGCTGGGTCGGGTCCCGGGCGGGTGCTGGAAAGACGCGGCTCGGGTAATACGCGTCCCATCGACCCGACACCTGCAGGTAGATCCGCCGACACCCGACGCGCTCGACCTCGGCCAGCGCCTTCTGCCACGTCGCACGACTGCCAAGGGCGTTTCGCACAACCCAAACGGCACAGGGTGTAGAGAGAAAAGCGCGGCGCTGCCCCGCGACCGGTGCTGCCCCTGCCAGAATGGCACTTAGAACAGCCACCCCAATGAGGCCGCACCAGTGGACGATTCTCCGAGGTTGCTGTAGATTATGGGCTTCCGACAATTTTCTATCTCTTCGGAGTCAAATGTGGCTAATTTCGACCTAGAAACGCTTCGGGAACGGTACTCAACCCGGAACATGCGCGTGCTGCTGGCCCGGATGCTGAAGGACCGCCCCGAGTACAAGGGGCAGACGATCGTCACCTACCAAGTCCGCGACACGGGTGGCACGCGACTTCAGATTTGCGCCGGCCGCGATGAACTCCGCCAGGTTTTCCTGAGCCCCCACTGCAAAGACGCCCAGACGATCCGGACGCCCGACCCTGGGCCCCAGGACGAGCAGTCCGACGCCGCCTAGCAGGCGGCTATCAGTCCGCTCCCCTGACCGGCTCCAGAGATCGCTTCGCTGTCTGTCCCGCCCGGAACATCTCTAGCGCCGTCTCAAGAACCCAAAGTGGCGGCACGCCGACCAGCCGATAGCCGTTGACAAAGAACGTGGGCGTGCCAGTAACCGCCAACGAGAGACCTAGCGCGATGTCGCGCTCGACGATCTCTGCATGTGTGCCGGTTGAGAGCGCACTCGCGAAGCGTTCGGCGTCGAGTCCCAGCGAGTCCGCATAGCCGATTAGATCAACGTCGGTTAATCGATCCTGATGCGCGAAGAGTAAGTCGTGGTAGCGCCAAAACGCCCCTTGCCCCTGGGCCTCGACGGCCGCTTGCGCCGCCCGCCCGGCGTACGCGTGAACCGGCAGAGGGTAGTGGCGGTACTCGAGTCGAACCTGATCGCCGTAGCTTGCGAACAATGAGTCGATGACCGGTTTCGCACGCCCGCAGAACGGACATTGGAAATCGCTGAACTCGACGATCTCAAGCACCGCGTCGATGTTGCCGCGAACAGCGGGCGGACGAGACGATTGCGGCCGGGCCGGATGCGCCAGAATCACCAACGCCAACATCGGGGCCCAGATCGACGGCAGAGTCATTGTGTGCAACACGACACGGGAAACTAGCGGGCCAATGATCGTCCGCTAGGTCGCTTGCAAGCGGTTGCTACTCGGTGGCGATCGCTTCACCACGGGGTGGCGGCGCGGCGCCACCGTCGGGGCCGATCAACTCCAGGTAGGCGGTCTCGGCACCGTCACCGTGACGGAAATCACCCTTCAAGATTCGTGTATAACCGCCTGGTCGGTCAGTGTACATCCCGGCCCAGTAGTCGAAAAGGCCTCGCAGGACCTTCTTGTTCCGAATGTACCGAGCGGCCTGACGACGAGCGTGGAGATCGCCACGTTTAGCTAGTGTGACCAACTTCTCGGCTACCGGTCTCACCCCCTTGGCTCGAGTGAGGGTGGTCTCCACCCGCCCGTGCTGGAACAGGCTGGTAACCAGGTTTCGGGTCATCGCCAACCGATGAGCCGCGTCACGGCCGAGTTGATTGCGTTTCTTCCGATGCTTCATGTGATCTCCCGTGGTCGAGCTGTGCCGCCGCTAGCCCTTGGTTTCTTCGTCGCCATTTTCGTCGAGCTCGATGTCCGGCAGGCGCCGCAACTCCTCGACGTCTTGTAGTACGTAGCCCGACTCCGGCGATCCGCTCACCTTCATATCAAAGTGCAGACCGTGACGTTCTAGGATGTCTGAGATCTCGTCCAGCGACTTTCTCCCGAAATTCCTAAACTGCATCATCTCGGGCTCGCTCCTCTGAACCAAGTCGCCGAGCGTTCGGATGTTCGAGGCCTTGAGGCAATTGCTCGAACGGACAGACAGCTCGAGCTCCTCGACCGGTCGCGCGAACAGCTCCTTTAGCCGATTGTGCTTCTCCTCCAACTCACCCTCAAGCTCTTGCTGCGGCTCGTCAAACGACAGGAAGTACTCGCAGTGCGTTCGCAGAATCTCTGCTGCCTGCGCGACCGCATCCTCGGGGTCAAGGGCACCGTTGGTCGTGACGTGAAGCGTAAGTCGATCATAGTCGGTGCGTCGGCCAACTCGCGTATTCTCAACCTCGAAGTTCGCCCTTACCACCGGGCTGAATATCGAGTCGACCGGAATGAAGCCGATCTCCTGCCGCTGCTCGTTGTCGTGTTGATCTGCGGGTACATAGCCACGACCGCGCTGGACGAAAATCTCCATCTCGAACTTCTTGTTCTGGTCGAGCGTGAGGAGCTCCAACTCCGGGTTCAAGATCCGAACCTGAGGGTTCTTCTCGAAAGCCTGGGCGACAACCACACCCCGCTTGCTCCTGCTTAGCCTGAGCGTGCTCTCTTCCACATCATCCGCCAGGGAGATCACCAACCGTTTCAGGTTCATGACTAGTTCGGCGGTGTCGTTTACGCTCCCCGGAATCGTGGAGAATTCGTGCAACACGTTATCGATTCTGACGCCTGAAACGGCGGCTCCCTCTAGCGACGACAACAACACTCGGCGCATCGCGTTGCCGAGCGTAAGACCAAAACCGCGCTCGAGGGGTTGGATCGTGAACTGGCCAAAAGTCTCGGTCAAAGAGGTAGTGTCTTTCTCAACACGCCTCGGCAATACGAAGTTCTCCAAAGCCATCAGGTCCTCCTGCGATCGATACATGGGATGTTGCTACTTGGAATAGAGCTCAACAATCAACTGTTCCTCGGCCGCGATAGGAATCGTCTCTCGGGTCGGCAACTCGACCATGCGGCCTGCCATCGACTTGAAGTCAACTTCTAGCCACGGAAGCGTGCCTTCTTTGCCGCGGCTCTCGATGGCGCCGAGAATCAACGGCATCTCGCGGCTTTTCTCCCTCACCCGAATCTCATCGCCGGGTGACACCTGGTACGACGGTATGTCCACGATACGATCACTAACCTGGATATGGCGGTGTCGAACCAGCTGTCGAGCGGCCTTCCGCGAGGGCGCGAGTCCCAATCGATACACGATATTGTCGAGTCGCCGCTCGAGCATAACCAGCAGATTCTCACCGGTAACACCGGGCCGCGCGGCCGATTTCTGGAAGTAGTTTCGAAACTGTGTTTCCAGTACGCCGTAGATGCGCCGCACTTTCTGCTTCTCACGAAGCTGCACCGAGTATTCCGACTGCTTCCGTCGGCGGCCCGCCTGCCGACCATGAATTCCGGGCGGATAGCCGCGGCGCTCGATGCCACATTTCTCGGTGTAACAGCGAGTGCCCTTGAGAAACAGCTTCTGGCTCTCCCGCCTACAAAGCTTGCAAACTGGTCCCGCGTAACGCGCCATCAAATCGCTCCTTTTATTTCTATACCCGACGCCGTTTGGGCGGCCGACACCCATTGTGAGGAATCGGCGTAACGTCCTTGATCGATCGGATTTGCAGCCCCGCCGCCTGTAACGCCTGAATCGCTGATTCGCGGCCTGACCCGGGGCCTTGCACACGGACGTGGACACGCTTGACCCCCTGATTTAGCGCTTCCTTAGCACATTCCTCAGCTGCGACCTGGGCCGCGAACGGGGTCGATTTTTTTGAACCCTTGAAACCGCTCTTACCAGCCGAGCCCCACGTGACCACGTTACCCTGCAAATCGCTGATCGAGATCAGGGTGTTGTTAAATGTGGCCTGGATGTGGGCCATACCCTCGGCCTCGATTACGCGTGCTTTCTTCTTTTTCTTCGGTTTCGCCATTCTTCCTCGCTCTGATCGTTACTTCTTGGCGATCGCCTTCTTCTTGCCTGGAATCGCCCGACGTGGGCCCTTCTTCGTGCGTGCGTTGGTATGCGTGCGCTGACCACGGACGGGCAGACCACGGCGGTGCCTCAAGCCGCGATAACAACCGATGTCCATCAGCCGCTTGATGTTCATGTTCACTTCTTGCCTGAGACTGCCCTCGACTTTGAAGTCCTTTTCTATAACCTGACGCAACTTGTTGACGTCAGCGTCAGAGAGTTCATGGACGCGTGTGTCCGGGTCCACCCCGGCCTTTCGGAGGATGCTGTCTGCGGAGGGCCGACCGATGCCGTAGATATACGTCAGGCCAATCTCCACTCGCTTTTCACGCGGCAGATCGATTCCAGCTATGCGCGCCATATCACTCTATCCTTGCCGTTGCTTGTGGCGGGGATTCTTGCAGATCACTCGCACCACGCCACGACGGCGAACGACTTTGCAGTGCTCGCAGATCGGTTTCACCGAGCTTCTGACCTTCATTCAAGTCCCCTTCTTCCTCAGGCCGCTCGCGTCAGCACTTCGGGCCCGTTGTCGGTGATCGCCACTGTGTGCTCAAAGTGTGCCGACAGCGTTCCGTCAGCGGTGACGATCGTCCATTCGTCGTCCAATGTTCGCACCGGGCTGCCACCGGTATTCACCATCGGCTCGATGGCGAGTACCAACCCTGGCTCGAGCGCCAAACCGCGTCCCGCAGTGCCAAAATTGGGCACCTGGGGATCCTCATGCAGGTTCTGGCCAATCCCATGCCCGACCAAGTCACGAACAACCGAATAGCCGGCCGCCTCGGCCACGTTCTGGACGGCGGCGGAGATGTCGCCAACGAACCCGCCCGGTCGAGCCGCCTCTATTCCCGCATCAAGCGCCTGGCGCGTGACACGTAGCAACGCTTCGGTGCCGTTGGCGACGTCGCCAACAGCAAACGTGCGCGCGGCGTCAGCGTGGTAGCCGTCAAGCAAGACGCCGACATCGATCCCAACGATGTCGCCAGCCGCGAGCGTACGCGACTTCGACGGGATGCCGTGAACGACCTCCTCGTTTACGCTCGCGCAGATCGCAGCCGGAAAACCACCGTAACCCTTGAACGCCGGCCTCGCTCCAGTGTGATCAGTGATGATCGACTCGGCTAGCGCGTCCAACTCGGCAGTTGTCACGCCGGGTCGAATCGCGGTTTCCATGGCGGCTAGGACCTGGGCCACGATCCGCCCGCTGGCCCGCATCCGCTCGATCTCCCGAGTGCTCTTCAACGTCACCACAGCCCCGCTTACCGCTCGGCCTCGACCTGACTGAGCTGGTCGCGAATCGCCGATGCGACACCCTCGATCGAGTCGTCTCCGTCGATGATCGTGACGCCCGCGAGGGAAGTGCTGGCATCCCGCTGATAGTAATCGATGACCGGTTGCGTCTCTTTCGAGTAGACGGCCAACCGGCGGCGTACGATCTCTGGTCGATCGTCCGGGCGCTGCTTGAGTTCGCCTCCACAGGCGTCACAACGCCCTTCTTCCTGTGGCGGGCCAAAACTCACATGATACAGCTTTTCACACGATTCGCACACCCTGCGCCCCGACAAGCGGCGCACAAGCTCCCCCTCGGGGACCTCGATCACCATCACCTGGTCGATGGCTGCCCCGCGCTTCTCCAGAAGCCGGCCCAATCCCTGAGCCTGTTCGATGGTACGTGGAAAACCGTCAAAGACCGCCCCCTCAGAGCATGTTTTACGATTCAACTCTTCGTCCACCAGGCCCAGCATCAGGTCATCGGGAACGAGCTCCCCGGCCTTCATGAAGGACTCAGCCTGTTGCCCCAGCGAGGTCCCGGCATCTAATGCCGCTCGTAGCAGATCCCCCGTCGAGATTCGGCAGAGACCGTCGTCGCGAGCCACCCTGACCGACTGGGTTCCCTTTCCCGCCCCGGGCGGCCCCATCAAGATCACATAGCGACCCATCAGCGGTATCGCGGCCCGCGGATCTTCCGTCCCTTGGACATGAACCCTTCATAATGCCGAAGCAACAGATGAGACTGGACCTGCTGCACCGTGTCGAGAGAAACACCGACCACGATCAACAGACCGGTTCCGCCGATGAACTGAGGGATCGATTGAAACGGTCCCCACGAGAAGATCAGCAGCGGGACGATCGCGATGCCCGCCAAGAAGAACGAGCCCGGTAGCGTCACGCGGGTCAATACTCGGTCGATGTACTCTGCGGTCCTCGCGCCGGGACGAGTACCAGGTATGAACCCGCCCTGTTTCTTCATGTTCTCGGCCAGGTCGATGGGGTTGAAGATGATCGCCGTGTAGAAATAGGTGAAGAAAACGATCAGCGCTGCGAACAGAACGATGTACCACACCGACCCAAACTGGAATGCAGCTACAAACCGTTGGATGATCGTCAAGTTCGGCACCAGCGTCGCAACCATCGGTGGAAAAAACATGATCGACTGTGCGAAGATGATCGGCATCACGCCGGCCGAGTTTACTCGCAATGGCAGATGCGTCTTTTGACCTTGGCGAATTCGGTTCCTTCCTACCACTTTGCGTGGGATCTGAATAGGGATCCTTCGCACCGCCATAGTCATCACCACCGTGGCCGCCACGATCGCCACCATGATTGCGGTGAACACCAAGATCGTGAAGATCCCGATAACCTCCGTCCGCCAGAGCGTCCAGACTTGAGCCGCCGCCTGTGGGAAAGCTTCGATGATCGAGAACGCGATGATAAGGCTCATCCCGTTGCCGATACCGTGATCGGTGATCTGCTCACCAAGCCACATGATGAATACCGCCCCGGTCGTCAGAACTAGTATCGTCAGAAGCTTGAATCGCCAGCCCGGGAACATCACCGCGTCGGGGCTGAGGTTCTCGATGAACACTGAGTAGCCATAGCCCTGGACAGCAGACAACCCCAACGTCGCGTAGCGCGTGTACTGGGTGATCTTCTTGCGTCCTTCCTCGCCTTCCTTTTGCAGCTTCTCGAAGTACGGGAACACCGCGGTTAGCAATTGGAAGATGATCGACGCCGAGATGTACGGCATGATCCCCAGCGCGAACACCGTGGCCCGCTGGAGCGCACCTCCAGTAAACAGATCGAGCAAGCCAAACAGGTTGTTCTGACCACCGATCGCCAGCGTGAGCGCCTCGCGGTTGACACCCGGCACCGTGATATGCGCACCAACACGCAGAAGCACGAGGATACCCAGCGTGAAGAGGATCTTGCGCCTGAGTTCCGGGATCTTGAAGAGGTTTGGAATCTGGTTTGCCACTCGAACTACTTCTTCCGACCAATGGTTTCAGCCGTCCCGCCCGCAGCCTCGATCGCGTCTCGTGCGGCCGCACTGAAGGCGTTAACGGTCACTTTCACGACCCGGTCGAGCTTCCCGCGAGCCAGGATCTTGACCGGTCCGCCGTCGGGGTCGATCAGTCCGAGTGCAGCCAGTCGCTCACGGGTGAAATCGGTTTCATCCTCAAAGCGAGCGAGGTCAGCCAGATTCACGGTCTGAACCTCTGTCTTGAACCGCGTGCGGTTGAATCCCCGCTTGGGAACCCTTCGCTGGAGCGGCATCTGCCCACCTTCGAACCAGGCCGGCACACGACCGGCGCGAGCGCGTTGACCCTGGCTTCCACGACCGCATGTGGTACCCTGGCCGGCTGCGTTACCACGACCGACCCGCTTCTTGGGCCGGTGGGCGCCGGCAGGCGGCTTGAGCTCGTGGATCTTCATACTTCCTCAACCTCCACCAAGTGCTGCACCTTGGCGATCATGCCACGGATCGCCGGGGAATCACTCTTTTCGACGCTGCGCTGATGTCCCTTGAGACCCAGCGCCCGCAGCGTCGCCTGAATACGGTGCGGGGATCCAATGCCGCTCTTGGTCTGCCTTATGATCAATCGTCTGGCTTTCTTGGCGCTCATCTGCTATTGCTCGGCATCCGTTATCGTTGTTGGAGTTGGCTCCGGAGCCGGCGCTTCGACCATGCCCCCTGGGACATCACGACCGAGGAGCTCCGCCACCGAGATTCCACGCTCCTCGGCGACATCGGCAACCGTGCGCAGCCGCCCCAAACCGTTCATCGTCGCCTTGACCATGTTGTGAGGGTTGTTGGAACCCAGCGACTTGGTCAGGATATCGGCGATTCCAGCGCACTCCAGGACCTGGCGCACCGGCCCACCGGCGATGACACCCGTTCCCGGCGAAGCGGGTTTCAAGAGCACCCGACCAGCCCCGAATTCGCCCTTGATCTCGTGCGGAATCGTGCTGCCCAGCGTCGCGATCCGTTGCATGTTCTTTTTGGCCGACTCGAATCCCTTGCGAATCGCGTCGGCGACCTCTTTGGCCTTGCCCATGCCGATACCGACTTGGCCCTCTCCATCGCCGACCGCCACCAACGCAGTAAAGGAGAACCGTCGGCCTCCCTTTACGACCTTTGATACTCGATTGATGTCGATGACGTTCTCGACAAACTCGCTACGATCACCGCGACCCCTGCGGCCACCCCTGTCTCCACGACCGTTTGACACTCAGCTACCTCCCATACGCGAGCACTGATGTTGACCAACATCGGCGCTCATCTTGGTCATTCCCAGTACTCCTGCCTAGAACTCGAGACCACCTTCGCGTGCGCCATCGGCGAGCGCCTTCACACGCCCGTGATACAAGTATCCTGCCCGATCGAACACCACCCGGTGCACGCCCTTCTCGCGCGCCAACTCGGCGAGCTTCTTTCCCGTCTCCTGCGCGCGGTCAACCTTGGTTCCCTTCGAGTCGACGCTTTGCGAGCTCAACCCCAACAACGTGGTACCATTCGTATCATCGACGATTTGAGCACTGATATTCTTCAGGCTCCGTGTCACGACGAGCCTTGGCCGCTCCGAGGTGCCCGACAGACGACGCCGAATGCTCCGATGGCGTCTCCGTCGTCCGATCTGTCGTTGTTGTCCTGTAGACTTGCTCATTTCGAGTATCCCTCGTCCGCCTAGACGGCGGTCTTCCCAGCCTTTCTGCGAATGTGCTCACCTTCGTATTTGATGCCTTTGCCCTTATACGGTTCCGCGGGCCGAAACGCGCGCAGCTCGGCAGCCACTTGACCGACCTTTTGCTTGTCCGCACCCTTGACGACGATCTGTGTCGGCTGCGGAGTTGCTACCTCGACGCCGTCGGGCACGTCGTATTCGATCGGGTGCGAAAAACCGAGGCTTAGATTGATCTTGGCTCCGGCTGCCTCGGCTCTATAGCCGACACCCTCGATTTCGAGCCGCTTTTCGTAGCCCTCAGTGACCCCGTGAACCATGTTCGCTACCAGCGTTCGGGCCAAACCGTGAAGGGCCCTATCCTGGGCTGAATCGCTGGGACGCGCGACCCTTATCTCTCCTTGTTCGTGGCTCGTCGCTATACGCTCCGGCATGGTGCCCGCCACCTCCCCGTTCGGGCCCTTGACCCGAACCTCCCGGCCGTCGATCGACACTTCGACGTTATCGGGTACGGGAATCGGTTGCCGTCCAATGCGAGACATGGATTCGCCTCCTACCAGACCTTGGCAAGCACTTCGCCGCCGACGCCCGCCTCCCGGGCCTGACGATCGGTTAGCACGCCCTTGGAAGTCGATACGATCGCGGTTCCGAGGCCGTTTAGAACCCGGGGAAGCTCATAACGGTCACGATAAACGCGGAGACCAGGCTTCGAGACACGCTCGATCCCGTGCAGGACCGGCTGCTCATCGCGGTATTTTAGATAGACCCTCAGGATGCCCTGATGCCCGTCATCAAGCACCTTATAGTTTGCGATGTAATGGTTCTCGTGCAGGATTCGAGCGATCTCGACCTTTATCTTCGAGGCCGGGATGTCGACCCGCTTGTGCTTAGCCCGACACGCGTTCCTAATGCGTGACAAACAATCGGCTACGGGATCTGTCATGACCATGGCTTGACTCCTACCAACTCGCCTTTCGCACCCCGGGGATTTCACCCTGAAGCGCTAGTTCACGAAAGCAAATGCGACACAACCCAAACTGTCGCAGATAGGCGCGCGCGCGACCACAGCGATTGCAGCGATTCACATGCCGACCTGCGAATTTGGGTTGCTTCTTGTTCTTGGCTATCCAACTCTTCTTGGCCACCGTATATCTCCTGAGACTAAGTCTGGACCGGTTACTGATTCGGCCGACGGCGAAATGGCATTCCAAACGCCGCCAACAACGCGTAGGCCTCATCATCGCGCCTGGCCGTGGTTACGATCGTGATGTCCATTCCGTGGACTTTATCGACCTTGTCGTACTCGATCTCGGGGAAGATCAGCTGCTCTCGGATCCCGAGGGTGTAGTTGCCGCGTCCGTCGAACGATTTCGTCGGCACACCTCGGAAATCACGGATCCTCGGAATCGCAACATTCACCAGTCGATCCAGAAACTCGTACATCCGTTGACCCCGGAGCGTGACCTTCGCTCCAATCGCCATGCCTTCGCGGAGCTTGAAGTTGGAGATCGCCTTGCTCGCCCGTGTGACCTTCGGCCGTTGTCCAGTAATCACAGCCAGCTCCTCGACTGCTGTATCAAGCAGCTTTGGGTTATCTATCGCTTCCCCAATCCCCACATTCACGACGATCTTGTCGAGACGAGGGGCCTGATGCGGGTTTTGATACCCAAAGTCCTTCATGAGCTGAGGGCGGATCGATCTGCTGTATGACTCTTTTAGTCTCGCCATCTGACAATCAGCTCCTCGGTTTTTCCAGGACTTCCCCGCTGGCCGCGCTCTCGCGGACCCGGGTTCCATCACTTAGCGCGCGGGTTCGCACGCGAGTCCCGCGTCCTGCTTTCGCGTCATAGGGCAACACGTTGGAGACGTGGATCGGCGCTTCGCGCTCGACGATTCCCCCTTGAGGATTCTGCTGTGAAGGACGCGTGTGCCGTTTGATGAAATTCACGCCCTCTACTAGAACTCGTCGCTTCTTGGGAAACACCGCCAGTACTTTGCCGGTTCTCCCCCGGTCATTACCGGAGATCACCAGCACCTCATCACCTTTTACGATCCTCGGCATGCTACAACACCTCTGGCGCAAGCGAGACGATCTTCATAAACCGCTTCTCGCGTAGTTCTCGCGCCACCGGCCCAAATATCCGTGTACCCAGGGGCTCCATCTGGTCGTTTATGATGACGCCAGCGTTTTCATCGAACTTGATGTAAGTGCCGTCTTGTCGACGTGTCTCCTTCTTCGTTCGGACAATGACTGCCTTAGTGACCTCGCTCTTCTTTACGGTTCCCTCCGGCAGCGCATCCTTAACGGTCACCACGACGATGTCGCCCAGTCCAGCGTAACGACGGCGTGTGCCTCCCAATACCTTGATCACCAGAGCCCGTTTGGCGCCCGAGTTATCGGCAATGCGTATGATCGATTCCTGTTGAACCATGATTCCTCACTGTGCTCGTTCGAGCACCCTCGTCACACGCCAACGTTTTGTCTTCGACAACGGGCGCGTCTCCATGATCTCGACGACATCACCCTCCCTGCACTCGTTGTCCTGATCGTGAGCATGAAACCGTGTCGTTTGTTTCATTCGCTTTCCGTAGAGCGGGTGCTCGACCAACCTTTCAATAGCCACGACGACCGTCCTTTGCATCTTATCGCTCACAACGCGCCCCTGACGCACCTTGCGTTGATTCCTCGTCTCCGTCACCGCTCCCCCTTGAGCTCACGCTCATGACGTATCGTCTTGCACCGCGCCAGATTGCGTTTCATATCCCGGACGAGAATCGGATTGTCTAGCTGACCCATCTCGTTCTGGATCCTAAGCCGAAACAGCTCGTCCTCCATCTCCAGAATTCTCTCTCCCAACTCCTCTGTCCCCAGCGTGCGGATCTCTTCAGGCGTCACTGCGCACTCGCTCCGTGACGGGTGATAACCCGTGTCTTGATCGGCAACTTGGCCGACGCCAGTCGCAGGGCCTCGCTGGCGAGCTTGCTGTCCACGCCCTCGATCTCGAACATGACACGTCCCGGCTTGACAACAGCAACCCACCCCTCGGGGTTACCCTTACCCTTACCCATTCTGGTCTCGGCTGGCTTCTTGGTGATCGGCTTGTCCGGGAAGATGCGAATCCAGACCTTCCCACCGCGCTTGATGTGACGGGTTAGCGCAACGCGCGCGGCCTCGATCTGACGATTCGTGATCCACGCCGGATCCAGCGCCTGTAGCCCGAACTCCCCGAACGAAACTTGATTCCCGCGACTCGATTGGCCCTTTCGTCGCCCACGATGTTGCTTGCGATACTTGATCCTCTTCGGCATCAACATGGCGGCCGTCCTCTATCGTCTCGAGTCTTTGGTCGTATCGTTATCACGACCTATGACTTCGCCTTTGAAGATCCAAACCTTTACACCAATTGTTCCAAACGTCGTGTTGGAGGTTGATTTCGCGAAATCGATGTCGGCGCGCAGCGTGTGCAGCGGAACGCGCCCTTCGTGGTACCCCTCCGAGCGAGAGATCTCGTTGCCACCGAGCCGGCCACCACACTGAATCCGGATTCCCTCTGCACCCATGCGCATGGCCGACGTAACTGCCTTCTTCATCGCCCGTCGATGAGAGATGCGCTGCGACAGCTGGAACGCAATGTTGTCAGCCACGAGCTGGGCATCGAGTTCAGGTCGCTTGACCTCCTCAACCTTGATCTGAACATCATCGTTGGTGAGTCGAGCTAGCTCGTCCCGGAGTTTGTCAACCTCCGAGCCCTTGCGACCGATCACGACTCCTGGACGAGCGGTGAAAACCATCACCGTGATTCGCTTGGGCGTACGTTCGATTTCTACCCGCGATATCGCCGCATGCGACAAGCGGTTCTTCAGATAGCTCCGAATCATTCGATCGCCTTCGATCCAATCCGCCATGTTCTTGTGATTGAACCAGCGCGATCGCCACGGCTTGACGATGCCCAAGCGAAAACCTATCGGTGACGTCTTCTGTCCCACCCTTTTACTCTCCTTACTCCGCGTCGTCGGCGGCTGGGCCAACGATGACGGTGATATGGCTGGTTCGCTTGCGAACCCAGTACGCTCGTCCCATCGCCCGCGGGCGGATCCGCTTCCAAGTTGGCCCAGGGTCAGCGAACGCCTTTTTGATAACCAGTTCTTCAGGGCTGTACCCACCTTCGGCCTGCATGGCGTTCGAAACCGCCGAACGCAGAGTCTTGAGAACTGGGATCGCCGCCGCTTTCTTGGTGAATTGAAGCAGCGCGTATGCCTCCTCCACGTTCTTCCCGCGAATGAGATCGATCACCAACCGCGCCTTGCGCGGGGTTACTCGAACATGTCGGCTAACGGCTCTGGCCTCCATCGACAGTTCTCCTGTTGCCCCCTAACCGAGCCTGGTTTTCTTTTCGGATGCCATCCGGCCACCGTGCCCGCGGAAGATTCTCGTCGGCGCGAATTCCCCAAGCTTGTGCCCGACCATATTCTCCGAGACGTACACCGGTATGAACTTGTTTCCATTGTGCACCGCCACAGTGTGGCCAACGAAATCGGGAGTGATCATCGAGGCCCGCGACCACGTCTTGATGACCCGTTTATCGCCTTTTTGGTTCATCTCGTGAACCCTGGCGAGAAGCCGATCCTCCACGTACGGTCCTTTTTTCAACGAACGTCCCATTGTCCCTCCATTTCTACTTCTGTCCCCGACGGCGGACGATGTACGCCGAGGAACTCTTCCGCTTGTCGCGAGTCTTGTACCCCTTGGTCGGCTTGCCCCACGGCGTCGTCGGATGGCGACCACCTGAGGACTTGCCCTCGCCACCGCCCAACGGGTGGTCAACCGGATTCATCGCCACCCCACGCACCTTTGGACGTCGCCCGAGCCACCGTGACGCGCCGGCCTTACCCAGCGACAGGTTCTCATGATCGAGATTGCCGACCTGGCCGATCGTCGCCTGGCAACGAGACAACACCCGGCGAACTTCCGACGATGGCAAGCGGAGCAACACGAAACGACCCTCACGTGCGACCAGCTGGACGCTGGCACCCGCCGCCCGCGCGAGCTGCCCACCCTTACCCGGCTTCAACTCCACGTTATGGAGCGTAGTGCCGAGTGGGATCTTGGCGAGCGGCAACGAATTCCCAACCTTTACGTCGGCATCAGTGCCGGCCTCTATCTTCGCACCGACATTGAGGCCATTTGGAGCCAGGATGTAGCGCTTTTCGCCATCGGCGTAGTGGATCAAGGCGATATTGGCCGAGCGATTGGGGTCGTACTCGATTGACGCAACCTTTCCAGGCACACCGTGTTTGTCGCGTTTGAAGTCGATCTTGCGGTAGCGCCGCTTGTGACCGCCGCCGCGATGACGACTTGTCACCCGACCGTCGGCGTTACGTCCCCCGGTCTTGCTCATCGCTTCGAGCAACGAGCGCTCGGGCTTCTTCTTCGTCAGCTCCGAGGTCTCGAGCACGGTTCGGAACCGTGAGCTTGGCGTTACTGGCTTGAATTTCTTGATGCCCATCTAGCCCCTCTTAACCCTCATACAGATCGATTGTCTCGCCTTCGGCGAGTGTCACGATTGCTTTCTTCCAAGAAGGAGCACGGCCAGAAAAGCGACCCATCTTGCGTACTTTCCCCATCTGATTCTGCGTGCGGACATTCTTGACGCTCACCGAAAACAGTTTCCCGACCGCATCGGCGATCTCATGCTTGTTGGCATTCATATCGACCGCAAAGACGTACTGATTCTGCTGATCCTGCATCCGCGTCGACTTCTCGGTGAAGAGCGGCCGCTTTATCACCCTGAATCGCTTCCTATCCATCGTCGCGTTCCCCTTCGGCGACACGCGACGTCACCGGTGAGGAGCGAGTGTTCCACGCTCCATCCTCAACTGCGACCACGTCATGTATCAGAACGTCGTGCGCCGAAGCATCCGAAAACTTTTTTACGGTGACTTTCGGCAGGTTCCTACCCGACAACAGGACGTTCCGGTCGGCTCGGTGGATCAGAACCAGCACCTTACCATCAGCATCCCAGCGCCCGATCGCACGTGCCAACCGCGCCGTGCTCGGCTCCTCGAAAGTCCCAAGCTCCACCACCCGAACCTGACCCTCCCGCGCCCGATCTGAGAGCGCCGAAGCAAACGCCACGCGCCGAACCTGCTGGGGAACCCGCTCGCGCCACCGCTTTGGCTTGGGGCCATGGATGACGCCTCCGCCCTCCCACAAAGGTGAGCGGAGCGAGCCGGCACGGGCGCGGCCGGTTCCCTTCTGGCGCCACGGCTTTGCGCTGCTTCCACGGACCTCAGCCCGTGTCTTCGTCGACGCGGTTCCGGAGCGTGAGTTGGTGCGCTGAGCCCTCACCGCCTGGTACATCACGTGGCGATTTACGTCAGCCCCGAACCACTCATCGGGGAGGTCGACCTGACGATCTGACGCGCCCTCAATCGTATAGCACGTGACTCGTGTCATTTCGTGGCTCGCTTTTGGATCCGGAGGAAGCTGTTTCTCGCCCCAGGTACCGAGCCGCGGACGAAAACCAGCATTCGGTCAGCATCCACTTTGACGACCTCGAGATTCTTGATCGTCGTCCGCATTCCGCCGGTTTGCCCTGGCAGCGCGCGGTTTTTGAACGTTTTCGCAGGATAGGATGCCTGTCCTATGGACCCCGGCTTCCGGTGGTGTGTCTTTGTGCCGTGGGTAGCATCGAAACCATGGTGTCCATGACGTTTCATCACGCCCTGGAACCCCTTACCCTTTGAGACCCCGACGACATCAACCCGATCACCAGGTGACAGGACCTCTTCCGGCGATAGTGGTTGGCCGGCCGTGTAGTCTGGCTGTTCGTCAAGTCGGAACTCCTCCAGTCGTAGAACCGGCTTGAGCCCGTTCTTTGACAGGTGGCCCAGCTCCGGCTTCGAGACCCGTTTCTCGCTGCGCTCACCGTAGCCGACCTGGACCGCGCAGTACCCATCCGTCTCCGAAGTCTTGATCTGGGCCACATGATTCGGACCAGCCTTTATCACCGTCACCGCATGCGCTCGCCCATCCTCGTCGAACACCTGGGTCATGCCCAGCTTCTGTCCAATGAGACCAACCATCTTCAAACCTTGATCTCCACGTCGACGCCGGCCGGTAGATCGAGCTTCATCAGCGCATCGACCGTTTGGGGTTTGGCGTCGAGAATGTCGATCAGCCGCTTATGGGTTTTCATCTCGAACTGCTCGCGCGATTTTTTGTCGATGTGCGGCGAGCGCAAGACGGTGAATATCTGTCTTCGCGTGGGAAGCGGGACGGGACCCGAGACGATAGCCCCTGTCCGCTGCGCCACGCGCACGATGTCTTGAGTCGACTGGTCGATTACCGCGTGGTCGAACGACTTCAACCGAATGCGAATCTTGTTAGCCATTTAGCGCTCCTACTTAGTGATCTTTGTAACGACGCCGGCACCGACGGTCCGACCGCCTTCACGGATCGCGAACCGCAACCCCTCCGCCATAGCAACCGGGATGATCAGAGACACCTTCGTC
>Ga0255057_10000066_pt1 | contig 55373 bp, 56 predicted proteins | sample Cases_109_6_MG_FD_189022 | JGI IMG/M metagenome (GOLD analysis project Ga0255057, IMG submission 189022) | Seawater microbial communities from Amundsen Gulf, Northwest Territories, Canada - Cases_109_6 | ecosystem: Environmental > Aquatic > Marine > Gulf | place: Canada: Northwest Territories... | reverse complement strand
AGGCGGGGATTCTCCTCGACCGTGTACAGCCGGCCGGTCTTGGCGATCGAGGACAGCAGGGTCTCGGTATCGAGCGGTACCAGCGAGCGGATATCGATGACCTCGGCGGAGATACCGAGCTCACCGAGGCGTTCGGCTGCTTCCTGGGCTCTCGGGACCATGAGCGCAAGTGCAGCAATTGTGCAGTCGGTGCCCTCGCGAACGACGGTGGCGGAGCCAAGCGAGTCGACGATCTCGCCATCGGGCACTTCTCCCTTGGTGGCGAACAACGACTTGTGCTCGAAGAACACCACCGGATCAGGGTCGCGAATGGATGCGGCCATCAAGCCGACCACGTCTCGCGGTGTGGATGGCGCCACCACCTTCAGCCCGGGGATCATCATGCACCAGTTCTCCACGCTCTGGCTGTGCTGGGCTCCGAAGCGGGAACCTCCGCCGTTGGCGGTGCGGATCACCATCGGCACCGAGATCTGCCCGTCGGTCATGTAGCGGGCCTTGGCCACTTCGTTGGCGATCATGTCGAAGCACACCGCGATGAAGTCGGAGAACATGATCTCGGCAATGGTCGGGATGCCGGTCATGGCGGCCCCGGCGGCGGCGCCGATGATTGCCTGTTCCGAGATCGGCGTGTCCCGGATCCGATCCGGGCCGAACTCGTCGAGCAAGCCGACGGTCGTCTTGAACACGCCCCCGGCGGTGGCGATGTCTTCGCCGAGCATCACGACGGTGGGATCGCGGCGCATCTCCTGGGCGATTCCGCGAGCCACTGCATCGCGATAGGTCAGTTCCGCCATGCAGATCCTCCATCGGCCCACACCTCGGTGAACAGCGCGTCGGCACCCGGGGGTGCCGACGCCTTGGCGAACTCGGTGGCATCGTCGACCGCCTGGGCGACCTCCTGCTCGATCCCGACCAGGTCCCCCTCATCGACGCCGAGGCGCAGCAGACGCTGGTGGTACATCGGGATGGGGTCGCGTTCGAGCCATGCCTCGACTTCTTCGTCCGGTCGATACTTGCCGGGGTCTGCCCGGCTGTGGCCGCCGTGGCGGTAGGTGACGGCCTCGATCAGCGAAGGGCCATCGCCGTAGCGTGCCGTGGCGACGGCCTCTGCTGCCATGGCGAAGACGGCGTCGGCGTCGTTGCCGTCGACGAGGCGGCGTTTCAACCCGTAGGCGCTCGCCCGGTCGGCTGCGGGATGGCGCACGGCGGTCACCAGGTCGATCGGCGTGTATTCCATGTACAGGTTGTTTTCGCAGACGAAGATGACCGGAAGTTTCCAGACCACGGCGAAATTGAGCGCCTCGTGGAAGGCCCCGATGTTGGTCGTGCCGTCTCCGAAGAAGGCGACGGCGATCTGCTCGGTGCCGCGGAGCTGTGCCGACCATGCCGCCCCGTTGGCGATGCAGAGGTGGGCGCCGACGATGGCGTAGCTTCCCATCATCCCGTGCTCGACCGAGGTGAGGTGCATCGACCCGCCCTTGCCCCCGAGGATGCCGTCCTCCCGGCCGAGGAGCTCTGCCATCGTTGGCCCGAGTGCCGCCCCGCGGGCCAGGGTGTGGGCGTGGCCGCGGTAGGAGGCGAATGTGTAGTCGTCTGGGCGCATGGCTGCCGCCACCCCGGCGGCGACTGCCTCCTGTCCCAGGGAGAGGTGGCTGGTGCCCTTGACCAGGTTCTGCATGAACAGGTCGTAGGCCCGTTTCTCGAACTGCCTGATCATTTGCTGGGTCCGGTACATTTCGATCCGGGTGTCGAGCGGAACCGGCAGCTCCTCGTTGCGGTGATCGACGTCGAGAGGCGGCCGTGAGGGTCGCTGCGCGTAGTCGTAGAGGCCGGGGTCGGTCTGCTCAGTACTCATTGGCGACCATCAGCTCCTCTGCGGGGAACAGCGTGATGATCTTGGGGCCTTCTGCGGTCACCACGATCTCCTCCTCGATCCTGGCCGCCGAGCGGCCATCGGAGGCAGGGGCGTACGTCTCGAGTGCGAAGAGCATGCCCTCCTTGATCTCGATCGGATCCTCGAGCGAGTTGAGGCGACTGATGATTGGCCGCTCGTGCAGCCCAACGCCGACGCCGTGGCCGAACTGGAGGCCGAAGGCATCCATCTCGTCTTCGAAGCCGAACTCGTGCGCCTCGGGCCAGACCCTGGCGATCTCGTCGGTTGACGTGCCGGGTTTGACCAGCTCGATGGCGACGTCCATCCACTCCCTGGCCTGGTTGTAGGCGTCTCGCTGGGACTGGGTGGCACGCCCCACGACGAAGGTGCGGTAGTAGCAGGTCCGGTACCCGTTGTAGACGTGGATGATGTCGAAATAGGCCGTGTCGCCCGGCCTGATCAGCCGATCGGAGAACACGTGGGGATGGGGGCTACACCGCTCCCCCGCGATGGAGTTGACCGCCTCGACAAATTCGGAGCCCATCTCGAAGAGCCGCTTGTGGGCGAGAGCGACAACATCGCTCTCACGGACGCCCGGCTTGAGGAACTCGTAGATGTCCTGGTAGACGCCGTCGACCATTGCGCACGCCTGAGTGAGCAGCATGATCTCGTCATCGCTCTTGATCTCACGGGCGAGCATCATCACCTGCTGACCGTCGCGCACCATGATCCCGGCATTTTGGAGCGCCAGGAAGACGGAGGTCTCGGCCATGTCCACGCCGAGCGGCATGTCGGCGACGCCCTCTTCCTTCAGCACGGAGGCGATCTCTTCCGCCGCCCGCCCCTGGAGCCCGGCCGTCGGGGCGATGGCACCCTGGAGTCCGGTATTGCCACCCACCGAGTTCTCCGGATTCATCCATGGCTGCTGGAGCCGGTGCGCCTTGGCCGCCGATCCGAAGTCCCAGATCCTCGGTTCGCCGGTCCTGGTGATGAGTGCGTATCGTTCACCCTTGTTAAACGCCCAGTACCCGATGTGGGTGCTGGTGAGGTAGCGGATGTTGCTGGTCTCGAAGAGCAGGATGGCCCCCAGATCGGACTGCTCGAGCTGTTCCCGCACCCGCGCCACCCGCCAGTGACGCAGTCGCTCGAAGTCGACGCGCTGCTCCCAATCGACCCCCATCACACCGGGGGCAGGGCTTGTTGCTACTGGGAATTCGGCCATCGTCGTGTCCTTTCTCGGCGCCCGCCGGCACGGCTCAGGTGGCGGAGGGTCGCAACCGCGCGTTTGGCCGGGCGTCGGACGTCGATCGCGAGCGATCGCGCGTCCGGTTCGGCCTCGACTCATGATAGTCAGCGGGCCGGGGCTGTTCATCGTGACTGAATGGACCGGATCAATCGAATAGGCTGCGACGGTTCGATTGAGGAGGAGCGCATGACGAAATCGGTCGAGTTGATCCATCTCGAAGGAAACGACCCGAAATACAACATGCCGTACACACCGGCGATCAAGGTCCACTCCGGGACCCTGGTGTTTCTGTCCGGGGTCACTGCGGCACCGGTCTACCACAGTCACCCGCACGTGCCGGCCGAGTTCGAGGACATCCCGGAGGATGCTGCCGCCCAGACCGAGATGACGATGGAGAACCTCCAGTTGGTGCTCGCCGCCTCCGGGGGGACCCTCACCGACATTGTCCAGCTGACCCGGTTCATCGTGGACGAGGACCGCAACCAGGATGCCATCAACCAGGTGATGGGCCGCTACCTCGGCGACCACCGGGCTGCGAGCACCTCGATCGAGGTGGTTCGCCTCGCCACCGACCCGAAATTCGTGCTCGAGCTAGAGGCAGTCGCAGTAGTGGACTAGACCGTCACCTGGAGCCCCCTCTGCGTCGTCGCTACGCTCCCCCGCGTCTCCCCCGCTGCGCAGGGGAGACGAAGATTTTCGCCTCTCCCACGGATGTGGGGAGGCGCGAGCATCCGGCCGTAGGCCGGAGCGCAGCGGAGGGGGTTCTTTCGGCTACACGCTGCGCTCGCTTTCAGTTGCCAGTCCGAATCGGGACTGGCAACTGGCAACTGGCAACTCGTATCCCCCAGCTCAAAGGCCCAGATACGCTATTCGCAGGTCCTCGTTGTCGAGCAGTTCCGACGACGCCCCCTCCATCACGATCTTTCCCTCCTCGAGCACGTAGCCCCTGGCTGCCAAGTTCAGGGCTTCGATGGCGTTCTGCTCGACAAGCAGGATCGACATTCCTGCTTCATTGATCTGGCTGAGCACCCCGAAGATGGTCTCGACGATGATCGGAGCGAGCCCCAACGATGGCTCATCGAGGAGCAAGAGGCTCGGCTTGGCCATCATCGCCCTGCCGATCGCCAGCATCTGCTGTTCCCCGCCGCTGAAGCTGCCCGCCTGCTGGTCGCGCCGCTCTTCGAGGCGCGGAAAGATCCCATATACCCACCGCAGCGTTTCTTCGCTGGCTTCTCGCGCTCGGCTGTTGTACGCCCCAACCGCCAGGTTGTCGGCGACGCTCATTCGGGGAAAGATGCGCCGACCTTCTGGAACCACCGCGATGCCGTGCTCGGCCACTTGATGCGACGGGACGGTGGTGAGATCGCGGCCATCGAGTGCAACGGTCCCGCTCCACGGGGTAATCAGCCCGGAGATGGCGTTGACCAGCGTTGACTTACCGGCGCCGTTTGGGCCGAGAATGGTGACGATCTCACCATCATCGACGCGCAGGTCGACCTCCCACAGCGCTTGTGCGCTTCCGTAGCCGGCGACCAGACGCTCTACTTCAAGCATCGGGTCTGTTCAGGCATTGTTCAAGCATTGGGTCTGGTTCAAGCATTGGGTCTGGTTCAAGCATTGGGTCTGCTCCCCCCGAGATATGCCGCCACCACCGCAGGGTCCTCCATCACCTCGGTTGGATCGCCCGAAGCAATGACTCGACCCTGGTCGAGCACGACGATGCGATGCGACAGGCTGGTCACCACGCGCAGCAGATGCTCCACGATGACCAGGGCGATTCCCCGCTCGTGGATGCGCTTGATCATCTCGATCGACTGGTCGATCTCGGTCGGGTTCAGCCCGGCGAGGACCTCGTCGAGCAGGAGGAGCGTTGGCTCGGTGGCCAGAGCTCTGGCCAGCTCGAGGAACTTCAACTGGTGGAGGGTGAGCTGGTCGACCGGGCTGTCGGCGACAGCTTCCAACCCGGTGAAGGCGAGCCATTCAGACGCAGCATCGCGGGCGGCCTCGAGCGAGTGCCTCCGGTGCCCGAACATGTAGCTGACCGACACATTTTCGCGGACCGTCATCGTGTCGAAGGGTCGTGGGATCTGGAAGGTCCGAGCCACCCCGGCTGCGGCGATCTTCTCCGGGGGGAGCCTGAGCAGATCCCTGTCGCCGAATACGGCTTGACCATCGTCCGCTGCATACAGACCGCTGAGCAGGTTGATCAGCGTCGACTTCCCCGAGCCATTTGGGCCAACCAGGCCGAGGATCTCATGCTCTTCGATCGAAGTGCTGACGCCATCGAGGGCGCGGATGCCTCCGAAGCGCTTACTGATCGAAGTACATGTGAGCAGGTTCATGTGCCCGCCGTTTTGCTCGGCACCGGCTGCTCCGGTGGCCGGTCGCTGGGAGGCGCGGTGATCCGACTCCGGGTCAAACGTTCCCACAACGGCGTCGGGATCAACAACATGGCCATGGTGATCAACAGTGCGTACGAGAAGTCCCAGATGAGCGAGCTCGTGAGGTCGAACACGGTCAACGCGGCCATGGCGCCGAAGAAGATCACCCCGGACGCGATCCACCGTGCCCTGATGCGGAGATAGATGCCCTCGCGGACGCCCAGCACCATCACGATGAGCAAGGCTCCAATGATCACCTGATTCACGTCCGCCAGCCCGGCACTGTTGAGCCGATCGGTGAGGGTGTAGATGATGGCGGCTCCCACCACCGGTCCCATCCAATGGCGCATGCCGCCCAGCACCGCCATCAGGATCACCAGCAGGGGAACCCTGATGTTGAACACGTCCTCCACGGTGACGAATCCGATCTGGAGTGCCCAGACACCGCCCATCAGTGCGCCGAAGAAGGCATTCGTGCCGAGCGCCGTCATCTTGTAGCGGAACGTTGGGACGCCCAGCCCGCGGGCCACTTCCTCGTCATCCCGGATGGAGAACAGTCCCCAGCCGAGGCGTGACTCGAAGATGAGATACGCGGTGAGCACGGTGAGCAGAGCAATGACGAGCGTCATCCGGTACATCGAGGTGCGGAAGTCGCCGAGGAATTCAGGGAGCGGGGTCCCGGTCATGAAGATTCCCCTGCCGCCGTCGATCAGCGATGTGAGGCGTGCCACCGAGGCCAGCACGAACGAAACGGCCAGCGTGGTCAAGGCAAAGATCTCACCGCTCAGCCGGCGGAGCCGGAACACGACCAGGCCGAGGAGGAGGCCGGCGGCTCCGGCGACCAGGCCTGCCACCGGCAGAGCAACGAGAAACGGCCACCCGTGTTTGGTGGCGAGGATGCCCGTCGTATAGACGCCGATCCCGAACCAGGCGCCCTGACCGAAGGAGAAATAGCCCGAATAGCCGGTGAGGATGTTCCAGCTCGAGGACTGGCTGATCCAGAAGAACATGGTGAACAAGAAGGTGAGGTAGAAGCCCGGGGCATCCAACACTTCCACCACATTGGGTACCAGGCCAAGCACGACGGCCACGATGGCAAAGCCCAGCAGCGTCTTGGTACGCGCGGTCACGCTGGGCTCCGCCTGAACAACCCGGAGGGACGGAACAGCAACGCTGCGATGAGGAGCAGGAAGGTGACCAGCGGGGCACTGAGCGGTCCCCACACGACGGAGGCGACGCCTGCCACCACTCCGACGATGATGCCGGCGCCCAGTGCACCGTACGGGCTGCCGAGGCCACCCAGGATCACCACCGAGAACACGATGCCGAACCAGGCAAACGTCATCGTGGGCGACAGGACCTGGAACATGGCGATGAACACCCCGGCCAGGCCGGAGTAGGCGGTGGCGAGCCCGGAGAGGATCACGGCCACCCGGCGCGGGTCGATCCCGAAGGCTCGGGCCATCTCGGCGTCCTGGACGACGGCGCGAACGGCGCGGCCGAAGTGGGTGTGTGACAAAGCAAGCGACGTGCCGACGGCGATGACCACGGCTGCGATGAAGGCGGCGATGAGCGGGACCTGGAGCGCCACACCGCCGATGAAGATCGACGCAGAGGCGTAGGGGTTGTCTTCGGAGCTGATCCTGCGGAAGTCGGCGGTCCATACCGTGCGCACCAGGCTGGTGAAGATGATGAACAGGCCGAACGAGATGAGCAGCGATCGGAACTCGTCGACCTTGGCCCACTCGAAGAACACCTGGAGCAGTGCTCCGGCGACAAAGAACAAGGGAAACACGACCACGATCATCAGGAACGGATCGATTCCGAAGGTCGTGGTCAGCTGATAGGTGAGGTAGGCGCCGAGGAGGATGAAGGTGAAGTGGGCGAGATTGATGATCTTCAAGGCACCCCAGCTCAGCGAGATGCCCATGGCCATCGTGGCATAGAGACCCCCGATCAGCAGGCCTGACACCGCCGCCTGAGCGAGGAGGTCAACGTCCACGGTTCACCAGCTGGGAGGAGCCGGCGGCTCCTCCCAGCATCGCATGCTCAGATGTGCTTAGAGCTGTGGTTCGGCTCCGGGTGCCGCAAACTCCGAAGGAGAGACCACCACGAATTGGCCGTTCTGGATCTGCTTGATCTTTGTGAGATCGCCGTAGTAGTTCTGCTGTGCCGGATCGAAGTCGATCGTCCCGATGATCGTTTCTACTTCGTTGTTGATCAGCCAATCGCAGATCTCCTGTTGATCCAGGCTACCTGCACCCTCCACGCCCGCGATGAGCACCTGCCAGGCGGCCCAGGACACGCTGGCCTGCGCCTCGAATGCCGTATAGGGGATTCCGGCCGCGGCGGCCGCCGTCGAAAAGGCCTCGGAGATGGCCGCCGGCTCTGCAGCGTCGGTGAACGGCGAATGTGGCTCAAACGTCGTAACCGAGAACGCACCCTCGGAGTTCGGCGCACCGAGCAGCGGCCCAGGCGCCGGCCACTGGTAGAAGTGGCCGCGGGGCACGTAGCCGATGGCGTCAAGGGCGACCAGGAGGTTGGTGCCGTCGACACCAATCGCGCCGACATAGATGAAGTCGGGATCGGCGGCGGCAATCTCTGCAGCGATCGGGGCCCAATCCGACGTTCCGGTCGGGAAGTTGATCTCGGCCACGACGTCCCATCCGCGCTTTTCCGCCTCGCTGATCGCGCCGCCGGCATCACTGCCAGGAGGTCCATAACCGATGTACTGCGTTCCGGGGAATTCGTTCATGACGAAGGCGATGGTCTCGGGCGGGTTGCCGGATTCCTCGAGCGCGTCATAGACGAGGTTCGGGTTGGTGATATTTGTCTCGATCCCGGTCGGCCAGGTCGGGAAGTGGCAGGCGTACGTGTAGACGTAGGTGAGGCTCGCCGTGTGGTGCGGGTAGACGAAGCCTTCGCGCTCCGCCACCGCCATCGCCGCAGTGATGGTGCCGGTGCCATACGGCCCCATGATCAGATCGACACCGTCTTCGGAGATCACGCGTTCGTAGATGGCTGCTGCTTGATCGGGTACCGACTCATCGTCGAGGGGCTCCCACACCACCGGCCGGCCAAGCAAGCCGCCGGACTCATTGAGGGTCTCGACGAAGAGATCACCCGCAACTTTGTGGATGGCAGCCGTCGGCGCCAAAAAACCGGTCAGCGCCAGCGACCCACCGACCACGATCGGCTCGCTGCTCGATTCGGATGTCGTTGTCGTGGCCGCTTCGGCTGCTGTCGTTGTCGTCGCTGCGGCTGCCGCGGCTGTCGTCGTTGTGTCGTCGCTGCTGCTGCATGCTGCGGCGACCAAAGCGAACACTGCGAGCAAAATCAAAAACCTGGGTACGATTCCGCGCTCTCGTCTCATCGCCCAATCCTCCATTGATCCTCGTGTGGTGCCAGCCCAGCGACCATCCGTGGCCGCCCCGCCGGACGCCGCTCCTCCGCTCAGGGAACATGCGCCCCGTCTTCGGAGCGCGCCCCGATAGTACAGGCTGACTTAACGGGGTGTCCAGTAGCGGACTACGCGGGCGATGACGAGGGCGTCGGGCGGCCGGACTGCCAGCCGAGCACATACCAGATCGCTCGCACCTCCTCGGTCCCTGCGTTATAGAAGCGGTGGGGCACCGTGGAGTCGAAGGCGATCGAATCACCGGGCTCGAGCACATGCTCGTCGAATCCGATCATGACGTGGAATGTTCCTTCGAGCACGTACCCCCACTCGCGACCGGCGTGACGCTGCATGGCGTCCTCCGGCGAGCTTTCCGCGCCCGGCTGGTACACGAGATAGAGAAAGTCGATGCCCGGGACCGACTTCGTAGTGAGCCGCTCCCAGCGGACGCCGGAGTCGAGTTCGATGATCCGGCGCTCGCTTCCCCTTTGCAATGGTGCCATGTGTGGATGATCGCTGAGCAGGCTCGACCAGTCGCCTGTGGTCTTGCCGATCGGGGCGTCATCGAACAGCAGTTCATCGACCGAAGCGTCGAGCTCTGAGGCAAGCGCATACAAGGTGCTCACCGAGGGATGAACCTTGCCGGTTTCGATCTGAGAGATCAAGCTCGCCGACACGCCAACACGACGGGCCAACTCGCGCAAGCTGATGCCGTACGCCTCGCGTACGGCGCGGAGCCGTTCGCCGAGCACGTCGGCGCGCATGCTGTCTCTGCCATCCTGGGCCAAGTCTGCCCGCACCTTCCATAGCGACGAGATATCGTGACCGCCAAAGCCACGACGATCGCAAAGTACCCACCGGCATCCGCGTTCGTCAAGCTCCACTGAACGGGTAGGCTCGCCCTCCGCCTGTTGTCCACTCCCGAGGAGGACCGAATGAGCGCCGACCAGACTGTTGCCGTGCTCGGCACCGGGCGCATGGGGGCCGCCATGGCGCGAACGGTGCGCCAGGCGGGCTTTGCCGTCGTGGTGTACAACCGCACCGCCGAACCAGCCCAAACACTGGCAGACGACATCGGAGCCACCGCGGTCCCCACCGCCAGGGAGGCCGCCGCTGCCGCCGATGTCGTGATCAGCAGCCTTGCCGACGACGCCGCGGTCACCGAGGTCTATGCCGGTCCCGACGGCGCTGCTGCCGGGCTGAAGGAAGGGGCCGTTGTCCTAGAGATGAGCACGATCGACCCCGGCACCCTCGCCGTGATCGCCCCGGGGATTGAGGCTGCCGGGGCAATGCTGGTCGACGCTCCGGTGTCCGGCAGCGTGCCGCTGGTCGAGCAGGGCGCCCTCACCGTGATGGCCGGCGGGTCGGTGGAGGGCGTCGAAACCGCACGCCCGGTCCTGGATGCGCTGGCGGCCAGGGTGTACGAGATCGGGGATCAGGGAAGTGGAGCGACGATGAAGCTCGCGGTCAACGCCATCGTGCATGCGGTGAACATTGCTGTGGCGGAGGCGCTCGTCCTTGCCGAAAGGGCCGGCGTCGACCGTGCCACCGCCTACGAGGTTTTTGCCAACAGCGCTGCCGGCTCCCCGTACATTCAGTACAAGCAGGGCGCCTTCCTGTCTCCCGACGAGGCCCCGGTGGCGTTTTCCCTCGACCTGGTGGCCAAGGACCTCGACCTCATCCTCGGCCTCGCCGACCGTGTTGGCGTGAAGATGGATCAGAGCGCTGCCAACCGATCGGTGGCGGGCAAGGCCATAGCCGAGGGGCTCGGTGACCGCGACATGAGCGCGGTGGCCGGCTACCTGCGGGGATAGGCGATGTACTCCTCGGGGGTCATCCCATCCGCCAGCTTTGCCTTCGCCCCACCCGGAGGAAGCCGGGACGGCGACTCCGGTCTCGCCGAGGGACTCGAGGTCGCGGTCATGGCCGGCGCCGACCAAGGGTCGGTTCATCTGGAGGTGGCGCTGTCGCGGCTTGCCCCCGGCGGGACGATCAGCGGCCACCACCACTTTTATGAGGAGTCGTTCTATCTGTTGTCCGGCGAAGTGCTCGTCGACATCGATGGCCACCGCTACCACCTGCAAGAAAACGACTACGGGGTGGCCCTTTCCGGAGTGCCTCATGCGTGGCACAACGTCGGGAACGAGCCCGCCGAGTGGTTCCGGATGCGCTCCCCGCAGCCTCGATCCACCGGCGAGCGAATGGGGACCTATCCCGCAGACGAAGTCGCCGTTCCGGACGACGGTGTATTGATCGGAGACCCCGACCCGAGGGTCCGCCACGTCGGTCACTTTGCCGAGCATCACCTGCCGGCGCCCGGTCCCCTGGCCATGCGCGGCTACCGCGGCCCGAACGTGGACAGCGTGGCGCTCTGGATGCTCGTCGACGACCTGATCGGGGCGCTGCACCACACCATGTTCATGGTGCAGTTCATCCCCGCGGCGTCGACCCACCCCGGCGGTGACCACTTTCATCCCTTCGAAGAGGCGTACTACTTCCTCACCGGATCCGCGATCGCCCACCTCGACGGCGGGGATCTGGAGGTCAATGCCGGGGATCTCGTCTTTGCTGGTACCAACGCCAAGCATGGCTACACGATGACCAGCGACACCCCGGTCCGTTGGATCGAGGTGCAGGCGCCTGGACCCACGCCGGCGGGTGCCTTCATCTTCCCTGGAGATTGGGAGCCGCTGGACGGCTGATCGTGACCTCCGAATGGCTGCTCACGAACGGTGTGGTCTGGACCGGCACCGAGGAGGTCCGTGCGATTGCGATACGCGGCGATCGGATCATCGCCATCGGCTCCGAGGACGTCGAGGTCCTCAGACGATTTCGAACGCTGTTGGCTCGGCCGGCTCGGTACGGGTGATTGGGGGTTCCGGGGATTGCGGTTGAGCGAGAGGCTCGTCCCAGATGTGGATGGGCAGTCCCAGCTTCAGCATCGAATCGAGGTGATCCGATTCCCATGTCGGCACGCGTACGCAACCGTGTGACGCCGGATGTGCCGGCACACTCCCTGAGCCATGCACCGCGTAATACGGGGTGAAGTACCACGGCTTGTACAGGCTGCCGAGATAGTTCTTTCTCCACCCATCCACGTGTCTGAATAGCCGGAAGTCGCCCTTCGGGGTGGTGGCATGTACCAGACCCCCGCCGGGTCCGCCGTTCTTCGACCAGTACAATTCACCGTTTCCGCTCGAGACCGGCAGGATGGCGGCGATCTCGCCGGCGCGAATGACGAAAAGCACCTGCCGATCGATGTCGACTTCGATCCGATCCATCTCGTCTGCATGTCGCCCCAGGATGGCACTGTGGTCAACCTCGATGGTCCAGTCCTCGGGCTGCCAGGTGTCGCTGCGCTCGGATCCGGCGAGCTTATGCAGGGCCACAACGGCGGCGGCGGTGGCGGGCCCGTACTCGCCGTCGATCTCACCACGGAATACGCCAAGCCGCTTCAGGTGTCGTTGGAGCTGAGCGACACTCCGGTCCTGGAGACCGCGATTCAGCGCGCTCGGCGTGGGGTCCCTGAGTACTTTCCATTCCAGGTCGGGGTCCTGCGAGTCAACAACGGCGATCGTGGAGGGCAACCAGGCGGTTGGCGGCGCGTCGATCGCCGATGTGCTTTCGACACCGGCTTGGGGGGCGGCGAGCAGCATGACCGCAATGCCCAGTGCGTGGAGAAACATGTCGCTCTTACGATCGGAGGGGGGTGAGCCTAACTGGAGGTCGGGGTGGTCCAAGCCAGACGACCGAGCGTGTGAGCGACGGTCGTATCTCGGGTTTGATCACCGCCGGGTGTCGACGGCGGCTGCTGCGGTGCAGCGGAGTATCCGGGCGACATTCGACTCACTTCTGAACCAGAACGTCCCGGTGCTCGGGTCGGTCATCCGGCGATGGGCGGAGGAGATCCTCGACCTGTGGGAGGGCAGTCCCTAGGTTCGTGAGGCTCAGGACGCCGCGATTGCGGCTTCAAGGCTGCTCCCCAGATCCTCGAGCAGCACGATCGCCGCATTCCTTCCCGGGCCGGCCGAGACCGATCCTCCGGGGTGGGTGGTTGCCCCGGTCTGATATAGGCCGGCGATCGGGGTTCGATGCTGTGCCCACCCGGGGGCAGGGCGGAGCGACCCCATCTGATCGGTGCCCATATCACCGCCGTGGCACGACCCGTGCCAGTTGTGCGCGTTCATGCGCTCCAGGTCGAGCGGGCTCTTCAGCGCGGTGCCGAGGATGTTGTTCTCGGTGACGTTCGGGGCGTAACGGCGCAGGTGCTCCAGGTTCGCGGCCGCCACGTCTGGCATGATTTCGTCCCAGTGATCGGGGCCCTCGGGGAGCTGATAGGGCTGGAACCCGACGACTTTCAAGGTGTGATGATCGTCCGGCGCCCGCGTCGGATCCACCACGGTTGGGCAGAGGATCAACAGCACGGGGTCGTCGAGGGCGATGACGCCGCGATCGAAGTCATTCGGCACGCGCAGCATTCGCTCCACCGAGGTCGGCAAGCCTGAGGCGAGCGGGATCAATCCGTCGGCATACTGTGGCGCTTCCGTCGTGGCGTAGTGGGCTGTGCACATCGTGATGCCGGGCTTCCAGGTGTCGACCGCGAACCGAAAGTCGTCACCCCACGCCTCGGTCGGTGCCATCTCGATCAGGTGTTTGATGTGGATCGTCGACAGTACCGCCTTCTCTGCACGGTGCACCTCGCCATCGGCGGTCTCGACGCCGACGCACCGGCCGGACTCAATGACGAGGTCGATCACTCTGCGCTCGGTGAGGATCGTGCCGCCGCGATCCTCGATGAAGCGAGCCAGCGCTACCGGCAGGGCCCGCGAACCGCCCTTCGGGACGATCCATGAGTGGCGCTGCCTGCCGAACGGAAGGGCATAGGCCAATCGCGCCGTCTCCTCACGCTGCGGGGGTTGCATGGTCATGAACGCCAGCCACAGCATGAATGCCCTCGACCGGGGATCTTCGAAATGGTCGAAGATCACCTTGGCCGCGCTCCAGCGGCGAATGCGCTGCCAGCGCCGACCGTCTGGATGCTGGGCGAGTCGATCATCGATTCCCGGCCCCCGGCCGATCGGCGTGTACCGGAAGGCTGTGAAGATCGAAGCAACCTGCTCGTAGTCCTCGATCATCGTGCGGAACGAACGGCCATCTGAGACCGAAAATCGGGCGAGCTCGGCGGTCGTGCGATCGAGGTCCCGCCACTGGGTGATCGATGTTCCGTCGGGGAAGGGAACATGCACCACGGGATCGGGCGAGAGGTACTCCAGGCCGTAGTCCCGAAGCCCGAGCTCGTTGTCGCGGATGGTCGGGCTCGACTGCAGCAGCGTGTGCGCGGTCGAGCACGAATCGTGGAGGAACCCGGGGATGGTCAGTTCCTCGGTGGCGGTGTCACCGCCGACCACGTTTCGCGCCTCGAGAACCAGGACGCTGAACCCTGCCTTCACCAGGTACGCGGCAGCCACCAAGCTGTTGTGGCCTGCGCCGGCGATCACGACGTCATGGCTGGTCATCCGCGGACCGCCTCCACTCCATCCTCTCTGTGGAGCGCCTCCCAGACACGGTGGGGGAGCAGCGGCAGCTGCAAGTCGGTGACGCCGTATGGAGCGAGCGCGTCGATGGTTGCGTTGAGGATGGCGGCAGGGGCTCCGATGCATCCGCCTTCGCCGGCACCCTTGACCCCGAGCGGATTCGATGGAGCCGGGTGCTCGATCCGCTCGGCGGTGAGGGTGAGTCGGGTGGCGGATCCGGGGATGACGTAGTTCGTGAACGAGGCGGTGAGTGGCTGTCCTGTCTCGTCGTAGTACATCTCTTCGAGCAGCGCGGCCCCGATACCCTGCATGAGCGAGCCGTGCAACTGACCCTCCACTATCGCCTCGTCGAGGACGCTGCCGACGTCGTCCACGGTCACCATTCGTTGCAACGATACGACCCCGGTCGCCTGGTCGACCTCAACGACAGCCACGTGGACGCCGTAGGGAAACGTCTGCGCGCCCGGCACGTAGAACTCCTCGAAGAAGATCCGGTCGCCCGCCGCATCTGCGTGCCCCGCCACCTCGGCAAGGGTCACCCCGTGTTCGGGGACCCCGACGACGGAGAAGGCGCCGTCGCCGAGAATGAGATCGATCGGCGATGCCTCCATGATCTCGGCGGCGATATCGCGAGCGCGGTCTCTTGCCTTCTCGGACATCCGAAACACTGCCGATGCCCCGATCTGTGCAGATCGGCTGGCGAAGCTCCCAACGCCTCTTGGGACGGCGTCGGTATCGCCGGCCACGACCGTTATCACGGATCGATCTGCCGTAAGCACCGACGCAACGATCTTCTGCCACACCGATTCGTGGCCCTGGCCCGCTGCAGTCGATCCGGTGCGAACGATGATCTGCCCGTCGGCTCGCAACTCCACGGATCCGTACTCGCCGGACTCCGCCGCGCCACCGGCCCGTTCGACAAAGGCTCCAATCCCGATGCCAAGCGGAGGGTCGCCACTACGACGGCGCCGTTCCTGCTCGGATCGGACCCCCTGGTAGCCGACCAGCTCGAGCGCTCGGTCGAGGGCGGCGAGATAGTCGCCGGAGTCGTAGATCGCACCGGTTGGAGTCGTGTGGGGCCAGGCGTCGACGAAGTTGATGCGCCGCACTTCTGCAGGGTCGAGGTCCAAGGTGCGTGCCAACTCATCGACGGCCCGCTCGATGGCGAGCGCCGCCTCGGGTCGCCCCGCTCCCCGATAAGGCGCGGTTGGTGCCTTGTTCGATACGTACGTCGTCGTGCGGTACTCGATGCTGGAGATGGCATAGAGACCGCAGGCAACCAGCCGTGTGATGCCGGCCATGAATGCCCCGGTGTCCGGGTAGGCGCCGGTGTCGGTCAACAGGTCGAAGCTCGCTCGGCGGATCCGCCCGGTGGTGTCCGCGCTCAGCGTGACGCGGTGATGCTGGCTGCGTCCATGGGAGCCGGCGACGAAGATCTCAGATCGGGTCTGGCTCCACAGGACCGCCCGCTCCAGCATCAGCGCCGCTTTGGCGACGGCAACGTACTCCGGGTAGATCCGCTTCATTCCGAAGGCGCCGCCCACGTCCGGCGCCACGACGCGAATCCGATCGAGTGGCAGGTCGAGTGCCTCACCGAGCTGATCGCGCAGCTGGTGAGGTGCCTGATGGCCGCACCAGATCATCAGCCGGTCTGCTTGGGGCACCGCGAGAATCTGCAGGGTCTCAAGTGGCGAAGGCGCCAGCCGCGGATGATCGACTTCGATCGTGACGTCGACCAGACCCTCGGCGGCCGGAGTTGGGCCTTCTCGCAGATCGGTAGTCGCAACCACGTTGCTGCCCACTTTCGGGAACAGGAGGGTGTCACCGGCGAGCGCCGCGGCAGCGGTGGTGACGACCGGGAGGGGATCAAGCTCGGCGCGCACCAGGACCGCGGCGTCTTCTGCTGCGGGTGGCGAGGTGGCGATCACCATCGCCAGGGCCTCTCCGGCAAATCGAACGCGATCAGTTGCGAGAACCGGCCGAGCCATCCCCGGGGCGGCCGGCCCGGCGAGGACGACGCTCATGTCGGCCAGATGGAGATCCGCTGCGGTGAGCACCGCGATCACACCGTCGGATCGACTCGCCTCATCGACCTCGATCGAGCGAAGTTCCCCGTGAGCGATCGGGCTACGGACGAACCAGCAGTGCAAGGTATCTGGTGTCACGAGGTCGGCGACGAAGCGACCTTGGCCGGTGATCAGTCGCTCGACCGCGTCGATTGGGGGAGGCGGGATCATGGGATTGCAGAGGATAACCCAGGCACCTTCATCGCCTCGGGGCGATCGGTGTGCTATCAACTGCCGGTGACCGTCGACGTCCACGCTCACTGTGTCCCGGCCGCCATTGCCGATCTGCTCCGCGACGAGGGCCCGGCGCTTGGCATCGAGTTGGGTGACGACCGGCGGGTGATCGTCGCCGGGCGGCAGCTTCCGATGCCGCTGCGATCCGATCTCATGGATCGACCGACACGCCTCGAGGCGATGGATCGCGCTGGCGTTGACCAACAAATCCTGTCTCCCTGGATCGACCTCACCGCATACGGCCTCGACTCCGACCGCAGTGTTCGTTGGTCGCGACTGCTCAACGAGGCGATGGCGGCGGAGGCGGCGTCACATCCCGACCGGTTTCTCGCCATCGGCACCGTGCCACTGCAGAGCCCGGAACTAGCTGCTGAAGAGCTCCGCTATGCCGTCGAAGTGCTTGGCATGGTCGGCGTCGAGATCGGCACCATGGTGGGCGATCTCGACTTGGTCGCTGCCGAGCTCGATCCATTCTGGACCGAGGCCGCCCGCAAGCGTTGTCTGCTGTTGCTGCATCCCCTGGATCCGCTGCCGGGGATTGATCTCTCTTCCCACTTCCTGCACAACATCGTCGGCCGCCCCGCCGAGAGCACGATTGCTATTGCCCGTCTTCTCCTCTCCGGGGTCCTGGAGCGCCACCCCGACCTCAAGATGTGTGTCGTTCACGGTGGCGGTTTCCTGCCGTATCAAATCGGGCGGATGCAGCGTGCCTGGGTGTCCAAGCCCGAGATCGTTGCCAAAGACATGGGCACCTCTCCCACCGATGCTCTGCGCCTCCTCTACTTCGACACGGTGCTGCATGAGCCGGACGCAATCCGCTACCTGATTGATCTGGCTGGGGTAGACCGGATCCTGCTCGGCACCGACTACCCGTTCGAGATGGGCGATCCCGACCCGATCGACACCATCGATGCTATTCCCGGGCTGACCGGCACCGAGCGCAACGCAATCCTGTCTGGGAACGTGGAGGGCTTGCTCTCCAGCATCCGGTGATCGGGCCAACGCCTTTCACTAACATTGGTTACCTACAAACGATTGCGGGACACGATGACCAACTCGCACACCGTCGGCTGGATCGGAACCGGCCGCATGGGCTTTGCGCTGTCCAGGCGCCTGCTCGAGAGCGGGTGCGACGTTTCGGTTTACAACCGGACCCGGGCCAAAGCCGAGCCGCTTGCCGCGCTCGGGGCGAAGATCGTCGACAGCCCCGCCGAACTGGCCGACCGCGACATCGTATTCACGATGGTGGCGGGTCCCAACGACGTCCTCGAAGTCACTCTCGGGGACAGCGGCGTGCTCTCTGGTAGCGATGACGCCCCGAAGATCATCATCGACTCAACGACCATCGATCCCGATGCTTCGGCGACGCTACGCCGCGGAGCCGCCGAACGAGGCACCGCGGTGCTGGCCGCTCCGGTCAGCGGCAACCCCAAGGTCGTCAAATCGGGCAAGCTGACATCGGTGGTCTCCGGACCACGCGATGCCTTCGAGGAGGCCCGCCCGTACCTGGAGATGTATGGCAGCAAGGTGACATACGTTGGAGCCGAGGATGAGGCCCGGCTTGTGAAGATTTGCCACAACCTGTTCCTCGGGGTGATGACCCAGACCCTTGCCGAGATCACCGTCCTGGCCGAGAAGGCGGGAGTGTCGAGGGCGGACTTCCTCGCCTTTCTCAACGACAGTGTCATGGGCTCCACCTTCACTCGCTACAAGACGCCGGCGTTTGTCAACCTCGACTTTGAGCCCACTTTCACCTGGCACCTGCTTCGCAAGGACTTCGAATTGGGTCTGGAGCAGAGCCGTGAGCTCGATGCCCCGCTGCCGGCGTCGGCCCTCGTCCATCAGATGGTGATGGACGGGATCGGCAGGGGCCTCGGGGATATGGATTTCGCTGCCCTGCTCGAGCTTGCCGCCGCCGGGGCCGGCATGGAGCTCCAGCCGGAGGACGTCGACGTCTCAGACGGACTTTCCTGACCGATGCCGGCGTTCACCGACGGAGAGGTGATCTGATGAACGAACTCGTTGCGACCATTCCCACCGGGCTCTACGTCGGCGGCGCCTGGGAGACATCGGCGTCCGATGGTGCCGAGATCGAGGTGTACGACCCGTCCACCGCTGAGGTCATCACCACCGTCCCGAACGCCTCGATCGAGGATGCCCTGGCTGCGGTGACCGCCGCGTACGACGCCGGCGCCGCCTGGGCCGACACCGCCCCGCGTCAGCGTGCCGAGATCCTGCGCAAGGCCTGGGAGCTGATGATCGAGGAGGAAGACCGCCTCGCCACCCTGATCGTGCTCGAGATGGGCAAGGCGTACGGCGAGGCAGCAGCCGAGGTCCGTTATGCCGCGGAGTTCTTTCGCTGGTTCTCCGGCGAGGCGGTGCGCAACATCGGATCGGTGCAAGTCGCCCCAGGCGGCGACAAACGGATCATGGTCGTCCACCAACCCATCGGCGTCTCCCTGCTCATCACCCCCTGGAACTTTCCCGCCGCAATGGCGACCCGCAAGATCGCCCCTGCCCTGGCCGCCGGTTGCACGGTGGTGTTAAAGCCCGCATCGGACACGCCGCTGACCGCGTTGGCGCTCGGTGATCTCCTCGAGCGGGCGGGCGTCCCGGCCGGCGTCGTGAACGTGGTGCCTTCCCGTCGCTCGAGCGAGGTGGTCCCTGCCGTGCTGGCCGAACCCCGAGTCCGAAAGCTCTCATTCACCGGATCGACCCCGGTCGGGAGCACCCTGCTCGGCGTCGCCGCCCGAAACATCGTCGACAGCTCGATGGAGCTCGGCGGCAATGCACCGTTCCTCGTATTCGAGGACGCCGACATCGATGCAGCAATCGACGGAGCAATGATCGCCAAGATGCGAAACGGCGGCCAGTCTTGCATCGCGGCCAACCGCTTCTACGTCCACGAGTCGGTGGCCGACGAATTCTCTACCGGCCTCGCCGAGGCGATGGGCGCGCTCACCGTCGGGCCTGGAATGGAACAGGGTGTCGAGCTCGGCCCCCTGATCAACCATCAGGCACAACAGGACATGGGCTTACTCGTCGGTAGTTGTGTCGACGCCGGCGCCGCGGTCGCCGTTGGGGGAGAGGCACCCGATCGGCCGGGCTACTACTGGGAGCCAACCGTCCTGCGCGACGTGAGCCCCGACAACCCGATCCTGAGCCACGAGATTTTCGGGCCGGTAGCGCCGGTGGTCTCGTTTGCCACCGAGAACGAGGCGATCGATCTCTCGAACGCCTCACCGCACGGACTCGCTGCCTACCTGTACTCAGGGAGCCTCGAGCGGGGGCTCCGCGTCGCCGAGGCCATCGAGACGGGCATGGTGGGAGTCAACCGCGGCTTGATCTCGGATCCCGCCGCGCCGTTCGGCGGAGTCAAAGAGAGCGGAATCGGCCGCGAGGGCGGCCAGGTTGGGATGCACGAGTACCTGGAGAGCAAGTACATCGCCGCCGACTGGTAGACGCCGTCAGAGTTTGATCCGTCAGACAGTGGTCGGCTCGCGAACCCAGCGAACCTTCATATTGACCCCGGCGTCGTTGAGGAGGTTGAACACCGGGCAGCGCGCCTCGGTCTCCTCGATGACCGTGGCGAAACGCTCCGCGCTCTCGTCGGTGGCCACGATGGCCTCGACGCGCACCGTTTGGAAGTGCTGTCGTACCCCTCGTTTTCCCATCCGACCGCGGATGTCGATGGTGAACTCAGCCTCGAACTCGATCCCGTCGTAGGCGAAGCCCATCTCCTTGGCGGTCCGGTTAAACGTCACCGACTCGCACCCGCAAAGCGCCCCGAGAACTGCCTGGAGTGGGGAGGGTCCCTCCGACGTGCCGCCGTGAGCGATGGGCTCGTCGGTCATCATCGTCCCGTACTCGCCGTAATCGTGGATGGCCAGCATGGATCCGTCGTTGCTTACCGAAACCGTCTTCTTGCGGACGATCGGCTCCCGCATGTCATCAGCGCTCACGATCTCGGTCGCCATCACTTGCTCCGATCCCGTTGCCTACAATCGTTTGCAGAATACCAAGGATGCGCATCGCGCGGGGGTTGTCGTGGCGGAGGCCGTCACACTCAAGGAAGTTGCCGCCGAGGCCGGCGTTCACGTGTCGACCGCATCGCGCGCCCTCAATCCCGAGACCCGCTCGGTGGTCAACGAGAAGACCGCGGTGCGCATCATCGAGGTTGCTGAGCGCCTCGGCTATCGACCGCACCCGCTTGCCCGCGGGCTCCGCACCAATCGGACGCTGACCATCGGGATGGTCGTGCCCGATCTGATGAATCCGCTGTTTCCCCCGATCTACGCCGGTGCGGAGTCGGTACTCGCGGACCACGGATACTCCCTTCTCGTCGGAACCGATGACGACGACGAAGCCAAGTCGCGTAGCGTGATCGGCGCCCTGCTGGAGCGCCGGGTCGATGGGCTGATCCTGGCCAATGCCCATCGTGGCTTCCCCCCGCCGACGTGGCGAGAGACGGTGCCAACCGTTCTGGTGAACCGGTCGGTCGAATCGCAGGCGTTTCCGGCGATCGTCGGCGATCACCACGCCGGGATCGGCTTGGCGGTTGAACACCTCGCTCGTTTGGGTCACACCGTCGTGGCACACATCGCCGGTCCCCAGGACCTCTCCACCGGGCTTGGCAGGCGCGAGGGCTTCGTGATGGCGATGGAACGCGAGGGCCTCGACGCGCCTCGCGACCTGATCGTGGAAGCCGAGGCATTCCGCATCGAGGCGGGTCGGATCGCCTGCGAAGGCCTTCTCGACTCCGGTAGGCAGTTCACGGCCATTGTCGCAGGAAACGACCTCATTGCCCTCGGCTGCTACGACGCGCTCGGCGAGCGGGGGATCTCGATTCCCGACGACCTCTCCATCACCGGATACAACGATTTGCGGTTCATCGACCGCGTCTTCCCACCGCTCACCTCGATCTCCGTTGACTATCGGGAGATGGGTGCGGTTGCGGCGCGCAACCTCGTGGGCCTCGTCACCGCGGAGCAAGGCCCTGACGAGTCCACGTTTCCGCTGGTCGAGCTGGCCCCATCGCTGGTGGTGAGGGCATCGACGGCGCCGCCGCCGGAGGCGAATCGAAGCTGAGCCCGCTGCGAAGCAGCAAGAGCGGGAAACAAAGAACCCCACGCGCGGAGACGGGCGAGGTTCACCTCAGGCGAACACCGACCACAGCAGCCGGAGGGCCGCCGCCGCCAGCACTGCTAGCACGAGTACCTGGAACGTTCGGTGCGAGACCCGCTCTCCGACCCTCGTCCCGAGCGGCAGCACGACGACGACCGGGATGACGGCGATCGCAGCGGCGGCGAGACGCTCGGCGTCGTAGGCACCGACGGCGGCGAGCGACACGATCTGCACCGCACCGAGCACGGCAAACGGCACGGTGACCGCAATGATGAAGGCCGTGCGCGGCAGGTTGAGGCTGTGGAAGTATGTGGCGACGACGGGAGCCGAGATCCCGGTCGCACCGTGCAGGCCGCCGGCAAAGAACCCTACCGGCGCCGAGAGACGTTGTGCCGCGCGCTCACCAAGCTGGAACTGGGGGGTGGCCAGATACCAGACGATGTATCCGATCACGGTCAGGGCGAGGATGAGCGACAGCACTCGGTCGTCCACACTCACCAGGATCCAGACCCCGATCAAGATGCCCACCGTCCCGGCGATGAGCATCGGGATCAGGTAGCGGCGCACGGTGCTCGACGCCGTGCGGTTCTGCCACAACAGCCAGGCGTTGGCCACCAGCGTCGGAATCGCAATCACCGCTACCGCGAATTCGACGCCGGCGAAAGAGGCAAGCACGGGTATGGCGAACATCGGGCCACCGATGCCGGTGATTCCCTTGACGAAGAATCCGATGCTCACGGCGAGGAGCACGACGGCGATCTGTCCGTAGTCCACCGGGCGCGCTCAGTCCCAGTCGAGGAAGGCGGGGAGCCAGCCCCTCTGTCGAAGCGTCCCGACGATCCCGAAGGGGAAGAACAACAGCACGGTTACCAGGAGGACACCGACGATGACGATGTTGATCTCGCTCGACCCGAACTGGACAATGCTGAACTCGTTGACCGCGTAGATCAGCACGGCACCGATCACGGGCCCGGCAACCGTGCCCCGCCCCCCGATGATCGCCATCAGGACCATCTGTGCCGAGATGGCGACGGTGAAGAACAGCGTCGGGCGCACGAAGGCGAGTGAATAGCCCCACATGGCGCCGACGAACCCGATCCAGAAGGCACTGAGCGCGAAGGCGAGGATCTTGTAGAAGCGGGTGGGGACGCCGGCCACCTCGGCCTTGGTCTCGTCTTCTGCAATCGCACGCAGCCCTAGCCCGAACTTGGAATGTGCCACCTGATAGGAGAGAACAATCGAGCCCACCGCTGCGAGCAGCATCGCGTAGTAGAACGGTGCCTTCATCCAATCCTGCGGCAGCGGGATGCTGGGGAGCGGCAGCCCCGCGGTTCCGCCGAGGTAATCGACGTTCTCGAAAATGAGCAGGAACATGAACAGCAGGGCGATGGTCGAGATGATGAAGGCGGGCCCGCGGGTGCGCAGGGTGATGAACCCGGCCACCGTTCCCAGCGCCACTGCGGCAAGCCCGCCGACGACGGCCGTGAAAAACGGGGAGACCTGGTAGTAGTAGAGGGGCACCGCGGCGACGTAGCCGCCGACGCCGAGGAAGACGGCGTGGCCAAGCGAGATGTACCCGGCGTAGCCGCCGAGGATGTTCCAGCTCGACGCCATCGTGATCCACATCAGCACGTTCGTCGCCAGCAGGATGTAGTAGTTGTAGGAGCCGATGTACGGGCGGAGGAGCGGCGCGATCAACAGCAGGAGTAGCAGGACCCCCGCAACTACCCAGCGAGACTTTCCCGGTCCCTTTGGCGCGGTGACCGCCTCGACGACGCCGGGCTCGAGACCATCGGCGGTGGCGCGGTCCTCGATCACGCGGCGACTTCCTTGCCGAACAGGCCGCGGGGCCGTATCAGCAGGATGCCGAACAGGGCGGCGTAAAACGCCATCGGGCCCCATCCGATACCCACGTAGTTGCCCACCAGCGAACTCGCCATGCCGAGGAGGAGGGCACCGATCACTGCCCCCTTGAGGCTCCCCATCCCACCGAGGACGACCAGGGCCAGCAGGATGGCGATCCACTGCCAGTGGCGGAAGGGGAAGAATGGGAACAGATAGCTCATCAACGCCCCGGAAGCGCCGGCGAGGGCGGCGCTGATCCCGAAAGAGATCGCCGACACCCGCCGAACGTTGACGCCGACCAGCTGGGCGGCGGCTCGGTTCTGCATCGTCGCCCGGATCCCATACCCGATTCTGGTGTAACGGAGAAAGGCCCACAATCCGCTGAGCAGCACGAAGCTGAGCATTGCCGCAAAGAACTGCCCGGTCGGCACGATGAGGTCTCCGATGAAGAAGGCGTCGGTGAGATAGCTGGGCGTGGCCTGGCGAAAAATCCCGGTGAAGCGCCAACCGAGCAACCCTTCGATCATGATGGCGACTCCGAAGGTCAGCAGCACGGTCATCTCCACAAACCGAGGGCTGCCCTCGATCCTGGTGAACAGCAAGAGGTACAAGCCGACTCCGGCGATGAAGAAGAGCGGCATGATGAAGAGGACGCTGAGGAGCGGATCGATGCCCAGCTTGTCGAAGGCGAAGAAGGCGACGTAGGCAGCGGCGACGATGAACACGGCATGGGCGAGGTTCACGATGCGCATCACCCCGAAAGCCACGGTCAAGCCGCTGGCGAAGAGGGCGTAGACCCCGCCGAGGAGCAGACCGAAGATCATCACCTGGACGAGTTCGGTCATGGCGCGTTCTCGGAGGGTGGTCGGCAATCCTCAAGCGAGCCAACTCTGCCATCAGAAGCCCAAGCAGCCGACCGATCCCACCCGTGGTGGCTCGTAGCACTCGTCATTGGCGACCACCCTCCTCGCTGGCGACGGTCTTGCCCAGGTACAGCTCACGGATCCGTGGGTCCTCCAAGATGGTGTCGGCCGGTCCCTGGAATCGGACGATCCCGAGGTCGAGGACGACACCCCAGTCGGCGATCTCGAGCCCGCGCACCGCGTTCTGCTCAACCATCACGATGGTGATGCCAAGCCCTTCCAGCTCCCGGATCGTGGCGAAGATGTGGTCGGCGATCTGTGGGGCCAGACCCAGGCTTGGCTCGTCGAGCATCAGTACCTCGGGGTCGATCATCAGGGCGCGTCCCAGGGCCAGCATTTGCTGCTGGCCACCAGACAGCTTGCCGGCGTCGAGGGATGCTCGCTCGGCGAGGATCGGGAACAGCTCGTACACTCGATCCATCCGCTCCTTGATCACCGACCGATCTCGTTCCAGATAGGCGCCGATGATGAGGTTCTCCTTCACGCTCATCTCGGGGAAGACGGCCTGATCTTGCGGAACGAAACAGATGCCGGCGGCAAGGATCTGATCTGGCCGCGCTCCGTCGAACGGCACCCCACGAAAGACCACTTCCCCGGATCGCGGGTGGATCAACCCGGAGATCACCTTCAACAGCGTCGACTTGCCGGCGCCGTTGGGCCCGATGATGCAGTACGACTTGCCGGCCTCCACTTCGAGGGACAGGGCCTTGAGAATGTCGGGCCCCTGCCCGTAGCCGGCGTCGACGCTGCGCACCTCGAGCAGCGCCATCACACCTTCCCCAGATAGGCGTCGAGGACCCGGTTGTCGCTCTGCACCTCGTCCGGTGTTCCGTGGAGCATGACCTCACCGTGAGCCATGACGATCACCGAATCGCTGAGATCCATGACGAGATCCATGTTGTGCTCGACGATGAAGAAGGTGAGCCCGTTGCCGTTGAGCTCCCTGATACGGGCCACCATGCGCTTGAGGAGAGCAGGGTTCACCCCACCAGCGGGCTCGTCGAGGAGCACGATCCGCGGACCGGACATCAGCACCGCGGAGAACTCGAGCAGTTTGCGTTGCCCGTAGGAGAGCGCCTCTGCGTTGGTGTAGGCGTACTCCGCAATGCCGACGAATTCGAGCAGCTCGAGGGCGCGCTCAATCTCGTGGTCGAGCATCCGCGACCCGAAGATGCTGCGTACATCGCTGCCGGAGGAGCCGACGACCATATTCTCGAGGACCGTCATGTCACCGAGCGTCCTCGTCACCTGGAATGTCCTCCCGATGCCAAGCCGGGTGAGCTTGTGCGGCATCTTCCGGGTGACATTCTTCCCATCGAAGGTGACCGTGCCCGAATCGGTGCGGATGACGTTGTTGATGAGGTTGAAGGTGGTGGTCTTACCGGCCCCGTTGGGCCCGATGAGCGAGGTGATCGAGCCGTCCTCGACGGCGAAGCTGCAGTCCTTCACGGCGTGGATGCCGCCAAAGCTCTTGTTGAGGCCTGAGACCTCGAGCGTCACCGCCACGTCACTTCCTCATCTCGGTTCTGTCCTTGAGCATACGACCAGACGCCGCCAGGCCATACAGATGGGGCACCGCGGTCCGGTGCCCCATCTGCTCAGCACAGTTGTTTCGGTGGTTACGAGAACTCGGACTTGGGGTAGATCAGGTCGACCACGCCGGGGAACTCATCCACCGGGTAGACGAACTCCAGGGTCCCGTCCTGCCACTGCGTCATGATCAGCGACCGGTCGAGCGGCAGCCCGCGCTCGTCCCAGACGAACGGGCCGAGAACGGTGCTCACCGGGTCGGTCGGACCGCGGTCGTGCAGCCACTGCTGCATTGCCGCGTGGTCGACACCACCGGTGCCGAGGATCGCTTGCTCCATGCCCTGGCACACAGCAAACGGGATCGCCTCGTCCTCATCGGGAGCACGGCCGAAGGAGGCCGTGAAGTTGTCGATGAAGTCCTGGTTGGTGTAGGGCTGGCCCGCAAGCGTGCCCTCCCAGTTGGCTAGCGGATGCCACGAGCCGTGGACGGTGATGTTGTTCGCGTTGTCGCCGAGCGTGTCCAGGAACTCAGTCTGGGCCCCCTGCGACATCCACAGCAACTTGGGCTGGTAGTCGACCGTTGCCATCGCATTAACCAGCGAGATCGCCTCGTCCGGTGACGCCGTGGCGGCGAACACCAGCTCGGCGCCGCTGTTCTTCATCGAGTTCGCCAGCGTGTTCCAGTCGGTGAACGGGATCGGCCATGTCTCTTGGTAGACCACGACGATCTCGGTGTCCGCGAGGAATCCGGGGAGCTCGACCAGCACATCTCCGCCACCGGGCTCGCGCACCTCGCCACCTACCAGGCCGGTGACAATCGCCGAGGCGAAGAAGTCGTCGGCGTCGACGATGGCAACCGTGGTCGGCGCCGGGTCGATGATGCCCTGCTCGACGTAGTACTCGATCATCGCTAGCGGCGAGGCGCCGATCTCCTCGGCTGCGTTCTGCTGGAAGTAGAAGATGTTCTCATATCCCCGCGACCAGATTCGCAGCGCACCACCCGATGGGATCGGGTACACCATGCCCGCGTCGCGAGCCGCGGTCGAAGCCGGGAATGTCAACAGGCTGGAGAACGTGCCCAGCAGCACGTCTGCTTCTTCGATGTGGCGCTGGATCTGTGATACCGCCTGCTCCGGTGTCGACTGGTTGTCCTCGCCGAGGTACTGCACCTCGTGACCGAGGAGGCCGCCGAGGCGGTTGATCTCATCGACGCAGAACTGGTAGCCGTCGTTGTGCTTGGAGCCGGGGATGGCGAAGTCGCCGGTCAGCGGAAGTGATGCGGCGAAGATGTACGGCTCCATGGCCTCTTCTTCGCCGGCTGTCGTTGTGGTCTCTTCCGCTGCTGCTGTGGTCGTCGTCGCTGCGGACTCGCCCGCGGTGGTGGTCGTGTCGTCGCTGTCGCCGCATGCCGCTGCTACCAACGCCAGCGCGGCGAGCAGTACGAACAGTCTGGAAAATCGTCTCATGAATGCCTCCCATGAATTTGGGCCCGTCGCGGCCCAGCGTACTTCGTCCGCAATCGATTGTGCAAAGCAACCAATCTCTGCCCCCGCAGAGCCCTTGCATCGTCCCCGGCTGCTATTTTCGACCTTCAGGACTCCATGTTCGAGGGAGGTCGGTACGTGCCCATTGACCCGAAGGCGGCCGACTCGACGGAATTCGACGTGGTCACTCTCGGCGAGGCGACCGCCCGGATCAAGCGCTGATGGTCGACATCGATAAAGAGATGGAAGCCGCTTCGCTCGGCGCAGGATTGGATCGGCTCTGGGCTCTGTCCGGTCCGAAGGTGAAGCACCTGTGCACCGACTACCCCGCCGATGCAGGGACGCCGGTGTTCACGATCGATGGCAGCTACACCTCTCGCGGCTGGACGGAGTGGACCGAGGGGTTCCTGTACGGGTGGGTGATCCTCCACTTCGACGCGACGGGTGATGAGGAGGCGCTCGAGCTTGGCAGGAGCCTGACACGAGATCGGATGGCGCCGCATCTCACCCATACGGGGGTGCACGACCACGGGTTCAACAACGTCAGCACCTTTGGCAACCTCCGGAGGCTGATGCTGGAGGGAAGGACACCGCTGGATGCCTGGGAGCTCGCCTTCTACGAGCAAGCGCTGCGCGTGAGCGGAGCGGTACAGGCCTCCCGGTGGGCAGAGACGGCTTCCGGCGGCGGATACATCTACTCGTTCAACGGTCCGCACTCGCTGTTTTGCGACACGATTCGGTCGGTTCGGGCGCTCATGGTTGGCCATCAGCTTGGCCAGGTGCTCATGGGGGAGAACGACGAGCGGATCTCACTCCTCAGGCGCGGCGTCGAGCACGCTGCCACCACCGCCGAATACAACGTCTACTACGCCGAGGACCGCGACATCTACGACGAATGGGGACGCGTCGCGCACGAGAGCACGTTCAATAGCAACGACGGCAGCTACCGGGCACCGAGTACCCAGCAGGGGTATTCGCCGTTCACCACATGGACTCGCGGCCTGGCCTGGGTGATGGCCGGGTATGCCGAGCTGCTCGAATTCCTCGACACCGTGGATGACGAAGCGCTCGATCCTCTCGGCGGCCGAGCCGCGATCGAGGCATGGATGCTTCGGGCGGCACGAGCCTCCTGTGATTTCTATCTCGACAACACGCCCACGGATGGGATTCCCTACTGGGACACGGGTGCGCCGGGTCTGGTGCACCTGGGCGACTACCTCGATCGGCCGGCAGAGCCCCACAACCAGTACGAGCCGGTCGACTCGTCTGCTGCGGCCATCGGCGCCCAGGGGCTGATCCGCCTCGGCCGCTACCTGATGGCTCGTTCCGATCCCGAGGGAAACCGCTACTACCAGGCCGGGCTCACCGTGCTGCACACGCTGCTCGGCGACCCGTACCTCAGCACCGACCCGGATCACCAGGGCCTGCTCCTGCACGGGGTCTACCACCGGCCTCGTGGATGGGACCATGCGACGGGAGCGGTGCCTTCGGGCGAGTCGGTGCTCTGGGGCGACTACCACCTGGTCGAGGCGGCGCTTCTGGTGCAGCGCCTGGCCAACGACGATCCGTACTACACGTTCTTTGGGGGATCATGACCGAGAAGACGGCCCTGGTCACCGGCGGTACCCGCGGCATCGGGCTCGGCATCGCCTCGAGCCTGGTGGGCGACGGCTACCGCGTCGCGGTTAACGGCCTTCGGTCACCCGACGACGTCGAGCCGGCCCTCGCCGAGCTGCGATCGCACAGCGAGGTGACCTATGCCCGAGGCGATGTGGCGTCGGCGGCGGATCGCAAGCACATTGTCGCCACAACGCTTGGCGCCTTCGGCGCGATCGACCTCCTGGTGAACAACGCAGGGATCACGTCGCCGGGACGCAACGACATGTTGGCTGCGAGTGAGGCCGATTTCGACACGGTGATCGGCGTGAACCTCAAAGGGCCGTTCCTGCTGACCCAGGCGGTTGCAGCCCATATGATCGAGCGGCGAGAGACCGACGCGTCGTTCCGCGGCTGCATCGTCAACATCTCATCGATCAGCGCCGAGTTGGCCTCCACCAACCGGGCCGAGTACTGCATCAGCAAGGCGGGGGTATCGATGGCCACCAGGCTGTGGGCGACCCGCCTGGCTGAGTTCGGCATCGACGTGTACGAGGTGCGCCCCGGCATCGTGACCTCCGACATGACCGCAGGGGTGACCGAGAAGTACGACAACCTCATCGAGCAAGGCCTCACGCTCGACAAGCGCTGGGGAACACCCGAAGACGTCGGCACCGCCGTTGCGGCACTCGCCAGGGGGGATGTGCCCTACGCCACCGGCCAGGTGCTCACGATCGACGGTGGGCTCATGGTGCCGCGATTGTGACTCGCGACGACACCCTCGCCGAGATCGAGCGGGTCGGCGTGGTGGCCGTGATCCGCGCCGACTCACCGGACGCCATGACCGATGTGTGCCGGGCCCTGGTCGCTGGTGGGGTCACCGCCTGTGAGATCACCATGACTGTGCCCGGAGCCATCGACGCCATCGCCATGACCAGCAAGGCACTCGGCGACGAATGCATCGTCGGGGTGGGGACGGTGCTCGACCAGGACACCGCACGAGGTGCCATCGAGGCCGGCGCCGAGTTCGTCGTGTCACCCGTCATGCATGCCGGGATAATCGAGATCGCCCACCACTTCGACAAGGTGGCGATCCCCGGCGCACTGAGCCCGACCGAAGTGCTGGCGGCATGGGAGGGTGGAGCCGACGTCGTGAAGATCTTCCCCGCCAACCACATGGGCCCCCGGTATGTCGAGGAATTGCACGGCCCGCTTCCTGAGGTACGGCTCACGCCAACCGGCGGGGTCGACCTGGAGACGACACCGGCATGGATCAAAGCCGGGGCGGTGGCCGTCGGGGTCGGCTCTGCCCTGGTCCGCCGCGACCTCGTGGCGAGCGCGGCATGGTGGGAGCTGAGCGACCTGGCGGCCCGATTCGTGGCCGCGGTGGCGTCGGCGCGGCAGTCGTGAGCGACGGAGCGTTCTCTCTGGACGGTCAGGTTGTCCTGGTGACCGGCGCCAGCCGCGGCATCGGGACTGCCATCGCCACCGCAGCAGGAGAAGCGGGGGCCGACGTCGCCGTCGGCTACCGGGAGAGCGCTGAGGCAGCGGCCGCCGTCCTCGACACGCTCAGAGCCATGGGCCGTCGCGCCTCGGCGTTTGCGGCAGATGTGTCGGATCCCGCCGATGCCAGGCGATTGGTGGCCGAGGTCGAGGGGCATTTCGGGCGCATCGACGGCCTGGTGAACAACGCCGGGATCATGCCGTCGAGCCCCGTCCTCGAGATGACCGATGAGGAGTGGGACGAGGTGCTGCGCACCAACCTGTTCGGGCCCTTCTACTGCACCCGTGCCGTGCTCCCCGGGATGGTTGAGCGGGGAACCGGCTCGATCGTGATGATCTCGTCGCGGCTCGGCCAGATCGGCTGGCCCGAGCTCGCCCACTACTCGGCGGCCAAGGCCGGGCTGCTCGGCCTCACCAAGTCCCTGGCGAGGGAGTTCGGCCCCCGGGGAGTCAGGGTCAATGCGGTGGCGCCCGGATTCACCATCACCGACATGTCCCGTGACCTGGTCGATACCGAATCCGGGCAGCGCCGTCTCGCCGAGCTCCCGTCGCAGCGCTTCGCCGAGCCCGAGGACATTGCGTCGTCTGTGGTGTTCCTGCTCTCGGATGCGGCCTCGGTGTACTTCGGGCAGACGCTGAGCCCCAACAGCGGAGGGTTCATGCAGTGATCGGAGCATGAAGCTGGTCGACGTCGAAGAGGCGGTGCGGCTCATCCCCGACGGTGCAACGGTGATGATCGGTGGCTCAGGGGCGGGTCATGCGGTCCCGCAGCGATTCATCGATGCCCTCGCCGACGTCTATCGCACCGTTGGCCGGCCCCGCGACCTCACGACCGTTCGTGTGGTCGGCATCGGCGACTTCGGCGATCGCGGGTTCTCCCAGCTGGCGATCCCGGGGCTGATGCGCCGAACCATCGGATCGAATATCGGCAACGAGCCGCGGCTCGCCGAGATGGTCGCACGCGGCGAGCTCGAGGCGTATTCGTTTCCCCAAGGGGTGCTCTCGCAGCTGTGCAGGGAGATCGCCGCGGGCAGGCCGGGCGTGGTCACCTCGGTCGGGCTTCACACATACGTTGATCCGCGACAGACCGGCGGCAAGCAGGGAAGCGCGACCGAGGACCTGGTTGAGGTGGTCGAGCTCGTCGGGAGGGAGTGGCTCTTCTATCACGCCTTCCCCGTCGACGTGGCCGTGATCAGAGGCTCCACAATCGATGAGGACGGCAACCTCACCCTCGAAGAGGAGGCGATCAACGGCGAGATGCTGGCGATGGCGATGGCCGCCCACAACTCTGAGGGAATCGTCATCGCCCAGGCGAAGCGCGTGGTGCCGGCGGAGACGTTGATCCCGCGCCATGTGCAGGTGCCGGGGGCGCTCGTCGACTACGCCTTCATCGATCCCGACCAGACCCAGACGTATCTCACCGACTACTCACCCTTCTATGCGGGCCTGGAGCGGAAGCCGGGTACTGGCGAAGAAAAGGTGCCGCTCGACATCCGCAAGGTAATCGCACGCCGGGCGCTGCTCGAGTTCGCGCCGGGGGACGTGTGCAACCTCGGGTTTGGGATCAGCCAGGGGATCGGCGCGATCGCTCGCGAGGAGGGCATCGAGGACCTGCTGGTGCTCACCGTGGAACAGGGTGTCTTCGGCGGCATCCCTGCCGGTGGCGCCGATGGCGGCGCCGGGGTTAACTACCAGGCGCTGATCGACCAGCCCTACATGTTCGACTTCTACGACGGCGGCGGCATCGATGTCGCCAGTCTCTCATTCGCCGAGGTCGACGAGGCAGGAAACGTCAACGTGCATGCGTTCGGCGATCGCCTGCGCGGCCCAGGCGGCTTCCCCAACATCAGCACCGGGGCGAAGAAGGTGTGTTTCGTAGGGACGCTCACGACAGACGACGGGACCAGGAAGTTTGTCGACCGCGTTCGGGAGGTGAGCTTCAACGGTCTTGTGGGAGCCGAGCGCGGCCAGGAGGTCCTGTACATCACAGAGCAGGCGGTGTTTGCGCTCCGCGACGGGAAGGTGAACCTGAGCGAGGTTGCAGCAGGAGTCGACCCCGAGGCCGACGTGATCGCCCACATGGGGTTCCGTCCAGAGGTCGACGACCCCCTCGGCCGGATCGATCCGGCCGTCTTCGCCAGCGGTACGATGGGCCTCCGCCAACGATTCGTCGGGGGAAACCGGTGACGGAAGCTCTGGTCCTCGTAGAGGCCGGCCCGATCAGCATCATCCGGCTCAACAACCCCCCGCTCAACCTCGTCACCAGACAGCTGACCGACGATCTCGATGCCGCATTGGCCGCCGTCGAGGCCGACGACGATGTACGTGCCGTGGTCGTTGCCGGTACCGGCCATCGGGCCTTTTCGGCTGGCTCCGATGTCAAGGAGTTTGCGGCGTTGCATCGCAAAGTCGCAGAAGGCAAGCTCATCAGGGAGAACGCCGTGTACGGCAGGCTGGCGCGGCTGGCGGTGCCGACCGTGGCTGCGATCGAAGGGGATGCACTCGGCGGAGGCCTCGAGCTGGCGCTCTGCTGTGACCTCAGGGTGGCTGGGGATACGGCGCGATTCGGCTTGCCCGAGGTCCGGCTTGGTGTCATTCCTGGGTCCGGCGGAACTCAGCGGCTGCCGCGCATCATCGGGCTGGCCAGAGCCAAGGAGATGATCTTGCTCGGTGAGATCATCGACGCCGACACCGCCCACGACATCGGGCTCGTCAACCGGGTGATGCCTGCGGGAGAGGCGGAGGCCGAAGCGATTCGCCTTGGGCAGGCCATGGCCGCCCGCGGCCCGGTCGCGGTCAGGGAGGCGAAAGGCCTGCTGGACAATGCGCTGGAGGCAGAGCTCGAGGACGGATTGGCGGCAGAGCTTGCCGCATCCGAGCGCGTATTCTCCACAAACGACATGCTGGAAGGAGCGGCGGCTTTCCTGGAGAAACGAGCCGCACGATTCGAGAATCAATGACAGGGAGCACCATGGGAAACATCGAGCGCTTCGGGGTCTTTCTGCCCTCGTTCGTGTGGGCGGAGGACGGACCGGAGCGGGCGGGGAACATCAGGGACTTCGCCAGGCACGTGGAGGACCTCGGCTTCGACTCGGTCTTCGTGACCGACCACCTGCTGGCCGCCCAGCAGTTCTACTCGGTGTCGTGGATGGAGCCGCTCGTGACCCTGGCCCATGTCGCCGGTGTCACCGAGAGGGTCAAGCTGGGCACATCGGTCATGGTCGTGCCGGTGAGGAACCCTGTCGTGTTCGCCAAGCAGGTCGCCACGCTCCAGTTCCTGTCGCAGAACCGATTCGTACTCGGAGCCGGCATCGGCTGGTACCCGCCGGAGTACGCCGCAGTGGGCGTGAAGAAGAGCGAGCGCGGCGCCCGCACCGACGAGATCCTCGACATCATCATTCCCTTGCTCGAGGGGGAGAGAGTCACCTACGACGGCACGTACTACTCGATCGAAGACGTGCTCATCGAGCCACTGCCTGCGCAGCGCCCAGAGATCTGGATCGGTGGTGGATCCCAGCTCGCCGATGTCGGATCACCCGACCTGCCCCGCTTCGTCGATGCGGTGAAGGAGCGGATCCTTCGGACCGAGGGTTGGATTCCCAGGCCAACCTGCCCGCCGGACGACATTGCCCGCGATTGGGAGGAGCTGCAGGCGTATCTCAAGGAGCACGGCAGGGACCCTGCCGAGCTGACCGTGGCCCATGAGAATTGGATGCACTTCGTTGCGACCGACGATCCGGTGAAGGCGCGCGAGGAGCAGCACGAGGCTTTCCTGCGGGTGATGAGCGATGCGAGAGGCCCGGCGTATCTCGAGGAGGTCCATCTCTTCGGCACGCCAGACGAGATCGTGGCGTCCTTGCAAGCGCGCGTCGATGCCGGGGTACAGCGGTTCATGCTCCACACGATGACGCCTGACCCGGCGCAGCTCGATCAGTGGGCCACCGAGATCGTCCCGCACGTGCGCTTTCCCGAATCGGCTGCGTGACTCGCAGGGTTGCGCTGATCGGTCGGCCGCTGCGGCGGCGACACTCCGAGGCGATGCACAATGCTGCGTTCGACCACTTCGGGATCGATGCTCGCTACGAATTGCGGGACATTGCTCGTGATGACATCCCTCGCTTCGTCGAGGAGGCTCGCGGGCCGGGTTGGCTCGGCTTTCAGGTGACGACGCCGCACAAGCAGGCCGTCATGGAGTATCTCGACGACATCGATGAGGAGGCTCACCGAATCGGCGCCGTCAACAGCGTGTTGCGGCGGGACGATGGCGCGCTCGCCGGGTTCAACACCGACGCCCCCGGGTTCGCCAGGGCCGTCGAGGATGAGCTTGGGGTCTCCCTCTCAGGGATCACGGCGGCCGTCACCGGGGCAGGGGGCGCAGCAAGGGCCGTCGTCCAGGCGTTGCTGTCGGCCGGCGCCGCCGAAGTGACCGTCGGGAATCGCACGATCGCTCGCGCCGAGAGCCTGGCCTCTGCCTTTGGCGAGCCCGTGTCGGCCACCGGGCTGGGCCGGGCCTTTGAATCGGCGCTTGCCAGATCGGCGCTTGCCATCAACGCCACCACCGTGGGCATGCACTCTCCGGGCGCCGCCTTCGACGTGGCAGCACTGCCCGCATCGGCGTCGGTGTATGACCTCGTCTATGAGCCCGCCGAGTCGGAGCTGCTTCGCGCCGCCCGCGAGCGGGGCCTGAGGACCGCCAACGGGCTCGGCATGCTCGTCAATCAGGCGGCGCTCGCCTTCGAGCGCTGGACCGGTGTGACTGGCGCCGGAACGGTGATGAGAGCGGCGCTCGGTCCGCTACTCGCTAATCGCGACTCGTGACTCGCGACTCGCGACTCAATCCCGCCTCGGTGTCCGCCAGCACTTCGCGGTGGCCGACGTCGAGGGTCTTTATCCACCGCTGCTGGCCCGAGGTCAAGGCGATGAAGAAGCCAAGCTCCACCAGCTCTGGCTCGGTGAAGTGTTCGTGCAACCCGGCCCACATCTCATCGTCGGCGAAGTCGGCGTTCCAGACAACGGCGTCGGTGTAGCGAAGGGCCGCCTTCTCCCGATCGCTGTACCGATCCGACTTCTCGAACAGGAGCAGGTCGTCGTAGTGCTCCTCAGGGGTGCCTGCGTCGACAGAGCGCTGCGCCGCGCAGTAGCCGCAATCGACCGTCTTGGTCACGTAGACCCGGCACAGCTCCTTCAACGCGTGGTCGACGACACCGTCGACAAAGGTCTCCTCCCAGGCCTTGGAGAACGACTTCACCACGGCCGGCACATGGGAACGGATGGCCTGGGTCTCTGGCCGCGGTGTGCCGACCCGGCGTGCCCGATCCAGGATCTCGAGAACCTCTGGATCGTCGATGAGGTTCAGATCCGGATAGGAGATGCGCGCCATCGAATCACCTCTGTGCCTGCCGCCTGCGAACCACGCTACCGCCATTCACGTTGCCAGCCAGCCGCCGTCCAAGTTGAGGTTGACCGCGTTGACCGCCTGGTTTTCGAGGAGGAATTCGGTCGCATGGGCGACGTCGTCGATCTCGACGAGCCGGCCCAGCGGCGTGCGGGCCCGGAAGGTCTCCAAGACTTCCGGCGGTGTTGCCGCCCAGAACGGGCTGTCGCCGACGATCGCGGGATGTATGGCGTTGACCCGGATCGGCGCCAGCTGGGTTGCGAGGGACTTGATCATGGTCGACACTCCGCCGTTGACCGTGGTCACGGTAAGTGAGCCGGGATATGGGCGCTCCTTGGCCAGCCCGCCGAACAACACAATCGCGCTGTCGTCGCTGAGCCGGCCGCGCAGGGCGTGGATCACCTCGAGATAACCAACGAGTTTCAGCGTCACCAGGTTGGTGGCACCTTCGATGTTGAATTCGTCGACCGTGTTCGAATCTCGCTGGATGGCGACGATCGCCAGGTACTTCACCGGGCCGAGATCGGCGAGGGCATCGGCGATCTCCTCAGGCTGGCTCAGATCAACGGCGGTACCGCTGGTGTTGCCCCCGATCTCCTTTGCGGCTGCCTGCGCCTTGGCGCTGTCGCGGCTGGTGACCACCACGCTCTCACCCTTATCTGCATAGCGTTGCGCGATTCGCTTCCCGATTTCCGACGTGCCGCCGATGACGACGACCGATCCATTGTCTGCCACAGTCTTGTCCTCTCTACTCGAGTGCTTCTGTCAGGTATGCCCAGTCCCTGCCGAACCGGTACGAATGCCGCGCCGGCGGCTGCGCACTCCGGACCGTGAACATCGCATCGGTTTGCCGGGCGACGAAGTGTCGTCCTTCGGTCACATTGCTAGGAGGGTGTTGTGCAATCCTCCGGCGGTCCGTCGGGGTGGGAGAAACCGAGTCACCGCACCGTGACCTAGCGGCGGCCCATCGCATTCGTCATTGTTCAACACCTTCCTAGGCGTCGACGCGCAATCGCTCGACGACCTCCCAGGCGTGCGACCTGGTGAACACGTCGGCGGCGGCGAGTGTGCCCTGCCACTTTGGCAACACCTCGGCGGTCACCGCGTCCGCGATGCTGTTGAGGTAGGTGTCGAACACCAGCCAGGCATTTTCGAAACCTCCGACCTGCTCGGCGACGCCCATGAAGTTGATCGAGGCATCCATGGCGTTGCGGGCCGGTGACACCTCGTCGAGGTGGGTCATCGCCGCTGCCACCAGGTCGTCGAAGTAGGCCTTCTGGGTCTCGACGTCCTCTCTGGTCCCGAGACGGGACAGATGCCCCGGGACGAAGGTGTCGAAGTCATAGCTCAAAGCGACGTCGTGTCCCCTGAGGAACCCGCGCAGGTCGGATGCCATCGCCAGGCTGCTGAACGGCGCCCATCCGGGGAAGATCACGTCGATGTTCATCAGGATCTTCTCGTCCGGTGCGTAGATCCAGATGTTGCCGGGGCAATGGATATTGCCGTGGTAGTCGAGTTGGAGCTTGCGACCACCGAGCTCGAGGGTGTAGCTGTCGGTAAAGCGCTCGGTCACCGGCGGACGCTGCGGATCGTTGGCTGTGGCCACGTAGTCGGCGCACTCATCCTGGGCGATGATGACCGCGTCGTCCGGGTACAGGTTGGCCGCGCCGATGTGGTCGCGATGGTGGTGGCTGTAGATGACGTGGGTGATCGGTTTGTCAGAGATCTCGCCGATGGCATTGAGCAGGTTGTTGCCGAGGAAATCCGACCCGATGGTCGGTGGCGCGTCGACGACGATGAGGCCGTCGTCGTGCTCGGCGACCATCGCGAAGTACCAGCCCTCGGTCAGGTAATGGATCCCGTTGGCGATCTCGCGGGTGTAGTAGCCCTTGGACATGACGGCTTCCATCACCGCAGGGCTGTGTTCGTCGTACGCCCCGGCGGGGATGGCGTCGTAGTCCTCGTGCGATTTGTGGAAACTCAGCGACGGCAGTGGCTCGGCCATGATTGGCTCCTCTCTTGGCCTGTTGGCTTCGGGTCGACCATAGCGCATCGTACAGCCACGCTTCACGGCGAGAGTCCTGAGGCGCTCAATCTTCCCGAGCGAGATCTCACCGGCCCACACTGCACGGTGACTTCTCCACCTCCAGCGCGGCTCCCGGCTAGCTGGCCGATTCCCAGTCGAATACCCGCTCGGGTGGACCGCCACGCGATGAGCCCTCGAGCAGATCGATGCCGTAGATGTCGCTGACCCAGCCCACCCACCAACGGTCGTATGGAGAGTCGAGATCCCACTCACGCTTCGCCATCGCCGGGAGCCCTTCTGGCGCGATGTCGTACAGGTTCAATGCGATTGGCGTCCCATCGCGCTGATGGAACGCCCACACCGAGTGGGCATGCACGCCAAATCGTGTATTGAGCGCGTCGTACTCCTCGCGGTGTTCGTCGAGCTCGGCATCGAGCTCCCGAAATCGGTCGAGTTTGCCTGGCTGGATCCGGACTGCCGTGCCAAATAGCATCGTGACCTCCCTCGTTGGTGGCTGAACGGTACCTGAGCCGGTCCTCGTGTACAGTCAGGCCGAACACTTTGCGTTTCCTGGGTCGCTATCGTTCCGAGCTGGAATAGGTGCGCCCAGCCGGGGTTTCCTGAGGCTCCGCGCACCCGGAAGGACGTTCCCCAGTGCCAGCCGTCACCGTTGACGACATCCTCACGCTGCCCCGCGTATCGGAGCCGGACGCCGATCTCGTTCCCCGGTCCGTTCGATCGGTGACGACCGGGCCCACCGGATTCGAGGGGGAAGGCTTTCCCGTGCGGAGGGCATTCGGCGCCGTTGATATGACCGATGTCGACCCGTTCATCCATATGGATCAGATGGGAGCCGTCGAATACGCCCCCGGAGAGCCAAAGGGAACGCCATGGCACCCGCATCGAGGTTTCGAGACCGTCACCTACATGATCGACGGCACGATGATGCACCAGGACTCCCATGGAGGGGGTGGGGTGATCACGAACGGTGATACTCAGTGGATGACCGCCGGATCCGGGATTCTGCATATCGAGACGCCGCCAGCGGAATTGGTCGTAGCCGGCGGGCTGTTCCATGGTTTTCAGCTCTGGGTGAACCTCCCGGCAAAGGACAAGTTCCTCCCGCCGCGATACCAGGACCTGAGCAGCGGCGATGTCACTCTGCTGACCACGCCCGACGGCGCCACGCTGATTCGGCTGGTGGCCGGTGAGCTCGACGGCCATACAGGCCCCGGTTCCACGCACACGCCGATGGCCATGCTCCATGCCACGCTGAGTCCTGGGGCCCGGATGCAGCTTCCGTGGCGACGAGACTTCAACGCTCTGGTCTACGTGCTCAACGGCAACGGAAGCTTTGGCGAGGAACGAGCGGCGGCGCGCAGCGGCAATCTGGCGGTCTTCGGGCCTGGAGATACGATCACGGTGAGCGCCGACATCAAGCAGGAGAGCCGAAGCCCGGAGCTGGACGTCCTGGTTCTCGGTGGTCTGCCGATCAGAGAGCCGGTGGCCTGGGCGGGACCGTTCGTGATGAACACGCGCGACGAGCTGGTGACAGCCTTCGAGGATTACCAGTCGGGAAAGCTCGGCCAGATCCCTCACGGCGCCATCGGGAACCAATGAGTTCTTCGTCTCCCCCGCCGGGCGGGGGAGACGCGGAGGAGCGTGAGCTCCGACGCAGAGGGGGTTCGATAGAGTGGAAGATGAGCTCAAACGCGACTAGCAGGCCCCCAGAGCCCCCTCCGGTGCGCTCCGGCCTGGGGAAGCCCCCTCCGCTGCGCTCCGGCCTGGCGGCCGGATGCTCGCGCCTCCCCCACTTCGTGGGAGAGGCGAGCCTGGGACTCTTCGTGGGAGAGGCGAGCCTGTGACTCCACAAAGCTCGCTGCGCGCTCTTCCTTGGCGTCGGCTCATCCTGGCCGTGTTGCTCGTTGCTATGGCAACCCAGCCCGTCTTTCTCGTTGCGGTGTCCTTCCTCCAACTCCAGGAGGACATTGGGCTCAGCACAACCAGACTCGGTGTGTTGACGGGTGCGTTCTTTCTCACTGCCGCCGTTGCATCGCCTCCGCTCGGACGCATGGTCGAGCGAATCGGCTGGCAGCGGGCGATGCAGATCAACGTGGCCGGTTCGGCAGCCGTCCTGGTCGCCATTGCTGCGTTTGCGCGGAGCTTCGCTTCTCTTGCGATCTTGCTGATCCTCGGGGGTGCCGTCTACGGGTTCGCCAATCCTGCCGCCAATCAGTCGCTGGCCGAGCGAGTCGATCCCGCAAGACGCGGTGTGATCTTCGGACTCAAACACGGCGGTATCCCGGCCTCCACGTTGCTTGCTGGTCTCGTGGTGCCGCTGCTGATCGTGCCCATCGGCTGGCCCGTCGCCTTTGCTTTCGCGGTGGTGTTGGCTCCGGTGGTGTGGCTGCTGATCGTCACCGACCGTGACGATCCGTTCGATATCGCCGCGGTGAGCGAGCCGGGTCGTGGTGCGAGGCCCTTGCAACCACGCCACCTCGCGATGCTGGCCGGAGCGGCAGCCCTGACGACGTGGGCCGCAATCTCTCTCAGCACCTTCCTGGTCGCCGCCTCCGTGCAAGCCGCGTCGCTCACCGAGTCCGGAGCCGGGATGCTGTTGTTCGCCGGATCGCTCGCCAGCATCACGGGAAGGATTACCGCGGGTGCCGTGACCGATCGAGTGCGCGGCCGCGGTTTCGCCGGCCTTGTGCTGCTGATGGGAACCGGGGCGGTGGTGTTCTTCCTGTTGCGTTCGGCCACCGGAGCAGCATTCGTCGCCTTGGTGGTCATTGCCTTCGTGACCGCCTGGGGTTGGCCGGGCCTGATGACCTTCACCGTCGTGAACGCAAATGCGGCGACTGTTGCCGCGTCGTCGTCGATCACCCAGGCCGGCATCTTCCTTGGTGCGGGTCTTGGCCCGATCCTGCTCGGACTGGTCATCGACAAGACCTCGTTTCAGACAAGCTGGGCGCTTGTTTCGGTGATGCTGTTGCTTGCGGCCGCGATCGTGACCATCGTCGGGGTTCGCACGCAACGACCCGAATCAGCGGATCAACGAGAGGAGGCCAGATGAGCGAGCCTGCGCCGACCGAGCCTGCGCCGACCGAGCCTGCGCCGACCGAGCCTGCGCCATCCGAGCCCGCAGCAAAGCCGCCGGGGCCACCGCCGAAGTGGAAGTTTGCGGTGATGGTCCTGCTCGGGCTCTACCCGCTGCTCGTCATCATCATCCCCCTGATGGGAAAGATGTTCGACAGCCCGTACCTGGGTGCCCCCATCGGGATCGGGCCCGAGTTCCTGGTAAGGACGGCGGTCACCGTGGTGATCGTGGTGCCCCTGATGATTTGGGTGGCAATCCCACTGCTCAGCAAACTCTTGGGCCCATGGCTGGCGCAGCGCTGAGCCCTGGGGTGTAGGCTCGGAAGCCTTCACACTGAGGTAGTGCGTTGGCTGCACGGTCCGGAATCGACACGGTGTTGACGACACTGCAACGCGATGCCGCCCCCCGCCGGGCCCCTCCATGATGGTCGTCAACCTAGGCCCCACCCCCTAATCAGGAGGATTTCCCCGTGAAGGTATCGATAACCGTCAACGAGACCAGCTATGAGCGAGACGTAGAGCCCCGCACAATGCTGAGCGATTTCATTCGAGACGAGATCGGGCTGACCGGCACCAACATCGGGTGTGACACCAGCCAATGCGGTGCCTGCACCGTGCACATCAACGGCTCTGCCGTGAAGTCCTGCACCGTGCTCGCAGCTCAGGCCGAAGGCGCCGAAGTGACGACGATCGAAGGACTGGCACGAAACGGCGAGCTCCACCCCATGCAGCAGGCGTTCACCGAAAAGCATGGGCTGCAGTGCGGATTCTGCACTCCCGGGATGATCATGACTGCGATCAAGCTGGTCGAGTCCAACCCGGAGATGACCGAGTACGAGATTCGGCACGGTCTCGAAGGCAACTTGTGCCGCTGTACCGGCTACCACAACATTGTCAAAGCGGTCCAGGAAGGTGCAGAGAAGCTCCAGGCGCACAGCCCGTTCGAGCTGACCAGGTCCGAGCACCAGATCAGCCTTCGTGAAGCCGAGCGCAAAGCCTGGCAGAGGGGGTCGTCATGACCACAACCGAACGCGCCTTTGGCGCCTCGCATCAGCGGTTGGAGGACAAGCGGTTCATCACCGGCCAGGGCACGTACACGGACAACTTGGTCCAGCCCGGCATGGTGCACATGGCGGTGGCGAGATCGGCGTTGGCGCATGCCACGATCAAGGGCATCGACACCTCGGCTGCCGCGGCAATGCCGGGCGTCACCGCGGTGTTCACCGGCCAGGACATGGCCGACGCTGGCTACGGCGGAATTCCCTGCGCCTGGGTGGTGCCCGATTCTGATTCGGTGACGCCGGCCCACCCACCGATCGCCATCGACACCGCACGGTACGTCGGCGATGCGGTGGCAATCGTCGTGGCCGACACCGTGGCCAACGCCAAGGATGCGGCGCTGGCGATCGTGGTCGACTACGACCCGTTGCCGGTCGTCGTCGATGCTCGCAAGGCGTCCGAGGACGGTGCTCCGCAGCTCCACGAGGATGCACCGGGCAACCAGGCCTTCCACTGGGCGCTCCCGGCTGGTGACGCCGACGCGGCCTTTGCTGCGGCAGACGTCGTGGTCAGTGACTCCTTCAACAACCAGCGGCTGATCCCCAATGCCATGGAGCCAAGGGCGGCACTGGCAAGAGTGGACGGCGCGATGGACGAGGTGACCCTGTGGGTGACGAGCCAGAACCCGCACATCGTCCGGTTCCTGGCGTCGCTCGACACACCGTTTGCGGAGCACAAGATCCGGGTGATCGCCCCGGACATCGGCGGGGCGTTCGGGTCCAAGCTCCCGCATTACCCCGAGGACACGATGGTGATCTTCGCCTCGCAGCAGGTCGGAGCACCGGTCAAGTGGACCGAAACCAGGAGCGAGAATTACCTGGCGACGATCCACGGCCGCGACCACGTCACCGAGATCGAGATGGCGGCGACCAACGAGGGCAAGATCCTGGGACTTCGCGCCAAGGTCTGGGCCGGGTTGGGCGCCTACCTGTCGACGGCGGCGCCCGGCGTCCCGACGATCCTGCACGGGCTCATTCTGTCCGGTCCCTACACGATGGAGGTCGTCCACGAGGACGTCTATGGGATGTTCACCAACACCACGCCGGTCGATGCGTATCGCGGCGCCGGGCGCCCCGAGGCAACGTTCATGATCGAGCGAATGGTCGACCAGGTCGCTCGAGAGCTCGATATGGATCCGGTGGAGATCCGCCGGCGCAACCTTATCCCGCCTTTCGACGCGGGTCATGAGGTGGTAACGACGCTGGTCTACGACTCGGGCAACTACGAGGGCGCCCTCGACGTTGCCGTCGACCTCTTCGGGTACGAAGAGGCGCGGAAAGCGCAGGCCAAGGCCCGCGAACAGGGACGATTGGTCGGGATCGGCGTTGTCACCTACGCCGAGATCTGCGGGCTCGGCCCGTCCGAGGTCGCCGGGGCGGTTGGCTTTGGCGGCGGATTGTGGGAGAGCGCCATCGTGCGCTTCCATCCATCGGGCAAGGTCTCGCTGATGATCGGTACCAACCCGCACGGCCAAGGCGAGGAGACCACCTTCGCTCAGATCATCGCCGACCAGCTCGGCGTAGCGGTCGACGACGTCGATGTCGTTTACGGCGATACCGGCAAGACCCCGATGGGGTGGGGCACCTACGGGAGCCGCACCACGCCGGTGTCGAGCGGGGCGATCATGGGCGCCGTTGACAAGATCAAGGACAAGGGCGCCAAGATCGCCGCCCACCTGCTCGAGGCCGCCGTGGAGGACATCGAGTTCTCCAACGGCACCTTCTCGGTGAAGGGCTCACGCGCCGAGGGCAAGACCATTCAGGACATCGCCCTGGCGGCCAACACGGCCTGGGACATGCCTGAGGGGGTCGAACCGGGACTGGAGGAGTCGGCATTCTTCAACCCGGCGAATTTCGTCTACCCGTTCGGAACGCACTTCGCCCAGGTCGAGGTCGATACCGAGACCGGGGAGATCGAGCTCCAGCGCTACACGGCGGTGGACGACTGCGGCAACCTCATCAACCCGATGATCGTCGACGGTCAGGTCCACGGCGGGATCGCCCAGGGTGTCGCCCAGGCTTTGTGGGAGGGTGCCATCTACGACGATGACGGCAACCTCGTCACCGGGTCGATGATGAGCTACGCCGTCCCCAAGGCGGAGTTCCTGCCGAGCTTCCAGACGGGCAAGACCGAGACACCGACCAACGTGAACCCACTCGGGGTCAAGGGTGTCGGTGAGACCGGCACGATCGCCTCGGTGGCGACGGCGTACAACGCGGTCATCGATGCGCTGGCCCCTCTTGGGGTGAAGAGCATCGAGATGCCGATGACGCCGGAGCGAGTGTGGCGCGCCATGGTCGACGCACAGCAAGGAGGTGAATGATGCAGACCGCACCGTTCGACTACTACCGGCCGGAATCGGTCGAAGAAGCCATCGATCTCCTTTCTAGCGTTGACGGGGCTCGCCCGCTTGCCGGCGGGCACAGCCTGCTCCCGGCGATGAAGCTGCGCGTGTCGAATCCTTCGGCAATCGTCGATCTCTCGTTCATCGAGGGGCTGAAGGACATCGATCACGACGGGGATACGATCACGATTGGTGCGCTTACCAAGCACGCCGCAGTGTGTGTCTCGCCGGTGCTGCGGGAGCACAACAAGATGATCTCGTTCACGGCGAGGCACATCGGTGATCCCCAGGTGCGCAACCGGGGGACGATCGGCGGGAGCGTCGCGCATGCCGACCCGGCGGCCGACTACCCGACCGCGCTGCTGGCACTTGGGGCGACGATCAACGTGTCCGGGCCCGATGGTGATCGCTCGATCGCGGCCGACGACTTCTTCGTCGATCTGTTCACGACGGCGCTTGCCGACGGCGAGCTCGTGGTTTCCGTGGAGGTCCCGGCGTACGGGGCAGGCACCGGCGGGTCCTATCAAAAGCATCGCCATCCGGCGTCGAGCTATGCGGTAGTCGGTGCGGCTGTCTTCGTGTCCCTGGAAAACGGAACGTGCAGTGCGGCGCGGATCGCGGTCGGGGGCGTCACCGGGACGCCAACCCGAGCCGAGGCCGCCGAGAACGCGCTGATCGGCAACGCAGTCGACACGGAGACGATCACCAACGCAGCGTCCCAGGTCGCCGACGTGCTCGGCAGCCCGATGGGTGACGCGTACGCCTCAGGCGAGTACCGGGTCTATCTGGCCAGCGTGCTTACGAGGCGGGCGCTGGCAGACGCATTCGATCGAGCCGGATCGTAAGACCGATCAGGAGTGGGGCGGGCCGTTGGTCCGCTCCATTTCGAAGACGATGGGCGCCGATGACTGGTGTGGCGGGGCTTTGCCCCGCTGAGGAGATTGCCGACCACCATCTTCTATGGTTCGCCCATGCTTGATTCGATCGAAGATGTCACTGCGTCGCTCGAAGCGGAGCGATACCTGACCGATCGGCCGCTGGCGGTCGCCATTCATTTGGCGCTGCAGCTGGGGAAACCGCTCTTCCTCGAAGGCGAGGCCGGGGTCGGTAAGACCGAAGTGTCCAAAGTGCTGGCGTCGATCCTCGGCACCGACCTGATCCGCCTCCAGTGCTACGAAGGCCTTGATGTCAACCACGCGGTGTACGAGTGGGACTACGCGAAGCAGATGCTGGCAATCCGGCTGGTCGAGTCGAGCGGCGATCATGCGGTGGTCGACGACATCATGTCGCGTGACTACCTGATGGCCCGCCCGCTCCTCCAGGCGGTCGAGGCCTCCTCGAAGGGGAGTCGCCCGGTGTTGCTCATCGACGAGCTCGACCGGGCCGACGAGGAGTTCGAGGCGTACCTGCTCGAACTGCTTTCTGACTTTCAGGTCACGATCCCGGAGATCGGGACGATCGTCGCCGAGGAGCCGCCGGTCGTCATTTTGACGTCGAACCGGACTCGGGAGATCCACGATGCGTTGAAACGGCGCTGCATCTACCACTGGATTGACTATCCGGACTTCGAACGAGAGGTCGCCATCGTGTTGCAGAAGGTTCCCCAGGTGCCCGAGGCCCTCGCCGCAGATCTGGCGCACGCTATGGAGCGATTGCGGGCGATGGACCTTTTCAAGCCTCCTGGGGTCGCCGAGACGCTCGACTGGGCCGAGGCGCTGGCGGTGCTTGGTTCGGAGCGGCTCGACCCAGACGTCGTCAACGACACGCTTGGCGTCATCCTGAAGTACCAGGAGGACATCGAGCGCCTGCGCTCGGGCGGCACCGAGCAGCTGCTCGTTCCCGCGGTGTAAGCAGTGGCGGCGGACGCCTTCACCCACAACCTCGTCCACTTCACCCGGCTGCTACGCGCCCAGGGCCTGCGCGGCACGCCGGAGACCACGGTGGCGATGATGGAAGCGATCGACGCCGTGGGGCTGGTCGACCGGGACGACGCCTATTACGCCATGCGAGCGGTCGTGGTGGCGCGCCCGGATGAGACGGAGCTGTTCGACCAGGCGTTCGACCTGTTCTTCGGCAGGGGTCACCGATGGAGACCCATGGAGCCGATCGAGCTCAAGATCCACGGCCATCCACGCATGCACATCATCACCCCGACATCGGTGGCCGCCGACACCGGCGGCTCAGAGGATGATGAAGATGTCGAGCTCGACGAGCAGCTTGGAGCGAGTGCCGCCACCCGGTTGTCAAAGCGCGACTTCACCGACCTTTCGCCCGAGGAGTATTCCACGGTGCAGCGGCTGATCGCCCGGATGGTGTGGCAGCCGTCGGGCGCTCGCAGCCGCCGATGGAAGGCATCGCGCTCGGGGGCCCGTCCCGATCTGCGCCGCACGTTGCGCCAAATGACGGGCCCTGCCGGCGACCTGATGCCGTTGTCGATGACCGCGCCGCGCCACCGTCGCAGGCCGTTGCTGGTCATCGCCGACGTCAGCGGCTCGATGGAGCGGTATACCGAGATGCTCCTCTACTTCATCCACGCGGCGCGGGGCCGTCTCGGCAAGGTCGAGGCGTTCGTCTTCGCGACCAGCCTGCATCGCATCACTCGCGAGCTGGCGCACCGTGACCCGAAGGTCGCATTGGGACGGGTCGGCGATGCGGTCTATGACTGGTCGAGTGGCACGCTGATCGGTGAGGCGCTGGCCGACTTCAACAAGAACTGGAGCCGAAGGGTGGTACGCGGCGGGCCGGTCGCCTTGTTGATCTCGGACGGATGGGACCGCGGCGACCCCGCCGTGCTTCGAAGGGAGATGGCGACGTTTGCCCGCAGCGTGCACCGGGTGGTGTGGCTGAATCCGTTGGCCGGTCGGGCCGGGTTTGCCCCCGAGACCAGGGGTATGCGTGCCGCTATGCCGTATGTCGACGACTTCCTTCCGGTTGGCACGTTGGCGGATCTCGCGGCCGTCGTGCACCTGCTCGAGTCGGTGCCCAAGCGATCGACGCGCATCGGGATCCGTGCGGCCGACCTCCGCGCCCCTGAGCCCGAGGTGATCTTCTAGAGTTCACAGACCATGCTCCAGACTGAACTCGACATTTATGACAGCGAAGGCGAAGCGGAGCTGAGCCGGGGCCCGAGCGGCCTGCCGCCGAAGGCGGCAAGAGCGGGAAACAAAGACAAACACTGACCATGCTCCAGACTGAACTCGACATCTATGAGAAGTGGACCTCCCACGGCAAGGAGGTCGCTTCCGCCACCGTGGTTCGCGTGATTGGCTCGGCGCCCAGGCCGGAGGGTGCCAAATTCCTCGTTTCCTCCGACGGAGACATGGAAGGCTCGGTGTCGGGCGGGTGCGTCGAGAACGACGTGTTCCTGCATGCCCAGGAGGTGCTCGAGACCGGCGAGCCAAAGCTGGTCACGTATGGCATTGCCGACGAGGACGCGTTCGAGATCGGGTTGACCTGCGGGGGGACGATTCAGGTCTACATCGAGAAGCTGTGATGTCGATCGTTTCCTCGCTTCGTGAGTTGACCAAGCAGGAGCGCCTCGGCGCGGTGGTGACGGTGGTCTCCGGTCCCGATGTTGGGATGAAGGCGGTCCTCGACGCCGAGGATGGCCTGATCGCCGGCGAGCTGCCCGACGAGGTGAGCGCCGACGTGCTGGCAGATGCCCAGCAGCTCATGGAGCACGAGCAGAACCGAACTCTGTCATATGGCGAGCGCCAGATCTACATCGAGACCGTGCCGCCCCAGCCGTTACTGCTGATCTTCGGGGCAGGCCACGTGGCCCAGCCGCTGTCGCGCATGGCCCAGGAGCTCGGCTTCCGGGTGATTGTGTCCGATGCGCGCAAGACCTGGGCCACCGAAGAGCGCTTCCCCAACGTCGATCAGCTGATTGCCGAGTGGCCGGACAAGGCTTTTGAGCAGGTTGAGCCGGACCGTCGCACCTATGTCGTGCTGCTCAGCCACGACGCCCGCTTCGAGGACCCCGTGTTTCCGGCGGTGCGCAATAAGCCGATCCGCTACCTCGGGGCCATGGGCAGCCGGCGAACCTCCCGTGAGCGTGCCGAGCGCTTGACAAGAGAGGGTTGGAGCCAGCAGGAGATCGATCGCATCCACGCCCCGATCGGCATCGACATAGGCGCCGAGCAGCCGTCCGAGGTTGCGCTTTCGATTCTGGCCGAGATTGTCAGGGTGCGGTACGGCGTCGGCACCGGCATGTCGTTGCATGGCCAGGAAGGACGAATCCACACCCAACGCGGCGAGGAAGACGGGACAAGCTAACCGCACCGGCCCTGGGCTGGCAGCGTCGTTCGCGAAAACCTTGTCTCGCGCTCTTTAACCGTGCTCTAGTGTCCACAATAAGGTCGAAGCGACGCTCGCTGTGGCCATCGACGGCCGGCGGGCATGCGGAGGTGCGTGCGTGTATCCAAAGGCGTTCGACTACATCGCCCCGGAGACCAAAGAGGAAGTCCTCGAAGTTCTGGCAGAGCGAGGAAGCGAGGTCAAGATCCTCGCCGGGGGCCAGAGCCTCATCCCCATGATGAAACAGCGGCTTGCCAATCCGGGCACCCTGGTCGATATCAACCGGGTGCCTGATCTTGATTCGATCTCGATCAACAACGGGCATCTGACGATCCAAGCGCTCGTTCGCCACAACGACATCGTCAACTCCGATCTGGTCAGCACCGAGAATGCAGCGATGGCCTCGGCGGCGCCTTGGATCTCCGATCCGATCGTGCGCAACCTCGGCACGCTGTGCGGATCGGTGGCCCACCACGATCCGGAGGGCGACTGGGCATCGGTGATGCTCGCCTGTGGGGCAACGGTGGTAGCCGAGAGCCGTGATGGAGGCGAGCGGAGCATTCCCATCACCGAATTTCTCACCGACATGTTCACCACGTCGCTCCAGCCGACCGAGATGGTCACCGAAGTGCACGTGCCGCGATACGCCAGCCGAACCACCCATGAGCATGCCCCACCCCGCGGAGGTGGGAACTACCAAAAGCTCGAACGCAAGGTTGGCGACTACGCCACGGTCGGCGTAGCCACCAACCTCGAGTTGGGCGACGACGGCGGGATCAGCAAGGCGGGCATCGCTCTGACCTCGGTGCACCCGCACAACCTGAAGGTCGCGGAGGCCGAACACGCCCTGATCGGCAGCCATCCATCCGACGAGCTCTTCGCAGAGGCGGCACAGATCGCGGCGAGTGCCTGCTCGCCCTCTGCGGACGTCCGCGGTTCTGCGGAGTACAAACGAGACGTTGTCCGCGTGTTCACCGAACGAGGCCTCGCCGCATCGCTGGCCGGCGCTCAGGCATAGGGAGGCAGAGAACCATGCAAGTATCAATCACCGTCAACGGAGCCGAGCATTCGGCCGACGTGGAGCCTCGCACCCTCCTCGTCGATTTCATTCGCACCAACATTGGCTTGACCGGGACCCACATTGGGTGTGACACCACCGCGTGCGGCGTGTGCACCGTGCTGCTCGACGGCACGCCCGTGAAGTCGTGCACCGTGTTTGCGGTGCAGGCCGACGGTCGCTCGATCACGACGGTCGAGGGTCTGAAGCAGAACGGTGAGCTACACCCGATCCAGGCCGCCTTCAAGGAGGAGCATGGGCTGCAATGCGGGTTCTGCACCCCGGCGATGATGCTGGTTGGATCGAAGATCATCGAGGACAACCCCAATCCCACCGACGACGAGGTTCGCTGGGCGATATCGGGGAACCTGTGCCGGTGCACCGGCTACGTCAACATCGTGAAATCGATCCAACGCGCCGGTGAAATGGCGAGCTCAGGAGGTGGAGCATGACGAACCGCCAGGCCACGACCGACCACCACGCTCCTACAACGTCACCCGAGGTCGGCGGAGTCGGCCACAGTGTCAAACGCCACGAGGACGACCGGCTGATCCAGGGCGCGGGCAACTTCGTAGACGACATCGTGCTGCCCGGGATGCTGCACATGACATTCGTGCGCAGCCCGTGGGCACACGCCACGATCAACGGGATCGACACCTCCGAGGCCGAGGCCATCGACGGTGTACTTGCCGTGGTGACCGCCGAGTTGCTCGCCGAGTACAACCTGGCGTGGATGCCGACCCTGTCCGGTGACACCCAGGCGGTCTTGGCCTCCGACAAGGTGCGCTTCCAGGGACAAGAGGTGGCGGCGGTCATTGCCACCGATCCGTACATCGCCCGGGACGGAGCCGACGCCGTACACGTCGACTACGACCCGCTGCCGGTGATCACCAATCCGATGCAGGGCCTCGCGGCCGATGCGCCGATCATCCGCACCGACAAGGAAGACAAGAACGACAACGTCGCCTACGAGTGGGAATCCGGCGACGCCGCCGCCGTGGAGGAAGCGTTCTCCAAGGCGGATCACGTGGTCGCGCTCGAGACCCACTACCCGCGCTCGCATCCGGCTCCGCTCGAGACGTGTGGGATCGTGGCCGACGTCGATCCGGTGACCGGGCAGGCGACCCTGTACATGACGTCGCAGGCGCCCCATGCCCATCGAACCGTGTTCGCACTGGTGGCGGGGCTGCCAGAGCAGAACATCCGGATCGTCTCGCCCGATATCGGTGGTGGGTTCGGCAACAAGGTGCCGGTGTATCCGGGCTACGTCGTGGCCACCGCTGCGTCGCTGGTCATCGGAGCCCCGGTGAAGTGGGTCGAGACCCGGTACGAGAACCTGATCTCGACCGGCTTCGCCCGCGACTACCACATGAAGGGAGAGATGGCGGTCACCAAGGACGGGAAGATCCTCGGGCTAAGAGTGGACCTGCTCTCGGATCAGGGGGCGTTCTACTCGGATGCACAGCCATCGAAGTTCCCCGCCGGGCTGTTCGGCATCGTGACCGGCTCGTACGACTACCGGGCGGCACAAATCACTGCCAAGGGGGTCTACACCAACAAGGCCCCGGGCGGGATCGCCTATCGGTGCTCGTTCCGGGTGACCGAGGCGTCGTATCTGATCGAACGCCTCGTCCAGAACGCAGCGTACGAGACCGGTATCGATCCGGCGGATTTCCGCGCCAAGAACTTCATCCAGCCGGATCAGTTCCCGTATGAGTCACCGACCGGGTTCGTTTACGACTCGGGCGACTACGAGACCGCGATGCGCAAGGCGATGGACATGGTCGGCTACGACGAGCTCCGCGCTGAGCAGGCAAAGGCCCGCGAAGAGGGCCGGCTCATCGGCATCGGGATGGCCTCGTTCACCGAAGTGGTCGGGGCGGGCCCGTCGCAAGACTACGACATCATCGGGTTGAAGATGTTCGATTCGGCCGAGCTGCGCGTCCATCCCACCGGCAAGGCGATCCTCAAGCTCGGCGTAAAAGCACAAGGTCAGGGTCACGAGACCACCTTCGCCCAGATCGTTGCCGAAGAGCTCGGGATCCCGGCAGGTGACGTCAAGGTGGTCGAGGGAGATACGGACAACACCCCGTACGGCCTTGGTACCTATGCGTCGCGCTCGACTCCGGTTGCCGGTGCCGCCACCGCGATGGTGGCGCGCAAGATCCGCGACAAGGGCAAGGACATTGCGGCCCATCTGCTCGAGGCGTCGGTGGACGACATCGAGTTTTCCCTCGGTACCTACAGCGTCAAGGGTTCGCCCGACGCTTCGGTCTCGATCCAGGATGTCGCCTTCGCCGCCTACACCAACTTCCCGGAAGGGATGGAGGGCGGGCTCGAAGGGGTTCACTACTACGACCCGCCGAACATGACCTACCCGTTCGGCACTTACATCGTCGTCGTCGAGGTCGACGCCGGGACGGGTCAGTGGAAGGTCGATCGCATGATTGCCGTTGACGACTGCGGTGTGCGCATCAACCCGATGATCGTCGACGGACAGATCCACGGCGGGCTCACCGAGGGCTTCGCTATGTCCAACATGCAGTGGATCACCTTCGACGAGGACGGCAACTGCATCGGCGCCCACTTCGACAACTACCTGATACCGACGGCGTGGGAGACCCCGCGCTTCGAGCTCGGCGAGACCGTGACCCCTTCGCCGCATCATCCGATCGGCGCCAAGGGCGTTGGAGAGTCGGCGACGGTCGGTTCGCCGGCCGCATATGTCAACGCGGTGATCGATGCGTTGCAGCACACCGGAGTTCGCAACATCGACATGCCGGTATTGCCGGATCGGGTGTGGCAGGCTATCCAGGACTCTGGAGGCTGATGGCATGAACCGCGAGCTCCTCGAGCTTGCCACCGATCTGCACCGTCGCCACCGCCCATACGTGGTGGCGACCGTCGTATGGGCACGCGGCCCATCATCCGGGAAACAGGGCGGAACCGCGTTGATCGAAGCCGATGGAACAGTCCACGGCTGGATCGGCGGCGCGTGTGCCGAGCCCGCGGTCGTGCGCGAGGCGAGACGCGTGATCAAGGATGGTGAGCCGCTGCTGCTGTACCTTGGCCCGGCCGACGAGCTCGACGGTGCGGGACGCGAAGGCGTGGTCACCGTTCCGATTTCGTGTTCGTCCGAGGGGGCCCTGGAGGTGTTCATGGAACCGATGTTGCCGCAACCCCACGTGGTCGTTGTCGGGGCGTCTCCGGCGGTCGGGCTCCTCACCAAGCTGCTCGAAGCAATGGATTGGCGTTCGACGGTGGTCGACGACGGTTCGCTCGACGACATCGCGGCGCTCGGCATCGACGAGGCAACCGCGGTCGTCATCGCCACCCAGGGCCATTACGACGAACCCGCACTCGAGGCCGCGCTCGCCACGCCCGCCGGCTATATCGGGCTCGTTGCTTCTGCGAAACGAGGCGAGTCGATGCTCGGTTATTTGCGCGATCGCGGCACCAGTGAAGAGCAGCTGCGCCGGATCCACACGCCCGCCGGCATCGACCTCGGGCGCATCCAGCATTCCGAGATCGCGGTTGCCGTGCTGGCCGAGTTGGTGGCGGTCCGAACCTCGGGTGGGCTCTCCGGATCGGCTGGAGTCGAGGTCGAGTCCCCTGCGGAGACGGCGATCGACCCGGTATGCGGGATGACCGTCACCGTGGCCGATGCCCGTTGGGTCACCGAGCACGATGGCCAAACCTTCTACTTCTGTGCCCCCGGATGCCAGGGCGCCTTCGAGTCGGATCCAGCACGGTTCCACTCGGTGTCCTCGTGAAGATCAACGAGCAGTTCTCCGTCGAGCGCAGCACGGACCAGGTGTGGCAATTGTTCTGCGACGTTCCCGAGCTCTCTCTATGCCTGCCGGGTGCCGAGCTCACCCATCAAAACGAAGACGGCACCTATGAGGGCAATGTCGAAGCCAAGCTTGGGCCGATGAGCACCAACTTCTTCGGCGAGTGCACGGTGGTCAACGACAACGAGACCATGACGGGAAGCGTCAAGGGCAAGGGCGTGGACAAGGGGGGAGGCAGCGTCGGCCTGGTGGAGGTGGACTACGCCATCGAGCGGAGAAACGGGGGCAGTCACATCAACATCGACGCCAACATCACGTTGTCCGGGCCGGTGGCGCAATTCGGGCGATCGTCGATCCTGGAAGTGATGTCGAGCCGGCTGATCGAGGAATTTGCAAACTGCATCGAGGCCAAGCTGGTCGCCGAGACCGCCGAGGAGGCCCACGAGATCGAGGCGGCCGAGGTCAAGGGCCTCTCGCTATTCTTCTCGTCGTTGTGGGCCACGATCAAGGGTTGGTTCACCAAGGACAAGGAGCAGTCATGACCGAACACCCCAATGCCGCGTTGTACCGGGAGGGATGGGAGAAATTTCAGATCGGTGAGACCGACGCCGCTGCGGCGATGATGGACGACGACATCGTCTGGTGGCAGATCGGGGCGGCAGAGCCGCTGCGTGGCAAAGCCGCGGTCCTGGGGTCGATGCAGGCCCTCGAGGGTGTCGATTTCAAGCTCGACATCCACGACATACTGGCCAATGACGATCACACGGTCGCCCTGGTCACCGCAACGGTCCGTGCCGGTGATCAGGAGATCAGCTACCGCACCACCGAGATCCTGCACGTTTCAGACGGCAAGATCACCGAGCGGTGGGCGTTCTCGGACGACACCGAGCGCATCGGTGAGTTCTTCGCCCAGTTCTCGTAAGCGGCGCGGTGCAGCAAACCGAATCGATCACGATCGACGCCCCTACTGCCGACGTTTGGCCGCTGATCGGCAGCATCGATGGCTGGCAGAGCTGGCTGACCGGGATCTCCAACGTCGAACTGCTGTCCGATGAGATCGGGCCGGGGGCCGAGTTCGGCTACACCTTCCGCGGCCGGGCGGTCACTGCGACCGTCGACCGGTACGAAGAGGGCAGGATCATGGCCATCGCCTCCACGGAGTCGAGCTACGACTTCGGGGAGTCGATGGAGCTCGAGCCGCTCGGGGACCAGACCTGGGCGACCTTTACCATGGGATTCGAGCCCACGACCTGGTGGGCGAAGGCCGGATCGGCGTTGCTGACGCCACTCAAAGATCGGATGCTCGGCAAGCCACTCCGCAAGGAGCTGGCGACCCTGAAGGGTGTCGTGGAGGGCGAGTAGGCGGCGCGACTCTTTGCCTCCCCCTCAGGGGGAGGTGCCGAGCGCCAGGTGAACGGTCGCGCAAGGGCGCGACGCTTCCGTCGGCGGGGCTCCTTCCTTGCCTCCCCCTCAGGGGGAGGTGCCGAGCGCAGCGAGGCGGAGGGGGTCAAGGCGTTGTCGCGACCACGGTTTGAACCCCCCCCCCCCCCCCCGCGGGGGCCCCCCCCCCCGG
>Ga0255057_10000065_pt1 | contig 55677 bp, 57 predicted proteins | sample Cases_109_6_MG_FD_189022 | JGI IMG/M metagenome (GOLD analysis project Ga0255057, IMG submission 189022) | Seawater microbial communities from Amundsen Gulf, Northwest Territories, Canada - Cases_109_6 | ecosystem: Environmental > Aquatic > Marine > Gulf | place: Canada: Northwest Territories... | reverse complement strand
TCGCCAGTTGTACGATCGGTTTCGGGTTGCGCAACCTGGTCGACTACATGGCCGGGTTGTCGGAGATGCGCCGCGTCCTCGAGCCCGGAGGGAGGCTGGTCGTGCTCGAGTTCACGACGCCCCCCGGCAAGCTTTTTCGCACCCTCTATCACAGCTACTTTCACCACCTCTTGCCACGCGCCGGGGCTCTGATCTCGGGCGACCCTGATGCCGCCCGCTACTTACCGGACTCGGTGGCTGGCTTCCCCGACTGCGAGGCCTTGTCCGATATGCTAACCAACGTCGGCTTTTCGCGCGTCCGCTATCGCCGGCTCAGCGGCGGCATCGCCGCTCTCCACACCGGGGTCAGGGAATAGGGTGGTCGCGGTGCCCACGAGACCGGTTCACCTGATCGGCGTCCCGATCGATCTTGGCGCCAGCCGGCGTGGCGTCGACATGGGACCCTCTGCGCTGCGGATCGCCGGGCTGTGCGATCGGCTGATTCGGCTCGGATACGATGTCACCGACACCGGCGACGTGCCGGTCACGATCCCCGAGTCGGCCGACGCCGGTTCCGAACGGGCGCATTTCAGGGACGAGATCGCCGCAACCAATCGGGAGCTTGCCAAACGAGTCGGGGCGTCGCTCGAAGCCGGCGCCTTGCCGATCGTGCTCGGCGGTGACCACTCACTCTCGATCGGCTCGATCGCCGGTGCTGCGTCGTGGGCGGCGCGCGAAGGTGATGACTTGGGACTGTTGTGGTTCGACGCGCACGCCGACATGAACACCACTGAAACGACGATCAGTGGCAACATCCACGGCATGGGGCTGGCCGCGTCGCTGGGATACGGCGACCCGGTGTTGACCGAGCTCGGCGGGTTGACCCCAAAGGTGAAACCCGACAAAGTCGCGCTGATCGGTGCGCGCGACGTCGATCCCGGCGAGCGAGAGATGGTGCGCGAATCTGGGATCCGCGTGTTCACGATGCGCGAGATCGATGAAAAGGGGATCGTCCGCGTGCTCGAGGAAGCGATGGCGATCGTCCGTCAGGGCACTCTTGGCTTTCACGTCTCATGGGACATGGACTTCGTCGATCCCAATTACGCGCCCGGCGTCGGGACACCGGCCGCGGGCGGCGTCAACTATCGGGAGGGGCACCTGGCGCTCGAGCTGGTGAGTGACGGCGGCGGGATGGTGAGCATCGATTGCGTCGAGACGAATCCGATTCTGGACGATCGCAACCGTACCGGAACTCTCGGGATGGAACTCATCCTGTCGGCGATGGGCAAGTCGATCCTGTAGCGAGCCATGCGGATCGGGATCGTCTCTGATACCCACGACCGAGTCCCGGCCTCGTTACACGAAGCGCTTCGCGATGTAGACGAGATCGTGCATTGTGGCGACATCTGCCGAGACGTGGCGTTAGTCGAGCTCGAAACGATCGCGCCGGTGGCGGCGGTTCACGGAAATTGCGACGCGATGGCGCTGGTCGAACGATTTCCTGAAGAACTCGTACTCGATCGGGCCGGAGTAACAATCGCGGTCACCCATGGCCATCGCTTTCCGCGCGGCAGCACCCAGCATTTGGCACGTCACTTCCGCACCCTCGGTCCCGATCTGGTTCTGTTCGGACATAGTCACGTCGCGGTATCAGAAATCGGCGATGGCGTGCGCTTCTTTAACCCCGGTACGGCGGGCGGATTCGGTGCGAAACCGTCGGCGGGGATTCTGACGCTCGCCAACGGCGGTTTTGAAGTCGCCCACGTGCGGCTTTAGAGTCTCGAGTGAACCCTTTGTCCCGGGAGGAGATACCGATGGCGAGGATCGAAGGCACTGACCGCGGCGGTTCGCCGTTGGCACGACTGGCATTTTGGGTCTCGCGTCGCCGCTACGGCAAGGTCCTGGGACCGCTCAAGCTTTACGCACGTCATTCGGCGGTGCTCTACGGCACCGGACAGATGGACATAGCGCTTCGCCGCGCGCGTCGGGTTCCGGTGAACCTCCGCGAGTTGGCCGTGCTCAGGGTGGCAACGCGGATCGGGTGTCCCTTCTGAATTGACATCAATGCTGCCGGGAGCAGCGACGTGGGGATCACCCGTGAACAGCTCGAAGCGCTCCACGACTACGAGCGATCCGATGCTTTCACCGTCCAGGAGAAAGCGCTGCTGCGGTTCGCGGATGCGATGACGAGCACGCCGGCCGAGGTCAGCGACGAGGTGTTCGCTGACGTGGCAGAAGCGTTCACCGACGACCAGGTCATCGAGCTGGCGGCATGGTTGGCGTGGGAGAACTTTCGGGCTCGATTCAACCACGCGTTCGGAGTTGAATCGGATGGTTTCTCGGAAGGCGCTTTCTGCCCGCTACCAACGCCCTAACGCTGACAGGATGGGCAGTAGTACGTCGAGCGTTGCGCCTGCACGATCCGTTTGATCGCCTCGCCACAGCGAGAACATGGCTCGTTCTCGCGATCGTAGACGTTCAACGCTTCATAGAACTCACCCGGGTCGCCGTCGGCGTCGGCGAAGTTCAGGTACGTGCTCCCGAGCGACGTTCCCGACCCGCCGATCGCCTCGGAGAGCACGTCGACAATCGCCCGATGGAGGCGACGGGCCCGCACGGGGCCGACGTTTTTCGCCCGCCGCCGCGGGCTCACACGAGCCCGCCACAGCGCCTCCGCGACGTAGATGTTGCCGAGCCCTGCGATCCGTTCCTGGTCGAGTAGGAAGGTCTTAAGCGGCTGTCGGCTGGCGTCCAGACAACGCTCGAGCACCGCCATCGTGAACGCCGGGCTCAGTGGCTCCGGGCCGAGCTTGGCGGCCCGGGCCTCCCAATCAACGGTGGGTACGATCTCGAGGCGACCGAGCGTTCGCGGATCGACGTACAGGAGTTGCGTGCCATCCTCGAGGTCGAACGTCGCTCGGGTGTACACGGGAAGTGCATCGCCGTTCTCGCCGCTCGGCCGCACTCGGTAGCTACCGCTCATCCTCAAGTGCGTGAGCCACACCCGATCACTCTCGAGCTCGACCACGATGAACTTGGCGCGGCGGGTGACTGAACGGATCGCCGTTCCCTCGATCGCTTTGACGAGCCTAGCCGGCGAACCGTGCACGATGTTTTTTCTCAAGATCCTGGCCCGTTCGACCCGTCTCCCGGGAAGGACCCTCACCAGCTGGCGAACGATCGTCTCGACTTCGGGCAACTCTGGCATGAGCGACTACCCGGCGTGCGCTCGTGCGAGCTCCCGCCACCCGATGTCGGACCGCCAACGCAGCGCCGGCGAGTTGATTTTCGCGAGCGCGCCATACGCCCGTGCTCGCGCGTCTCCGACATTGCCGCCAACCGCGGTCACGTTGAGCACGCGGCCGCCGGCAGTAACCAAGCAGTCGCCATCGCGTCTGGTGCCAGCGTGAAACACCACCACGCCGTCACGATCAAAGGCGGTGTTGGTTTCTAGCTCAGGTGGGATGTCGATCGGCGCACCGGTTTCGTAGTCGGACGGGTACCCGACCGATGCCGCGACAACCGTCACACAGGCTCCCTCGCGCCAACGGACCTCGTGCTCGCTCAGCCTACCTCCCGGGGTCGCCGCCATCAGCAGTGCCAGTAGATCGGTCTTGACCAGCGGCAACAGAGCTTGAGCCTCAGGATCACCAAAGCGGACGTTCCACTCGAGCACCCTTGGACCGGTGGACGTCAACATGAGCCCCGCGTACAGACACCCAGAGAACGCAACCCCACCAGCCTCGAGCGCCGACAGGATCGGTCGAAAGATCGTCTCCGTGACTTCTGCCTGCTGCGACGGGTCAAGCATCGTGACCGGCGCGTAGGCGCCCATGCCGCCAGTGTTCGGACCCTGGTCCCCGTCTTCGGCCCGTTTGTGGTCCTGGGATGGCAACAGCGGCAACAGGTCCCGCCCATCGGTTAGCGCGATCATCGACGTCTCCTCGCCGACCAGGAACTCCTCGACGACGACTTCGTCCCCAGCGGGGCCAAAATCGCGGCGATCGAAGCACGCCGCGAGCGCTGCCTCGACGTCGGCCGTCGTCTCGCACACCAGGGCTCCCTTGCCAGCCGCCAGCCCGCTCGCCTTGACCACGCACGGCACCCCCAGCTCGGCAGCAAACGCGGCCGCCGGTGCTTTGGCTGTACAGATCTCGAACCGTGCTGTCGGGATCCCATGGGCTTGCATGAGGCGCTTGGCGAACGCCTTTGACGACTCGAGTCGCGCCGCCGCTCGGGTCGGGCCAAAAATCGCCAACCCCGCGGCGCGGAATGCGTCCACGACGCCAGCCGCCAGCGGCACTTCTGGGCCAACAACGGTGAAGCCGACGCGCTCACGCTGCGCCGTGTCGACGAGCGCGTCGATGTCGGTGGGACTCGTTTCCACGCGTCGGGCGATGTCGTCCAGACCTCCGTTGCGACCGGTCACCAGGAACTCGTGCTCGGGGTGATCGCGACGGAGTTTCCAGATGAGCGCGTGCTCGCGCCCACCGCTGCCGACTACGAGAACTTTCATTGGTGAGTTCAGACCTTGGTCAATGCCTGCTCGAGGTCCGATCGCAGGTCATCGGGATCCTCGATCCCAATCGACAGTCGAACCAGGTGATCGACTAAACCCATCCGCTCGCGCTGCTCGACCGGGACGGAAGCGTGTGTCATCTCGCCCGGATGGCTGCACAGACTCTCGACCCCACCCAGGCTCTCGGCCAACTGGAAGATCTCAAGGCCCTCCAGGAATCGTCGTGCGGCCGCGCCGTCACCGAACTCAAGCGATATGACGCCACCGAAACCGCTCATCTGACGGGCCGCGAGCTCATGCTCGGGGTGATTCGCCAAACCAGGAAAGTGAACCGCGGTCACCGCGTCTTGCTTGACTAGCCAGCTGGCCAGTTCGACCGCCGTCGCCTCGGATCGTTCCATCCTGAGAGGCAGTGTCTTGACCCCTCGCAGAGCCAGAAAACAGTCGAGCGGGCCTGGCACCGCGCCGACCGCGTTTTGGATAAACCGCAATCGCTCCGCGATCTCGTCGTCTTTGGTAACAGCGATGCCACCCACCATGTCGCTGTGGCCGTTGAGGAACTTGGTCGTCGAGTGGACGACAATGTCGGCCCCAAACTCGAGCGGTCGCTGGAAGAACGGCGACATGAACGTATTGTCAACGACCAACATGCAACCTGCTCGTTCACCGATCTCGCGCATCGCGGCGAGGTCGGTGATCCGCATCAGTGGGTTGGATGGCGTCTCGACAAACAGCATCTTCGTGTCAGCGGTCATCGCCGCTTCTACCGCTGCCGCGTCCCGTGTGTCGACGTAGTCGAACCGGAGGCCGAAGCGTGCGAGCACGTTTTGGAACAGTCGATGGGTGCCACCGTAGAGATTCTCTCCGGCCACCAGATGATCACCCGCCGAGAGCAGCGTCATCACGGCGTGGATGGCAGCCGTGCCAGAGGCGAACGCGATGCCGTGGCTGCCACTCTCGAGCGCCGCCACACACCCTTCCAATGCGGCCCGTGTCAGGTGGTGTGTGCGGGCGTACTCATACCCGCGGTGGCGGCCGACGCCATCCTGAACGTAGGTCGACGTCTGATAGATCGGTGTCATGACCGCCCCGGTCACCGGATCGGGGTGTTGTCCAGCATGGATCGCCTTTGTCGCAAACCCGCGCCCGTCGGCGCGCCGACTATCCACGGTTGTTGTTATCGACCGCGCGCGCCTCGCGATACATCTCGCGTGCGCGCTCGGTTCGACCTTTGCGATCCCAGATGATTCCGAGGTGGTAGTAAGCGCGCCCGTACGTCGGATCGCACTCGACGGCGCGCTCAAACGCTTGCGCCGCGTCATCGAGTCGATCGAGGTGGTTCAGGTAGACGCCCAGGTAGTAGTGAGCTCGGGCCTGCTCAGAACTCAGATCGAGCGACCGCTTGAGCCGCTCGATCGCGTTCTCGTAAAGCCCCTTCTTGCCAAGCACGATCCCAAACTCGCAATGACCGGTCGCATTATCGGGGTCGAGCCGGAGAGCGCTCGCGAGCTCGGCTTCAGCTTCGCTGTACATGCCGGCCCGGCAATAGGCGGTGCCCAACGCGATGGAGGCTTCCACCGAGTCCGGTACGAACTCCTTGGTCTCGAGAAGCTGGGCGATCGCCTGATCGTGCAACCCGCGTTCGAGATGCTGATCGGCGACCTGGATGGCCGCGTCGACGTCGCGAGGATCACTGCGCAGTGCCGCATACAGCTCGTTGAGACCGTTTTCGGGCTCAACATCCTCTTCAGGTGGCGCAATCGCGAAAATTGTCTCTACCGGCTCAGCTGGCGACGCTTCGGCGGGTCCGGTCACGACCGGCCCCTCCACCAGCAACATTCCAGCCATTGACATGTCGACGATTGGTGGCTCGACCAACGGAGGGTCCACCGCCGGCGTCTCGAACGTTGGTAGCTCTGGTGCTGGAGCCTCTACAGACTCCAGCTCGGGTGCTGGAAGCTCGACCGGTTCCGCCTCCGGCAGCCGCTCCACTGGCGTCAGCTCCGGCTCGGAAATCAGCGTCAGCTCTGGAGGCTCCGGCTCCGCCGGCGCGAGCGACCGCTTCCGTCGTCGCCTGGGCAACTTGCTGGGCTCAGGTTCACGAGGTTTCTTTCGCAGCGCTTTCCGACGTGGCTCCCGACCCAGCAGGGCCGCGATCCGGTCCGGATCGAGCGCTGCGAGCGGATCGGTGCCGACCCGCGCGCCCTTGAGCTCGTCGTTGCCTTTAGCCATCGGTGAACCGATCAACCAGCTTGCGGTAATCGATCGCCCCATGAGAGCGAGGAGCGTATTCGAACACCGTCTCTTGATGGCTTGGCGCTTCCGAAAGCCGAACGTTGTCCCGAATCGGATCGGTCACAGCATCATCGAAGTGTTTGCGTAACACACGCAGGATCTCTTTGCTCTTTCTCAAATTGTGTCGATAGAACGTCGGCACAACGGCGGCAATCCGTACTTCTTTGCCGTTCCACGATGACATCCGCAGGATGTTCTCGACGATCTGTCGCACTCCAACCAAGGCCAAATACTCCATCGAAATCGGTATGATCACTTCATCGGTGTAAGCCAGCGCGCTGGTCGTCAGCATACTCATCGACGGCGCGCAATCAATGATCGTGTACTCGTACTCCTCGCACTCCTCGATGCTCGCCAGCCGGTTAGCCAAACCGCGCTCCCGCTCTTGACCCCAGATCAAGCGCTCCTCGGTTTCAGCCAACCGCCAATCGCTAGCGATCACATCGAGGTTGTCGCGCACCTCGACCAGCGAATCATAGGCATCCAGCTCGCCGGACAGAAACTCTGCCATGCATGCGTCTCGGGGGTTGACGCCGAACCATGTCCCGACGTTCCCCTGTGGGTCGAGCTCGAGGAGCAGCACCTGATGGCCGAGATCGGCTAGGCCTGCGGCCAGGTGGACTGCGGTTGTCGTCTTGCCCGTTCCACCCTTGTGGTTGACGACCGCGATCCTGCGCATCGACGGATTCCGGAACAGCGTAATTTGACCTGACATGGGATTGAGGTGAAAGAAGCTAAGAGCCGCCCTTGGTTTCCTCAACCACCCAATCGAGGTAGGCAGCCGCCCCACGGTCTACCCTCAAGGACAGGAGCTCGGGGATGTCGTAGGGATGCAGCTCGTAGAGCCGCTGTGCCATCGCGTCGAGCCGCTCGGTGCGGGTCTTGAGCAGCACGAGGCACTCCGCATCCGCCTCGACCATCCCCTGCCACCGGTATATAGAGCGCACCCCGGGGACGATGTTTCCGCAGGCGGCCAGGCGCTCTTCGACCAGCGCCCGCACGATCGCTTCACCGACCCTCTCGTCGGGGCAGGTGGTGACGACCAACCGAATGACATCTCCGGGTTTGGTTGCGTGCATCATTCAAGCTCCCGTGATCGGCGGCCAGCGGTTCCCGGCCTGCAAAAAATCCCGCGCCGCCCACAACCCAAGCATCGACTTGGCATCACGGACTTGGCCGCTGGCCGTCCATTCGAGCGCTTGCTGCATCGGGATCCGAACGACCTCGATATCCTCGTCGTCCTCGTGATTGGCTGTGCCGTGAATCAGCCCTTCCGCCAAGAAGACCCTAAGCTCTTCATCACAGAAGCCGGGAGTCGTGTAGAAGATGGTCAGGGGGGTCCACCGTTGAGCGCGACAACCAACCTCTTCCTCCAGTTCACGCTCGGCGCAAGCCTCGAACGACTCGCCGTCGCCGAGACTCCCCGCGGGGATCTCCCAGATCCGTTCACCGATCGCGTACCGAAACTGATTGATCAACGCTATGGTACCATCTTCGAAGAGCGGCACGATCGCCGCTGCGCCCCGGTGACGAACGACATCAAACGTTGTCTGTCTAACGCGGTCTCCGCTCGTGATCCGGATCGTATCTCTTGCGACATCAACCACTCGGCCGGAATAGACTTGCTGCCGATCAATGCGTTCCCACTTCACAAGACCATCGTCGCCCTCTTCATCCGCGCGTCCTCCTCAGGACGACGGGGATACCGGGCGCCAACCCCAGCCGTTCCGCCGCCGATCCATCCCTGCAAGCGACCTCGAGCCAGCCCGAGGATCCGACCAGCCCGCAAAGCGAGCCTGCCTCCACGTCACCATAAGTCCGAACGACGGGCATTGTCTGGCCGCCCGCCTCGACGATCACCGCGCCCTCGGCGTGAGCGACCCAACGTTCGGGCAGGTTGGTGACAGCATTTCCGAAGTGATCCACATGCACGACCTCGCCGCGATACGTATCGCGCTCCTCAACTGGCGCCGGAACCTCGAGGCGACGGAGGTTCGTCGCTGGCGGTCCAAACGCCTCGAGCTCGACAGATCCGGCTTCGATCAGTCGCGCCAGGTGCGCCGCCACAGGGGCGAAGATGTCGCGCCCGTGGAACGTCGCGCTGGGGTCGCGCCCAGCACGCCACCACCGGGGCTCCGTCAGCTCAACCGCCTGTGGCTCGGTATCGGTGAACGGCGGTGCGAAGAGCGTGAACACGCCGGTATCCGGCCCGACCATGTACTGGTGGTCCGCGGTCTTGAGCACGAGCGCACGGCGCCGGGTCCCAACGCCGGGATCAACAACGACACAATGAACCGAGGCTGGAGGGTAGTACGGTACGGCGCGGTACAGCGCGAAAGCCGCGCCTCGGACATCTTGCGGCGCGATCGCGTGGGTTAGATCCACGATCATGGCGTGCGGCGCGATGTCCGCGATTACGCCCTTCATCGCACCGACGTAACCGTCGGCGGTACCGAAGTCCGTGGTCAGGGTAACGATCGTCACGCTATTCTCGTTTGTTGCCGCGACTCGCTTGGTCCAGTATGCGCGCCTCTTCGTTCGTCAGACTATTCAATCCGTGCTCGGAGATCTTGTCCAGGATCCGATCGATCTCAGCCTCAATCTGCGGTGACCCGCTGGCCCTCGATGCGTCACCTTCGATCAGCTTCAGCTTGCGCCGACGCCAGCGGTTCTCGAGACGCTCGAACGGCGAGCGGTCGCCCCACTTCAAGTACACGTAACCGGCCAGCATCCCTCCCACGTGGGCCGCGCGCGCGACACCACTTCGGGGCTCGGAGAACAAATACAACAACTCGAGCCCGGCCAGGCCCGCGACCAGATACTTGGCTCGGATCGGAAGCAGGAACCAGAGATAGACGTATTGATTCGGAAACAACAAACCGAACGCCAGCAACACGCCCAGCACCGCACCGGAAGCGCCGATAATGATCGAGTTGTAATTGAAGACGAACGACAGGGCAGCCGCGCCGAGACCGCACACTAGGTAGTACTGCAAGAACCTCCCCGGTCCCCACAATCGCTCGATCTGCGTCCCGAACATCCATAGGACGAACATGTTGAACAGCAGGTGGAAAAAACCGCCGTGTAGAAACATGTACGTAAACAATTGCCAGCCCCAAAGGCGTTCTACTACCCAGGCCGGTCGCAGTCCTAGGATCTCCTCCACCCGTAGCCCAATGGCCTCGAATACCGCTACGGCAAGCAGACTCTGAAGCAAGAACACTGCTCCATTGACGATCAACAACCACTTGATCGCCTCCGGGAAGGCTCTCCCGGTTGGGTCCTGGGTCCACGTGCTCCTCATCGTCTGGAAGGGGTCGCTACGAGCTCTCGGGTTCCCTTACGGTGAGTTTCTCACCTAGTTCTTTAGGCATATCATACGGCCAACGACCATGAAGGGCGCGCTCGAGCCGGGGCCGGATGATGAGCTCGAACGTGGGCGCTTTGCCAGGAAACAGGCGTAGCGCTGCTTCACGGCAACGCTCGACTTGCTCCAGCGCTTCGAGCATGGAGAGATCGGGGTCCTGGTACAGCCGCGCCAGGGTCAAGTCGACCACGAACCGAAGACGCTTCAGGCGCAGGTTCTCCTCTCTGAGCGCTTCGTTGAAGTCCATTAGCGACTCGTAAGGTATTCGATCACCAGCCGCACCCCGGCACCTGTTGCGCCAATCGGCTCGTAGTGTCGGGCCTTGGTCACGTAGGCGTTGCCGGCAATGTCGAGGTGAGTCCAGGGGATCCCTTCGCCGACAAAGAACTTCAGGAACGCCGCCGCGTTCGAGGCCCCACCCCAGTGGCCACCAGCGTTCTTTATGTCGGCCACCTCGGAGCGCATGTTCTCGGCGAACTCGTCGTATAACGGCAGCGGCCAGGCGCGGTCACCGGTCTTGGCGCCCGCTTCCACGAACCGTGACACCGCGCGCTCGTCGCCAAACGCGCCCGCAGCTGTCTTCCCCAGCGCCACCATGCAAGCGCCAGTCAACGTCGCTATGTCGATGATCTCACGCGGGTCTTGCTCGCTGGCCCACGCCAAGCCATCAGCCAAGATGAGTCGCCCCTCGGCGTCGGTGTTGATGACCTCGATCGTCTTGCCCGAGTACGATTCGAGAATGTCGCCCGGACGATAAGCCGCCGCGCTAGGCAGGTTCTCGGCCGCCGGGATAACCCCAATCAGACTCTGTTTGAGCCCCAACAGAGCAGCCGCCTTGAGTATCCCGAGCACTGCGCAGCCACCCATCTTGTCGAACTTCATCTCCTCTAGGTGACGCGAGGGCTTTATCGAGATCCCGCCAGCATCAAAGGTGATCGCCTTGCCGACGATGACCGTCGGCTTGGCCGACGAGCGACCGCGTTCGTAACGCAGCACGATCAATCGCGGCCCGTTGCTCGATCCTTGGCCGACGCCGAGGATACCACCCATTCCTCGTTGCTTGAGATCTTCGACCATCAACACCTCGACTGACATGGCGTGTTGGTCACCAAGCTTGCGCGCGTGATCAGCGAGCGTCGCAGGGGTCATCTCGTTGGGCGGTGAGTTCCCCAAGTCGCGCGTATAATTGACCGCTTCGGCGATCTTCGACCCGCGATCGAGCCCCCGACGAATCTGCGCGACCTTTCGGCCATCGGCCTCGACAACGGTGACATCTTCGAGCGCCGGGACTGGTCGACCATTTCCCGTCGGCCCGGTCGTCGTCTTGAACCGATCCCAGCGATAGGCGCCCAACAGCGTGGCTTCAGCTATCGCCTGTGCCAGGTCCCGAGGGGTCGCACCCTTCAGAGTCCCCCCACCGTGCAGCACCGTGTGCCATTCGGTGATCCCAATCGACAGGAGTTGGCGGGTGGCTGAGCCCACCGCCCTGCGCACCGCCTCTAGATCAAGCACCTCACGCTTGCCGAGACCGACGACCGCCACGCGTCGCGCCGGCAGTCGTCCGCTGGTGTGAACGATCCGAGTCTCGCCCAGAGTCCCGGTGATTTCCCCGTCCGCGATCATCTCAGAGAGTTGACCGCCCAGTGCGTGGTCGATCGCACCCGTAGCTCCATCAGGCTTGTCGACGCCCTCGAAGAGGTTGACGACTACAGCCCCGGTTTCGAGCTCGGTTACGCTTCCCTTGATCGCGTTGAGCTTCATCGCTTTCCCCTACCGCTGACCGCCTGGGGGCGACGCGCCACGGCTCTCTGTCACGAACATCTTGAGGAAATCGATCGGGATCGGGAACAGGGTTGTCGAGTTGTTCTCCGCCGCGATCTCGACCAAGGTCTGCAAATACCTGAGCTGCAGCGCCTCGGGGTGTTTGGCGATGATCGCGGCCGCTTCGGACATCCTTCCGGCGGCTTGGAACTCGCCCTCAGCGGTGATCACCTTGGCGCGGCGTTCCCGTTCGGCCTCGGCCTGTCGCGCCATCGCGCGCTGCATCTGCTGCGGCAGGTCGACGTCCTTGACCTCCACCCTGGCGACCTTGATTCCCCACGGGTCGGTGCCCTCGTCCAGGATCGTCGCGATCCGGTCGTTGATTCGCTCGCGCTCGGCGAGGAGCTCGTCCAGCTCGGCCTCGCCGACGACCGACCGCAGTGTCGTCTGCGCCAACTTGCTCGTCGCGTACAGGTAGTCCTCGACTTCGACGATCGCCTTGTCCGGGTTAAACACCCGAAAGTAGACAACCGCGTTCACTTTGACCGACACGTTGTCTTTCGTGATAACGTCTTGGGCCGGCACGTCCTGCGTGATAACTCGCAGGTCCACCTTGACCATCTTCTCTATAACCGGCCACAGCCAGAAGAGCCCCGGCCCCTTGGCGCCGCTCAGGCGGCCCAATCGGAAGACGACACCGCGTTCGTACTCCTTGAGGATCTTGATCGCGCTCATCGCGAGGAACACAACGAACACGAATACCACTGTCACCGCGTTGATCCCTGGCATTTTTTACCTTCTCCCCGAAAGATTCATCTCTAACCCCAACTCCCCAAGCCATTTCGGCCAATCAGCCATCGAGTCGAGCAACATATCGGGTTGACAACCAGCCAGCGTCTCGCGCGACGGCTGCCCGGTCGCAACGGCGACCGCTGTCGCTCCAACCGCCCGGGCACACTGGATATCGGCTGGCGTGTCGCCCACGACCACCACATCGGCGCCGTGGAAGCGACAACCGGTCTTCGCCTCGGCGCGGTCGATCGCGATCGCCGGCAATCGGTCACGGCCGCGATCATCCGACCCGAAGGCTCCCACTTCGAACGCGTGCCACAACTCAAAGTGATCGAGCTTGAGCCGCGCCCCCTGTTGAACGTTTCCGGTCACCAGCCCAAGCACGACCCGCGAATCGTCGGCCAGCGCCGGTATGAGCTGGGCCACGCCGGGAAACAAACGGTGGCGGGTCTCGGTTTCGAGCTCGATCGCCAACTCTGCTAGATAGCCGTCAAACAGGCCCTGGAGCCGATCGCCGATATCACCGTCGGTGAACCCGGCGGCGCGCATCAGCTCAAAGACGATCTGCGGATCGGTCTTGCCCGAAAAATCGTTGTTGGCGGCGTCTCCTTCGGTTCCGAAATGATCCAAGAGCGCCTGCCGGAACGCGCGCCGCGGGGCGCCGCCGGCCGAGAGCAGCGTTCCATCAATGTCAAAGAGGAAAAGGCGCTCGCAGGCCGGCACGGAGCCGAACATAGCCCCGCGGATTATGGGGAACAAGCCGCGGAAGGGCAGTTTCCTAAGGCTGTCCCTCGGCGCGGTACCATTGAAAGAACAGCACGGTGATCGCGGTCCACAGCACCAGCCCACCACCGAGCTTCATCAGAATGCCTGCCAACTGTTGGTCTTGCTGCTTGGTAATCCATCCGACCGGCGGCGCCAGCTCGTACGTTGCATAGACCGGTAACTGGCTAAACGTCAGATAGAGAAACGGTGCAGTCGAGAGAATCGTGTTGGCGATGAGGTACACGAGCTTGAGCGGATAGGTGAATCCGGGCCGAGTTGGCACCGGGGATACGAGAGGCCACCAGAAGAGCGTTCCGCCGAACAGCCACAACATGTCGATCGCGAACGAGCCCGCCTGTGAAGCCATGAGCGTATCGACTATCGTCGGCCAGTGGGTGAAGACGAGGATGATATTGAAGGCAACGATCGTCACAAGCGGATGGGTGACGCGGGTGAGCACTCTCCGCAGCGTCGAATGGCCTCGAAACCGCTCGTAGGTGGGCTCGGGAATGCCGAGCAAGAGCAGCACCGGCGCTATCAAGCCGACCAACAGGAATTGCACCATGTGGACGCTGGCCAAGTAGCCCGCCGCGAGCGCACCGATCGGCCAATCGAGGCCCACCCACAGGACACCAAGACCGGTCAGGAAGCTACCCCAACGCCAACCGGCGTTTCGCCAACCACCACCGTAGCGCACGAGCTGCGTGTAACCCGCCGCCATCAGCAGAACAAGGATCCAGACCCCTACGTAAGGCCGCCAGGTCCAGTCCCAGGCCACGCCTTGGGCCGAGCACCACCATTGCACGGTTACTGGACCAGAAGCGGCAGATCGTGGACCCAGTCTGCCTGTCGGGTGCCAAAGGGATATGCGACAATGGCCGGGCCCGATGGCGAGAACGCGAGCACCTGCGCTGCGTGTCCGACGTCGTAATCGCCCGTCGTGTCGTGCGGCATGACGCTTCTCGGCAACTTGAGCTCGGCCTGAACCGCGGCGACTTCTGCAGTCGTCCCGTGCAACCCGATGAACGAGGAGTCGAAACGGTCCAGCCACTCGCGGATCCGCTCCGGCGTGTCACGATCCGGATCGGTCGTTACAAACACGACTTTCACGCGTTGCCGAGTTCGCCAACCCACTCGACCGAGGGCTGCAGCGATGTTCGCCATGTGAACCGGACAGACATCGGGGCAGTTGGTATACCCAAAGAAGAGCAGCGTCGCGTAGCCATCGGTGCGGGCGTGAAAATTGAACTCGCTACCCCCGGTGTCGATCAGCGAGAAGTCGGGCCTGGGGATCGGGCTGGCGAGCCGAGTCCCGCGGAGTTCGTCGCCAGTTTTGTCCTGAGTGCTCTCGCGCACCGAATCCGCCGACCCACAACCACTGACCACCAGCCCGGCCAGAAATAGCGATCGAGACACAAGGCGGCACGCTCGGACCATCGGGCGAATATTAGATTGGTAGTCGAACTCCCGGCACCACTCAACCGAAAGGCGACAATGGCCACACTCAAGGTCGGCGACCGAGCCCCGGATTTCGACCTCCCCTCGACTGAGGACCGGGACGTTCGGCTCGCCGATCTCGAGGGAAAAAGAGTGGTGCTCTATTTCTACCCCCGCGACATGACGCCTGGTTGAGCGGCGGAGGCGCGCGCCTTCAAGGGCAGGATGCCCGACTTCGCCAGCCTCAACGCAATCGTCCTCGGAGTTTCGAAGGACTCGATCGCCAGTCACAGCCGCTTCCAAAAGAGATTGGCCTTGCCATTCCCGTTGCTCTCCGACGCCGACGGCGACGTCTGCGAGCGATACGGCGTATGGAAGAAGAAGACGCTGTTCGGGCGCGAGAGCATGGGGATCGAGCGGACGACGTTCGTGATCGACGAGACGGGTCGGATCGCGCACGTCTTTCCAAAGGTGAAGGTGAAAGGTCACGCAAAGGAAGCCTTGGAGGCCATAGCCGGGATGTAAAAAGGCTCCCTCCCCAATTGGGAGGGAGCCTTAGATGGCTAGCCGCGACGAATTGTCCCTTTATACGCCGAATGACTCTCCGCAGCCGCAGGTCGACTTGGCATTCGGGTTGCCGATCTTGAACCCGGCGCCGTTCAAACCGTCCACGAAATCGACCTCCGCCCCAACCAGATAGGGCGCGCTGTACTTGTCGACCAAGAAGTCGACCCCGTCGATCGCGAGCACCGAATCGGTCTCTTTGCGATCGTCAAAACCCAGCGCGTAAGAAAAACCATGACAACCCCCACCCACCACGCGCACGCGAAGGCCCTTGTCTCCTAGGCTTTCTCGGTCGCGCAACTCTTTGATTTTGGCGGTGGCCGTCGGGGTAACGGACATCACCTGATCTTGGTTCTGCGCTTCGGCGATCTCGGTCATGCTCCTCCAATCGGATATGGTATATCTGTGGCCACCCAAACGGTAACGGAGCGGGTGCTGTTCGTCAACGTTCTCGACTATCCACTGCATTCCCCAGGCCATCCCCAGACGATCCCCAGGTTTTCCCCCGATTTCTACCGGATATTGTGGATAATCAATCCTCAAACCACTGCATCTTGTACCCTCATCTTGACAAGCTTGGTCGCCGTTGATAGAATGATCGTCGCCTCATCCTGACAGACAAAAAGCGCAATCGACGGGTCGCTGATTGCCCTTCCGCTCGGACGGCGTTCGACCTACAGCGGCTCCCTTTTCGTTCCCTCGGGCGACGACATATGAGTTCCGGTCGTCGTGACAGAAAGGCTCGCTCATGGCCAAAGCCTCGTTGGACCATTACCTGACCTTCCTCACCGAGCCCGACGCCGCAACCATCCTCCAGCGGTCGAAAAAAACCGAGACCTACTACGACGATTCCCTTGCCGCTGACGTGTTGCAGAGCAAGTACCTCGCTCCCGGCGAAGAGGGCCCCTTCGATCTATGGGAGCGGGTGGCACGGGCGTTGGCGTCCGTCGAGGAAGACCCTGGTTACTGGTTCGAGGAGTTCTTTGCGATCCTGTTCGACTTCAAGTTCGTCCCCGGTGGGCGCATCATGCACGGCGCGGGTCGCGACGACGCTCGTCGCAAACCCACACTCTCCAATTGCTACGTTATCCCGATCACCGAGGACAGCCTCGAAGGCATCTACAAGTGCCTCGCCGAGAGCGCCCTGGTCTATCGCACCGGGGGTGGCGTGGGCACCGACCTGTCGATCCTGCGCCCCAAGGGTGCCCCGGTAAACGCCACTGTTGCCGGTTCACCAGGTTCGACCTCGTTCATGAACCTCCTGTCGGAGTCGACCAATACGGTAAGCCAGGCCGGACGGCGCGGCGCGCTTATGCTGACTATGCGGGTCGATCACCCCGACATCGAGAGTTTTATCACGATCAAGAACGACCACGATCGTCGCAAAGTGCAGTACGCCAACATCTCATGCCTAATCACGCACGAGTTCATGACGGCCGTGCTCGAAGACACCGACTTCGATTTGCGCTGGGGCGGTGAGGTCTTCAAGACGGTGCGGGCGCGCGATCTATGGCAGACAATCATCGAGAACGCTCACGCCAGCGCTGAGCCGGGGATCATCTTCTGGGACACCATGCGGGAGCACCACAACGTCGAATACGCCAACCCGATCGCGTCCACGAATCCCTGTGGCGAGCAACCGCTGGCCGCCTACACCGCGTGCAACCTGGGATCGATCAACCTGTCGAAGTTCGTCGACGCCGGTGGAACTCTGGACGTCGAGGAGCTTTCCGAGGTCGCTCGCACGGCGACTCGCTTTCTCGACGACGTGATCGACTACAACATGGACAACCACGCGTTGGAGAAGATCCGTCGCGCGGTGGCGTCCGACCGCCGAGTCGGCCTCGGGATCACCGGCCTGGCCGACGCGCTCGCCCGCATGGGGATCCGCTACGACAGCGAAGAAGCGCTCGAGACTGTCGACCGGGTCATGGAGACGATCGCCCGCTCCGCCTATCAGACGTCGATCGACCTGGCGCGCGAGAAGGGCGCGTACCCGCTCTTCTCGTGGCCCGAGGTCTCAGGCTCGAAGTTCATCCGGGCGCTGCCGGGTGATCTGCAGGATCAGATCGGAGAGTTCGGGATGCGAAACGCCACCGTACTCACCGTGCCCCCGGTCGGGACCGGCTCGATCGTGGCTCAATGCTCGAGTGGAGTCGAGCCGATCTTCTGCACTTCATACAAACGACGCGTCAAGCAGGACGATGGCGAAACGTTCTCCGAGTACACCGTTTACCATCCGTTGGTGCAAGAGCTCTGGGGGGGCAATGACACGTTCCCCGACTACGTCGTGACGGCCCATGACATCGATCCCTACTTCCGCGTGCGGATGCAGGGTGTGGTCCAACGCTGGGTAGACTCGTCCATCTCGTCGACGGTGAACCTACCAACCGACACTTCGGTCGAGACGGTGGCGGACATATACATCACGGCCTACAAGGCGGGTCTCAAGGGCATCACCGTGTATCGCGAGGGCAGTCGGGAGGGAATCCTGGTCATCGACAAAAAGTCGGACACGACGGCAGAATCAGAAACGCCGGCACTCAAGCCCGCCAAGCCGCGGCCACGACCGACGATCACTCACGGTGTGACCGAGCGCATCCGCACTGGTGACGGGAACCTCTACATCACCATCAACGAGGACGAATCCGGCCTGGCCGAGGTCTTTGCGTCACTGGGCAAGGCGGGGGGCACTGCAGCCGTGCAATCGGAAGCGATGTGTAGGCTGATCTCGCTTTGTCTCCGGTCGGGCCTTGATCCGTCGGCCATCGTCAAGCAGCTCAAAGGGATCTCGGGCCCCAACCCGGTATGGGACAACGGTGAGCTGATCCTGTCGGCGCCGGACGCGATCGGGCGCGCGCTGGAGCGATACTTGGAGCGCAGTGGGCGCGCCACAAACGGCAATGGGGATGGCCACGCAACCCCCAACGCGGTAGCTCGCGCGGCGGCCGAGAACGACGAATTCCGCGGACCGGGAGCGATGGCCGCCAGGCCCATGTCGACGTGCCCCGATTGTGGCGGCCCGGTGATCCACGAAAACGCCTGCCTGGCATGCAAGCACTGCGGGTGGAGCAAGTGCTGACCCGCTAGGCCGCCCGCAGCGGCGGCAAACGGTTGGACGGGGGCGATTAGGATGGGGTCGCCCCCTTGAGCGGGGTCGAGTGGCAGAGGAAGTCGACCGGCTCGGCCTCGCTCTTTTGTTTCGCCTTCACTCGTCACCATCCATTCAACGGCATGAAAGTTGCTGCTGTTTTTGTAACATGAAGGGTGATTTGCATAAGACACGCTGGAGTCGGTTTTCGATCCGGATGCAAGTACCGAGTTCGATGGGCGTGTTCCTGCTCGCTGCCGGCGACGGCAACAGCCCCGAGCCGGTGCTCCTCGTCGGGGGCGCCAAAAACCTGCGTCGCAAGCTGCTCCAACTGTTCGAGCTTGAGGAGCTGCGCGGCGTGAGCGCCAAGTTCGTGCATTGGGTCGGCGGGCTCTCGACCGAGCAGGCACGCTTGGCGGAGCGGCAATTCATCCGGCGTTACGACCCACCGCTCAACCTCGCCCAACCCTCCCGTTACATGGACATCCTGGCCGGTTAACCGGCCGCGCCAAGGCTCTCCGTCGCTGGCCGCAGACCCCGCGAGGGCTTACTGTGCCATCAATGGACGTGACACTCGCAGTCTGCTGCGACGCGGCCAACGTGAGCCGCGAGGGAAAACTCAACCTGCTCGGGATCTTCAACTCGATCCACGCATCCGATTTTCCGTGCACCCACCCCCATCTGGCGCTGGTGCTCAGAGTCGAGGCCCATATCGGTGAGGAAGGCGTCTACCCGCTCGACATCAAGCTCGCCGACGAGGATGGCAAGGAGGTCTTCAAGGTGAACGGGCAGCTGTCGCTGCAAGGGGCGAAACCGGGCCGACCCATGACCGCCCAGACGATCATGGACATCAACAACTTCCAGCTGCCACACGCGGGCACGTATTCGTTCGAGGTGTTTGTCGCCAACCGGCACCTGCGCTCGGTTCCAGTGCACGCCCTGACCAACGACGCCGAGTAACAGGGGTGGGCCGGGGGCGAAAAGCGGTCGGCGGCATCTTCGCTGCCGCAGCAGCAGCAGCCACCGTTCGTGCCGCCGTCGCCCGGCCGCCCGAGCCTCCACCCGCACCGCCCGGCCGTCCGGATCGTTACGGTTGGCGGCACGCAGAGATCTTTCACACCATTCGCGGCGATGGTGCCCCGGCGTTGCTCCTCCATGATCTGTACACCGGCGCCTCCGGGCTGGAGATGGCGCCCCTCGGTGACCAGCTCGCAGAGGAGTTCAGGATCTACACGGCCGACTTGCCGGGATTCGGTCGCTCGGGTCGACCGTCGATGCGCTACGGCCCGGATTTCTTCTTCGATGCGATTGTCGAGTTCGTGCGCCACGTCATCGAGCGACCCACACTACTGATCGGCTGCGGCCTATCGGCTGCGTACGCGACCGAGGCCGCGGTGCGGCTAGGAAACCTCGTCTCGGGCGTGGTCATGCTGGCGCCGCCCGAAGCGGAGGGACCTGGGCTACTCGAGGCGCCAACGTGGCGGCCCCTGGTTTACCAGGGTCTTCGTTCACCGCTCGGGGCGGCATATCACTGGTGGCATGCGAGTCCGGGATGGCGGAAGACGTCTCTCCGCCGCTTGCTAGCGGTCGAGCCGGCGGATCTGGAGACTCGGGCGGAGCAACTGTCGCGGTCGGCCCGCCAGCCGGGCGGCCGCTGGGCGCTCTGGTCGCTTTGGAGCGGTGACCTGGCGTGGGACCCGCGCCCGGCGCTCGCCCGGCTCGGTGCACCCGCCCTCGTCCTCTGGGGCTCCGAAGCGCAGACCAACCCGCTCGCGCCAGAGCACTACCACGCCGTGCGTCCCGACATCACCCAGCAAGTGGTCCCTGGAACCGCCCGGTGGCCGCACGTCGACGCCCCGGATACGGTGGCGGCCGAGATCAAGCGCTGGTGGGCGGCCGAGGGCCCAGCGAACGCGCCTTCCCCGAACCCAACCTCCGAAGAATGAGGAAGCCGTGGCTCAGCATCGCCTGGCTGAACGGCGCGATCGCTCTCACCGTCCCTGCGCTCGTCCTCCGGCTGACAGGTGTGCACGCGGCCGCGCCGATCGAGGCACTTGTCTTCGGGGCTGGCATCCTCGGTGCGGCGTTCTTGCTCTCTTGGGCTGCCGAGGTCGTTCAGCTGGAGATCAGCCAGGCGCTGGCGCTCGCCATTCTCGCGCTGATCGCCATTCTCCCGGAGTATGCAGTCGACCTCTACTTCGCCTGGCGGGCGGCCAAAGATCCGGTGTACGGCCACTACGCCGCGGCCAACATGACAGGCGCCAACCGGCTGCTCGTTGGCCTCGGCTGGCCGATCGTTGTGTGGATCTTCTGGGCTCGGTGGCGAAAGACCGAGGTGCGGCTGGCTCCCAGCGACCAGATCGCGGTTTGGTTTCTCGCCATGGCCACCCTGTACGCCTTTGTGATCGCAGAGCGCGGTTCGTTCCAGTTGCTCGATACCGTGGTGTTGATCGCGCTCTTCGCGTGGTACCTGTACCGAACCGGCTCGCTCGGCGTTGAGGAACCGGACCTGGTCGGACCGGCGCTGATGCTGAGCCGGCTGCCGCGGTTTTGGCGGTTGTGCTGCAACGCGGGTCTGTTCGTGTTCTCCGGGGCAATCATCTTTCTGGCCGCGGAGCCGTTTGCGGAAGCACTGATCCATACCGGACAGGAATTCGGAATCGACGAGTTTTTGCTCGTCCAGTGGGTGGCCCCCCTCGCGTCCGAGGCGCCCGAGTTCATCATCGCCGCCATCTGGACCGTCCGTCGCCACGCGACGATGGCGCTCTCGGCGTTGATCTCGTCTAAGGTCAATCAGTGGACGCTGCTGATCGGCACGATCTCGATCGTCTATTCGATCTCGGCCGGGCGCATCCAAGCGTTGCCGCTCGACCTGCAGCAGAAGCATGAGATCTTTCTGACCGCGGCCCAATCGCTGTTCGCGGCCGTGATGCTCTCCGACCGCCGCCTCACCTGGTGGCAGGCGCTGCTCCTGTTCCTCCCGTTCGCAACCCAACTGATCGTCCCGGCGCTCAGGATGCAGGTCGCGTACGCCTACTTGGTAATGACCCTGATTTGGGGGGTTCACTACCGCCATTACTTGGCGGCAATGCTCAGAAACGGCCCAAAGGGGTTGAGCGGGGCGGCCTAACCGCGGTAGCGGTTGGTGATCGGCATGCGGCGGTCTTTGCCAAACGCCCGGGTGGTGATCTTGATGCCCGGCGCCGCTTGCCGTCGCTTGTACTCGTTGCTGTCGACCGCATCCACCACCCAGCGGACGGTTTCCTCTTCGTGGCCGAGCGCGACAATCTCATCGGTTCCCAAATCGCGTTCGATGTACGCTTCGAGAATCCGGTCCAACTCGTCATAGGGTGGCAGCGTGTCTTGGTCCATTTGATTGGGTTTGAGCTCAGCCGTCGGCGGACGGTCGATAACCGCCTGCGGGATGAGCTCCCGTCCGGCTTGGCGGTTGATCTCGCGCGCGACGGCATAGACGTCGCTCTTGTAGAGGTCCTTGAGGACCGCGAACCCGCCCACCATGTCGCCGTACAGCGTGCAGTAACCAACCGATAGCTCGCTCTTGTTACCGGGCGCCAGCACCAGCCACCGACGCTTGTTCGAGAGTGCCATTAGCAAGTTGCCGCGGATCCGCGCCTGCAGGTTCTCTTCGGTCTCATCGGCCGGGGTACCGTCGAAGCTGGGCGCGAGCACCGTCAGGAACGCTTCGAACACGGAGTCGATTGCGATCTCGTCAAAATCGATGCCGAGGTTGAGACACAACGCCTCGGCCCCGGCCTGGCTTTCATGGCTCGAGTACGGGGACGGCATGTAATAAGCGTGGACCCGCTCCGGACCCAATGCTCGCGCCGCGATCGCGGCAGTTACCGCCGAGTCGATCCCACCAGATACGCCGATCACAGCGTCGCGAAAACCGTTCTTCGTGAAGTAGTCGCCTACCCCAAGCGTCACCGCGGCAAGGACCTCTTGCGGCCGAGAAAGAGGCTCGACAACCGTCGGCGCAACCGCATCACGCTTCGCTGAGCGCCTCGGCCCTAAGTCAATACACTCGACGGTCGGAGCGTGGTCCTGCCCTTCGTAGTGCAACTTTCGGCGGCGTGAATCGTGAAGCCGCTCGTGAAACACGCGTTCGAGCTGTAGATCGACGACGAGAAGGTCTTCCTCAAACGCGCGACCACGCGCCATGAGATCCCCGTCCTCGTCGGCGACCAGCGATTGACCATCGAAGATCAGCTCGTCCTGGCCGCCCACCAAATTGCAGTACGCCACCACGATCGCGCTATCCTCGGCTCTGGTGGTGAGCATTCGTTCCCGGTCGTGACCCTTGCCGGCATGGTATGGCGACGCCGAGAGGTTGATCGCTAATTGGGCGTGGCCAAGCTGCGCCTGCGACGTCAGCGGCTCGCCCGGGTACCAAATGTCCTCGCAGATGTTGACCCCAAAGATGACGTCACCAAGCTGATAGACCGGGATTGTGTCCCCACGACGGAAGTAGCGGTTTTCATCGAACACCCCATAGTTGGGGAGGTACCGCTTGCGATAGATGTGGCGAACGGCACCGTCCCGAATGACGGCTGCCGCATTGTAGACATCGGCTTCTCGTTCCGGGAACCCGACCACCGCGACCGTGTCCTCGACGCCCTTAGCGAGCTCATTTAGCGCTTCGCGCACGGCGGTCAAAAACGACGGCTTGAGCAACAAGTCCTCGGGCGGGTAGCCGCTGAGCGCGAGCTCGGGAAACACGACCACATCAGGGCGGTGGACTTTGACTTCGTCGAGCGAGCGCCGAATCCGGACCAGGTTCCCCTCGAGATCCCCTACGGCGGTATTGATCTGCGCGAGCGCGATACGAAACCGCTTCATAATTACAAATCTAACGGACCGGACCGGCCTGGACCGTTTCGCGCCCGTTCGACCGGCACTAGACTGGCATCATGTCGGAATCCTACCGACAGCACTGGACCCACCCGGGGCCGTTCGAAACCGAGTCCGGCACGACGATCGAGTCTCCGGTCACCGCCTACGAGACGTGGGGGCAGCTCGGCAATGCCAACGCCGTGCTCCTGACGACCGGGCTCTCGCCGAGCGCGCACGCGGCCAGCCACGGCCCGAAGGACGAGCCTGGCTGGTGGGAAACGATGGTCGGCCCCGGGAAAGCGATCGACACCGATCGCTGGTTCGTCGTATGCGCCAATGTCCTCGGCGGCTGCTACGGGTCGACCGGTCCGGCGTCGATCGACCCCAAAACGGATCGGCGCTACGGGCTCGACTTCCCGATCATCAGCCTGCGTGACATCGCCGGCCTCCAGCATGCGCTCCTCGAGCACCTCGGCGTGCGTCGCCTGCGAGCGGTCGTCGGGTCCTCGATGGGCGGCATGATGGCGCTCGAGTACGCCACGATGTTCCCGGATAGCGTCGAGCGACTGGTGGCGATCAGCGCCTCCGGTATGACCCATCCGTTTGCGATCGCCCTGCGACGAGTCCAGCGTCGGGCGGTGATGCTCGATCCGGCATGGCGGGGCGGCGACTACTACGATCAAGGTCAGCCCGCGGCCGGCCTGTCGCTGGCCCGGGAAATCGGCACGATCTCGTACCGCTCGGATCTCGAATGGACAGGTCGCTTCGGTCGCGATTGGCGGGATGGCGAATTGTTCTCGTTCGACGGTCGGTTCGAGATCGAGTCCTATCTCCAGCACCAGGGCGAGAAGTACCCCCAGAGCTACGACGCCAATTCGTACCTGTACCTGTCACGGGCCATGGACCTCCACGATCTGGGTCGCGACCGCGACGGACTCGTGGGGGCGGTCTCTCGGATCACCGCTCGACCGCTGATCATAGGCGTCGAATCGGACGTCCTGATCCCACCGTTCGAGATCGAAGAGCTGGCCCAGGCGTTCGCCGATACCGGCCGGCCCGCCGACGTGCGGATGGTCGACGTCGATACTGGTCACGATTCCTTCCTCCTCCACCCCGAAATGTTCGGTCCCCCGATCCAAGCCCACCTGGGGGAATAAGCCCCGCGCTTCGCCGGTCCAATAGAGTCGAAAAACTGAACTGAAACCAGTCGCCATCGTCATGCGTAAGGATTGGACAGGAACCAGCCATACCCATTGAAAGGAGATACCAAATGCGTACCATCCATTCTTTTCTAGCAGCGACGTTCTACAGCACCTCCATCATCGCCCTGTTAGCGATGACGGTACCGCCGACGACCCCCGAAACCGGACCCACGGCCGAGCTCGGACCGGTCACGGTGATCGCGGTCGAGGCGCCGGAAACGGTGGCCGATAGCGGCGGGACCCGGCGGGGCAGAGAGATCAGTTAGGGCTTCCAACCAAATGCGATCTCGAGGTATCCAAAATGGCAAGAAAGCGATGAACCGATTCGAAAGGAGATTCATAATGCGCGCGACTTTCACGCTTCTGGCGGCAGCGTTCTACGTGCTCTCGATCTCAACCTTGCTAGCGATGACGTTTTCCCCCCCGTCCGGCGCGAGCGCCGAGCTCGGTCCGATCACGGTGATCGGCGTCGAGGTGCAGCCAACCGTGGTCGACGGCGACGAGATCCGACTCAGGTTGGAGATGAGCTAGCCCCACAACTCACGCTGGCAGCGACGGGCGGTTTGGCCAGACATCCTCGGCCAAGCCGCCGTTTTGCGTTTGTAGCTCATACGTCATGCGCGGCGCCAAACCATTCGCGTATAATTGACGCACCACAAAACGACAGGAGGCGCCATGCTGTTCGAACGCTTCGAAGACGCCGGGCTGTCCCAGTACTCCTATGGTGCTGGCTGCCCGGCTGCGGGAGCGCTCGCGATCGTCGATCCCCGACGTGACGTCAACGCCTATATCGACTTCGCCGATCACCACGGGGTCGAGATCCGCTACGTCTTGGAAACCCACATCCATGCCGACTTCGCCTCCGGAGCGCGCGAGCTGGGCGAGCGGACGGGTGCCGAGTTATACCTGTCACGCTTCGACACCGGGGAGCGGTACGAGGTCGTATTCGACCACCAGCCACTCGATCACGGGGACTCGATCGAGATGGGATCGGTGAAATTGACCGCCCTCCACACCCCAGGGCACACACCGGAACATCTTTCTTATTTGGTTTTTGATATGGTTCGCTCAAGCGACACGCCGCAGATAATGCTGTCGGGCGATTTCCTGTTCGTGGGTTCTGTCGGTCGCCCCGATCTACTGGGTGAGGACGCCAAGCTCGGCCTGGCGAAGCAGATGTTCCACAGCGTTCGGGAGGGGTTAAAGGGGCTACCCGGCGGGCTTGAAGTCCACCCTGGGCATGGCGCCGGATCGATGTGTGGAGCGGGCATGAGCGCGCGACCGCTCTCGACCTTGGGCTTCGAGCGCGTCGCCAACCCCTATCTCGACCCTGAACTGACCGAGGAGAGGTTCGTCGAGCAGTTGCTTGCGTCGAGCCCTCCGTTTCCGCCGTACTACCGGCGGATGAAGGAGTTGAACGCCACCGGAGCGCCCACGCTCAAGCGGTTGGCCGCGATCGAGCCGCTGCCGCCCGAACGCTTCCAATCACTGAACCAAAACGGTCATATCGTGGTCGATGTCCGCGATCCCGAAGCCTTCGGACGCGGCCACGTTCCGGACGCCTTCGGTATCGGCGTCGGGCAGGGTCTGTCGACATGGGCGGCCTGGGCTGTGCCCTACGACGCGCCGTTGCTCCTGGTTGTCGCCAATCCGGCTTGGATCGAGGGCGCTGTGCACGCGCTGGCTCGTGTGGGCCTGGACGACGTGCGCGGTTATCTGAACGGCGGGATGGAAGCCTGGGCCGAGGCCGGTTTCCACGCCGAGACCCTCTCCCAAATCGACGTCACCGACCTGTCCAATCGCTTAGCCGGCGGCAACGGACCGGCGTTGCTCGACGTTCGATCGGATGGAGAATGGGCCGCTGGCCATGCCGCCGGTGCAACCCACATCATGGCTAGCCACCTGGCGGACCGGCTGGACGAGGTGCCTGTGGGAGAGGATGGCCTAGCCGTCATGTGCGGCACCGGCTACCGATCCACGGTCGCATCGAGCATCCTCCAGCGCTCCGGCTTCGCCGACGTCACGAACGTCCGCGGCGGAATGAGTGCCTGGATGGGCGCGGGTCTGCCGACGACCACCGACTGAGCGAACGCGATCGGCGGCCGAGTCGCCCCCGCTGTGGCGCTGGTCGCGGGCGCCCTCACGCTCGTTGTTGTCAGCATCGCGATGCGAGCCGGAACCGAGCCGCTCGCGACGTGGTATTACCCGTTAGCGTGGTTCCCCACGCTGCTCATGCTGGATGCGGTCGCCGCCCTCAAGGGCGGCGGCCGCTTCTTTTTGTTGACCCGGCCCCACGCGATCGCTTCGATGTTGGCGTGGTCAGTGCCGTTCTGGCTGTTCTTCGAGTTGCTCAACTTCCGACTCGACAACTGGTACTACGTTTTCGTACCCGACGACCCGGTGGCGCGGTGGGCTGGCATCGGACTCTCGTTCGCGACCGTGCTGCCGGCGATTTTCCTGGCTGAGCGAACGCTCGATTCGCCCGGGCATTCAAGCGACACGCTGCCGAACCCGTCCCTCACGCCGATCCGCTTGCATGCAATACAGGTGGTTGGCGGGGCGGCGCTGTTGGCGCCGCTCATCTGGCCGCGCTTCCTTTTCCCATTGGTCTGGGTCGGCGGCCTGTTGTTGGCCGACCCGTGGGTGTACCGACACGATCCAGAACGATCGCTCCTGGCGGATCTGGAGCGTCGTCGACCCGGCCGAATCGTGCGCTTGCTGTCAGGCGGAATGCTGATCGGGCTGCTGTGGGAGCTCTACAACATCAGTGCGCGTGGCAAGTGGATCTACACCGTTCCCGGTCTCGAGGAGGTCAAGCTCTTCGAGATGCCGTTGCTGGGTTTCTTTGGCTTTCCCGTGTTCGCGCTCGCGGGGTTCGCCTTTTATCAAGCGCTTGTGGTGAGTGGGCTCGCCGTGCCCGACCGCGGTCACGGTCGACCGATGCCGGCAACGTTGCGCGGTCTCGCAGCCATGCTCGCGATCGCGTTTTCTGCACTGGTCTTGCTCGGCATGGAGCGGCACACGATCTCCTCGACGACGCCGCGATTGGCGGATCTAGACGGTGTCTCATCGGCAGCGCTGGAACACGCCGGCTACGACGTGTTCAGGCTGGCGGAGTCGGACCCGAGCGCGGTGGCTGCCGACACGGGGCTCCCCATCGAAGCGGCTCACACCTGGGTCGATCTAGCCGAAATGACCGCCTTGCGAGGCATCGGGACCGAGAACGCCCACCGGCTTCAGGCCGCCGGGATCTCGACGATCGCCGAGCTGGCGGCGGCCGACCCGGTCTGGCTTGTCGAACAACTGCGCGAAGTTTCAGCTCAGCCCGTCTACCCAGCGCGAGTTCGGGTCTGGATCCGCGCGGCCCGAGACGCGACCTGAACAACGCGCTAGGCCGATGCCGATAGAGCCCGGGCTACCTCACCTCCACTCGGAAGTTGTCGAGCAAGCCCTCCCGATCCACGACGGGGGCGCCTGCGCCGCTGTTCGCCGTCGCGTAACCGAACTGCATCGGCCGACCGAAGTCGGGGTTCGCCATCGTTCCTTGCTCCTGGAAGCTGTTTTGGGTCAGGCACGCGCCGGTTGTCAACGGGAGCCAAAGGAAGTCGACCGCCTGGACCTCGAAGCCGGGCCCCTCGAAGAACCTGTCGTCCTGCTTGATTAGAGCGCGAAAAACCATGTCCGCCGTATTGCCCGTGATCCAGGGGATCTTCCTCGCGCTGAATTGGAACGTGACGAAGTTCTCCGCCTGGCCCGCGGGGTCGAACGTCGCGCTGTTCATGTGGGCGATGATGATCCCCCCGCCGGGGTCGTAGGTGTGTTTCGTCGACCGGCTCGGCGCCGGGTCCCCCTCCATCGCGCTTGGCATCGAAGTAGAGGTGGCCGTCATTCCGGGGGTCGTGTCGAAGAACTTTTCCGACGCCCAACCAGCCGCGAAGTCGCCGTCCACGCCGCCACCTGTCGGGTACTTGAAGCGCGTCGGGCCGGTACACTGCGCAACGATCAGATTGAATCTAGCGGTGATCTCTATAGAAATGTCGCCCCCAGCCACGAAGGTCACCGTGCACACGTCATCGCTCATCTCGGTGCACCCCGACCAGCCGTCGAACGTGCTTCAAATAGCCTCGATCGCCTGAAGAGAAAACGTGCCGCCGAGACCGGCCTCGGAAACTCGTCACGGCACCCGGCGATGGCGTGCAGCCCGTTTGTGATCTGGCAGTCGATTTCAGGATGACCGGCGGCGAGGTTGAACACGTTCCCGGAGCCGGTCGTGCGCCCTCCGACTACGTTGACAGCGACACTGTTGAACGGCCCGGTGCTCGAATCGTTGTCGTCGCAGTCCAGGCCCACAGTCAACACGACAATCGAGACCCAAGCGACAGCCCGCGTGAGCTGTGATAACTGCCTACGGGTCAATGACATAGGTGGTTTCCTTTAGGCTGTAAGTGCGTGGCCTTTAGGCTGTAAGTGCGTGGCCTGCCAGACGATGGGCAGGACGACTCTACGTGGCGTCGAAATTTATGTCAAACCTCGTCAAACGGTCCGTGCAACGGTGCCCTCTAGCCGAAACCCCTTCACCCGAACTACCGTAATGTCTAGCAATGATGCGGACTTTCTACGCGACACTCCTGGTAGCGCTCTCCGCTGGAGCTGCGCAGGCCCAAATACTCGACAGCTCGCTGTCGGGGCTGGCCTTCGGCGATGGCGTCGAGGTCGCGCGTGCGACCCTGCAGCTCGACTGCCGATCGATCAGCGCTTTCGATCTCAACGCGCCGCGCCTCCCAATCGCCGCGGAGCGCGAATCGGAGCTCATTTGCTGGAACTACAAGAACCCGGGTGGCTTGAACCTCGACACGCTCGTGCTCCGCTTCGCCGATGGTGGGCTGGCGATGGTCGAGGCCCGGGGTCAGAACGTGACCGGGCTCCTGAGCCCCGAAGAGGAGACGATGGAGTACGCCGGCTACACCGGCTACATGGGACCGGCCGAGGCGGTCGTGATCGACGGCGAGGTGGCATGGATCATTCGGGCCGACGACATGCACTCGCATCCGTTTCTCGGATCCACGCCGATCGTCACGGAAGAGGGTTTACCGGCCGCATCGGCAACCGCGCACAAACCGCCCGATCTCGTCTTTGGAGCCTCTCTCGACGAGATTCGCGAGACCTTCGTGCCGCAGTGCTCGCGCGCGGTCGAGCGCGAGATCACACCACCCGACCTCCCGACCCAACCCGAGAAACAGGTCCAGATCGACTGCCTGGGATTCCCTTACGCGGGTTTCCCGCGCAAGGTCGAGGCGGTGTTCGCCGATGGTGATTTAGCACTCGTTTGGATCTTGACCGGCAAACCCGAGGAGCCGCGTGTTAGGGATGCCTTGATCGCTGCGTACGGCGATCCGGTGGACGTCAGTGACGATTCTGAGGTGTTCGGTGACGGGAGCGTCATGCTGCGTAAGGACAAGCCCGAAGTCTTGTTCCTCTCGGCGGAGTTGATCCCCGCTTTCACCGAACAAGAAGCCGGCGACTAACAAACCTCACTGGTGGTGAGCCGGGTCATGCTCTCCCACGTAGCCTCGTAACTCATCGTAACGCTCGATCTGCTGCGGCGTCAGAACGTCGCGGGTGGTCAGATGAGCACCCAGGTGGGTGGCGCGGAGCTTGCCTTGGAGGTCAGCGATAGCAGCGGTTTGCTGCCGCAACTGATCGTCATCGATCGTCCCGCTGACAAACGCCACATCGAGCTCACGTTCGGCGGCGACGATTCCGACACCTAGATCGCGCGCGTTTCTGCGCATGGCCTCAAAAATCTGTTCCACACGTTTCCTCTGTTCTGCCGAGAGCTCGAGTTCGTCAGCCAACTCGAGAACATGCTTGGGACCGGGGTAGCGGTTGAGCTCCGCGGCCAGCGCGAACCGCATCCCGTCGCCGTTCTCGTAGGCGGCGATTTCGTCCGGTCCAAGCGCCTTGATGTCGCGCGTTTCAAGACCGGCATACGGAGAGACACCCCCCGGCTCCTGCGCCCAAGCCGGTGTCCCAATCAAAAGTGCGACGATGAACCATCGGCTGCTCATGCCGACGAACCACATTCTTCCCAACTCTTCGAAATCGACTCGTCTTTGGACGACCCCGTGGGCGGGGCGAGATGGAACTTGGATTCAGACACGTGGGTTCTCCTTTTTGTACTACGCAGGAAAGTCGAGCTGACGGACCGCCTGCACTCCCTCGATCGCGGACAGCGCCGCCAGTGTATCAACCGTTGCCGGGCTGTCGAGGTTGATGAATGCCAGTGCGGTCTCACCCGGGGCGGTACGACCCAATCGCCATTCGGCGATGTTGACCCGCGCCTCGCCGAGCAGCGTGCCGATCTTGCCAATGACGCCCGGGACGTCCCGGTTCCACACCAGCAGCACTATACCCGCCGGCGGAGCGTCCAGGTGGTAGCCGTCGATCTCGACCGCGCGCGGGTGAGAGTGAAATAGCGTGCCAGCCACCGACCGCTCACCAACATCCGTCTCCACTCGACACCCGATGAGGTTGCTGTATTCGGCGGCCGAGGCGCGACGGCTGCGAGTGACCTCGATCCCTCGATCGGCGGCCAGGTGGGGCGCGTTGATGTAGTTGACCACGTCGGCCGAGATCGGCGTCAGGAGTCCCTTGAGGAGGGCGGTCGAGAGCGGTTGTGCGTGGGGTGCGACCTCGCTCCCGCGAGCCTCGACTTCGACCCGCTGCAGGCGACCGTCCGCGAGCTTGCCGACGAGCCGCCCCAAACGCTCCGCCAGGTCGAGCCACGGTCGGATCTCGCCCCACCCACCGGCATCGACAAACGGCAGGTTGACCGCGTTGCGGTACTCTTCGTCACGCAGCGCTGCCAACACCTGATCGACAATCTGAACCGATACATCGCGCTGAGCTTCCTCGGTCGCAGCGCCCAGATGCGGCGTCAAAACGACGTCCTCGCGGCCGAGCAGCGGGCTCCCCACCGGCGGCTCAGAGGCAAACACGTCGATCGCCGCGCCAGCCAGCCGACCGCTTTCGAGCGCGTTGGCAAGCGCTGCTTCGTCGACCAGCTCACCGCGCGCGCAGTTGACTAAGCGTGCGCCGCGTTTGACGTGCGCTAGTTCGCGGGCGCCGATTAGCCCTCGCGTCTCGGACGTCAGCGGAGCGTGCACAGAAACGAAGTCCGACTCGGATAACAGCTGGTCTAGCTCTACCAGCTCTACGTTGAGCTCTTGCGCCGCGTCGACCGCCAGATACGGGTCATACGCCAGCACGTGCATCCCAAACGCATGCGCGCGTTGCGCGACGAGCCGGCCAACTCGACCCAGCCCAACCATCCCGATTGTCTTACCGGCCAGCTGCGTGCCGATGTATCGGCCGCGATCCCACCCCCCGCTTTGGACGTTCGCATTGGCCGCCGGGATCTTGCGACACAGCGCCAGCAGCAGCGCCCAGGTGTGCTCCGCTGTGGCGGTTGCGTTGGCGCCTGGCGTGTTCATCACGAGAACGCCGCGGCGACTAGCATGGTCGACATCGACATTATCGAGGCCGACGCCGGCGCGACCCACGACGCGCAATTCCCGACCCTTATCGATCACCTCGACATCGACCTTGGTCGCGCTGCGAACGATCAACGCGTGACACCCGGGGAGGACCTCGAGCATTGCGCTGCGGTCGATCGGTGCCTTGGCGGCCACCTCTGCGTCGACCGCTGATCCCAACCGCTCGAGACCCGCGTCCGAGAGCGGGTCGGCGACGAGAATGCGGAACTTCTCTTTGCTCAAATCTCCAGAAAACCGTCGATCGCCGCGGTCAGCGTCTCGACTTCAGGCACCGTGTGGTCACCCATGTGTCCGATACGAAACGTCCGGTCGCGCAGCTTCGCGTAGCCGTTCGAGATGATCATGTCTACGTGCTCGGCCAAGTAACGGTTCATCGCATCAACGTCGACGGAGCGTGTGTTGACGACCGCCGTGACGGTGTCCGACCGGTATGGTTCGGGCGCCAAAATATCGAACCGTTCGAGCGACCACTCGCGCACATGATCGGCCATCGCGGCGTGGCGATCGAATCGCGTGGTCAGACCTTCGTCCAAGATCCGGTCGAGCTGGCGATCGAGCGCGTACAGCAACGTGATCGCCGGCGTCGTCGGGGTCTGCCACTTCTCGAGATAGCGCTGGAAGACCAGCCAGTCGAAGTACCACCCCCGACAGGGAGTCGTGGCGGCGCGTGCGTGGGCGCGATCGGAGACGGCGACAAACGACAGACCTGGAGGCAGCGCCAGACACTTCTGACTGCCGGTCAAGCACACATCCAGCCCCCAGCGATCGACCGGTACGTCGATCCCGCCCATCGAAGACACCGTGTCAACGAGCACGAGTGCTTCGGGCGCCTGTTCGCGCACCACCTCTGCGACTTCACCGACCGGGCTGGTGACCCCAGTCGAAGTTTCGTTGTGAACGATCGTGACCGCGTCGTAATCACCGCGGCTGAGCGCGTCGGCGACGCGATCGGGCGTAATCGGCTCTCCCCACTCGACCTCGAGCACGTCGAATGACTTGCCGTTGGCCTCGACCACCTCGGCCCAACGAGCACTGAACGCACCATTGACACAGCAGAGTGCGCAGCGATCGATCGAACTCCGCGCTGCGGCCTCGAACAAGCCGGTCGCCGACGAGGTCGAGATGTACACGTTGTTTTTCGTCTGGAAGACACTCTGAAGCCGTGGCTGAACTGATGCCAGCAACTCGGAGATCTCGAGACCACGATGACCGATCAGTCGCTCCGCTTGAGCGGCCAGAATCTCGGGATGCACTTCGGTGGGACCAGGCAGAAAAAGGCGAGCGGGCCGGCGTTTCATGGAGCCGATTATGGACCGACCGAAGGCCGTGGGCAACCACCGGTAGCGTCGCCGGCCTCGATCCGCGTCAGACCGCGAGCCCAGACTTCGGCGTGACCGCTGGTCTCCAGCTTGGGGTGACCAGCCCGACCCACGATCAACGGCACGACTGGCGCCAAGCTGCGACAATTGATCCACGCATCGGCAACGACTCGAACCGCCGGCTGAGACTTGACCCCGCCGTAGCCGATCAGGCATTGGACCTCCGATCGGGCCTCGGCATCGGTCGCTCCGTCGCCTACCAGAACCGTCGGCGCTCCATCCCGCAGCTGAGCCACAACTCTCGATTTGCCTCCCGAATGCGCCAGCGGATGGTCGGCCGTCTCCGCCCACGGATCGACCGCATCCCACCGGATCGGCACAGCGAGCACGCGATCAGCATTGACACCAAGCCAGGCCGCGAATGGCACCACCGCATCCGCCAGCCCGCCACTCACCACCCAGACTGGATACCCACATGCCTGCAGCGCCGCGATCACTTCAGCTGCATCCTCGATTACGTTCTCGACGTACGCTTCGGCCAACGCAGCCAGGTCGACCGGTGTTGGATCGACCCGCCGGAGTCGTTCGGCGTACACCTCCTCGAGGGCGACATTTCCTGCGACCGCACCGGCTGTCAGGCCGATCACCTCCGCACCCACACCGTTCCGCTCTGCCAACCAGTCGATGCCTTCGACCGACGACAGCGTTGCATCGCAGTCAAATACGACGATCACGGCTTTGCGATCACGATCTCAGAGGTCAGCGTGCGGTGGACCGGGCAGCGGTTGGCGATCTCTTGCAGTCGCGCTCGCTGACCATCCGAAAGTGACCCTTGGAACTCGATGTCGACTTCGATCCGATCGACTAACCCTTCGACCGTGTCACACTCCGCACAATCCTCGGCGTGGATCTTGTCATGGCCGAGGCGCACGATCGTCTGCGTCAGCGGCCAACCCTTGCGGTCGGCGTAGAGCCGAGCTGTAATCGCCTTGCACGCACCTAGCGCTCCCAGCAGGAGCTCGTACGGGTTGGGACCGGAGTCGGTACCACCGACGTCGATCGGCTCGTCAGCCGCCAGCCGGTGGGACGCGGTCTCGATCTCGACCGCGTAGCCTGTGCGCCCGCCGCGGACCTCGACCGTGCCTTCGGGGATCCGGTTTGTGACGTGGGCGACGTCCTCGGCCGCCAGGTAGCGCGCCGACCATGCCGCCAATAGTCGGGCCACGAAGCGCGCGTCTCGAGGCTTTGTCAGCAAGTGATCAGCATCATCCAGCGATACAAAGCTCTTGGGGTGCCGGGCAGCGTCGTAGATCCGCCGAGCGTGCTCGATCGCGACGATCTCGTCGGCCGGCGAGTGGAGCACAAGCAACGGCACCTTCAGCCCATCCAACCGCTGTTCCACGTCCTGCGCCTCGAGGTCGTCAAGGAGCCGGCGCTTGATCTTGAACTTTCGGCCCCCGAGCTCGACCTCAGCTTCGTCTGCGGCCGTCAATTCGGGCGCGGTGCGAATCAGCGATGCTCTCAGATGCTTCGTGTCGCTGGGCGCGCCGATCGTCGCCACCGCTTTGGCCTCTGGAATCCTGGACGCCGCCAAGAGCACCGCTGCTCCACCCAGGCTGTGGCCAATCAACAGTCCCGGCGCCTGGTACTCGCGCCGCAAGTAATCCGCAGCAGCGACCAGGTCGTCGATGTTGGACGAAAAATCGGATTCGGCAAAGTCACCCTCGCTCTCCCCCAATCCTGTAAAATCGAAACGCAATACCGCGAACCCTTCGTCGCACAGCGTGCGGCTGATCTCTCGCACCGCTTGGAGATCCTTGGAGCACGTGAAACAGTGGGCGAACAGCGCATAGGCGATCGGCTCGCCGGCCGGGCGTTCGAGCCGCGCGGCTAGCTGCGCCGACAGTGCTCCTGGAAAGGTCAGTTTTTCAGAGGGCATTCCCAAGAAACTATCCAGTCGTGCGACAGCGTCCCGTTGAGCGTATGACGCCAGATCGCAATCGAACGATATTGATGACCCCAATCAACTGATCGTCGATACCGCTGAATTCAAGCAAGGAGTGCCCCATGCCCCGCTGTTTCCTGCTCACCGCCCTTCTCTCGCTCGGACTGGCTACCACGATCAAGGCCCAGGATGCGGGCGTCACCCGGATCGAGGTCTCCCCCGACACGCTGCGATTGAAGGTCGGCGAGACGGCGGTGCTCCAGCTGGCGGCGTTTGACGTCGAGGACAATCCAGTTGCGCCACCCGACGTGGGCTGGTTTGCCGGCTGGGAAAACACCCGGATCGATCAACGCGGAAACATCGAGGCGGTGAATGTCGGCGAGACGGTGGCCGGCGCCTCAGCCGAGGGTGTCACCGATGCGGACGGAGAGCGGTTGATCGATCGCATCGTCGTCATCGTCGATCCCGGCGACCCCGCGGATATCCGCATCGCCGCCCCCGAGTTTCCGCTCCCGGCGGGCTCGTTCGTTGACGTAGACGCCGTCGCGGTCGACGCGACCGGCAACGAGCTGTGGACCCACACCGTTACGCTCGAATCGAGCGATCCGAGCGTCCTTCAAGTCACGGGTCATACGCTTATCCTCGGCCAGCCCGGCACCGCTACGCTCGTCGCTCGCGCTGGGCAGACAGCGCGCGAGCTCGCGCTCACCGTGGCCGCGCCCGGTAGCGGTTCATTGTCGCTCAAGGCCGACCGATCGCACGCCCGCACTGGCGAAGCGGTCAAGCTCACGCTGACCGATGGCGACAACGAGATCACTCATCCCCGCTGGTGGGTAAGCCCGAGCGGGGCATCCGTCGAGGCCGACAACTACTTCGTCGCCGAGAGCCCCGGGACCTACCAGGTAGCAGCCACTCTGGGCAATCGTAACGCTACGACAACGATCGAGGTCGAGCCCCGCGACCTCAAGGGCGGCTGGCTCAAGGTCGGTCACGTCGCCTCGCCCGCTCGGACTAGCGACTTATGGGTGTTTGAAGGTCAGGACGGACGCGACTACGCGTACTTCGGATCGTTTGGTGCGCAGATGCGAGCCTATGACGTCACCGACCCGGCCAATCCGGTGTTCACCGACTCGGTCGTCGTCTCCGGGCGTCGCGTGAACGACGTCAAGGTCAACGAGGATGCTTCGGTCGCCGTGATCACGCTCGAGAACGATCCAACCCGCAAGAATGGCATCGTGACGCTCGACATCACAGACCCCGCACATCCCAAGATCCTGACCCATTTCTACGATGGACTGACCGGCGGCATCCACAATACCTATCTGGTGGGCGACCTGGTGTACGCGGTCAACGACGGAACCCGCGACGTCCACATCCTCGACATATCCGACCCCGCGAATCCCAAACAGGTCGGACGCTGGGGGCTCGATACGAAACGCAAAGCGCTCCACGATCTCTGGATCGCCGACGGGCTGGCGTACCTCTCGTACTGGGACGATGGGCTGGTGATCATCGACGTCGGTAAGGGGATCGCCGGCGGCACGCCAACCGAGCCCCAATTCGTGAGTCGCATAAACTACCCGAGCGGAAACACCCACGTGGCATGGCCGTGGAAGAACTACGTCTTCCTAGGTGACGAGATCTTCCCCAGTCGCTACAGCCCGGACGCGCCTCGCGATCCACGTGGATTCATGCACGTAATCGACGTTTCCGATCCCTTCAGCCCGCGCGAGGTTGGCAAGTACGAGGTCCCGGAAGGCGGCACCCACAACTTCTGGGTGCACGAGGACATACTGTACATTGGCTACTACCAGCGCGGCTTGCGGGCGATCGACCTTTCCGGTGGACCGTTGCGCGGTGATCTATACCGGCAGGGTCGTGAGATCGATTACTTCATGACTCAGACCAACGATCCGACCGAGGCATACGAGCCGAACCAGGTCAACAGCACGAACGTCTGGGGTGCGATGTGGCACAAGGAACATGTGTACGCGATCGACACCAACTCTGGACTATGGATCATGAAGCTCGACCTGCCCGAAGAGGAGGAGATCGCGCTGCGCTGAGCTCTACTTGTTGAGTTTGAACGCGTCAAACGCGTAGGTCACGCCAAACGTCAAACCAAACTCGGGATCGTCGTCGCCCAGACCGATGATCGTTCCGGCGTCGAAGCGGATCGGATCCGATCGAAAGCGGGCCCCCAGCCGAACCTGGCCGCGATCCTCCGTCCCGACGCGCGTTGAGTCCTGGAGGTCAAGGCGGCCACTGGCTTCAGCCACGAGATCGATCGTGCGACTGGCCCGGTGCGTGATCGAAAGAGCAACAGTCAACACATCGTTCTGGCGACCCGCCTCGGTGGGAAGCGAGAGCACAGCTGCACCGAGGTTCCCTACGATTCGCGTGCGCCCGAGGTTCTTCCCAGCCAGCAGGGTGAGAAACCAATCGAAGGTGTCATTCCCGAGCCCGCTTTCGTTGCTGGCCGAGGGCAATCGGGTGGCGACGCGAAAACCGATCGCTGGTGCGCGGCGGGTTTCCTGCTGCAGCAAGATCTTGGTCGCGATTACCGGATCTTCTATATCGGTAGTCGTGTCGCCGGTAAAGTCGAGGTTTTCGGCCAACGGTGCCTCTGTCGCCGCATCGACAAACAAGATGTTGAACCCCGAGTCGACTTGGAATTCGGCGATCGAGCTCAACCCTATGCTGAAACCCAGGTACGGGATCCCCAGGAGATCGCCTTCCAGCCCTGACAGTGGAAACCTGGCCCGATGCTCGTAATTGATACCGGTCTCCACCAACCACTGACCGGGCCGAATCGGCTGCGGATCCTCGGTAAGCAGCGGTCGGTGCTGAGCCTGAGCGGAACGATCGCCTAACAGCAGGATCGTCATCACCATGATCGTCAAGTAGCGTGAACGCACGGAGCGCAAACTAGAGACCTTGATGGGCGCCGCAAAGATGGCTTTGATAACGTTGAGGCGACATTGAGCGAAACAACACCCTCCCTGACGCAACTTCCAGCTTGGCGTGCACTCGACGCCCACTGCAGGCAGATCGAGCAGCTCCATCTACGGACGTTGTTTGCCGAAGACCCAGGTCGTGGCGATCAGCTGGTCGGCGAAGCCGCGGGTCTGTACCTCGACTACTCCAAGAACCGCGTTACGAGGGAGACTCTGCGGCTGCTCCTCGAACTCGCGGAATCCGCTGCATTGACGGAACGAATCAACATGATGTTCCGTGGCGAGCGGATCAACACGACGGAGAATCGCGCCGTCCTCCACGTCGCGCTCCGCGCGCCTCGCGATGCTTCGATCGTCGTTGACGGCGAGAACGTGGTGCCAAAGATCCATCGGGTACTCGACCAGATGGCCGCGTTCGCCAACCAGGTTAGGAATCGCTCCTGGAAAGGGTACACCGGGAAACCGATCCGGAACGTCGTCAACATCGGGATCGGTGGCTCGAGCCTGGGCCCGGTCATGGCCTACGACGCGCTTCGGCACTACAGCGATCGCGCCTTAACGCATCGATTCGTATCCAACGTCGACGCCACCGATTTCGCCGAGAGCGTGCGTGACCTCGACCCGGCCGAGACGCTGTTCATCGTGGCGTCCAAGAGCTTCACCACGCTAGAGACACTCACCAACGCCAAAACGGCGAGAGCATGGCTGCTCGCCGCGCTCGGCGATCGGGACGCCGTGGCGCGCCACTTCGTAGCGTTGTCAACGAATGCTGAAGAAGTGGGTCGGTTCGGTATCGATACCGATAACATGTTTGGTTTCTGGGATTGGGTCGGCGGACGATACTCGATCGACTCGGCGATCGGGTTGTCGCTGATGATCGCCATCGGGCCGGAGCAATTCGCTCAGTTCCTCGCCGGTTTCCGGGCCATGGACGACCACTTCCGGAGCGCACCGCTCGACCACAACCTGCCGGTTCTCCTTGGACTGCTGGGCATCTGGTACAACGATTTCTTTGGCGCCGAATCGTACGCCGTGCTGCCCTACGACACCTATCTGGCCCGGCTGCCGGCTTACTTGCAGCAACTCGACATGGAGAGCAACGGCAAGCAAGTCGACCTCGACGGGTCACCGGTCAACTATCAGACCGGCCCGATCGTATGGGGCGAGCCTGGAACCGACGGCCAACACGCGTTCTATCAGCTGATCCACCAGGGTACCAAGCTCGTGCCCTGTGACCTGATCGGTTTTCTCGAGCCGTTGAACCCTAGTGGTCGACACCACGATCTTTTGACCGCCAACCTGCTCGCACAAGCCGAGGCGCTGGCGTTCGGGAAAACCGCCGACGAAGTCGGCGCTGAGGGAGTGCCGAAGTCCCAGATCCCGCACCGCACCTTCCCTGGCAACCGACCCACGAACGTGATTCTCGGTACGCGGCTCTCCCCCGCGTTATTAGGCGCGTTGATCGCGCTCTACGAGCACAAAGTTTTCGTGCAGGGGTCGATATGGCGCGTCAACTCGTTTGACCAGTGGGGCGTCGAACTCGGGAAGGTGTTGGCCAGGCAGATCGCCAGCGAACTGGAGGAACCGGCGGAGCCGACGCTCGCCCACGACAGCTCGGCCAATGCGCTGATCCGCCGCTACCGCACCGCACGGCCGCCGAGTTAGCCGCTCGCAGCACCTTCCGGAGGTGCTATCTTCAGCCCCGTGAACGACTCATTCGGAACCCGCAAACGCCTGTCCGTCAACGGCGACGCGTACTCGATCTGGAGCCTGCCAGCGCTGGCCACACGGGGACTCGACGTCTCGCGCCTGCCTTACTCGCTCAAGATTCTGCTCGAGAATCTACTCCGCCACGAAGACGGGAACGTGGTCGACAATGGCGACATCGAAGCGCTGGCGAGCTGGGATGCGACCGCAGAACCGGCGCGCGAGATCATGTTCACACCGGCTCGGGTGCTGCTCCAAGACTTCACCGGTGTGCCGGCACTCGTCGATCTCGCCGCGATGCGCAACGCAATAGCGGAGATGGGCGGCGATTCAGCAGTGATCAACCCACAGGTCCCAGCTGATCTCGTTATCGATCACTCGGTTCAGGTCGACGCCTATGGCCGCGAAGCCGCCTTTCTAATCAACGCCGAGCGCGAGTATGAGCGAAACCGCGAACGGTACGCATTCCTGCGTTGGGGGCAGACGGCATTTGACGGTTTCCGGGTTGTCCCACCGGATACAGGCATCGTCCACCAAGTGAACCTCGAGTACCTAGGCCAGGTCGTGTTTGACGGCGTGACTGACGGTGAACGGTGCGCCTACCCCGACACGCTGGTCGGGACCGACAGCCACACGACGATGATCAACGGACTCGGGATCCTGGGCTGGGGGGTCGGCGGCATCGAAGCCGAGGCGGCCATGCTCGGCCAACCGATCGCGATGCTGATACCGCAAGTCGTCGGCTTCAATCTCCGCGGCACCCTCCCCGAGGGAGCAACGGCGACGGACCTTGTCCTTCGAGTGACAGAGATGCTCCGCGAGCGGGGTGTCGTCGGCAAGTTTGTCGAGTTCTACGGCCGAGGGATCGGTTCGCTATCGCTAGCTGACCGGGCGACGATCGGCAACATGTCACCCGAGTACGGGGCGACCTGCGCGATCTTCCCAATCGATCAAGAGACTCTCGAGTATCTGCGGTTCACCGGCCGCGATGATAAGCGGGTGGCACTGGTCGAAGCGTACGCGAAGGAGCAAGGCCTCTTTCACACGACGGACGCGCTTGAAGCTGCATACTCGGACACGCTCGAGCTGGACCTGGCCACGGTCGAGCCGTCGATCGCAGGACCCAAGCTCCCTCAGCGGCGGATCGTGCTGTCGAACGCCAAGGCGACGTTCGGGTTCGACCTCACCAAAATGTTTGGCGTCGATGGCGGCAACGATGCCAGCGAGCGAGCAACGACCCGCTGGGAGGGGGAGGGCGGTGGTTCCGACGAACCGGCGGTCGCTGTCGCAGCGTCCCCGTGCGTTTCGGTGACGTGTGAGACCCGAGATCCGGAGGCGGCAGCAACCACGTTCGATCTTCATCACGGCTCGGTGGTCATCGCCGCCATCACGAGCTGCACCAACACCTCGAACCCCTCGGTCATGATCGGTGCGGGTCTGTTGGCCCGAAACGCGGTCACCCGCGGGCTTCAGACCCAGCCTTGGGTAAAGACAAGTCTGGCTCCGGGTTCAATGGTCGTCACCGAGTACCTGAAGGAGGCCGGCCTCATGGACGATCTCGAGGCGTTGGGGTTCCACCTGGTCGGTTACGGGTGCACGACCTGCATCGGCAACAGTGGACCGTTGTCCCAGCCGATCAGCGACGCGATCCACGAGCACGATCTGGTCGCGTGCTCGGTTCTGTCGGGCAACCGAAACTTCGAGGGTCGGATCAACCCTGACACCAAGGCCAACTATCTGGCTTCGCCGCCGCTCGTCGTGGCCTACGCGCTCACCGGGCGAATGGATCTCGACCTGACGGCTGAGCCGCTCGGTCAGGACGAGCAGGGCAACGATGTGTACCTGCGTGACATATGGCCTACACAGCAGGAGATCACCGACACCGTCCGATCGGCGGTGAAGACTGAACAATTTAGCGCCAAGTACGCACAGGTATTCGAAGGCGACGAGCGATGGCATGCGCTGGAGATCCCCGCGGGCGACAGGTTCGCCTGGACCGACGAGTCGACGTACATCCGACGGCCAACTTTCCTAGGCGAGATCGCGGCCGAGCCGGCGCCGACAGGCGACATCGAGGGCGCGCGGGTGCTAGCCCTGCTTGGCGACTCGGTTACGACCGACCACATATCACCGGCCGGCTCGATTCCGGCCGAGTCGCCGGCCGGTCAATGGCTGATCGAACAAGGCGTTCAGCCGCAGGAGTTCAACTCGTACGGCTCTCGACGTGGCAACCACGAGGTCATGGTGCGCGGAACGTTTGCGAACATCCGGCTCCGCAACCGGCTCGCCCCCGGAACGGAGGGGGGCTGGACGCGTCACCAGCCGAGCGGCGAAGAGATGACGATCTACCGGGCCGCCGTCCAGTACGCCTCTGAGGGTATTCCGCTTATTGTGATCGCCGGCAAAGAGTACGGATCCGGATCGTCGCGCGACTGGGCCGCCAAGGGAACACTTATGCTCGGCGTCGGTGCGGTCATCGCCGACTCGTACGAGCGCATTCACCGCAGCAACTTGATCGGAATGGGCGTTCTACCGCTTCAGTTTGGGGCCGGCGAGAATGCAGAGACGCTTGGTCTCACAGGCGAGGAGGCGTTCACCATCCGTGGGATCGCCGATCTGTCGCCCGGCAAGCAACTCGAGGTGATCGTCCAGTCGAGCGGTGATCGCAAGACATTCGAAGCGGTTGCACGACTCGACACACCGGTCGAGCTCGACTACTACCACCACGGTGGCATTCTACCATACGTGCTGCGGACTCTCAGGACGCGGGAAGCCTAGCCGCCGCGCCAGTGTCGGTGTCCGCGCACTAGCGCGGAGAACGCAACCGCGGTCACTGCCATGATCTCCGAAGACTCCTCGATCGCCCATTTGTAGATCACGATGCGATTGTAAAAATCGACGCGGGTCAGGTCCAAGAAGTCGACGGTCATCGCCAACAACACCCAAACGACGGCGATAAGCAAGAACCCCTGAGGTAGTCCGATCGTAGCGTCCCAGATCGTTTTCAGTGTCGCGAGAAGAGCGCCGCCGGTGGCTATCGCCCCGATGATCAACACCACTGCGAGTCCCAACCATGAGTTCAAGTCAACGGCCGCGATTTGGCCGCCGACTTGCTGCGGTAACCAGTTGTGGAAGTCCCATTTCTCGTCGGCGGGAAAGAGGACTCTTCCCATCACCGCCTCGCGTCCCCAGCTCGCCTCCTCGCCAACCAACACCAAACACAGAATCGCCAACATCAGCCAAGGCACGAAGCGCTCCTCCGAGCGCCATAAGGCCATGGCGACGCCGATCGACAGAGCGGAAGCAACGAGGAGAATCGGCGCCGGCAGCGACTCGATGAACCCGCCTCTTTGGAGCACGCTTGCCCGATAGACATACAGTGGCATCAACAGCGCTGCACAGACCGCCGCATACGTGAGAAGCCATGGGCGTGGCGACTCAGGGCCGGTCGTTCTAGAATCTTCGCTCTGCATCAGTGCCTGTCTCCATTCTATCAAATGACCGGAGGTCGTCGTGTCCAGAAAGCTCCTCGTGCTCGTATCGATATTCCTTGCATGGTTCGCGCCATTGGGGGCCCAGGACGTGACCCGGATCGAGATCCAGCCGAGCGCGGTCGAGACGTCGGTTGGCGATACGGTTCACCTGATCGCCACCGCCTACGATAGCGAAGACAACGCCATCGACGTGTCGATGCAATGGTTCACGTCGTACGAGGTGGGGACAATCGACGCCAGCGGCACCTTCGTCGCATACTCGGCGGGTGAACGGACGATCGGCGTCATGGCAGGCGAGAAGCATGCCTCCATTCCAGTCGCGGTCAGGCGGTTGCCACCCTCTTCGATCGAGCTGGCACTGCCAACGACATCGGTCAAGGCGACCTCCTGGATGCCCCTAGAGGCAGAAGCCTACGATCGATTAGGGCGCCGTGTATGGGGTTCCGATATCAGCTGGAGCTCGAGCGACCCAGCCGTGGCCGAAGTCATGAGCGGTTTTCTGGTCGCCAAGAAATCGGGCACCGCGGTAATCACCGCTCAGATCGGTCCGACGTCGGCGACGCAGCGGATCGCGGTCTCGGCGGCTCCGGCCGGAAACCTAGCCCTCGCCGCGCGGTTGGGCGCCATCCGTACCGGTGACGTTTACCGGTTATTGCCCACGCTCAACGGCCAGCCCTTACCCAGCGGTTCATTCCCACGCTTCACGGTGATCGGAGGCAGGAGCGCACAGGTCACCGATGGCGCGACGTTCGTGGCCGAGGAACCCGGGGAGTACACCGTCGTCGCCGAGTTCGGTGAATCCACGGCTTTCACCACGCTGCTGGTCGATCGACGCGAATTTGACCGCAAGCTCGAGCTGATCGGTCACGGTGCACTAGCGGCAGCTCACACCGGCGACCTCTGGCTGTACAAGAACGCTGCCTACGTAGGCAGCTACCACGACACCAAGCTCCGTGTCTACAACGTTTCGGACCCGGCAAACCCAGTCTTGTCCGACTCAATCGAGGTCGACGCGCGGCGCGTCAACGACGTCAAGGTGAACGCCGATGCCGGTTTCGCGGTCATGACACGCGAAGGAGCAGCCAATCGCAAGAACGGGATCGTGATCCTCGACCTCGCAGATCCGCTGCACCCGACGATCATCAGTGAGTACACCGAAACCGTGTCGGGCGGCGTCCACAACGTCTTTATCGTCGGCGATCTCGTCTACGCCACCCACGGGGGCACCCGTGACATGCACATCATCGATGTCTCGGATCGCGACAACCCGCGCGAGGTCGGTCGTTGGGGGATCGACAACCCGAACCGTGTGCTGCACGACATCTTCATCAAGGACGGGATCGCGTATCTCTCCTACTGGGATGACGGTTTGGTGATCCTCGATCTGGGCGGTGCCGACAAGGGTGGAACGCCCACCAAACCAGTGTTTGTGTCGCGGGTTTACTACCCCCAGGGCAACACCCATGTCGCTTGGCGGTGGAGGAACTACGTCTTCACCGGCGACGAGATCTTCCCGCCCGATTGGGACGCCGAAAAGGTGTTCCAGCCCACGGGTTACGTCCACGTCTTCGACGTAACCGACCTCGAGAACCCGATCGAAGTCGCCAAGTACGAGGTGCCCGAGGCAGGAGCGCACAACCTGTGGATCGAGGACGACCAGGAAACGCTCTACATCGGCTACTACAACGCCGGGTTGCGGGCGCTCGACGTTTCGGGCGAGCTGCGCGGCGATCTCTATGAGCAGGGTCGCGAGATCGACTTCTATCTGACCGGTGCCAGAGAGAACGTACGGGTTCCTAACGCGCCGATGAACTGGGGCGCGATGTACTACGACGACAAGATCTTCTCGGCCGATTTCAACTCCGGCCTATGGATCCACAAGTGGGTTCCAACCGGGGACCGGCCGATTTCATAGCGCCGAGCGCGCGGGATCGATGAAGCGAATAAGCGTTTTCTGTGGCTCGAGCTACGGTCTCCGCGACTCGTACCGAGCGGCGGCCGAGGCGATGGGGCGGTTGATCGCTGAGCGTGGCATGGGTCTAGTGTACGGCGGCGGGGATGTCGGGCTGATGGGGGCCCTGGCTGACGCGGCGCTCGACGCCGGCGGCGAGGTAGTGGGCGTGATCCCAGAGGCATTGGCTGACCTGGAGTTGGCACACGCCGGGCTGACCGATCTTCGCATCGTCGACACGATGCATACCCGCAAGGCCCTCATCATCGAGATCGCCGACGCGTTTGTAGCGCTGCCGGGCGGCCTCGGAACGCTCGAAGAACTGGCCGAAGTATGGACGCTGGCGCAGCTCGGGTATCACGGCAAACCGTGCGCGATCCTCAACGTCGATGGGTACTACGATCCGCTGATGGCCTTCCTCGATCACGCCGTCGACCACCGCTTCCTTGGCGCCGAGCACCGCGCAATGGTCATCATCGAGACCGAGCCGCAAGCCTTGCTCGAGAAAATGGAGCACTACCAACCGCCCACGGCGCCAAAGTGGGTCGATCGCCGCTAGCTGGCTGGGGAGGCAGGATTCGAACCTGCAACCACCGCGTTAACAGCGCGGCGCTCTGCCAGTTGAGCTACTCCCCAGCGAGATCTTGAGCGCTAGCGTCACCGTGTTCGTCGTTACCACTACACACGCATAGGTTATGCCCGCATTCACCATCACTGCTATCGAGACCACGACTCGCGGAGGCCCTGAATGATGCGCTCGTTGATCGCCGTTTTACCAATTCTGACACTCGTTTCGCCATCGATTGCCCAGGAAGTCGCCCGGATCGATGTCCAGCCGACAACCGTCTCCGTCGCCTCCGGGGACACGGTCTCGTTCTCGATCACCGCCTATGATGCATCTGATAATGTCATCCCCGATGCGCCTGTCCAGGGCTTCGTGACCAGCATGGGGCTGGGCCAGATGATCGACAATCGCCGATTCGCCAGTGGGCCCCCGAGCCAGGGCCAGCTCGTCTTCCGAGCCGGGAGCCAGGCAATCGCCCGGGTCGATGTCGTCGTGACCCCGGCTGCGGCAATGTCTGTCGGCGTCGGTCCCTTGCCGGCCTCGGTAGCCGCCGGGAGCGTGGTCCCGTTGTCCGCGACCGCTCGGACCCGTTCCGGTGACGATTTGGCAGCCGACGTCACGGATTTCGTATGGTCGACCAACGATCCATCGGTAGCGACGATCGACCCGCTCGGCAACCTGGTCACCCACTCGGCGGGGCAGGTCGCGGTGAGCGCCAGTCATCGCTCCGCCTCCGCCGCACTGGAGACCGAGGGGGCAGCGAGAGCGGGAGCCCAGGGAAGCCTGACGATCGAAGTGACCCCGGCACCATCGGGCGCGCTCGCGATCAGCGGGCCCGAGCAGCTTCGGACCGGTGAGGTGGGACGTCTGACTGTCGGCGGAGAAGCGATCTATCCGCGGTGGTTCGTGTCACCCGGCGGAGCGTCGATCGACGGCCAGGGGGTATTGGTAGCCGATGAGCCGGGCACGTATCTCGTCGAAGCGGTGCTCGGTACCAAGACCGCCCAACACGTGGTCACGGTCGAGCCGCGGTCGGTTCGCCGCGATCTCAAGGTCGTAGGCCGGGGAGCCGTCACCGACCGCATGACCGGGGATCTGCGGGTCTTCACGGGCACCGATGGGCGTGACTACGCGTACCTCGGGACGGTCGAGTCGAACGCGATTCTGGTGTTCGATGTCACTGATCCAGCGAGTCCCGTGCTGACCGACAGCGTCACGACTGACGCGCGCTACGTGCTCGATGTCAAGGTCAACGAAGATGCGACGATCGGAGTCTTCAGCCGCGAGGGCGCGGCCAGTCGCGCCAATGGCATCGCGGTCCTCGATCTCTCGGATCCGGCGCACCCAACCGTCCTATCGGAGTACATCGAGACGGTACCAGGCGGCGTCCATAACACGTTCTTCGACGGCGATCACATCTATGCTACACACGATGGTGACGGCGCACTCCACATCATCAACGTCAGCGATCCCGCGAATCCGCGCGAAGTCGCCGAGTGGCACACCGACACGCCCGGACGCTATCTGCACGATCTCTATGTCAAAGACGGCGTCGCGTATCTCGCTTACTGGCAAGATGGATTGATCATTCTCGACGTCGGTGGCGTGGGCAAAGGTGGGACCCCCGACAACCCGGTGTTCGTCGGACAGCTCAAGTACGACGCCCCGGCCATCTACGGACCCGGCGGTGGCGGACCGCGGGGCACGCATAGCGTCTACGTAGAAGGGAATCGCGCCTACGTTGGAGACGAGGTGTTCCCGGCGGTATTCGATCTGAATCAGCCGGTCGAGCCGCGCGGCTATATCCACGTCGTCGATATTTCCGATCTCGAGAACCCGCGTGAGATTTCCCGCTACCAAGTACCCGAGTCGGGTGCTCACAACCACTGGGTCGAGGAAGGACAGTTGTACAGCGCGTACTACCAGGGTGGCGTGCGAGTGGTCGATGTGACCGGTGATACACGCGGCAACCTCTACGACCAGGGTCGCGAGGTCGCGCTGTTCGTCACCGATGCCACTAGCGACGCCTACATGGAGAACCGGGCGTTCGCGTTCGGGGCCCAACTCCACAAGGGGAAGATCTTCATCTCCGACATGTCGAGCGGGTTATGGGTGCTGGAGTTGACCGGAGAACCGAGGGCCCAGTACCCGGCCGAGTAGGCAGGCAGCAGAGCGGAAAAAGCTAGAACCCGTACTGCATAAAACCACCGTCGACGGCGAGACATTGGCCGGTGACGTACGACGCCGCCCCCATCGCCAGGAACGCAACGGCGGCGGCCACCTCCTCGGGTTGGCCAACCCGGCCGAGCGGCGTCCGCTGCAACACCTCCTCGAGATAGTCGGGGTCCCGGAGCACACTCTGCGCCAGCGGCGTGTCGATATACCACGGCGCGATGCAGTTGACGCGAATACCGTCGGCCGCCCACTCACAAGCCAGATTTCGCGTTAGCTGGATCATCGCAGCTTTGCTCATCGCGTAAGGTGCACCGGTCCGCATGTGGGTCATGCCCGCCACCGATGCGATGTTGACCACCGCCGGCTCGGTACCGACACGCAGCAGCGGATGACACAACCGGCTGAGCTCGAAGCAGCTGGTCAGATTGGCGTCGATCAGCGCTCGATACTCATCAAGATCGTAGCTCAGCGCAGGTTTCCGGATGTTGGTCCCGACGTTGTTGACTAGTATGTCAAGCCCGCCCCAATGGTCGCTCACCCACGCGGGCAATCGATCGAGGGTTTCCGGACGGCTCAGATCGTGAGGCAGCCCAAATACCTCACCCCGTGTCGTTCGCCGTGATAGCTCACCGACTTGCTGTTGCAGCCGTTCGTCGTTTCTGGCAACCAAGGCGACGTGCGCGCCCAGATCGATGAACTCGCGGGCAATCGCCAAACCGATGCCCATCGACCCGCCGGTGATCAACGCCCGCCGACCGTTCAGTGACCAGCGCGAAACGCTCACCTCGCCTCCAAATCAGGAGTGATCTGCAAACTGTCGCCGCAGGATAGCGTAACCCACCAGCCCCGACACGACCGAGGCCACCAAGATCGCCAGCTTGGCGGTTCTCAGGAACTCGCCTTCGCCGAAGGCGAGAGTCCCGACGAACAGCGACATCGTGAAGCCGATACCTCCCAGCCACGCTGTCCCGTAGAGCTGGCTCCAGTTCAATTCTTCCGGCATCACCGCCAGCCCAAGCCGGACGCTGAGCCAAGAGAACAACATGATCCCGGCCTGCTTGCCGAGGACGAGGCCCAAGATCACCCCCAGCGCCACCGGGCTGCCGAGCAGGGTTAGCAGGCTCCCTTCCACGGTCACGCCCGCGTTCGACAACGCAAACAGCGGCAGGACGCCGAAGACGACCCACGGATGGTGTGAGTGCTCCAACCGCTGAAGCGGGGTTTCTACATGCTCGCACGCCTCTTCGAGGGCGCGCAACGCTTCCTGCTGACCAGTATTCACCAACAGCGCCGACTTGAACGCCGACGCTTCCTCGAAGTCGCGTATGAGCCCCTTGGTACGATCGAGAAACTGTCGGCTATCGATCGCCCGCCGAACGGGTATTGTCATCGCTACCAAGACACCCGCCACGGTCGCGTGCACGCCGGATTGCAAGAACGAGAACCACACGACCAAACCGAGCAGCGCATACGGGATCGGGTGTCGGACGTGGAGTCGATTGGCAATGATGCACAGGAGCAAGAAGACGCCGCCGACACCCAGCCAGATCCAAGTCACCCCATGGGCATAAAAAACCGCGATCACCAGGATCGCGCCCAGGTCGTCGACGATCGCCAACGCGGTCAAGAACACCTTGAGCGACGTCGGCACGCGACTTCCCAGCACCGTTAGCGCCGCCAGCGCGAATGCGATGTCGGTCGCCATCGGGATTCCCCAGCCGGCTGCACCGTCACCCCCGGCATTGAACACGGCGTAGATCGTTGCCGGAACGAGCATGCCGCCGATCGCGGCCGCGACGGGGAGTGCCGCTTTGCGGGGTTCGGCTAACTCGCCAGCCAGGATCTCGCGCTTGATCTCGAGGCCCACGATGAAGAAGAACACCGCCATGAGGGCGTCGTTGATCCAGTGCAGTAGCGACTCTTCGAGAACGTACTGCCCGAACTCGATCTTGATCGGCGTATGCCACAGTGCGAAGTAGGTCTCGCGGAACGGGGAGTTGGCCCACACGAAAGCGAGGACCGTGCAGAACAACAAGACGACGCCGCCAGCCGCCTCGAGGTGAACGAACTCGCGGAAGGAGGCTCTTACTCCGGTTTCGTTCGTCTCACGGGGGGTGGCAATCATCCCGCGAACCTAGTCGGCGACCTCTTCGATGTCTGCCTCCCAGGTGATCGCCACCGAGTTCGCGAGCGTGGCCGCCGTCGGGCACTTCGACTGATGCCGCTCAAGCGCTCGGTCGACCGCTTCCCGGCTCCCGGAGGGGACACGGAGCCGATACACGATGTGAATCGAAGTCAGCACCGGCAGCTTGTCGACGATCTCGTTTGTTCCTTGGCCGGTAGCCTCGATCGAGTCAGGGTCAAGCTGAATCCCGCGCACCTCCAGTGCGCCATTCAACGTGCCCAGCATTCACCCAACGGCGGATGCGACGATGTAGTCGACCGGCAGCGGCAGGTTGGGCGTGTCGAGTTTGTAGTGAGCCTTGATCGCTCCGTGGACGCCCATATCGAACGCACTCCCGGCCGGCAGCTGGGCCCGGCGGTGGACTCCCTCGACCTTGCCGACCACAACGTGTGACACGTAGAACGGGTCGCCGACCATCAGCGGCCCAGCATCCCTTCGATGATCGAGTGCTCCAGCGGTGTCACGCTCTTCCTCGAGACCCGCAACTGCCCCTCCGCGATCTCGGCATGGAAACCGGCCTCCCGAAGACACTCATCGATCGGAACGGGCTCGACACCGTAGATGTGTCGAGCGTAGAAATCGGCTTGATCCACACCGCTCAACTCGGAGACCAACGCCTCGACGTCCGCGGCGGTGTACGTCTCAGCGGAACCGCCGTAACGGTCGAACATCGCTCGCATCAGATCATCCAGCGAAGCCGCGTTGCCGGTGTGGCGCCGGATCTCGACATCGTGACAAATCGCGACGAACGTTCCGCCGCCGTAGATCAACCCCCAGTGGGTGTCTTTTTCTGAGACCGCGTCGCGCATCGAGATCACCCCTGTTCCCTCATCCGCACTGTAGCGTTGGTACAGGAGACCATTGAGGACCCCGAAGTACGCTTCCTCGTCGATTGCCCCAGACCGGTACAGCGATTTCATCGTGTAGAAGTTCGTGAACCCTTCCGCGAACCAATCCTCGGGCCCGTCCCGCCGAATCGAAATCCCATTCCATAGATGAAAGAACTCGTGCGGGAACATGAACTGCGCAAAGATCTGCGCCATGGGGCCAGGTTCGGGTTCGAGCAGCATGCTGATATGGTGGCCGATGACCTCGCCATCGGTAACCTCGGCCTCATTCATGACGACCAGGATCCGCGACGCCGTCTCGTCAGGCGGCGGTCTCGGCGCGTCTCCAAGCAGATCGACGTAGTAGTTGAACGTCTCGTCGGCGGCTGCGCCAAACTCGTCCTTTCTCGCGATGACGCTCGACCCACCAAATGCGAACAAGACCTCGAAGCCGCCCTTCTCGATGACAACGTTCTCATGATTACCGGCGAACAGGATCGACTCGGTCAAACCGACTTCGTCGCCCGCTCTAAAACTGTTCTGTTCGCCTTCGAGCACGTCCCAGGGCGTGGAGGCATGCCATTCATCGGGGAGATCAAACGTCACTTGCAGATCGTCCGGCTGCCCATCGGGCACTACGAACAACGCCCGACCGGTATAGAACACACCCCAATCGGTCACGTAGGCCGCGCCATCGATCCCCCCGGGCCACTCTTCTTCCAGATCGTGAACGAGGTCCACGACGTAACGGACGCGGATCGGCGACGGGCCACTCTCCAGCCGCCAGCTCCGAGAGCCAGCCTTCTCAACCGCCATGTTGTTTCCGTTGGCGTCGACAGCCGAGAGCTGGCGTATAAAGTGGGTCCAGCCGTCTTCAAAATGACCCGCGCCACGGTCAGTCATGTGGAGCTCTTCTACCGCCGCGGGGAGGACGATCTCGACCACCGCTAACCGCGGGGCCTCAGCCGTGATCGTGACCGTGTACGCGACAGGGAGCCCGTCTCCGCTTTGACCGAGCATCGAGAGGGCCAGGAATACCGTGTTTGCGATCAAACGATCGGGATCCGTTCCGCGTTGGCGGCAAGCCAGGTGTCGAAGTCCTGAAGCTCGGGGTTTAGCTCACCTGCCAGGGAGACATCGCGCGCGCCAACGAAGTCGGCGTTGAAGTCGCGGTTGAACTGAAACATGTTGCCGAGGTCGTCGGCACCATCGAATTCAAACGAGCGGTACACATCGGGCGGCACGGAGTTGTAGACGACCTTCTTGTCCAGCGCGCGGCTCATCTTGGCCGCCATCTCATCGCCAGTCAGATGCTCGCCGGCGATTCCAACCGTCTTGCCGACCATGTCGTCACCGCGTTTGAGAATCCCGTACGCACACTTGCCGATGTCCTCGACCGCGATCCCCGGGAGCTTGGCGTCGTCCATCGGGAAGGTGATCGCAAGCGCACCATCGGGGCCGGTGGTCGGTCCCATCCCGAAGTGGATGAAGTTGTCCCAGTAAAAGGAAGTCAACAGGTTTGTCGTCGGCACTCCAGCCTCCTGGAACACCTGGTCCGCTTCCCCTTTAGCATCGAAGTGCGGAACCTTGTACTTCTCCATCAAGGTCGGCATGCGGTCATCGTCGAGCGCCACCCAGTTGCGCGTGTCCTCCAGCGTCGACCATACGACGTGCTTCACGCCCGCCTGTTTTGCCGCCTGCGCGAGATTCGTCGCCTGTTGCAGCTCCTTCTCCGGCGAGAAGTGCTCCCAGAAGTTCGTCACGCAGTAGGCACCGTAGGCACCGTCGAAAGCGCGCGTCAGGCTGCTGACATCGTCGAGATCGGCCTGCACGACCTCAGCACCGGCGGCGGCGAGCGACCGCGCCTTCTCCGACGACGCGTCACGGGTGATCGCACGGGCCGCGAACGATCCACCTTTGTCGTTGAGGATGGCGCGGACAAGCCCGCCTCCCTGGGCACCAGTCGCGCCAATCACGGCAATGATCTTCATATCAGTCATTTGCTCGTCTGTCTCCTCTAGAGTGGAATGGGTTTACGTACGTGTTATGAGCGGTCTGCGCGTGGTGGCGAGTCGAGATCGAGCTTTTCCTCGATCGCCTTCGCCGTCGCCGACAGCGCATTCAGCTCGCGTGCCCTCAATACCAGCTTGCAACGGTAACGCCCGTCGACGAAAACCGGGTAGGAGCCAATTCCGACACTTGGGTGCGCCCGCTGTATCGTCGCCAGCGCCTCCGAGAAGTCACCCTCCTTGCCCCGGACCCAGAGCGTCTCCTTGTAGAATCGCGACGATAGCAACTCGTCCGCAGCGATCTCGAAAATATCCTGTAGAAGAACCGGTACGCCCGGGAACGCGAACACGTTCCCGACCCGGAACGCGTAGGCCAATCGCTGCCGGCCGCGCAAGATCTTGGCCCCATGCGGAAGGTCGGCCATGGCTGCCTCGGCCGGGGTCAACTGATCGCCGTAATCGGCCGCCAGCAACTCCCGCGCACCAGCGTGCGGCTCCAGTTCAAGCTCCAACGCCTGGGCCACCGCTTGTCGCGTCACGTCGTCGTGGGTCGGCCCCATTCCGCCGGTGATGAGCACGTAGTCGTGTGCCTCGGACAAGCGGTGAATCTCTCGGGCTAGCGAATCGAGTTGGTCGCCGAGCACCACCACTCGATCGACCAGGATACCTAACTCCCACATCCTGCGGGTGAGAAACGGCGTGTTCTGGTCCTGCACGTCTCCCGACAGGATCTCGTCACCGACGATCAGGAGCGCCGCTGAACGCGGGCTCCGCGAGGGCGCTAGTTCTCCTTCCACTTCTCGTCGGTCGAGTGACCCGGAAACGCTCTGGCGGTCGGATCGATGTAGTGCTTGGCAAAGTTCACCGCTACCGCGACCTCGCCGAATCCGGTCGCGATCAAGTCGAGCTTGCCGGCGTGCTGGGTGACGTCGCCAGCTGCGTAAACACCCGGCAACGCGGTCTCCATCTTGTCGTTCACGACGATGCCGTTCTTCTCCATCTCCAGTCCCCAGCCCTTGATCGGTCCGAGATCTGCCTTGAAGCCGACGTTGATCAGCAACGCATCCACCTCATGGGTCTGCTCCTCATCGGTGCGATTGTCGAAGATTGTGACCGACTCGAGGCAGCTGTTTCCGGTGACCGATCGGATCTCATAGTGCGTCAAGATCGGACACTTGCCGCCCTCCTTGACCACTCTAATCGTCGCCTCGTGAGCGCGGAACCCCTCTCGCCGATGGATCAGCATGAGCGATTTAGCGATCCCTTGGAGATTCATCGCCCAGTCGAGCGCGCTGTCGCCGCCGCCGACGATCATGACACGCCGGCCAGCCAAAGCCGACTTGTCGCGCACCAAATACTGGACCCCGTTACCCTCGAATCGCTCGAGCCCCTCGACCTTCAGCCGGCGCGGCTCAAACGCCCCAATCCCAGCCGAGATCACGACCGTGCGCGTCAGGTACTCGTTCTTGTCGGTGGTGAGCTTCCAGATCTGGTCGTCCACCCGATCGAGCCCCTGCACGGTCTCTTGCAACGCGATCGTGGGGCCGAACTGCGTCGCTTGCTCGACCAGCCCTGCCGCCAGATCCTTGGCCAAGATCTTTGCGAAGCCGCCGACGTCGTAGACGAACTTCTCTGGGTACAGCGCCATCAGCTGGCCGCCCAACTCGGGCAGCGAATCGATAACAACGGTCTTCATGTGGCGCATACCGGCGTAAAACGAGCCAAATAGCCCCGTCGGGCCGCCGCCAAGGATCGCTACATCGTACACATCTTTGTTCATCGATTATGTGGCCTTGAAAAAAGGGGCTCGTTACAGGGTATCCAACAACCGCTGGAGCGTGCGGTGGAGCTGTTGCTGCCCCTGGATCCCGAGCGTCGCTGTGACTCGGTGGCGCAATCGCGTCGCGCCATCGGTCAAAACCTCCTCGAGATCTCTTGCGCGGCGGGTCAAATATAGCCGTCGGACCCGATGGTCCGAAGAATCTTCTTCGAGCCTCACCAGGCCATCCTTCACTAGTCCACGGACGATCGTCGTCATCGACGATTTGGCGAGCCCTGCCCGTTGGCCGACTTCGCTGATCGGCAACCCATCCTGCTCGAACAGCGGCCACAGGACCTGGCAGGTAGTAGGAGAAACCTCAGGGAAGCCAGCCGCACCGCACCCCTCCACGAGTCGGTCCTGCCACCGCGACGCCACGCGAGTCAGAAGCTCGCCCAAATCGATCGGCTCGGTGCTCACGCCAAACGTGTACGCCCGCTTGCTATTGGCTGTCAACCCGGAGCGCCTGTGCCACCCACCACTCGAACGCAGCCAAGATCGGTGGATTCGCGGCCGGCAACGGAAGCGCCCGGTATTCGTCC